>Ga0180215_1003472_pt1 | contig 14764 bp, 13 predicted proteins | sample eDN3rd37CBELigBY_FD_128871 | JGI IMG/M metagenome (GOLD analysis project Ga0180215, IMG submission 128871) | Enriched backyard soil microbial communities from Emeryville, California, USA - eDNA 3rd pass 37_C BE-Lig BY (version 2) (version 2) | ecosystem: Environmental > Terrestrial > Soil >...
CGGCGGCGAGATGAGGCCGACGCCGGCCGTCGCGTGCCGGGTGCGGGCCACCCACGGGTACACCTTGGTGGGCGGCAGCTGCCCGCCCTCGCCGGGCTTGGCGCCCTGGGCGAGCTTGATCTGTATGTCGTCGGCGTGCGTGAGGTACATGCTCGTGACGCCGAAGCGACCCGAGGCGACCTGCTTGATCGCGCTGCGCCGCTCGGGGTCGAGCAGGCGGTCGAGGTCCTCGCCGCCCTCGCCGGTGTTGGACTTGGCGCCCAGCCGGTTCATGGCGATCGCGAGCGTCTCGTGCGCCTCCTTCGAGATGGAGCCGTAGCTCATCGCGCCGGTGGAGAACCGCTTCACGATGGACTCGACGGGCTCGACCTCGTCGATCGGCACCGGCGGACGAGTGCCGGTGCGCAGCGCGAACATGCCACGCAGCGTCATGAGGTTCTCGGCCTGGGAGTCCACGAGCGAGGTGTAGTCACGGAACACGTCGTAGCGGCGGTTGCGCGTCGAGTGCTGGAGGCGGAACACCGTCTCGGGGTTGAACAGGTGCGGCGAGCCGTCGCGTCGCCACTGGTACTCGCCGCCCGTGGCGAGCCGCTCGTGCACGCGCACGGCGACGTCCTCGGGGTAGGCGCGGCGGTGCCGGTGCAGGTTCTCGGCGGCGATGACGTCGAGGCCCACGCCGCCGAGCTTCGAGGTCGTGCCGGTGAAGTACTCGTCGACGAAGTCCTGCGCGAGGCCGACGGCCTCGAACGCCTGGGCGCCGGCATACGACGCGATCGTCGAGACGCCCATCTTCGACATGATCTTCAGCACGCCCTTGCCGAGCGCCTTGATGACGTTGTGCACGGCGTCCTCGGGCGTGATGCCCGTGATGACGCCCGATCGCACCAGGTCCTCGCAGGTCTCCATCGCGAGGTACGGGTTCACGGCGGCGGCGCCGTAGCCGACCAGGAGCGCGACGTGGTGCACCTCGCGCACGTCGCCCGCCTCGACGATGAGGCCCACCTTCATGCGGTTCTCGGCGCGGATGAGGTGGTGGTGCACGGTCGACAGCATGAGCAGCGACGGGATCGGCGCGAGGTCCTTGTTGGAGTCGCGGTCGCTCAGCACGATGAACGACGCGCCCTCGTCGATGGCCTCGTCGACCTCGCGGCAGATGGCGGCGAGGCGGTCGCGCAGGGCGTCGGGGCCCTCGTCGAACCGGTACAGCCCGCGGATCGTGACGGTGGTCCGCCGGCCCGGGGTCGGGTCGATGTGCACGATCTTCGCGAGCTCGTCGTTGTCGATCACGGGGAACGTCAACGACACCTGGCGCGCATGCTCGGGGCCGGCCGAGAGCAGGTTGCGCTCGGGCCCGACCGAGGAGCCCAGCGAGGTGACGACCTGCTCGCGGATGGAGTCGAGCGGCGGGTTCGTGACCTGCGCGAACTGCTGGGTGAAGTAGTCGAAGAGCAGGCGCGGGCGTTGGGAGAGCACGGCGATGGGCGTGTCGGACCCCATCGCGCCGAGCGGCTCCTGGCCCGTGCGCGCCATCGGGGTGAGGAGGATGCGGACCTCCTCCTCGGTGTACCCGAAGGTGCGCTGACGACGGTTCACCGAGGCCGGCGGGTGCACGATGTGCTCGCGCTCGGGCAGGTCGGCGAGCTTGATGCGCCCCTCCTCGAGCCACTGGCCCCAGGGCTCGGATGCCGCGAGCTCGGCCTTGATCTCGTCGTCCTCGATGAGGCGGCCCGCCTCGGTGTCGACGAGGAACATGCGGCCCGGCTGCAGGCGCCCCTTGCGCACGATGCGGCTCGGCTCGATGTCGAGCACGCCGATCTCGCTGGCGAGCACGACCAGGCCGTCGTCGGTGACGAGGTACCGACCGGGGCGCAGGCCGTTGCGGTCGAGGGTCGCACCCACCAGCGTGCCGTCGGTGAAGACGATCGCGGCGGGGCCGTCCCACGGCTCCATGAGCATCGAGTGGTACTCGTAGAACGCCCGGCGGGCCGGGTCGATCTCGGTCTGGTTCTCCCAAGCCTCCGGCACCATCATCATGATCGCGTGCGGGAGGCTGCGCCCCGCGAGCGTGAGCAGCTCGACCACCTCGTCGAACGAGGCCGAGTCGCTCGCGCCCGGCGTGACGATGGGCAGGATCGGGTCGAGCTCGCCGAGCAGCTCCGACTCGAGCTGCGACTGCCGCGCCCGCATCCAGTTGCGGTTGCCCTGGATCGTGTTGATCTCGCCGTTGTGCGCGATCATGCGGAACGGCTGGGCGAGCGGCCACGACGGGAACGTGTTGGTCGAGTAGCGCGAGTGCACGAGCGCGAGCTTCGAGGCGAACCGCTCGTCGGAGAGGTCGGGGTAGAACGGCTCGAGCTGCAGGGTCGTGACCATGCCCTTGTACACGAGCGTGCGGCTCGAGAGCGAGGCGAAGTAGAGGTCGATCTCGCGCTCGGCGCGCTTGCGCAGGCGGAACGCGAGCCGGTCGAGCGCGATCCCCGAGCGACGCTCGCCCTCGGAGGTGGTGGCGGCCGACTGCACGTAGAGCTGCTGCACCACGGGCATCGCGGCGCGGGCCAGGGTGCCGAGCTCCTCGGGACGCACGGGCACCTCGCGCCATCCGATGACCTCGAGCCCCTCGGATGCCGCGAGCTCGGCCAGCCGGCGCTTCACGGTGGATCGCGCGGTGGGGTCGACCGGCAGGAAGGCGTTGCCGACCGCGTACGACCCCGCCTCCGGGAGCGGGAACGGCACGACGGCGCGCAGGAACGCGTCGGGCACCTGGGTGATGATGCCCGCGCCGTCGCCGGTGCCGGCGTCGGAGCCGACCGCCCCGCGGTGCTCGAGGTGCCGCAGCGCGTCGAGCGCGGCGGTGATGATGTCGTGCCCGGCCGTGCCGCGAAGGGTCGCGACCATCGCAAGGCCGCAGGCGTCCTTTTCGGCGGCAGGGTCGTACATGCCCTGGGCCTCGGGAACGAGGCCGAACCTCGAGAAGGGTGGGGTGAGCGCCACGTGGACCGTCCTCATCAACTAGGAAAGCGGGGGACGTCGTCGGCCCATCGAAGGGTTTTCGCGACGCATGGTACGGCGTCGCCTCGGAGAACGTGTGCTGGACGGCTACGGCGTGGTGGACCGGCTCGAGCTTGTGGCTGCGGTCTCGTCCGTGGTGTTCTCGCCCTCGACGCCATCGTCGAGAGAGTCGGAGTCGGACTCGATGTCGTCTGAGTCTACCTCAGCGTCGGGGCCGGTCCATTCACGGCCCGGAACGTAGGGCGAGGGCTCGTCCCCGGTGTGCCGCCGGCGCTGCACGAGGTAGAGCACGATGCCGAGCACCACGGCGGCCCACGAGGCCCACACGTTCACCCGCACGCCGAGGAACATCTCGCTCGGGTCGACGCGGATCGCCTCGAAGAACGAGCGGCCCAGGCCGTACCACACGAGGTAGACGGCGAACGCCTTGCCCCAGCGCAGGTTGATGCGGCGCTCGAGGAGGATGATGAGCGCCGCTCCCGCGAGGTTCCAGATGATCTCGTAGAGGAACGTGGGGTGGAACAGCGTGCCCTCGGCGAGGCCGGCGGGGAACGCGACGTTGTCGGACTCGATCTCGAGACCCCACGGGAGATCCGTCGGCATGCCGAAGAGCTCGTGGTTGAACCAGTTGCCGAGACGGCCGACCGCCTGGGCGACGAGCAGGCCGGGAGCGAGCGCGTCGGCGAACGACCAGAACCGGATGCCCGTGAAGCGGCAGCCGATCAGCACGCCGATGGCGCCGCCGATGAGCGAGCCGTAGATGGCGTTGCCGCCCTCCCAGATGTTCCAGATCGCCCCGGGCTGGAACGGGTTCCAGACATTGGCGCCCTCGTAGAAGTAGTCGTCGGGGTGGGTGAGCACGTGGTACAGGCGCGCCCCGATGATGCCGAGGGGCACCGCCCACAGCGAGATGTCGATGACGACGCCGGGCTCGGCGCCGCGCTTGGTGAGCCGGCGCGAGGTGATGATGACGGCGAGCACGATGCCGAGCAGGATGCACAGCGCGTACATGTGGATGTTCAGGGTCCACCCGAAGATCGGGATCTCCAGGACCTGCCACGCGTAGTCCGGGCTCGGGATGCTGAACGGAGCGATCACGCCGTCGACTGCCTTTCGTCAGGGGGTCAGGCCGCCGTGGCGGCCTCCAAGAGCGTACTTCACGCGGGCTGCGTGCCGCGTGCCAGTTCGGCCGCCAGCTCCCCGGCGGCCGAGACGCCGCCGTCGGCGAGGGCCTTCACGAGGGCGGAGCCCACGATGGCGCCGTCGGCGTACTCCAGTACCTCGGCGACCTGGGCGGCCGTCGAGATGCCCAGCCCGACGCAGCTCGCGGGCGCGCCCGCGTCGGCCAGGCGCGACACGAGGGTGCGCGCCGCCTGGTCGACGTCGCTGCGCGCGCCCGTGATGCCCATGGTCGAGACGGCGTACACGAAGCCGCGGCTCGCCTCGACGGCCTGCACGATGCGGGCGTCGGTCGACGTCGGGGCGGCGAGGAACACCCGGTCGAGGCCGGTGCGCTCGGATGCCGCGATCCACTCCGCCGCCTCGTCGGGGATGAGATCGGGCGTGATGAGGCCCGCTCCCCCGGCCGCGACGAGGTCGTCCGCGAAGCGGTCGACGCCGTACTGCACGACGGGATTCCAGTAGGTCATGATCAGCACCGGGGCATCCGTGCGCTCGGTGATGCGGCGCACCGCCTCGAAGCCGTCGGCGAGCCGGAACCCGTGCTGCAGGGCCTGCTGCGTGGCCGCCTGGATGACGGGGCCGTCCATGACCGGGTCGGAGTACGGGAGGCCGAGCTCGAGCACGTCGACCCCGTTCTCGACGAGGGCGACGGCCGCCTCGACGCTCTCGTCGAGCGTCGGGAAGCCGACCGGCAGGTAGCCCACGAGGGCGCCGCGCGCCTCCTCGTTCCGGCGCCGGATGACGGGTCCGACGGTCCTCATTCGGCCGCTCCCTCGTCGTAGAGGCCGAAATACTTCGCGGCCGTGTCCATGTCCTTGTCGCCGCGGCCCGACAGGTTGACGAGGATCGTCGCCTCGGGGCCGAGCTCGCGACCGAGCTCGAGCGTGCCGGCGAGGGCGTGCGCCGACTCGATCGCCGGGATGATGCCCTCGGTGCGGGTGAGCAGGCGCAGCGCCTCCATGGCCGCGGCATCGGTCACCGGCCGGTACTCCGCGCGGCCGATCGCCGCGAGCCAGGCGTGCTCGGGGCCGACTCCCGGATAGTCGAGGCCCGCCGAGATCGAGTGCGACTCGATGGTCTGGCCGTCGTCGTCCTGCAGCAGGTAGCTGCGAGCGCCGTGCAGCACGCCCGGTCGGCCCTTCGTGATGGTCGCGGCGTGGCGCTCGGTGTCGACACCCTCGCCGCCGGCCTCGTAGCCGATGAGACGCACGTCGACGTCGTCGAGGAAGGCGTGGAAGATGCCGATCGCGTTCGAGCCGCCGCCGACGCACGCGGTGACCGCGGTGGGCAGCGTGCCGGTGAGGTCGAGCACCTGCTGGCGCGCCTCCTCGCCGATGATCTTCTGGAAGTCGCGCACCATCTCGGGGAACGGATGCGGACCGGCGACCGTGCCGAAGATGTAGTTGGTGGTGGCCACGTTCGTGACCCAGTCGCGCATGGCCTCGTTGATGGCGTCCTTCAGCGTGCGCGAGCCGGCCTTCACGGCCACCACTTCGGCGCCGAGCAGGCGCATGCGCGCCACGTTGAGGGCCTGGCGCTCGGTGTCGACCTCGCCCATGTAGATCGTGCACTCGAGGCCGAACAGCGCCGCCGCGGTGGCCGTGGCGACCCCGTGCTGGCCGGCTCCGGTCTCGGCGATGACGCGCGTCTTGCCGATGCGCTTGGTGAGCAGGGCCTGCCCGAGCACGTTGTTGATCTTGTGCGAGCCCGTGTGGTTGAGGTCCTCGCGCTTCAGGATGATGCGCGCACCACCGGCGTGCTCGGCGAACCGGGGCACCTCGGTGATGATCGAGGGTCGCCCGGTGTAGCTGCGACCCAGCTCGGCGAGCTCGTCGACGAACAGCGGATCGAGCTTCGCGAGGTCGTAGGCCTCGCCGAGCTCGTCGAGGGCGGCGACGAGGGACTCGGGCACGAATCGCCCGCCGAAGTCGCCGAAGTACGGACCGGTCTGCGCTGAAAGCGCCATGTCACACCGCCAGGAAGGCTCGGAGGTTCGCAATGGGGTCGCCCGTGACGAGGGCCTCGCCCACGAGCACGACGTCGGCGCCCGCGGCGCGGTAGTGCGCCACGTCGGCGGCCGACAGCACTGCCGATTCGGCGACCTTGACGGCATCCGCCGGGAACCGGTCGGCGAGCCGCCCGAACAGGTCGCGGTCGAGCTCGAACGTGGTGAGGTCGCGGGCGTTCACGCCGATGAGCCGGGCGCCGAGCGCGGCAGCGCGGTCGAGCTCCTCGGCGGAGTGCGTCTCGACGAGCGGCGTCATGCCGAGCTCGACGACGAGGTCGAAGAGCTCGCGGAGCGTGGCGTCGTCGAGCGCCGCGACGATGAGGAGCACGAGGTCGGCGCCGGCGGCGCGGGCCTCGAGCACCTGGTAGGGCGTCGCGATGAAGTCCTTGCGCAGCACGGGCAGCGCCACGGCCGCGCGCACGGCCTCGAGGTCGGCGAGGGAACCGCCGAAGCGGCGGCCCTCGGTGAGCACGCTGATGGCGCTCGCGCCGCCGAGCTCGTACTGCCGGGCGAGGTCGGCCGGGTCGGCGATCGTCGCGAGGGCGCCCCGCGACGGGCTCGAGCGCTTGATCTCGGCGATGACCTTCACCCGCGGGGCGGGCGCCAGCACCTCGAGCGCGTCGATGGCCGAAGGCCGCGCGAGCGCGGCGCGCTCGACCTCGGCGAGGGAGCGCGTCTCGCGGCGCGCGAGCGCGTCAGCGACCGCGTTCGCGGTCAGTTCGGAGAGCACGCGTCAGTGCACCCGCTCGGTGACCTTCGAGCCGCCGACGCCGTAGCCCGCACGCGCGAGGATCCAGCCGACGAGCGCGCCGACGACGAGCAGGCCGGCCGACGCCCAGACGAGCCACGGCACGTCGAGGAAGAACGCGACCGTGCCGATGACGAACGCGATGAGCATGATCGTGACGGAGGTCCACGCCGCGGGCGAGTGTCCGTGGCCGGGATCTGCGTGCTCAGTGCTCATGATGCTCCTTCGTTGCGGGGGTTCGGGGGCCAGTCTAGCGGCTGCGGTCGACCGGGCCGTCGCCGATGGCGGTGTCGTCGGCGGGCGCGTCGGGCGCGGCGTCGGGCATGTCGGCGCTCGCCGCGGGTGCGTCGACGGGCGGCTGCGTGGCGTCGGATGCCGCTCCGTCGGGGAGGTCGTCGGTGGGGTCGTCGCCGCGGCTCAGCTCGTCCCAGTCGTCGATGGCGCGATCGGATGCCGCGCGCTCGCGATCTCCGCCCGGGCGCGGCTCCGCGGCATCCTGGAGCCGGGCGCCGCCGTACCGACGCGACGAGGCGGGCCAGCGCGTGCCGGTGACGAGCACCGCGAGGCCGGCGAGCACGAGCAGCGCTCCCCCGGCGATCGCCGCCGCGGGCCAGGCCGTGGCGGTCGCCGACGCGACGAGCTCGGCCGTCGGGCCGGACCCCGTCACCCCCGTGGCCTCGGTCACGGCCGGCGCGACCGCACCGAGCGGGTCGCCGAGCGACACCCCGGCGGCGAGCAGCACGCAGCCGCCGAGCAGGATCTCGAGCACCCCGAGCACGAGCCGGATCCCGGGTCCGGCGATCGCCAGCGCCGCGACGAGCGCGAGCCCGGCGAGGCCGAGCGCCGCGAGGGCGGGCGACGCGGTGCTGCCGGACACGGCGATGGCCTCGCCGTTCGTCGCGGCATCCGCGAGTCGCAACTCGTACCAGGTCTGGCTCCACGACAGCAGCGCGAGGCCCGCACCGATCACGGTGACGACGAGCACGACCGGCTTCATGCGCGCGGCGGTCACTCGACCCTCCGCATGGCGTTCGCGACCGCGACCGCGCGCAACGGCGCCGTCGCCTTGTTCACCGACTCCTGGTACTCGGACTCGGGGACGGAGTCGGCCACGAGCCCGCCGCCCGCCTGCACCCGGGCCACGCCGCCCGAGATGGTGGCGGTGCGGATCGCGATGGCGAGGTCGGCGTCGCCGCCGAAGCCGAAGTACCCCACCACGCCGCCGTAGAGGCCGCGCTGGGCGGGCTCCAGTTCGTCGATGATCTCGAGGGCGCGCGGCTTGGGCGCGCCCGAGAGCGTGCCGGCCGGGAACGTCGCACGGAACACGTCGACGGCGTTGGCCTCGGGCGAGAGGTCGCCCTCGACCGAGGAGACGAGGTGCATGATGTGGCTGAACCGCTCGACGCGCATGAACTCGGTGACCTCCACCGAGCCGGCGCGGCAGACCTTCGCGAGGTCGTTGCGCGCGAGGTCGACGAGCATGAGGTGCTCGGCCTGCTCCTTCGGGTCGGCCACGAGCTCCGCCTCGAGCTCCGCGTCGTCCTCGGGGGTGGCGCCGCGCGGCTTGGAGCCGGCGATCGGGTGGGTGAACACCCGTCCGTCCTGCACCTTCACGAGCGCCTCGGGCGAGGACCCGACGATCCAGTAGGGCTCGCCGGCCGGGTCGTCGAGGTGCAGCACGTACATGTACGGGCTCGGGTTGAGGCTGCGCAGCACGCGGTAGACGTCGAGCGGATGCGCCGTCGCCTCGAGCTCGAACCGCTGGGCGATCACGACCTGGAAGATGTCGCCCTCGCGGATGTACTCCTTCGACCGCTCGACGGCGGCGAGGAAGTCGGCCTTCTCGGTGCGGTGCGACGGCGTCGCGGTCGCCGTGAGGTCGATCTCGGCGAGCCACGCCTCCGACGGCCCGGCGAGGCGCCGCTGCATCCGGTCGAGCCGCTCCTGGGCGTCGACCCAGAGCGCGTCGGCCGCTTCGTCGCCGTCGTTGAGCACGGAGGCCACGAGCTGCACGGTGCCCGTGCGGTGGTCGATCACGACGAGCTCGGCGACGAACGAGAACGCCTGGCCGGGCATGCGGAAGTCGGCCGGCGGACGGTTCGGCAGGTGCTCGATCTGGCGGATCGCCTCCCAGCCGATGAAGCCGACGAGGCCGCCCGTGAGCGGCGGCGCGCCGGGCACGTCCTCGGTGCGCCAGCGGTCGAACAGCGCCTCGAGGGCGGCGAGCGGCGCGAGGTCGGCGGCGTCGCCGAGCGCCCGTTCGCGGCTCAGTCCGTAGTCCTGCCACTCGACGCGGCCGTCGTGCTCGGTGAGCACGCCGTATGACGAGACGCCGACGAACGAGTACCGCGACCAGATGCCGCCCTGCTCCGCCGACTCGAGCAGGAACGTGCCGGGTCGGCCCTCGGCGAGCTTGCGGTAGATGCCGACGGGGGTCTCGCCGTCGGCGAAGAGCTCGCGCGTCACGGGCACCACGCGTCGCCCGGGGAGCAGCGCGGTGAACTCGTCGAAGCTCGTGGTGGCGGGCACTCGGGCCTCCTCGTCGTCTGGTCTGGTGGTCGCGTCGTCTGGTCGGTCGTGGTCGGGCCGGTCACTCGACCGGGGCGATGCCCTTCCGCACCTCGAGCGGGTCGCCGTCGAAGCACGTGCGGGTGCCCGTGTGGCAGGCCGCGCCGACCTGCTCGACCGTGACGAGCAGCGTATCGGCGTCGCAATCGAGGGCGGCGGCCCGCACGTACTGCACGTGGCCCGACGTGTCGCCCTTGCGCCAGTACTCCTGCCGTGAACGCGACCAGAAGGTGACCCGTCCCTCGGTGAGCGTGCGGCGCAGCGCCTCGCGGTCCATCCAGCCGAGCATGAGCACCTCGCCCGTGCCCTCCTGCTGGATGATCGCGGGCAGCAGCCCGTCGGCATTGAAGACCGCGCGGTCGAGCGCCGACCCCTCGGGCGACCACACGTCCTCGTCGCGCTCCAGCTCCTCGTCGCCCGGTTCGCTCATCGCACGATCCTCCCCTCGGCCGCGAGGGCGGCCTTGACCTCGGCGATCGTGATCTCGCCGTTGTGGAACACGGATGCCGCGAGCACCGCGTCGGCGCCCGCCGCGACGGCCGGCGCGAAGTCGCCGACCGCGCCGGCACCGCCCGAGGCGATGACCGGCACGCTCGAGAGCTCGTGCATCAGCGCGGTCAGCTCCAGGTCGAAGCCCTGCTTCGTGCCGTCGGCGTCGATCGAGTTCACGAGGAGCTCGCCCGCGCCGAGCTCGATCGCGGAGCGCGCCCACTCGAGCGCGTCGAGGTCGGTCTCGGTGCGGCCGCCGTGGGTGGTCACGACGAAGCCCGACGGCGTACGGTCGGAGCGCTTGACGTCGAGCGAGAGCACGCACACCTGGGCGCCGAACCGGTCGGCGATCTCGGCGACGAGCTGCGGGCGTGCGATGGCCGCGCTGTTGACGCCGATCTTGTCGGCGCCGTGGCCGAGGAGGCGCGCGACGTCCTCGGCGGAGCGCACGCCGCCGCCGACGGTGAGCGGGATGAAGACCTGCTCGGCGACGCGCTGCACCATGTCGTAGGTGGTCGAGCGGTCGTCGACGGTCGCCGTGACGTCGAGGAAGGTGAGCTCGTCGGCGCCCTGGTCGGAGTAGCGTGCGGCGAGCTCCACCGGGTCGCCGGCGTCGCGGAGGTTCTGGAAGTTCACGCCCTTCACGACGCGGCCGCCGGCCACGTCGAGGCACGGGATCACACGGACGGCGAGGGACATCGTCGCTCCCCCTACAGCCGCGCGGCGTGGATCGCCGAGACGAGGATCGCCCGCGCCCCGAGGGCGTACAGGTCGTCCATGACGTGGTTCATGTCGGCCCGCGGGATCATGACGCGCACGGCGGCCCACTCCTTGTCGTGCAGCGGCGACACCGTGGGTGACTCGAACCCCGGGGCGACGGCCGTGGCCTGCTCGAGCGCGGCCACCGGCACGTCGTAGTCGAGCAGCACGTACTGGCGCGCCACGAGCACGCCCTGGAGCCGGCGCACGAGGGTCTTCGTTCCGGGCTTCTCGACGCCCGAGCCGATGAGCACGGCCTCGGAGTCGAGGATCACGGGCCCGAAGATGTCGAGGCCCGCCTTGCGCAGCGTGCTGCCCGTCGAGACGACATCGGCGACGGCATCCGCCACACCGAGGCGCACGGCCGACTCGACGGCGCCGTCGAGCTTCACGAGCTTCGTCGTCACGCCGTTGCGCTCGAGGAAGGCGCCGACGAGGCCCGGGTAGCTCGTCGCCACGCGGACGCCCTCGAGGTCGGCGAGCACCGAGTAGGAGCCCGGCGGGGCCGCGAAGCGGAACGTCGAGTCGCCGAATCCGAGCGGCGCGATCTCGGTCGCATCGGATCCGGAGTCGAGCAGGAGGTCACGCCCGGTGATGCCGACGTCGAGCGCACCCGAGCCGACGTAGGTGGCGATGTCGCGGGGGCGGAGGTAGAAGAACTCCACCCCGTTGCGCGGGTCGGCGGTGATGAGCTCGCGCGGGTCGCGGCGGCCGGTGTACCCGGCCTCGTAGAGCATCTGCGCGGCGGTCTCGGCGAGCGAGCCCTTGTTGGGCACGGCGATTCGGAGCATTCCCTGGCTTTCGTGTCGACGGAACTGATCTGCGGTCATGGCGGATCAGAGATGTCGGTACACGTCGGCGAGCGTCAGTCCCTTGGCGAGCATCAGGACCTGCAGGTGGTAGAGCAGCTGCGAGATCTCCTCGGCGGTCTCGTCGTCGCTCTGGTACTCCGCGGCCATCCAGACCTCGGCGGCCTCTTCGACGATCTTCTTGCCGATGGCGTGCACCCCGGCATCGAGCTCGCGCACGGTGCCGGAACCCTCGGGGCGGGTGCTGGCCTTGTCGCTGAGCTCGACGAAGAGGTCGTCGAAGGATTTCACCCGTCCAGCCTAGCCATGCGCGTGGGTGTGCGCCGACGCGGCGTCGCGCAGCGACGCGATCCGGTCGGCCGGCACGTCGCCGCCGAAGACCGCCGAGCCCGCCACGAAGGTGTTCGCGCCCGCCTCGGCGGCGATGCCGATCGTGTCCTCGGTGATGCCGCCGTCGACCTGCAGCCACACGTCGAGGCCGGCTGCGCGCACGGCGTCGGCGACGCGGCGGAGCTTCGGCATGGTCTCGGGGATGAACGCCTGCCCGCCGAAGCCCGGCTCGACCGTCATGATGAGCACCTGGTCGAACTCGGGCAGCAGGTCGAGGTAGGGCGTGGCATCCGTGCCGGGCTTCAGGGCGATGCCCGCCCGGGCCCCGATCTCGCGCAGCCGTCGGGCGAGCGAGACGGGCTCGCCCGCCGCCTCGGCGTGGAACGTCACCGAGAAGGCACCGGCCTCGGCGTAGCCCGGTGCCCACCGGTCGGGGTCGTCGATCATCAGGTGCACGTCGAGCGGGATCGGGGACACCTCCTGCAGGCGCTGCACCATCGGGAGCCCGAACGTGAGGTTCGGCACGAAGTGGTTGTCCATGATGTCGACGTGCACGAGATCGGCCGTGGCGATGCGCCCGAGCTCGCGCTCGAGGTTGGCGAAGTCGGCGGCGAGGATGCTCGGGTTGATGCGCGTCGTCATGCCGCTCAGCCTACCGATCGGCCTCCGCGGCCTCCGGGCCGGTGCGCTGGAGCAGCGCGACGAACATCGCGTCGGTGCCGTGCCGGTGCGGCCAGAGCTGCACGGTCTCGGGTGAGCCGGCGAGGTCGAGCGGATGCCGCGACACGGCCTGCACCACCGAACGGGTGTCGAGCCGGCGCAGGGCGTCGCCCCAGCGCTGCAGCGCCGCGTTCAGCGTGCCGCGGGTCTCGGCCGTGTGCGGCGAGCACGTGACGTAGGCGAGGATGCCCCCCGGCGCGAGCGCGCGCACGGCCGCGTCGACGAGCTCGCCCTGGAGGCGGGTGAGCTCGGCCACGTCGCTCGGGGCCTTGCGCCACCGTGCCTCGGGCCGGCGTCGGAGGGCGCCGAGTCCGGTGCACGGCGCATCGAGCAGGATGCGGTCGAACCCGCCGGGTGCGCCGAGCTCGGCGGCATCGACCGCGCGCCCGTCGCCGATGCGCACCTCGACGGGCAGCGGGACTCCCGTGATGGCCGCGCGCACGAGCTCGGCGCGGGCGGGGACGAGCTCGTTCGCGGCGAGCTCGGCGCCGTTCGCGGACGCCTCGGCGGCCAGCACCGCCGTCTTGCCGCCCGGGCCGGCGCAGAGGTCGAGCCACCGCTCCCCCGGGCGCACCGGCGCGGCGCGGGTCAGGGCGAGGGCGGCGAGCTGGGACCCCTCGTCCTGCACGCGCACGCGCCCACCGGATTCCTCCGCGGCGGCGATCGCGTCGTCGGCGACGCCGCCGATCGGCGAGTAGCGGTCGGGCTCGAAGCCCGGGATGCCGTCGACGTCGACGCCCAGCCCCGGCAGCACCGCGAGATTCACCCGCGGCGACGCGTTGTCGGCCGCGAGCAGCGCCTCGAGCTCGTCGTCGCGTCCCTCGTGCTCGAGCGCGGCGCGGAACGCCCGGACGATCCACTCGGGATGGCTCGCGAGGCGTGCGAGGCGCTCGTCGTCGGTGCGGGCGCCCTCGGCGACGAGTTCGTCCCAGCCCTCGGGCGACGTGCGCGAGACGGTGCGCAGCACCGCGTTCACGAACCCGGCGGCCTTCGGGGCGACCCGGCGCGCCAGCGCCACCTGCTCGTTCACGGCGGCGTGCGTCGGGATGCGGGTCGCGAGCAGCTGATGCGCGCCGAGGCGCAGCACGTCGAGCACCGCGGGGTCGATCGCCGATGCCGGGCGACCGGCGGCGAGCTCGATCACCCGGTCGTAGTAGCCCTGGCGCCGGAGCGTGCCGTAGGTGAGCTCGGTGGCGAGGGCCGCGTCGGCGCGATCGAGGCCGGCGCGGCGGATGCGCACGGGCAGCAGGAGGTTGGCGTACGCCTCGTCGGCGCGCACGGCGGCGAGCACGTCGTATGCGACGATCCGCGACCGGGCGACGCGCTCCTTGCGGTTCCGGGCGTCGGCGCGGCCACCCTGTCGGCCGGCGCCCGACGGTCGGGCGCGGCCGCCGCCGCCCCCACGGCCCGGTTCGCCGGTCATCGCGCCACCGCCCCGTCGCGACCTGCCCCGCGCCACCAGTCGGCGGCCGACATCGCGGTGCGTCCGGCGGGCTGCACCCGACGCAGCTCGAGGGGGCTCGTGCCGGTGCCGACGAGCAGGCGGCGGCCGACGAGCCGGAGCGAGCCGGGTGCGAGGGTCGCGGCATCCGGCGCGTCGTTCGCGTCGTTCGCGTCGTTCGCCTCAGGCGCGTCAGGCGCCTCGGACGCCTCGGACGCCTCGCCGAGGTCGAGCACCTTCAGCCGCTGGTCGTCGATCGTGGTCCAGGCGCCGGGCTCGGGCGTGACGCCCCGGAACCGGTTCCGCACGACTTCCGCCGGAGCCGACCAGTCGAGCCGTGCGTCGTCGATGCCGAGCTTCGGCGCGAAGGTCGGCTCACCGACCTGCGGGGTCGCCGTGGCCGTGCCGTCGGCGATGCCGTCGACCACCTCGGCCAGCAGTTCGGCGCCCTCGTGCGCGAGCACCTCGAGCACCGTGCCGGCGGTGTCGTCGGGCGAGGTGGGCCGCGACCGCTCGGCGAACACGGCGCCCGCGTCGAGCTCGGGCACCAGCTGGAACACGGAGGCCCCGGTCACGGCGTCGCCCGCGATGAGCGCGTGCTGCACGGGCGCGGCGCCGCGCCAGGCGGGCAGGAGCGAGAAGTGCAGGTTGATCCAGCCGTGCGTCGGGGCCGACAGCAGCGGCTCGCGCACGAGCCCGCC
>Ga0180215_1003474_pt1 | contig 14762 bp, 11 predicted proteins | sample eDN3rd37CBELigBY_FD_128871 | JGI IMG/M metagenome (GOLD analysis project Ga0180215, IMG submission 128871) | Enriched backyard soil microbial communities from Emeryville, California, USA - eDNA 3rd pass 37_C BE-Lig BY (version 2) (version 2) | ecosystem: Environmental > Terrestrial > Soil >...
TGGGTGAAAACGAAGGAATCGAACCAACGAATTGGATTCCAATGGACTTAATGGCTTCCGAGGGAAGTGCCGGAGAAGATCCTGATGCGGAAAGCATTCGTTACTACGAAGGCGATAAAGAGTTACTTGCAGCTGCTCATGCAGTCAAGGATAAGTACACGAAGGGGAAAATCGTCGAGGGTACCATCGGTTCTGCAGACCTTTGGAATAATGAAGTCGATCGCATTAATTGGTTCCATGAGAAATATGGTACATCCGTAGAGGAAATGGAAGGCGCATCAGCAGCCCAAATCGCTACCCAGTATGAAGTACCTTCATTGGTGATTCGAATTCTATCGAATAATAAAACCAATGGCGGTCAATATAACCCAAATACGGCCGCAGCAAACCAAGACTATGTGTACGAAGTAGTGAAACAGTATATATCACAGATTACTAATAAAAAGTAAAGTCCTACATCGTTTATCGAGAGCTGTTTAAAAACAGCTCTTTTTGTTTTTAGTTTGATCAATCATTTACCAGAGGGACGTAGGGACTGTTCGCGTCCAACATAATTGATTGAGTTCAATAGAAAGTGGTAAAAGGGATTCCTTTACCTGGAAACTTTCCTTAAATTATACTAAGAGAAATTCTAAAAAGGGTTTTGCGTGAGATTAGCGCATATTTCTTTCGGAAAAACGCCCTAGAAAACAAGAAAGCCACCCCGCGCCGTAGGAAGCAAAAGGGTGGTTCTCAAAAATATAAATAGCATAGACAACTACCACCCTCACGGTATAGCAGTTGCAGGGGAAGTGTTAGCGCACTTCTCTCTTTTTTTATTATATATCCATTATACAATAAAATTCATGATGAGAAGAAAATGGACAAGGGACAAGTTCGTTAGAATGATGCCTAGTCTCTACCTAAGTTTTGTCAGATTTGGGGGAAATTATGTTTGCAAATACATTGAGTCTGTAATCAAACTCCAATTGACATAGAGCTATTTATTTAAATACCTCCATAAAGTCGTTCGACTGATCCCCAGTTGTTCAGCAGCTAAGGTTTGGTTGCCTTTATGTTGATCGAGTACTAGTTTGATTAGTTCTAAATTAAAATCATGTAATGTTTTCCCGCTGTTAAATGAAATATTCACCCCAGCTTCTACATAAGGGATGTTTTCAACGATTTTTTGTTTGCCCAAAATGCTATTGACCGTATTACTCGTTATATAAAGCGATTTAGATAGAGATACCAATTCGGTTAGAACTTGTTTTAATTGTTTGAAATTCCCTGGCCAATGATAGTGTGAAAGCGTCGCTAGAGCATTGGGCTCGTACCCGATAATATCTGTATTGTTTTCAATATTGACCTTATTTAAAAACAGCGTTAATATCGCCGAAATCTCATTTCTTCTTTCTCTTAACGTAGGCAGAAGAAAACTTATTGTATTCATCCGGTTCATTAACTCTTTATAGAATTCTGATGTTATCCCTTCAGGTGTTTTTTCGCAAATAAAGATCAACCGATTATTAACGTTTAAGTTAGTAGATTCAATAATCGTGAGTAACTTTTCAAAGTTTTCACTTGAAATTTTATCAAACTGATTAAACTGGATGGTGTTACCAGCTTCAAGAAAAGGGCCGTTCCTTGTGTTTAACAGATGTTTCCACATCGTTTCATTTAGTAACGTAGAATTAATTGATACCAATGAATGATTGTTCGTACTTTGGCTGGTGAATATTCGTTGAGAGACAATCTCTTTTCCTGTACCTCGTTCACCTAGGATGATGATTGGTGAGTGATTTGTGTTCATTTGTTTCATTTTATCGTCTAGATCATCTGTGATAATCGGATTTTTATATAAGTTATGATTTAATTTTTGTTCCACCTCGGACTTATCTTCATAGGTCACACCGAATTTCGCACTCATGATAGGAGTTACAGACTTTTGGACGGTTACAATATAAAAAAATTCATTTGCTTGATTTGAAACATTAACTTTTAAGTTAAATAGAGTGTTGTTCACTGAATGATAAAACGTATGGGAGTCACGAAATGGAGTACTCTCTTTTTTATTCAATAAGTAATGATAGATGGAGTCATGAATTCCTGGCTCCAAACTTGAATATATCAATTCAAACTGACTGGTTAAAATAATGCAGTCATTTTTAAATTGGTCAATTGCCTCTGTCAATAAAACATTTTGTCGCTTTAATGTTTGAAGATGCATATTTAACTCAATTGCTTGTTCGTAAGTGCGTTTAATACTTTCACTTCCTGATGTAATAAGAATCGTATTTAACGAGATTTCTAGCGCTAGTTTATTCGTGATCGCATCACAAAGAACTAAATTAACCCCTTTTTTCTCCAAGGATTTCAGTAGACTTAATGTATCGCTTGAATCATCAATCGTATAGATTTCAACAGAATAGTCTAAGATATCACAGATTAAATGTGCTGTTTCAGTAATACTGGAATAGCCAACAATTGCAAATCTAGAAGTGTAGTTAAAGGCTAGTTTGATTGCCCCTAAAATATCATAGATTGAGATCGAAACATCAATCACTGGTATGGAGACATTCTTCCTAATTAACTCAGCTGTACCTCCTCTTGATATGACAATATCGTAATCGTGATGAATCAACTCTAGGGCTAGATTCTTTCCCTCATGTAAATCACCCGTATACGTATGGAGCAAAATGTTCGAGAAAGTAGATCCAACATTTTCCATTGAGTATCGTAACTCTTCATAAGGTGCAATTCCAAGAATTTTTGTTGGCTTTTGCATATGCATTCCCCTTGTGTGTTTCATTTTTAAACAGTTTAACAAGAAATATCGAAATGTGGTAGCGTTTTCTTTTAGAATGTTTCAAAATGTAACAATAATCAACTTCATCATGTTTTTTCAGGTAGAGGATACGCCTATAATCAAATTACACAGTACTAAGGTGGTGAATAAATGATGAAGGTACTTATTATGGCTGATGATTTTACCGGAGCACTCGATACTGGAGTTCAGTTCTCAAATTACGGTGTTCATACGGTAGTGACCTCTGATTTAGAGTTTGAATTTGATGATACGACGGATCAAATAGAAGTCCTTGTTTTCAATACTGAAACAAGGTATTTAAATAAAAGCGAAGCATATGAAGTCATCAAGAAAATTGCCCTTAAAGCAAAAGATGCGAATATCCACTATCTATTTAAAAAAGTAGATTCAGCCTTAAGAGGAAATGTTGCCTCTGAGTTAAGAGCTTTGAGTGATGTTTTCGAAGATGTAACCATTCCGTTTATTCCGGCCTATCCAGAACAAAATCGCTTTAGTTATGAAGGGATCTTACATATCGATTCTATCCCAGTAAGTGAAAGTGTTTTTGGACAAGATCCGTACGAACCAGTAACGGAAAGTCATATTCCAACTCTGCTCCTAAAAGAAGCAGATTTAAAAACGTATATGACAAAAACATATAAAATCCCACCAAAAGAAGAGCGGATTTTGTTAATCGAAAGTCATTCCGATGAGGAGATGTTATCCCAAGCGAATGAACTTTTCGAGAATGATGCATTACATCTAACGGTGGGGTGTGCAGGCTTTGCGAAGGCTTTAGCAACGATCATCTATAAAAATAGAGCAACAACTCATAACGATATGAATCTTCCATTATTGGTTGTATGTGGAAGTGTTAATCCCGTAACAAAAAAACAAATTGCCTTTGCGGAAAAGAATGGATTTGAACGAATCTCTTTAACAATGGAGCAACTTTGGGATCAACAATATTGGGATACAGTGAAGGGACAAGAAAATATCCATCAATATTTAGAAATCGAACAACCTTTACTGTTTGAAACCTATGGGAAGGTATCGAAGGAAAATCCGCTTTCGGACCAAAGGGATGAACTAAGGTTTAGGATCGGACAGTCCCTCGGAAATTTAGTAAAGAATCTAATCTCAAATGGAATTAAGAGAACTTTATTATTTACCGGAGGAGATACTTTATTTCAATCGATGAGAGTATTAGGGATTACCGAAATTAAACCTTTGAAAGAATTATTCCCAGGAATTGTTCTGGGAGAGATTGATTTTAAGGATGAAAAACATTATATCATTACAAAATCAGGCGGATTGGGGCATGAAGAGCTCTTTATTCGATTAAATGAATTGATTCATAACAAAGGAGATGCGTATTATGCTAAATCAATATAATTTAAAAATGCCAACAAATGTATTTGCAGGTCCAGAAGCCATGCAAAACCTACATACCATCCTTAAAGACGGTGTGACAAAGGTGACGATTTTTACAGATAAAGGCATCTTTAACCTTGGATTGCTTAACGAAGTCATCAGCATTATCGAAGAAAATGATATTGAGTATGAAATCTTATCTGATATTCCAACAGAGCCATCTTACATCGAAGCTCAAGCGGTGATTGAGCATTTTAAAACATTGAACTCTGATTTTATTATTGGAGTCGGTGGTGGAAGTGTGATGGATATCGCGAAACTAGCATCGGTGTTATCGACGGATGAGTATACGGTAAAAGATTTACTAGACAATCCGTTATTGGCTAAAAAGCAAGTCTCATCCTTAATGATTCCTACCACAGCGGGTACAGGATCTGAAGCCACCCCTAATAGCATTGTAGGTGTACCTGAACAAAATTTAAAAGTTGGGATTGTAAATGGTGAATTGATTGCGGACCATGTTATTTTAGATAGCAACATGATTAAAAATTTACCTAAGCCGATTGCTGCAGCAACAGGGATTGATGCTTTAGCACATGCGATCGAATGTTTTACTTCAAAAAAGGCGAACCCAATCAGTGATACATTTGCACTTGAGGCATTAGACTTAATTTTAAATAACATTATTGAAGCTTGTACAAATCCAGATGCACTTGAAGCGAAGCGTAATATGTTACTAGGTTCGTTTTATGCTGGGGTAGCGATTACGTCCTCAGGAACGACCGCTGTTCATGCCTTGTCTTATCCTTTAGGTGGCAAATATCACATTGCCCATGGTGTTTCAAACGCCATTCTTCTAACACCGGTTATGAAGTTTAATGAGCCAGTGATTAAAGACCTCCTAGCTAAAGCCTATGATCGAGTTGTCAAACAACCTAAAGAAGAATTAACCGTAAATGAAAAATCGAACTATATCATTGAATTATTAGAGAGCATAGTGAAAACACTTGAAATTCCAACTAGCTTAAAAGAGTTCAATGTGCCTGAGGAGGATCTAGAAGGATTAGTTGAGGCTGGAATGCAAGTCCAACGATTGCTTGTGAATAATATGAGAGAAGTAACACCAGAAGATGCTCGTAAAATCTATCTAGAAATTATGTAGGAGTGAAGAGTGTGCAAAAAAAACTACAAGGAATTATCTCACCAATTGTTACACCTATGTATAGCAATGAAGAAGTGAACTATGAAGAACTCGTCAATCAAGTGAATCGAGTCATTGAGAATGGCGTTCATGGTATTTTTACCTTTGGTACAAACGGAGAAGGCTATATTTTAAGTGAAGAAGAAAAAGTGCGTGTCATGGAAACCGTCGTTGATGCAGTAGCGGGCAGGGTTCCGGTATATGCCTCAACTGGATTAGTTGGAACACAAGATACCATTCGCCTGTCACTAGAAGCAAAGCGTGTGGGTGTCGACTACTTATCTATCATTACGCCATATTTTGCGTCAGCCACTCAAGATGAGATTTATCATCATTTTAAAACAGTAGCGGAAGCGGTTGAAATGCCAATTGTTTTATACAATATTCCAGCGAGAACAGGGAATAGTATTCAACCAGCGACGGTTGAAAGACTAAGTCACATTGACAATATTGTGGGTGTTAAAGATAGTAGCGGGAACTTTGATAACATTCTTCAATATATAGAAAGAACTAGACATAGAGAAGATTTTTCAGTGCTATCAGGGAATGATTCCTTAATCTTATGGACGTTGCTTGCTGGAGGAACCGGCGGAATTGCAGGATGTTCGAATGTATACCCGTTTACGATGGCCCAAATCTATGAACAATTTGTAAAAGGGCATATTGAAGAAGCTCGTAACTATCAAGATTCGATCAGAAGTTTTCGAGATTGTTTTAAATATGCAAATCCAAATACGGTTGTGAAAACGGCTGTTGAGCTCCTTGGCTATCCAGTTGGGAAGTGCCGTGCACCATTCAATCAAGTGTCTGATGAAGGAATTGCTGCATTAAAATCTGTCCTGAATGAAAATACTGAAGCAGGAATGAAATAGGTAGGAGGGCATCATGAAAAAAATTATCGGAATAACCATGGGAGATCCTGCAGGGATCGGGCCTGAAATCTCCATCAAAGCCTTTCAAAACAAAAGCTTATACGAAAAGTGTAACCCTTTACTTATTGGAGATAAAAGTATTATAGAAAGCTATTTAGAGAAATTTCCAGAGTTTACTATAAAGGTAAATGCCATTTCTACTCCTGAAGATGGACTGTATGAATGGGGAACGATGGATGTCATTGACTTAGCTTCTGTGGATGCCGATGTCTTGCAGATCGGTGAAGTGTCTAAAGAAGCCGGAAATGCAGCTTATCTCTATGTTGAAAAAGTCATTGACTTAGCACTTGAGGGAAAAGTAGATGCAACCGTTACGAACCCATTAAATAAAGAGGCATTAAACTTAGCAGGACATCACTTTGCTGGTCATACTGAAATTTATGGGGAGCTTACAAATACGAGCAAATATTCAATGATGTTAGCTGATGGTGATTTAAGAGTGGTTCATGTTTCCACGCATGTTTCTTTAAGACAAGCCTGCGATCTAGTAAAAAAAGAGAGAGTACTAGATGTGATAAGAATTGCTCATCAAGCATGTACAAACTTAGGAATTGAAAATCCAAGGATTGCAGTGGCGGGATTAAATCCACATTGTGGGGAGAATGGATTGTTTGGTACAGAAGAAATCGAAGAGATTATCCCAGCTATTGAGGTAGCCAAGAGTGAAGAGATTAATGTATTCGGGCCTTTACCAGCAGATACAGTGTTTTCGAAAGCTCGTGGTGGTATGTATGATATCGTTGTGGTCATGTACCATGACCAAGGACATATCCCTTTAAAACTATTAGGATTTGTATACGATAAAAACCTGAATAAATGGAAAGAGGTTTCTGGAGTGAATATTACCTTGGGGTTACCGATTATCCGGACCTCCGTTGATCATGGAACAGCATTCGACCAAGCAGGTAGCATGACTGCAAGTGAAGTTAGTCTTGAGAATGCCATTGATTATGCAGTACGATTGGCAAATAATGCTAGTAAAGAAACAAAGGTAAAAATGCGATAATTGGTTTTGGCGGAAGCTTTGGTGAATAGGAACTGCTATATCCAAAGTTTTTCAATGATTTAGATAAATTGAGCGAAGTCATAAAAAGCATATAAATTAAGCGACGAATTACAAGAAAGCGGTAACGAAGGTAGAAACTTAATAGAAAGATAAGGTGATGAATATGAGTACAGTAGCCATTCGTGAGTCTATTCTAAACGGCAAATTATATCATGATGACTATACAAATATTGATTTTTCTTTAATTCCATCAGGCCCTTTTCCAACTGCACATGCCCCAACAATTACGAAGCTAGAAAATGGAGATTTACTGTGTGCGTGGTTTGCTGGTTCATTTGAAGGCAGTCCCGATATTTCCATTGTTTTATCAAAATTTAATCATGTGACGGGGGAGTGGGTTGAACCGAAAGTTGTCTCCCAGGATGATACACGTAGTGAGCAAAACCCATCATTTTTCCACGCACCTGATCAATCTGTATGGTTAATCTATACTTCTCAGGAAGGTCGGCGACCAGATAAAGACAATATGCAGTTTACGTCCATTATTAAATATCAGAAAACCTACGACAATGGTGAAAGTTGGACTGAACCAGAAGTATTATTTAACCAGCCAGGCACATTTGCGCGACAAGCGATCCAAGTATTAAGCAATGGTCGCTGGATCTTTAGTACATGGGTATGTGAAGATTCGGAGTTTGGTCTTACAAACGACCCTACCGTCTTCCAAGTATCAGATGATGAAGGTCAAACATGGAAAGAAGTACGCATGCCAGATAGTAATGGACGAGTACATGCCAATGTGATTGAATTAGAAGCTGGCCATTTAGTGGCGTTTATGAGAAGTAGATTTGCAGATTTTATCTATCGAAGCGAATCAAAGGATAATGGAGATTCTTGGACAGTGCCTGAGCCGACAACTCTCCCAAATAATAATGCAAGTATTAGTGCGGTTAAACTTGATAACGGTGCCATTGCGATAGCCTATAATGCAAACGCTGCAAATAATCCTGAATTTGGCAAAGTAGCATGGCCTGGATTACGAAACCCTGTTGTGGTTTCCATATCTGAAGATGCTGGACACACTTGGCCAATCGGTCGCATTATTGAACACGCAGAAGGCTTCATTGGAGCAGAGAATAAAACGAATAATTCACAATTTGAGTATCCTACTATTTATCAGGATGCCGAGGGACGCTTACATTTAGTCTATGCATATAAAAATAGAATCTGTGTAAAATACAACGGTTTTTCAGTTGAAGATATCTATGGTGAAAAACGCGAAAACGAAGGGATTTACAACCCTACATCAGGAGAAATTATCTAAAGCGAGAAAATGGTCATCTAGTTTTGTGAGGATGATCATGATCTTCGCAGTAAGTCCTTTAATGGGCCGAGCTTTGTAGGCTGACTCCATTTGCAAATTTAACACTCTAGTATCAATATTCGGCACTTACGGAGCTCCGTTACGCAATTTCTCACAATCTCCTTTTATTCAAAATCCACATCTAGACAAAGTTGATTGAACAGGAATGCGCTGCGGAGTTGCCGTAACACAATCTGAGGTTAGTAGTTTAACAATGTTCCTGAATGGAACGAAGTGGGGGCTTGGTGGGCGTTGGGAATAAGACCAATCATCGCCACTATGGATGTCCGTCCTAGATGCATTCGCCTAAAAGTAAGCGCTTCATCCGGCTCATCCATCCCCCCTTTTTAAAGACTAGAAAATATGCTCCCTTCACCGAGCAGAATGCGGTCGGGAAAAAGAGTAGAATTTTATCACTTTACAGCTGCTTAGGCTCACTAAGAGATCTGGACAGTCTTACATTTTATAAAAAGTGTCATCCCCCTTAGAGAGAGGAGAAACAAAAAATGACAATGGAAATGATTCTTGCCCTTGGTGTCTTGATCTTGATGATTGTCTTGATTATGACAGACAAAATGGCCTTCGGCGCACCACCAATTCTTGCCTGTCTTCTGCTAGTAGTCCTTGGTCTGTCCACTGTTCAAGAAGCTTTTGCAGGCTTCGTGAACCCAAGCGTTATCATGGTCGCTGGCTTTATGGTTGTTATGGCGGGACTCATGAAGACGAGCTTGATTGGGAAGGTTCAGTCCTCGATGCTCGCTTTGGTAAAAAAGGGCGGTTATAAGAGCTATGCTCTTTTGCTCGTGGTCGTTATGCTTGGGGCCAGTTTTCCAGGTGCTGGAGCTACTGGTTACTATGTACTGATTCTATCTTTGATCTCTACTATCCCTTACAATAAAAATATGCCTACTTCCAAACTGATGATGCCTTTGGGGTTTGCTACGAACCATCCTTTGATTCCCTTTAATGTAGCACTCTTCTATGGTGTTACTGTCAGTGTTCTAGAAACGGCAGGTTATACCGGCGGAATATCAATGTCGAAATTTGCTGTCGTGAATTTCATCCTGGCTCTTGGTTTCTTGGTATGGGCTTTGGTTGCGTATCGTCTTCTACCGGATCATCCATTAACAGAAGCTTCTGCATATGATGAAGTGGCAGCTGCGACTGAGATGGGGGCTATGCCTACATGGAAAGAATACTCCACCATCGCTGCATTTATGGTCAGTGTTGTTGGAATGATGCTTATGAATGTGTTGGGCAATGCTGCCTATGTCATCCCTGGCCTTATGGGAGCATTCTTACTAATCATCAACGTCCTTGACTTTAAGGAAGTTCGAGATAATATGGGTGCACCTGTAATCATTATGATGGCTGGTGTAATCGGCGTTGCGGATGCTTTGGCGAACACTGGATTTACAGCGATGATTGGGGATGCTGTTGCGAATGCATTGGGTACAGATATCAATCCATTCCTACTTATTTTCATCTTCGCCCTTCTAACTAGTACCTGTGCTACGTTTACGGGTTCAAATATGGGATCTGTATACATCTTTGCGCCAATTGCGATCGCAACAAGCATTAGTTTGGGACTTAATCCTGCTGCTGCTGCCATTGCGGTTGTAATCTCCGGCTGGAACGGCGGATTCATGCCAATCGATGGAATGCCTGCGATGATTTTAGGAATGGGTAAATATAAGCTTCCACAATTCTGGTTGTTCTCAGTACCTATGTACCTGATTCGTATTTTTGCACTATGTGTAGGTGCCATCGTGATGTTCCCTGTAAACTAATCTAGTGATAAATTTAGTAGGACAAGATGTAGAAAATGAAAATATAGTAGTCCTTTGCCATTCCTTGAGGGACAATATGAATCCTCGTAAAGGGGAGTAGCGTCAGGTATTTCCTGAAACAAAGTCGTCAGTACATGGGTTTCTCCATCGGCTTTGTTGGCATACATTTATGCTTAGCGAGACCTTTGCCTAATTAGGTGGCAAAGGTCTCTTTACTTTTTTTATTTAGGAGGAAAATAAATGGAAATGGAATTTTTAACAGCACTTTTTATGATTGTTGCCATTGATTTGGTATTAGCGGGGGATAATGCCATCCTCATTGGGCTTGCCGCAAGGAAGCTACCCGTACATCAACAAAAGAAGGTCATTTTATGGGGATCGATTGGAGCCATTATTATTCGGACCATTGCAACTCTTGCAGTCGTATGGCTTTTGAATATACCAGGATTGCATTTAGTAGGGGGTCTTCTTCTCGTTATCATTGCCTACAAACTATTGGTTGAGGATGACAAACATGATGATATTCAAGCGGGAGACAGTTTTTGGGCAGCCATTCGAACGGTCATTATAGCGGATGCATTAATGGGATTAGATAATGTATTAGCGGTAGCAGGTGCTGCGCACGGGAATACCTTGCTTGTCATTATTGGACTGCTCATTTCTGTACCTGTTGTAATGTGGGGGAGTACGTTAATCTTGAAATGGATTGAACGATTCCCAGTCATTATCACAATTGGATCAGGAATTTTAGCTTGGACAGCATCGAAAATGATCGTAGGTGAACCTTTCTTAAAAGAATATTTCACAAACCCTTTTATTAAATATGGATTTGAAATCGTGGTCGTTGCGGGGGTTATTCTTGCTGGTAAATTAAAAGAGAATAAAGAAGTATTAAAGAAAAATGTAAGTAATGGAATGGTGAAATCAAAACAGATGGCTCGAATTAAATAGGTTAAAAGATATGGAGTTGAAAAGGAAAGAGGTCACCGTTGCTGAAAGTTCCCCTTTTCCTGGAAGTGGGTTTTTTAGAATAAAAAATAGGTTGTAAATCTAAAGGAATCGAATAGAGGGAGGAAAATGGTATGGAACAACTACTACCTAAAGTAAAACCTTTATGTCCACCAGGGCGCCCGCCGCGTTTTGAAGATGTTCCCTTTGCAGAGGTCACCCTGGATAATGGGGAGCCATTCACGCTGAAAATGGATATCTATCAAGATCTTAATCAGAAAACGCCTGGCCCTTGTATCATTTACTACTTCGGTGGTGGATGGATGTATGGAGAATACAAGCAGGTTACGCAAAAAGCAGTATATTTCCGTGAACTGATAAGATTGGTAGAGCAAGGATTTACTGTGGTATCCCCATCTTATCGCTTGGCAAGTCAATCTGTTTTCCCAGCGTGTATCCATGACTGCAAGGGAGTAGTTCGGTTTCTAAAAGCCAATTCAGAGAAATATTATATCGATCCTGAACGGATCGCTGTGCTGGGGAATTCTGCTGGTGGCCATCTAGCCGCAATGGTTGCAATGAGCGCGAATTGTAGTGAAATGGAAGGCGAAGTCGGCGGTAATAGAGAATATAGTAGTGCAGTAAAGGCAGCAACCATTTTTTATGCTCCATCGGACCTATTGGCACTCCTCAGGAAAGACGCGAATGAAGCAATAACCAATCTGTCTGGAACAGAGGTCGATCAAAATGGCACATCCATGGATCATGTGATCACCCAAATTCTTGGCTATACTGAATCTGGAAAATCGTTACTAGATTTGAATCAAGTGCTAGAAAGCGGCGATACGAGTCACCCAGATTGGAAGTATGTCGAGTTAGCTAAAAAATGTAGTCCTATTACATATGTAAGTGCTGATTGTCCACCAATGATGATTTTACACGGTGGCAAGGACCCTCTTGTGCCTATAGACCAAAGCGAGAGTCTTTACAAGGCCCTGGTGTCTGCTAATGCGGACGTGATGTATTTGTCTGTTTCCCAAGCAAATCATGGCCCAACGATGGGAAATGAAGGAGATCAAATGGCGTATCAGTTTTTAATAAATAGATTGTAAGGAAAGTGATTCTCCTGGAGGATGCTAGTTTAATTGAAAGAGGGTGCTTGGATGCTAGTAGAAGGGAAGGTAGGGATTGTTTCAGGCGCTAGTAGAGGCATTGGAAAGAGCATAGCTTTAACGTTAGCGAAAAACGGTGCATCCCTTGTCATCATTGGGACAAACACCGAGTTATTGACCAATATGGCTGACGAAGTTCAATCCATGGGAAGGCAGTGTGTTGTTCATATAGGAGATGTAACGAATCCAGAGACAGCGACAGAGGCAGCAAAGAAGACGATGAGTCTTTTCGGTAAGATCGATATTTTAGTCAATAATGCTGGCATAAACATGCGCAGTTCCACGCTAGATATGAATTTGGATGATTGGCAGAAGGTTCTGGATGTGAATTTGAATGGGAATCTATATTTGAGCAAGGCTGTTTTGCCTTATATGATTGAGCAAAATTATGGGAAAGTTGTCAATGTCAGTTCTTCTACAGCTAAATCCGGTCACAAAAATGCCGCCCCGTCCTACGGTGCCTCTAAGGCAGGGGTTGATTATTTAACGAAACACCTTGCCTTGGAAATGTCAAAGCATAACATCTACGTAAATGGAGTGTCACCAGGTCCTATCGAAACAGACATGACTAAACAGTGGACTGAGGAGTATTATCAAAATGTCATTTCCAATGTCCCACTTAAGAAATTGGGCACTCCACAGAATGTTGCCGATGTCGTGTTATTTTTGGCTTCACAGATGTCTGATTTTATCACGGGTGAAACCATCAATGTTAATGGTGGTACCTACATGAATTAGATTGGAGATGAGTTCGGTTCAATTTTAAAATCTACCAAAGATGGAAGGTCCGTCAAGATGTGTGCTTGACGGACCTTTCATCTTTTTATCTTGCGTCAGGGGGAGGCGTAAGTCGTCCTCGACCTGCGTGCTCACCAGGAATTACTGGTCTCAAAGTCTACTAGACTATGACTATACGCTTTTTACCAAGTCCTGTAACACAAATTTCTCAACACACTTAGCCACACCGTCGTTCATATTGGTGTCTGTTACATAATCTGCGATTTCTTTAATATCGTCTGGCGCATTTCCCATTGCTACACCTAGTCCAGCGAATGCAATCATTTCTTGATCGTTATAACTATCTCCAATGGCCATTACTTCCTCCCGTTTGATTCCATACTTTTGGATTAAATGGCTTAGGCTTGTTCCTTTTGTTACTCCTTTTTTCGTGAACTCCACAAAGAAAGGTTTGGAACGCATGACACTAAAGTCATCAGCTAATTCAGTTTGGAGCTTTGCCTCTACAATCTTCATTTTATCCGGGTCCCCACACATTAAGACTTTCCCGACTTCCTCTTTTACACCCTCGACAAAATTAGTTACTAGGTTAATTGGCATGTTTGAAAGGCCGGATGCAATTTTTGTATAAGGGTTGTCTGTTTCTGTAATAATCTCGTTCCCCATATACGTATGGATGAAAACACCTTCCCGTTGGCTGATCTCATACAGCTTTTTAACAGCTGTTAAGGACAACGAACTACTGAACAATTCCTCTTTTAATTGGTAATTCATCACTTTCCCACCGTTAAAAGAGAGGACGAAGCCTCCATAATCGGCCAAGGCTAATTCTTCGGCACAAGCTACCATTCCAAATGTTGAACGACCAGACGCAAGTGCAACCTTTACACCGTTTTCTTGTGCCTTCATCAAGGCCGTTTTCGTACGATCGGAAATCGAGTGATCATCCTGAAGCAAAGTATCATCCAAATCCAAAACAATTAGTTTAATTGACAAGTTGGTTAACTCCTTTTTTGGGGACATGGGGACGGTTCTCCTGTCCCATTTGGTACGGACAGGGGGACAGGAACCTTGTCCTATTTTAGCCACCAGCCAGTTGAGGCTATAGGATTGAGACAGCGAACCTGTCCCTGTGTCTTTCTTTTCGTTAATTTATATTTTACTGGTCCTAAGGAGGTCTGTCATCCAGAGTTGTATTGGAATTTATAGAATTATTGAAAAACAACTTCGTTGACAGATGAAAACTGACATGGAACAATAAAAATATTCCAGAAAATTGATAAAGGGGTTAGTAATTTGGTAAACGTACAAGAGAAAGTACAGACATATGATTTTTACTCAGCGGTAAAGGCTAGACGTTCTTTTTATTCAATTAGTAATGAACCTATTCTATCGGATGAACAAATCCAGGAGATTATTAGTGAAGCAGTATTACATAATCCTTCCCCAA
>Ga0180215_1003475_pt1 | contig 14757 bp, 8 predicted proteins | sample eDN3rd37CBELigBY_FD_128871 | JGI IMG/M metagenome (GOLD analysis project Ga0180215, IMG submission 128871) | Enriched backyard soil microbial communities from Emeryville, California, USA - eDNA 3rd pass 37_C BE-Lig BY (version 2) (version 2) | ecosystem: Environmental > Terrestrial > Soil >...
CAGCGCACTTCGCAAAGCTTGCCGGTGCGGCTGGCGCGCGAGAATGTCAGCTGAAAGCGGTTCGGCAGGCGTTCCGCTGTATCGATCGACAGCTGCGCGCCGTCGTCGTGCATGTTGACGACCGTGCAGCGGCGCAGCGCAAAATCGTGCTCTCCGGCCAACCAGGCCTCGCGCTGGATGTTGCGCCTCGTCTGGCGCGATTTTCGTCCGAACAATGCCATGGCCCACGTCCAATCCACGCCTGCAGCTAAGCGGCCGCTTCGGAAATTCCACACGCGCCGGCGGCTCGCACAAACGGCAGGGTTAACGGACTGCTAACCCACCCGGTCGAACGGCCAATAGTAAAGAGTAAGAAAGCAGAAGGCCGCAGGCCGGCGGCAATGCCGGCCAGCACCCGGCGTGGCACACCGGTTGCGAACGGCCCGTCGCCCGCCTGCAACACCGGCTGCCGTGCTGCGTTACGGCCTTAACACCCCGTTAACTCACTGCTCCCTAAGGGGTAAGGGTCGGACCGGGAGGGCTGATTGAATGGCCGGCCGCTGGACGATTCCTGTCTTTGCCGCCGCAGGCCTGATGCTGTGCGGCGTTATATCCGTGCCTCTGGCCGTGCCGGCACAAGGCCGCGCGAGCGCCGCGGCATCGCTCCCGGTTGCGACCGACATACGGCTTGCCGGGGACGAGAGCGCCACCCGCCTTGTCATGGACGTGACCGCCAATATTGGCGTGCGTGCGTTCACGCTGGCCGACCCTTACCGGGTGGTGATCGATATGCCGCAGACCGTGTTTCAGCTTCCGTCGAAGGCCGGAGAAACCGGGCGCGGGCTGATCAAGGCCTACCGCTACGGGCTGGTGATGGCAGGCGGCTCACGCATCGTCATCGACGTGTCGAAACCCGTGCGGATCGAGAAGGCAACGGTTCTCGACGCCCGCGGCGGCGAGCCCGCGCGGCTCGTGCTCGATCTGTCGGCGATCGACCGCGAGGCCTTCATGCGGCATCTGGCGCTCGATCGGCCGGCGCTTCGCGCCAGCGTCGCGCCGGCAGCCGATCCTGCCGACAGGCGGTCCCGCGATCGACGCCCGCTGATCGTGATCGATCCCGGCCATGGCGGCCCCGATACCGGGACCAAGGCCAACGGCGAGATCATGGAAAAGAACGTGGTGCTGGATTTCTCGCTGACGCTGCGCGATCAGCTCGAAAAGAGCGGGCGCTATCGCGTGGCGATGACCCGCACCGACGACACCTTCATCCCGCTTGCCGAGCGTGTGAAATTTGCCCGTCAGCGACAGGCCGAATTGTTCATCTCGGTGCATGCCGACGCGCTGCCGAAGTCGGAAGGCGATGTGCAGGGGGCGACGATCTATACATTGTCGGACACCGCGTCCGACGCCGAAGCAGCCCGGCTGGCAGAGGCGGAAAACCGGTCGGACGTGATCGCCGGTATCGATCTTGCCAAGGAGCCGAATGATGTCGCGGACATTCTTTTGGACCTCGCGCATCGCGAGACCAAGACGTTTTCCCATGCATTCGCGCGGCTACTGGTCGGGGAGATGAAAAGCACCGTCCGGCTGCACAAGAAGCCGCTGAAATCGGCGGGCTTCGTGGTGCTCAAGGCGCCCGACGTGCCGTCGGTGCTGATCGAACTCGGCTACATGACCAATCGGTCCGACCTCAAGCTGCTGACCTCGGAAAGCTGGCGCAACAAGGCCGCGGCAACCATGGTGCAGGCGGTCGAGCATTTTTTCCGGACGCGGGTCGCCGGGACCGAGGCGTCAGCCGGGCGACGGTAGGGCTTTTGCGCACAGCCTCAGTTTCGACATGAAAAACGGCGACCACATCCGCGTCGGGGCGCTGTAAAATCAGCGGAAATTCCGGTACACTGGTCAAAGTTTGAGCGGCGTCGCCGGCGGCCTGTGCCGCGTGGGTCCGATTCGCGCCAATGGTTGAACCGTCATGAGACTGATGCTGCGCTTCTTCGGCTTTTTGTTCGCGGTCGGCACCATCCTGTTTCTGGTCGGCGTTGCGGGCGTCGCAGGCCTGATGTGGCATTACTCGAAGGACCTGCCGGACTATTCACAGCTGCAGGATTACGAGCCGCCGGTGATGACGCGCGTGCATGCCAGCGACGGTTCGCTGGTCGCCGAATATGCGCGCGAGCGGCGCCTGTATCTGCCGATCCAGGCGGTGCCGAAGCGGGTGATCCACGCCTTCCTCTCGGCCGAGGACAAGAACTTCTACGAGCATGGCGGTCTTGATTTCATGGGCATGGCGCGCGCCGCCATCCTCTATGCCCAGCAATATGGCACCGGCCGCCGTCCCCAGGGCGCATCGACAATCACCCAGCAGGTGGCGAAGAACTTCCTGCTGACCAATGAGGTGTCGTTCACGCGCAAGATCAAGGAGGCGCTGCTGTCGATGAAGATCGAGCGCGCCTACACCAAGGACAAGATTCTCGAACTCTATCTGAACGAGATTTATCTCGGCTTCTCCGCCTATGGCATCGCCGCTGCCTCGCTTCTGTATTTCGACAAGTCGGTGCACGAACTGACGATTGCGGAAGCGGCCTATCTCGCCGCGCTGCCGAAAGCGCCTTCGACACTGCATCCGTTCCGGCAGCGCGAGCGTGCGGTCGAACGGCGCAACTATGTCATCGATCGCATGGTCGAGAACGGCTACGTCAAGGCGGAGGAGGGTGAGACCGCCAAGAAGGCACCGCTCGCGGTCACGGCGCGGCCGACCGGCTCGCACATCTTCGCCGGCGAATATTTCGCTGAAGAGGTGCGGCGCGAGATCTATGACCGGTACGGCGAGAAGAAGCTCTACGAGGGCGGGCTGTCGGTCCGCACCACGCTCGATCCGAAGCTGCAGCAACTTGCCCGCAAGGCGCTGGTCGACGGCATGATCCGTTACGACGAGCGGCACGGCTATCGCGGGCCGGTGCAGAAGCTCGACATTTCAGGGGACTGGGGCGTCAAGCTCGCCGATGTGAAGGCGCTGTCCGACATCGGCTGGAAAATGGCCGTGGTGCTGGAAACGTCCGATCAGTCCGCTCGGATCGGCTTTCAGCCGCCGCGCGAGCCGGGCGGTGCGGTGGTGCGCGAGCGCCGCGTTGGAATCATCCCGCTCGATGGCGTCAAATGGGCCAAAGCCGCGTCCGGTCCGCAGCGCGGCCGTGTTCCGAGCAAGGTCAATCAGGTGCTCGAACCCGGCGATGTAATTTACGTCGAGCCGCTGGGCGCAAAGGACGCCAAGGACGGGCAGGAGGTGCAATATCGTCTGCGCCAGATTCCCGAGGTCAGCGGCGCCATCACGGTGATGGATCCCTGGACCGGCCGCGTGCTGGCGATGGTCGGTGGCTTCTCGTTCGACCAGAGCCAGTTCAACCGCGCGACCCAGGCGCTGCGCCAGCCCGGCTCCTCGTTCAAGCCATTCGTTTATGCAGCCGCTCTCGACAACGGCTACACGCCCTCGACGGTGGTGATGGATTCCCCGATCTCGATCAGCCAGGGACCGGGCGGCGGCGTGTGGACGCCGCAGAACTATTCCGCTGGCAAGTTTTACGGCCCGCAGACATTGCGGTTCGGGATCGAGTATTCGCGGAACGTGATGACGGTGCGCCTCGCGCAGGATGTCGGCATGCCCCTGATTGCCGAATATGCCAAACGGTTCGGCGTCTACGACGATCTGCCGCCTTATCTGTCCTTCGCGCTTGGCGCCGGCGAAACCACCACGCTGCGGATGACGGCCGCCTATTCGATGTTTGCGAATGGCGGCCGGCGCATCAAGCCGACGCTGATCGATCGGATCCAGGACCGTTACGGCCACACGATCTACAAGCACGACCAGCGCGAATGCCGCGGCTGCGACGCCGACCGCTGGGCGAACCAGCCGGAGCCGACCCTGATCGACAAGCGCGAACAGGTGATCGACCCGATGACCGCCTATCAGATCACCTCGATGATGGAAGGCGTGGTCCAGCGCGGCACCGCCACGACACTCAAGGAAGTCGGCAAGCCGATCGCCGGCAAGACCGGCACGACCAACGACGAAAAGGATGCCTGGTTTGTCGGCTTTTCGCCGGATCTCGCGGTCGGCGTTTATCTCGGCTTCGACAAGCCGCGATCGATGGGTCGGGGATCGACCGGCGGTCAGTTGGCTGCACCGGTGGTGCGCGACTTTCTCAAGGCGGCGCTGGCTGACAAGCCGGCGGTGCCGTTCCGCGTGCCGGCCGGTATCAAGCTGATCCGGATCGATCCGAAGAGCGGCATGCGGGCGGGGCCCGGTTCGGAGCGGGTCATTCTCGAAGCGTTCAAGCCAGGCACCGCGCCGCCGGATTCCTATTCGGTGGTCGGTTTCTCCGAGGGCGGCGGCGGTCAGGTCGAACATGGCGGCGCAGGGCCGACGCCGGCTGCCGCCCCACCGCCGCCTCAGACTTTCAATCCGTTTGAGCGGCTGTTCCGGCCGGGTCTTGGCGGACTGCATTGACCGGGCGCTGCCGGCGCACGGCTCGCCTTCACCCGTCGTGCGCTCTGCTGCGGATCAAACCTGAGATGATGGCGTTTCCGGTCTGACACACCGGAGCGGCGCCGTGCCGTGGTTCGATCAATTCAGCATCGGCTGGCTTCTCGGCATTTTCGCATGCAGCGCCGCGGCCGTATGGCTGGCGGGCGACCGGCTGTCGCGCTACGCCAATGCGGTTGCGAAGCGCACCGGCCTTGGCCACGCCTTTCTCGGAACCATTCTGCTGGGGGTGCTGGTATCGCTGCCGGAGGCGATTTTTGCCCTGGTAACGGCGCTGCTCGGCAATCCAGAACTCGCCGTGAACGGACTTGTCGGCGGCGTTGCCATGGTCATGATCGTGATCGCGCTGACCGACCTCTTCGTCGGCAAGGAAGCGCTATCCAGCGACGTTCAGCATCCGGTCGTGTTGCTGCAGGGAGGCATGACGCTGCTGATGCTGATCGTCGCCGCAGCCGGGATTACGGTTGGCGACAGGCTGCTGCCGGGTATCGGACTTGTCGGAATCTGGAGCACGGCGCTGCTCGGGCTTTACATCGTCACGCTGATGCTGGTCCGTCACCTGCAGCGGCGCCATCCCTGGCGTCCAGGCTCGAGCCCGCCGGACAACCGGACATCCAGCAAAAAGCCCTCGACGCAAACGGAGCAGAAGCTCGCGCTGCCGGCTCTCTACGGGCGGACGGCCATCGCCTCCGTCGTCATCGTCGCGGCCGGAGCGATCCTCGCAGTCACTGCGGAAGCCTTCAACGAGAAGACCGCGCTCGGCGCAGGACTGATCGGGCTGTTGTTCGGCGGGTTCAGCACCTCGTTGCCGGAATTGAGCACGACCATTTCCGCCGCGCGCCTGAAGGAATATGAGCTGGCTTTTTCCGATGCCTTCGGCACCAATCTGTGTTCGATCGCGCTCGTTTTCGTCGCCGATCTCGCCTATGGCGGCGGGCCTATCCTGAATGAAGTCGGACCCTTTACCACCCTTGCGATTTTGCTGGGGGCCGCGTTGACCGCGATCTATGTCGTCGGACTGACGGTTCGCCACGAGCGGGCAATGCTGCGTATGGGTCCTGATTCCATCGCCGTGCTGGTTGCCTCAGCGATCGGTTTTGCGCTGCTGGTCCAGCTCAAGTGAAATGCACCGGTTGCACTCGCAGCCACCCAACGCTAAACGAACTCGACATTTCTCCGGTCGAGACGTTCAATGCGCGCGGAAACTGAAAGCATCGTCGAGGATATCAAGCGGTCGGTCGGGCTGCTAAGGAGGCATCTTTGACTTCGATGCGTCCAATGCTCGTCTGGCGGAGCTCAATCAGCTCGCCGAAGATCCGGGTTTGTGGAACGACCCGGAGCGCGCGTCCAAGGTCATGCAGGAGCGCAATGCGCTCGAAGATCAGCTGAAGGCGATCGGCCGGATCGAGCAGGAGCTCGAAGATCAGGTCGGCTTGATCGAGCTCGGCGAGGCCGAGAGCGATGAGGCTGTCATCGCCGAGGCCGAACAGGCGCTGGCGAAGCTCAAGGCCGAGGCTGCGCGTCGCGAGCTGGAGGCGCTGTTATCCGGCGAAGCCGATGCCAACGACGCCTTCCTTGAAGTCCATGCCGGCGCCGGGGGAACCGAGAGTCAGGACTGGGCGGAAATGTTGCTGCGCATGTTTGTGCGCTGGGCCGAGCAGCACGGCTACAAGGTCGAGTATCTGGAAGAGTCGCCCGGCGAAGAAGCGGGCATCAAGTCGGCGACGGTGAAGATCTCCGGCCGTAATGCCTATGGCTGGCTGAAGTCGGAGAACGGGGTGCATCGTCTCGTGCGCATCTCGCCGTTCGATTCCAATGCGCGCCGGCATACCTCCTTCGCGAATGCGCGCGTCTATCCGGTGATCGACGATCGCATCGTAATCGATATCAATGAATCGGATGTGCGCGTTGACACGATGCGCGCACAGGGCGCCGGCGGCCAGCACGTCAACAAGACCGATTCCGCCGTCCGGCTGACGCATATCCCGACGAACACGGTGGTCGTCTGCCAGAGCGATCGTTCGCAGCACAAGAACCGCGCCAAGGCCTGGGACATGCTGCGCGCGAAACTCTACGAAGCCGAACTGAAGAAGCGCGAGGAGAAGGCGGCCGCGGAACAAGCCGCCAAGACCGATATCGGCTGGGGCCACCAGATTCGCTCCTACGTGCTGCAGCCCTATCAGATGGTGAAGGATCTGCGCACCGGCGTGTCGACCTCCGATACCGCGGGCGTACTGGACGGCGATCTCGATCAGTTCATGGCCGCGACGCTTGCGCAACGGGCGTTCGGCGGCGGACCGGACGAGGTCGAAGACGTGGAATGAAGAAAGCCGCCGTCGCGCAGCGCGCGCGCTGTCGCCAAGGCGCAATGCGAAGCCGCCTCCAATCGAAGAGGCGAGGCAGCCACGGCCAAGCCACTCGGATGAGCCACTCGCAATCCATCATGTTGTGAATTCAACAGGCACGCCGGGGCGGACCAAGGCGGGGCATTGCCTGACTGATATTGCCCCTGAGGCCCGCGCCGGCACCCCCGTCCGTATCTTGCGCCGCTACGCAGCCGGCCGGACGTTTCCGGCGGCGATCCTCGCGGCTTCCTGCATCGGTGGCTCCATCGTAACCTCCGTGCTCGTTGCGTAGGCCAGCAAGCCTGAATCATCCGCCGGGGAAGTCAAGTCACGAAACGTAAGCTGTGGACGGGGGGCTGACGGACCGCACCGGTTGCCCGCGACCTGAGGTTTCATTTCGGATGAGTACAGCGGAACAATTGGCCTGCGGCCCGGTTGGTCGGCAGCGGGAGGCGTTCCTTGCCTCCTGGTCCCCCGCCCAATGGAGATTTGGCAATGCCAGGACAGAATAAATCGCTCGAGGACCTTTTCCATGAAGGCCTCAAGGACGTCTATTACGCCGAACGCAAGATTTTGACGGCGCTGCCGAAAATGGCGAAGGCGGTCAATTCGAACGATCTTCGCGCCGCTTTCGAGAAACACGTCAAGGAAACCGAGGGACAGGTGCAGCGGCTGCAGAAGGTTTTCAAGATGATCGGTCACCAGCCGAAGGGCAAAACATGCCCGGCCATTTTGGGGCTGGTCGAGGAAGGCGAAGAAGTGATGGAGGATTTCGAGGATTCGCCGGCGCTGGACGCGGGCCTCCTCGGCGGTGCGCAGGCGGTCGAGCATTACGAGATCGCCCGCTATGGAACCCTCATCGCATGGGCCGAACAGCTTGAGATGCCTGAGGCCGCGCAGCTGCTTCAGCAGAATCTCGACGAGGAAAAGATGACGGACAAGTCGCTGACTAAGTTGGCGGAAGCTGTCATCAATGAGTGCGGGATGCGGCAAGCCGCCGAGTAGCCTCGAGGCGAGGGGCCCGTGATTGCGGACCCCTATGCCCGCTCAGTGCTTTCCTCCCGTATTGCGAATCTCTGAGACGATGAAGAAGCCCTCTAATGCAGTCCGAGGCGGACGCCGGCACGCAGGTATTTCTGCGGATCGACCGCCTCGCCGTCGACGCGGGTTTCGTAATGCAGATGCGGGCCGGTCGAGCGGCCGGTCGAGCCGATCTTGCCGATGATCTGACCAATCTTCACCGGCTGGCCGACCTTGACGTCAATCGCCGACAGATGCGCGTAGCGCGTCGACAATCCGTTCCTGTGCTGGATTTCGACCATCTTGCCGTATCCGCCATTGTGTCCGGCGGAGGTGACGGTGCCGTTGGCGGTTGCGCGCACCGGATCGCCCGTGTCGCCGCGCATGTCGAGCCCGGTATGCACCGCGGGCGAACGCAGAAACGGGTCCATGCGCATGCCGAAGCCCGACGACATATCGATCTCGCCGGTGACCGGTTTTCGCACCGGCACATCAAGCAGCGTCCGCGCGAGCCGGTCGACCTGCGCGCGCGACAGGTGAATGCGATAGAGCTGGCGTTCGAATGACTTGTCGTCCGGGGCGAGATTGGCCGCCACGAACGGACCGCCGACACCTGCAGGCGGCGGCGTCGCCGGCAATGCCTTTCCGGGATTGATTCCAAGATCGGCGAGCACGCTGCGCATGCGCCGCGCCCGCGCCTCGAAGCTCTCTTCCAATGCGCCGAGCGAATGAACCTGTTTGGACTCGATCCGGTCGAGCGATTCCTGCATGCGCGCCAGTGCGCCCTCGACGCCGCCGCGTGTCGTTGCGGCATTGCGAAGATTGAGGCCCGCCATGATGCGCGATTCGAGTCGCGCCTCGCGGTCCGGCGGGACCTGGAAAATCACCGTGTCGTTGATCGGCGAGGGCTTGGGATGTGATCCCTTTGCGGCATCGGCGCCGCGACCGGGCTTGCCGATCGAGCCGGTTGTGGTGAGATCTGGCAGCGAGCTGAGCGTGGCGGCGCGCTGCTCCAGCAGGGATTGCTTGCGAACCAGGGCCTCGAGCTTCTGCTCGAACTGCTCCTGGTCGAGCAACTGGCGGCTGGTGATGCGATCGACCTGGGCGCGCAACTCGGCAATCCGATCCTCGTAGGCGTATTGCATCTCCGCCTGGCGTGCGATCAGGCGTTTCAGGACGTCGTCGTGGAACGCGAAATAGGTGCCGGTCACGACCGACCAGCCGGCCATCACCACAAGGCTGCCGACCACGATCCAGAATGCCACTGGTCCGAGGCGCACCTGTCGACGGCCATGCACCAGCGTGTAGTCGGCTGCCGCGGCGCGGCGGCGCAATTTCTGCGGCTGCGCAGGAGGTCGCGTGCGCTGTCCCTGCGCCACCGGTTCATAGGCATCGCGATATTGGCCGTTGTAATGGCTCTTGGGATATTCGTAGGCCCAGCGATCCGCTGTTGGACCGGGATCGGAATGATGCGAATGCGATCGATAGGACATGGACACTCCCCGCCAAACCCGCTGGCGGGCCGACGCTGAACGGCGCCGATTTCAGTCCTGTATGGTTAATTTTCCGCAAATCATTGGCTGCTAGGGGATCTGCAATGCCTTTGTCGCCGCAAGGACCTCGTCCGCATGCCCGGGCACTTTGACATTGTGCCAGAGCTTGGCGATGCGGCCGTCTGGTTCAATGAGGATAGTCGTTCGCTTCACGCCCATGAATTTTCGACCATACATCGTCTTCTCGCCCCAGACCCCATAGGCGGTCAGCACCGCATGCGTCTCGTCCGAGAGCAGCGTGATGGCGAGGTCATGCTTCTGCCGGAAGCGGGCGAGCTTGCGAACCGGGTCGGCGGAGATTCCGACCACAGCGGCGCCGGCCTTTACGAAGGCTTTGGAGAGCCGCGAAAAATCCGCAGCTTCCAACGTGCAGCCCGGCGTATCCGCCTTCGGATAGAAAAAAAGGACGAGCTTGCGACCGGCAAAATCTGCGAGCGAGACGTCCGCTCCATCATCGCCCTGCAATGTGAAGGCCGGAGCCTTGTCGCCTTCGGCCAGACCCTTTGTCATATGCCTTCCTTTCGACGTTTTCGACGGGTCAATCTGCCCGCTGGGTCCCGCCCAGTGGCGAGGGCCGGCGTATATCCGCACGGGTCCGTTCAGCGCAACCAGCTCGGCTGGTTTGGAGACGTGAACGGCGCCGGCGAAGCGGACAAGGGGATGTCCGACCCGGCATGACCAAACCGGTGCCTCGGTTGAAAGGGCTGCGGGTTCTCGAAGACACGCTTCGGGAACACCGTAGCACGTGCGGCAACGACCTGCGCTCGCAGGCTTTGCGGCTTTGGTGGCGACTGCGGCGATTGGGCCGCCGGCCGGTGGTTCGGCGTGTCGGCTTCGGTGTCGGTGCAGCGGTTGCCGTAGTCCTGCTGCTGGTGGCCGGCGTGTGGCTGCGGCTGCTGGCCGGACCGATCGAAATCAATTTCATCTCACCTTGGCTAGCCGCGGCCATCGAACAGAATATCGGTCCGGCGCACCGGGTTGCGATCGGCGGAACCCAGATCGAGCGCGACGACGCCGGGCGGACCGCGGTTCGGATCCGCGACATGCAGATTCGCGATGCCGACGGGATGGTTGTCGCCAGCGCTCCCAAGGCCGAAGTCGCGCTGTCCGGCACCAGCCTGTTGCAGGGCGAGGTCCGGGCGCGCCGGGTGAGTCTCGTTGGCGCCGAACTCTCGGTCCGGATCGAGGAAGACGGCCAGGTCACGATCTCGACCGGCGATGAGAAGCGGCCGCTCGCGGTGACGCCGGCAATTGTGAAGGCCGCGCCGTCCTCGGGGCGGTCTCCCGCCGGGGACGCGCCAGTGAGCGGCTCGACAGGCATCGAGCGGTTTGTCGGCCTGATCGCATGGCTCGACCGGGTTTCCGCGCGCGGTCTCGATGGCCAGGGACTGGGCGAGATCGGCCTGAAGAATGGCATCCTGAAAGTCGACGATCTTCGGACCGACAAGCACTGGGTGTTCGAGCACATCAATTTCAGCGTCAACCGGCCGGGACACGGCATCAGCATCCGCCTCAGTTCAGAGGATGAAGCGCGTCCATGGATGATCGCGGCGTCGATGCGCCAGACCGGCGTTCAACGCCGGCTGGTCAGCATCGACCTGAAGCAGGTGTCCACCAAGGACCTTTTTCTGGCCACCCGCATCGGCAGCGGTGAACTTCACGCCGATGTTCCGCTGTCGGGCTCGATCCGCGCGGAGATCGGGCCGGATTCGCTGCCACGGATCGTGGAGGGCAAGATCATAGCCGGCGCCGGACTGATCGGCGACCCGGCTGACATCGGCGGCCATTTCCGTATCGACCATGCCGATGTCACGCTCGACTGGGATGCCGAGCGCCGCAACCTGACGATGCCGTTCCAGATCCTGGCCGGAGCGAACCGCTTCACGCTGCTCAGCCGCTTCGAGGCGCCGGGTCTGCCAGAGGAACCCTGGCGGGTGACGGTGACGGGCGGCTCGGTTGTGTTGAGCGAGGGCCCCGGCGACCCGCAGCCGATCGTTCTCAACAAGGTGCTGCTGCGCGCCAATCTCGATCTGGTGCGGCAGCGTGTCGATCTCGTGCAGGGCGATATCGCGGGTGGCGGCATTGCCGGCTTCCTGAACGGCAGCTTCGATTTTTCCGGCGAGCCGCGTCTTGCCGCCGGGATCGCCGTGACGCCGATGTCGGCGCCGGTGATGAAGAAGGTCTGGCCGGTCTTCGTTGCGACCAAGGTCCGCAACTGGGTGGTCGACAACGTCTATAGCGGCGATATCGAGCGGATCGATATCGCGACCAATTCGCCAATCGAAAACCTCAAAGAGGACGGACCGCCGATTCCGCAGGATGGATTGTCGGTCGACATCACGGTTCGCAACGCGGTGTTCCGGCCGGTGGTCGGCCTGCCGCCGATTACCGATGCCGATCTGACGACCAGCATCAAGGGCCGGCGTGTTCTGGTTTCGGTCGGGCGCGGCGTTGTCGATCTCGGTGGCGGACGCAAGCTCACGGTCAGCAATGGCGTGTTCGAGGTTCCCGATACGCATCCGAAGTCGCCGCCGGCCCGGGCCCAGTTCCGTGTCGACGGTCCGGTGCCGGCCGCGCTCGAATTGCTGGCGAGCGAACGGCTGCGCGGTCAGGCCGCGGTGCCGATGGAGTCCGCGAACAGCCGCGGCAATCTGAGCGGTCAGGTGAGGGTGGAATTGCCGCTGACCCGCGATCCCCCGCCAGGCGCCACCCAATACACGATCAACCTCGATGTCGCGGGCTTTTCCGCCGACAAGATGGTGATGGGCCAGAAGATCGAAGCACAGGCCCTGAAGGTGAGCGCCGACAACCGCGGCTACCACATCAAGGGGGACGTGCGCATCAACGGCACGCCCGCCGCGCTCGACTATCGCAAGCTCGCCGACCAGGCTGAGGCCGATGTCCAGCTGCGCGCGTCGCTCGACGAAGCCGCGCGCGCACGGTTCGGTTTCGGAACCGGCTCCTCGTTGGCCGGGGCGGTGCCTGTGCGGATTTCCGGCAAGGTTTCCGACAACAAGGACGTGCGGCTGTCGGTCGAAGCCGATCTTACGCCCGCCCGGATCGACAACCTGTTGCCGGGCTGGGTGAAGCCATCGGGCCGATCGAACCGCGCGACCTTCACGGTGATCACGCAGGAGAAGACCACCCGCTTCGAGGACATCGCGATCGATGGTTCCGGCGTCAATGTGCGCGGCAATGTCGATTTGGACGAGAAGGGTGATCTCGCAACAGCAAATTTCCCGGTCTTTGCCTTGTCCGACGGTGACAAGACCAGTGTGAAGGCGGAGCGCGGCTCAGATGGCGCATTGCGCGTTTCGATGCGCGGCGACGTCTATGATGGACGGAATTTCGTCAAGAACTTCTTCGGCGGCGGCGAACAGAGCGACAAGCAGAAGAGCGCCCCGATCGACCTCGATTTCGATATGCGGCTCGGTGCGATCGCCGGGCATAATGGCGAAGCGCTGCGCGGCGTCGAAATGCGCATGGCGCGCCGCAACGGGCAGATCAGGGCCTTCGCGCTCAGTTCGAAAATCGGGCAGAACGCCACACTGACCGGCGAGATGCGTGCTTCGGCGCAGCAGCGAAACGTGCTGCATTTCGAGACGCAGGATGCCGGCGCCCTGATGCGCTTCACCGACACCTATCCACGCATCCATGGTGGCCAGATGGCGGTTGCCATGGAAGTGCCGACGCCGGATCAGGCGCCACAGCATGGCATCGTCAATATCCAGAATTTCGCGGTACGCGGCGAGCCGAAGCTGAGCAATGTGGTGGGCGGCGCCGGTCAGAACGATTCGCGCGGCGTCGATTTCACCCGAATGCGTGTGGACTTCACGCGCACGCCGGGCCGCCTTCAGATCAAGGAAGGGATCGTCCAGGGACCGGTGATCGGCGCGACGATCGAAGGTAACATCGATTTCGCGAGAAACGACGTGCGCATGCGCGGCACGATCGTGCCGCTCTACGGGATCAACAATCCGATCGGCCAGTTGCCGCTGGTCGGCGCCTTTCTCGGCGGTCCGAAAGAGGGATTGTTCGGCTTCACCTATCAGGTGGTCGGGCCGCCCAGTGCGCCGCAGCTCAACGTGAACCCGGCCTCAGGCCTGGTGCCGGGCTTCCTGCGCAAATTCTTCGAATATCCCACCGCGCGCCCGCTCGAGCCGGAACCCCATCCGATCCCGCCGATGCCGATCCGGTAATTGCGTCGTTATCAGGCGGGCTTTAGCAAAACATGTTTCTTGCGGCCGAGTGACAGCTTGATCACCGCTTGCGGCGTCAGATGGCTCTTGCCGAGGGTCATCTTCTCGTCCGTTACCGTTTCGTCGTTGACCTTCAGGCCGCCGCCCTTGATCTGACGTCGCGCTTCGCTCGTCGATGCGACGAGGCCGGCCTGCACGAAGGCCGTGAGGATGCCGAGCCCCTGGGCGAGATCGCCGGACTTGATCTCGACCGTTGGAAGGTCTTCGGCCAGCATGCCTTCTTCGAAGGTGCGGCGCGCCGTGCCCGCGGCCTGCTGGGCAGCCTCGCGCCCATGCATCAGCGCGGTTGCCTCGGTCGCGAGCGTCTTCTTGGCCTCGTTGATCTCCTGGCCCTGCAGCGCGCCGAGACGGGCGATTTCGTCCATCGGCAGCACCGTGAACAGCTTCAGGAAACGCTCGACATCGCCGTCCTCGGTGTTGCGCCAGAACTGCCAGTAGTCATACGGGCTGACCATGTCGGCGTTGAGCCATACCGCGCCGGCTGCGGTCTTGCCCATCTTGGCGCCCGAGGCCGTGGTGATGAGCGGCGAAGTCAACGCGAACAACTGCGCATTCATCAGCCGCCGGCCGAGATCGATGCCGTTGATGATGTTGCCCCATTGATCGGAGCCGCCCATCTGCAGCACGCAGCCATAGCGCTTGTGCAGTTCCACGAAGTCGTAGGCCTGCAGGATCATGTAGTTGAATTCCAGGAACGACAATTCCTGCTGGCGTTCCAGCCGCAGCTTCACCGAATCGAAGGACAGCATCCGGTTGATCGAGAAGTGCCTCCCGACATCGCGCAGGAAATCGATATAGTTCAGCGTGTTGAGCCAGTCGGCATTGTTCGCCATGATGGCGTCGCCCGGGCCATCGCCGAATGTGAGGAATTTCGAGAAGGTTGCGCGGATGCTGCGCAGGTTCTCGTTGATCAGCTCTTCCGTGAGAATCTTGCGGCTCTCGTCCTTGCCGGACGGATCGCCGACGCGGGTGGTACCGCCGCCCATCAGCGCGATCGGCCGGTGGCCGGTCTGCTGCATCCAGTACAGCATCATCGTTGGCAGCAGGTGGCCGACATGCAG
>Ga0180215_1003482_pt1 | contig 14739 bp, 15 predicted proteins | sample eDN3rd37CBELigBY_FD_128871 | JGI IMG/M metagenome (GOLD analysis project Ga0180215, IMG submission 128871) | Enriched backyard soil microbial communities from Emeryville, California, USA - eDNA 3rd pass 37_C BE-Lig BY (version 2) (version 2) | ecosystem: Environmental > Terrestrial > Soil >...
TGCAGGCCAAGATCGATGGTGACTTCGCCGTCGGGCGACATGTCGAGGCGGGCAGCGATATAACCGGTCTCGATCGGTACACGCCGGCGCGTGAAGTCCGGCGTGACATGCGCCGTCTGCTAGATGAAGCAGGCGATGCCCACGCCGATGCGCGTTTTGGAGCAGGCGTGAGAAGCCTTCGCCTCGGCAACATCATTGGCCACGAGTTCACGAATCTGTTCCAGCGCCTCGGCATAGGAGCCGGGATCGTAGGTGAAACCCAGCACGTTGCGGTAGGGAAACTGGCGGATGATGTTCTTCAGCCGAAATTCAACAGGGTCGAGGCCGAGTTCGGCGGCGATGTCGTCCATCAGCCGCTCTTGCGAGAACACGGCGGAGGGGCGGGCGACGCCGCGATAGGTTCCGATGGCGCATTTGTTGGTGGCCACGGCCCGGAATGTGGCCTCGTAGGCCTGGAAATCATAGGGGCCGGGAAGCACCTTGCCCACCATGCCGGGCTCCCCGGCGGAGGTGAACGGATAGGTCGAGTATGCGCCGTTGTCGACCGTGATGTCGGCCGTCAGGCCCAGCAGGCGTCCATCGGCGGAGACATAGGCTTCCAGTGTGTGCTCATGATCGCGGGCATGGATGGAGGCGATCAGATGCTCGCGGCGGTTTTCGATCCACTTGACCGGGCGGCCGGTTTGCATGGCGAGCCAGGCGACCAGGATTTCGTCGGCGAAGACCTGCCCCTTGACGCCGAAGCCGCCTCCGACATCCGGCGCAACGACGCGAATGCGCGATTCCGGCAGGCCCAGTTCTTCGGAAATATAGGTGCGCACCAGATGCGGCATCTGCGTGGACGACCAGACCGTGAGAACGCGGGTGGCCTTGTCGAAACTGGCCACCACACCGCGCCCTTCCATCGGTACACCAGCCTGGCGCTGGGTCCGGTAGGTGCGGCGGATGACATGCGCGGCCTGCGCCTTCGCGGCCTCCAGATCGCCGCCCTTCATCTGGCGCTGGACGATGACGTTACCGTTCCAGCCCTCGAAGAGCGGGGTGCTTTCAGGATCGCGCGCCTGTGCCATGTTGCCGACCACGGGCAGCGGATCATAATCGACGAAAACCAGCTCCGCGGCGTCCTCGGCCTTGTAGGCATCTTCGGCCAGAACCACGGCGACCGGTTCGCCGACGAAACGCACCTTGCCTTCGGCCAACAGCGGCTGTTCGGAATATTGCATTTCCGGGTAGTCCTGGTGCGCCTTCATCGACAGGCCGGCGGTGTCCTTGCCCGTGAAGACCCAGGTCGGGAAGTCCAGATCGGCAAGGCCGGAAGTATCGACTTCAAGGATGTTGGCATGGGCGGTTTCCGCACGCACGAAATTCAGGTGCAGCATGTCGGGCAGGCGAATATCGTCGATATAGCGCGCCGAGCCCGAGAGCAGGCGGATGTCCTCGAAACGCTGGATGCGCGCGCCGATATGTCTTGGTCTTTCCGCTTTCATGTCAGACTCCAGATTCCAGACGGGTGCCGACGGCCTTGCGTACGGCCGCGACGATGCCGTGATAGCCCGTGCAGCGGCATATGTTCCCGCTCATTGCCTCGCGGATTTCGGCGTCATTCGGCATGCGTTTCTGCCCGACCATCTCCTCCACGAAGGGAACCAGCGTCATGATGAAGCCGGGCGTGCAATAGCCGCATTGCAAGCCATGCTCGCTCTTGAAAGCCTGCTGCAGCATGTGCTCGGCGTTGGGGCCGCCAATGCTTTCCACCGTGCGGATTGACGCGCCGTCGCATTGCGCGGCAAAAGTCAGGCAGGAAAGGCGCGGCGTGCCGTCCAGATGCACAGTGCAGCAGCCGCACGCGCCATGCGCGCAGCCGATATGAACGCCGGAAAGGCGGAATTCCTCGCGCAGCACGTCCGCCAGCAACCGGCGCGGCTCCACTTGCAGCGTCTTGGTGACGCCGTTCACTTCAAGGGTGATGTCGATCATCATTTGTCCAGAGCCCTGTTGCAGGCCGCCTCGATGGCGCGCTGGGTAAGTTTTCCGATCAGGCCGCGGCGATAGTCTGCGGAAGCGATATGGTCGTCGACCGGATCGATGGAGGTTGCAAAAAGCCGCGCGGCTTCACTCGCCTCGGCTGCGTCCAGAGGCTTTCCCTGAAGGAAATCTTCGGCTTCGCGGGCGCGGATGGGGACCAGGTCCGCGCCCGAGCAGACGATGGAGGCCCTCGTGATGCGTCCCGAAGAAAACTCGATGGAGACGCCGATCGCGGCCGTCGCGAAGTCACCGCTGCGTTCGGCCAGTTCAATGAAGCTGCCGGTGGAAGATGAGGGCGGCACCGGGAGCTCCACCCCCACCACCATCTCGCCCGGCTCCAGCGCCGTCACATAGGCGCTGAGGAAGAACTCACCCGCCCTTATGCGCCGTTCGCCGGCGGTTGATCGCGCAATGATCTCAGCATCGTAGAGCACGCAGACCGCGGCCAGTTCCGCGGTCGGGTCGGCGTGCGAAATGCTGCCGCCGATCGATCCGTTCCGGCGGATCGTCGGGTGGCCGATATAGTGAACGGCATCGAGAAAGGCCGGGAAATGCCTGGCGATAAGGGGATTGTCGAAATAGGCTATGTGGCGGGTCAGCGCGCCGATTCTCAGCATCTGCCCGTCGCTTTCGATGGAGTTGAGAGGCAGCTTGTTGATATCCACCAGATGACCCGGACGGGCCAATCGGAAGTTCATCATCGGCACAAGGCTTTGGCCGCCGGCGATCGGGCGTCCGTCCTCTCCGAATTCCGCGAGCAGTTCGAGCGCATGCTCAAGAGAGGTGGCCCGATGATATTCGAAAGAAGCTGGCCTCACCTGTTACCTCCCAGAACGCCAATCCCTCCGCAGCGCCTTTTTCAGCCAAGCCTGCGATTGCGGATCCATTGGCAGCAAACTAGGCGACGGCATCTTTGTATGCAATAGCAAAAAAATTGTAGACAAGTGCAAAGGCGTCGCATTAAGGTGCCCTGGCGATCGGGAGGAAGCCGATGGCTGGGTAGTTGATGACGCTGGCGCCGGTCAGTTCCGCGCCGCTGGTCCATGGGGAGGAACAATGTCTTTCAATATCGGCTTTACGCGGGGCTGGAGTGCCGTGGCTTTCGGCTTTGCGTTGCTCGGCAGCGCCGTCGCCCATGCCCAGGACGCAGTCACGCTGAAGATGGTCGGCGCCTGGGCGCCCGGATTCTCGCCGACCGCCGAGGTCGGCAAGAACTTCATGGAGAATGTGAACCGGCTTGGCGAAGGCAAGGTCAAGGTCCAGTATATCGGTGCCGACGACGTGCTGCCGCCGTTCGATCAGCCGGAAGCGCTGGTCAATGGGGTGTTTGACGTCTGGTATGGCGCCCCGAACTATTGGGCCGGCATCGTTCCGGGAGGCGACATCACCGAGCTTTCGCCGCTGACCATTCCCGATGGCGGGCCGGGCTCGCCTCTTTATGATTACATCGTCGGGCTCTATGCCGAAAAAGGTGTGCGCCATCTCGGTCATGCCGCCGGCGATCCGGGCGAGGGCGCCCACTACGTCTCGACCAATTTCCCGGTCAAGTCGGTCGACGATCTCAAGAACATGAAGCTGCGCGTCGCGCCGCTGACCCGGCATTTCGTGAAGGCTGTCGAGGCGGAGTCGATCACCCTGCCTCCGTCGGAAATCTTCCTCGCCATGGATCGCGGCACCGTGGAGGGCTTCTCCTGGCCCGTGGCCGATGCGTTCACCCGCTATGGCTGGCAGAGCGTCACCAAATACATGATCAACCAGCCCATGTATCGCAGCGGCGGCAGCGTGGCGATGAACCTCGACAAGTGGAACAGCCTGTCGCCCGAGGTGCAGGACATTCTGCTGAAGGCCATCGCCGAGACACAGACCTTCGCCCTCGACTGGTTCCAGAAGAACCAGAAGGAGCAGGAGGGCATCATGACCGAGGCAGGCATGCAGATCCTTACTCTTTCCGAGGAGGAATCCGCGCGCTGGAACAAGATCGCCAACGACTCCTTGTGGGCTTACTACGGCACCGTGCTCAGTGCCGAGCGCATCAGCGAGATCAAGGCGCTTTTCGCGGCCGACTAGCGCCTGTCATGCCGGCGGGCATCGCCCTGTCGGCCTCAAAATCTCCTCGTACATTTGACGGACAACATGAAACTGTTCGGACGAATTCTGGACCGTATTGTCGACCTGGGTGCGCTGCTCGCCAGCATTGTCCTTCTGGTGATGATGCTCGCGACCGTGATCAAGGTGGCGCTGCGAACCTTCTTCAACCACGGTCTGCTGGGCATCGACCAGGTCAGCGGCACGATGATGGTCTATCTCACCTTTCTCGGAGCGGCCTGGGTGCTGCGCCGTGACGGACACGTCAGCGTGGACATCATCACGAGCAATCTGCCGGCAGGTGCTCAACGCGTCGTGATGGTCGCAAGCTCGCTCATCGGCGCCGCCGTGTGTTTCCTGCTCACCTGGTTCGCGACAAAGGCCGTTCTGCTGTCCCTGAGCCGGGGCATCGTGGTCGCGGCCGAACTTGAAATCCCTCGCGCCGTCAATCTCTGGGTCATTCCGCTGGGTTGCTTTCTGCTCGGGCTGGAGTTCCTGCGTCGTACGCTTCGCTTCTACCGGGGCGAGTTCGCTATTTCCGATACCCCCCGACTGGAGGCCTGAATCCGATGGAATGGTGGCAGTTTCTTCTTCTTTTCTTCGTCGGTCTCGGGGCGTTGATGGCCGTCGGTCTGCCGGTCGCGATCGCGTTCCTGCTCGTGAACCTGGCAGGCGTGTACTACCTGTGGGGCGGTGTGTCCGGCTTCAACCAGCTCATCCTCAGCATCGACAGCTCGATCTCCACCTTCGTGCTCGTGCCGGTGCCGATGTTCATCCTGATGGGTTCGATCATGTTCTATTCGGGCATTGCCCAGCGCATGATCGAAGTGCTCGACCAGTGGCTGGGTTTCGTCGGCGGCCGCCTGTCGGTGCTGGCCATCGGTGCCGGGGCGCTGCTGGGCACGCTGACCGGAATGGCCATGGGTTCCGTCGCGATGCTGGGATCCACGCTGACGCCGGAAATGGAGCGGCGCGGCTATGCCAAATCGATGTCGCTGGGGCCCATTCTTGCCAGTGGCGGCCTTGCCATCCTCATCCCGCCAAGCACGCTGGCCATCGTTCTGGCCAGCCTGGGGGGCTTTTCGGTCGCAAAGATCCTGATCGGCATCATCGTGCCGGGCATCCTGCTTGCGATCCTGTGCATCGGCTACATCGTCATCCGCGCAACGCTGCGGCCACAGGATGCGCCCTCCTATGAGACGGTGCGCGTACCGTTCGACCAGCGTCTGCGCGATGCCGCGCTTTATCTGGTGCCGCCGATGTGCGTGGTGGTCATGATCATCGGGCTGATTTTCTTCGGCACCGCGACACCCACCGAAGCCGCGGCTATCGGCACCTTCCTGACCTTCGTTCTTGCCGCCCTCTACCGTCGCCTCAACTGGCAGGTGCTGATCAAGGGCGTTACCCAGGCAATGCAGCTTTCCGTGATGATCCTGATCATCCTGACGGGGTCCGCTGCATTCAGCCAGCTTCTGTCGTTTTCGGGAGTAACGGGCGCGATCACCGGCCTGGCGGGCGATCTGCCGGTGCATCCGCTTGTACTTCTCATCCTCATGCAGCTGATCGTGATGTTCCTCGGCATGTTCATCGAGCAGACCTCCATCGTGCTGGTGACCATCCCGATCTTCCTGCCGATCGTGCACCAGATGGGTTGGGACCCGATCTGGTTCGGCATCATCATGATGGTCAATCTGGAGATGGCCACCATAACGCCTCCCTTCGGCCTGTCGCTGTTCGTCATGAAGGGCATCGCGCCCCGCAACACGACCATGGGCGACATCTATCGCGCAGCCATTCCCTTCATTCTCATCAACATGCTGCTGATGGGGATCATGATCGCCATGCCCGACATCGTGCTGTGGCTTCCAAACCAGATGAACTGACGGCTGACCAACGCCAGCCGCATATCCGAGCCTTACCGGAGAATTGACTATGACCGATGCAACGCGCCAACGCCTATTGGACAAGATCGACGCCTCGCGTGACAGCGCCGTCGAATTCCTGCAAAAGATGGTCTCGATCCCCAGCGTGACCGGCGACGAGGCCGCGATCCAGGCCTTCCTGGGCGACTATCTGAAGGGCATCGGCCTCGATGTCGACATGTGGGAGACGGATTGGGAGGAACTGAAGAAGCATCCCGGCTATCGCCCGGTCGATCGCGGCTATGAAGGCCGCCCCAATATCGTCGCCACGGCGAAGGGCACGGGCGGCGGCCGATCGCTGCTGCTCAATGGCCATACGGACGTGATCCCGGTCGGCAATGGTGAGGGCTGGAGCGACAACCCATGGTCGGCCTCGATCAAGGACGGGCGCATCTATGGCCGCGGTTCCTGCGACATGAAGAGCGGCGTGGCGAGCCACATTCTTGCCGTGCAGTACCTGAAGGAGCTTGGCATCGAGCTCAAGGGCGACGTGCTCATCAACATCGTCATCGACGAGGAGGTGAGTGGTCACGGCACGTTGGACACGGTGATCCGCGGCTACACGGCCGATGCGGGCATTTCCGGCGAGACCAGCGACCTCCATGTGCAGCCGGCCTGCATCGGCCGTATCTGGTTCGAGATCGAGATCCAGGGCAAGCCCGCCGGCATCCAGCAGCGCTATCTGGGCGTAAGCGGCATCGCGCTTGGCCAGAAGATCGTGGAAGCGGTGCAGGAGCTGGAGGACGAGCGCGTGGCGACCGTGACGCATCCGCTTTACCCCAGCGCCATCGACTCGTTGCCGTGCATCATCGGGTCGTTCCAGGCGGGCAACTATCCGAGCGCCTTTCCCGCAACGGCTCTGCTGAAGGGCTCGATCGGCACGGTGCCGGGCGAGGATCATGAGGGCGTCAAGCAGAGCCTGGTGAAGAAGATCGCCGAGGCGGCGGCCAGGGATCCCTGGATGAAGGACCATCCGCCGGTAGTGCGTTTCGTGGGCTATGACGCCGAGGCTTCCGAAATTCCCCGCGAGCACGCCATCGTGCAGACGGTGTCGCGCAACTACACCGAAATCACGGGCAAGCAGCCGGTCATCAGCGGCCGTCAGGGCGCTGCCGACACCCGCTTCCTCAACAGCTACGGGCAAACGCCAACGGTGATCTTCGGGCCGGGCTCCACCGCCGTCATGCACGCCAACGACGAGTATGTGTCGATCGACGATTACATCGCCGCCATCAAGGTCATGGCGCTGTCGATCTACGACTGGTGCAACGCAAGCCCCCTGAACAAGGGCTGAGCCTGTACGCAGAAGGAAAATCCAATGCCGGAATTGAAGCAGAATTTTTCAGTGAACCATCCCCGCGCCCTGGTGTGGGAGCGGTTCCAGGACTTGCCCGATGTGGTGCAGTGCATTCCTGGCGCCTCGCTGACTGAGCAGTCTTCGCCGACCAGGGCGAAGGGGCGCATGACGGTCAAACTCGGTCCGGTGAAGGCGGATTTCGGGGGCGAGGTCGACATCGAGGCGGATGAGACCTCTTATACAGGAAAGATCATCGGCGCAGGAATCGACAAGAGTCACGCCTCGCGTGCCAAGGGCAATGTGGTCTACACGCTGGTCGAGACCAGGGGTGGAGCTGCAACCGATGTCGAAGTGGCGGTGGACTATACGCTGTCGGGCTCGCTGGCGCAGTTTGCGCGGGGCGGCATCGTCGAGGCGGTGGCCGAGCAAATCTGCCGCGAGTTCGCCCGCAATCTGGAGGACCAGCTGAACGTGACCGCGCCCGCCGCCGAAGCTGATGTGGCCACAATCGGTTCGGCCGGCGAAGCTGCCGTCGCAGCCGCTGCCCACCCCACGCCGCGCAGGCCCGCGCCGCCAAACGAGCTCAACATGATCAAGATCATGATGGCGGTGATCCGGTCGAAGTTCCGCAAGATGACGGCAGCCGTAACCGGGCGCTGATCTGCGCGACGAGGCGCTCCCGGCGCAACCGCGGGCGCCTCGCTGACTTTCCGGCTCATGGGCGTGCCGGCGGTGTTCCGAACAGGCCGCCGGGGGCGAAGGCTTCCCGCAGATAATCTGAAAACATCCTCGCGGCCGGACGCATGGTCTGGCGGCGCAGGCTGAGGCTCATGACATGGACCGGCGGCAGCTTGTCCTCGATCGGCAGCACGGCGATGCGTGATCCGTCATAGCCGACGGTGGTGCCCGGCACGGCGTTGTGGATCGTATAGCCGTGGCCATGGCCGACGAGCCCGCGGATCAGCTCATAGGAGCGGCTGCGGTAGACGATGCGCGGCTCGATCTTGCAGGCCAGAAACAGGCTGAAGAAATATTCGCGCGAGTGTGGCAGGTCTAGCAGGATGAACGGATCGGCTGCGAGTTCCTTCAGCCTGACCGAACTGCGCCCCGCCAGCGGATGGTCTGCCGAAACCAGCACGTAGGGCGGCAGCTCCACAAGCACCTCGCCGACCACCTCGTCGGAAAGCGCGTAGGCGTAAGACAGTGCCATCTCCATGCGCCCTGAAACAAGCCCATCCAGAATTTCCTGCTGGTTTCCTTCCTCCAGGTTGATCGAGATGCCGGGAACGCGTTGGGCGAACTCGGCAAGCAAGCCGGGCATGAAACGCGTGGCGAGGGTGACGAAGCTTCCCACCGTGATCTCGCCCGACAGGCCGTCGCTCAGCGAGCTTATGCTGCGCCCGAAATCGCGGGCATGGTTGAGCAGGAGCCGGGCATCGTTGACGACCCGGCGACCGGCCACCGTCAGCGTCACGCCGCGGGCATGATGGCGTATGAAGATCTGCGCGCCGATTTCCTCTTCCATATGGGCTATTGCCGCCGAAATCGAAGGCTGTGAGACATGCAGCCGCCGCGCCGCTTCGGTGACGCTGCCGGTGTCTGCCGTGGTGACGACATAGTTCAAGGTGCGCAGCGAAAGACGCATAGGCTAAATCTTGCTAAAACAAAGATGAGATTATTATTTGCAATAATAGTGCGATCAAGCCCTTTCAGGGAGCGAGCGGCGTGTCGTCCGGCGCGGACGGCGACAACGTGATGACCCAATCAGTGCACCGGCGAGGTGGCCGGGTTTCAAGATCGGGTTTGAGGAAACAGATGGAGCGTGATGACGGTTTCAACGTCACCACGCTCCACTTGTGTCCCGGATGCGGGCATTCGTCCCGTATTCCGGGCATGATCCCGAACCGAAGGACCGCGTCAGCGAAAGCTGGAAAACTGCTTTCGGAAAAGATCAGGCTTTATCGTCTCAGGCGGCCAGCTGGTCGGGCGATATGCCGACCAGCTTCTCGTAGAGGGCCGGATCGGTCGCACCCTCGGTGTTGATGAGGAATATCCTCGAGGTTTCGGTCAGGCCCGCCGCCGCGCGCAAGTTTTCGTCCTTGGCCACCTTTATCAGGGCCGCGAGACCGACGCCGCCGCTTTCACCGGCAACGACGGCAGGATCGCCGCCGGTGGGCCGGGCCAGGCGGTTCATGACCGAGATCGCATCCTCTTCATCGACCGTCATGAAAGCGTCGGCGGCGCGCGACAGGATGCGCCACGCCACCAGCGAAGGCTCGTAGCATTCCAGCATGGCCATCACGGTCGCTTCGCCATGCTCCACCTTCACGGCCCGGCCGGCCTTGGCGCTTTCGAACAGGCATGCGGCGCGGGCCGGATCGACAACCGTCAGGAACGGACGCTTGTCTCCGTACAAGACGGAGAAATGACCGGCAACGGCGGCGGCTATGCCGCCAACGCCTGCCTGCACGAATGCGTGGGTCGGCGGCTCGGGCATCTCGCGCAGCGCCTCACTCATCAGCGCTGTATAACCCTGCATCACCAGGCTGGGAACCCGCTCGTAGCCCGGCCAGGAGGTGTCGGAAACGGTCGTCCAGCCATTGGCTTCAGCGGTTCGTGTCGCTTCGGCAACGGAATCGTCGTAATTGCCTTCGACCCGGATCATCTTCGCACCGAAACTGGCGATCGCGGCGATCCGCTCATCGCTGACGCCGGAGTGCACGAAGATGGCGCAGTTTGCGCCGACCAGTTGCGCGCCTTGCGCCACCGAGCGGCCGTGGTTTCCGTCCGTCGCGCAGGAAACGGTGATCTTTTCCGCCACCGCCTTTACTTCCGGCGACTGGACTTCCGAGATGTCGACCTTGCGACCGAGCTGCTTGCCGGCCTCTTCGAGCACAAGACGGATCACCGCATAGGAGCCGCCGAGCGCCTTGAAGCTGCGAAGCCCGAGACGGTGGCCTTCATCCTTGATCCGGATTGCGCCGACGCGCAGTTCCCTGGCAAGAGCGGGCAGGGAAACCAGCGGCGTGGGCTTGTGCCCCTGGCGAAAGCCGAGGAAGCGCTCGACTTCGCGTGCTTCGGCTACGCTCAGCGTTTCGGCGTCCGCCGGATCGAGCGCCTTGCGATAATCGGGATTGGGGTTGAGCATGAACATCGGCACCTCCTCAGTTTGTTCAGCGCAATATTATTGCATTCATGCCGAAAAATATGCTGATGTTTGCCAGCTTAATTGCAAGTTTGTTTCATATGGAGAGGGCGTTGAGCAAGTTGGGCAAGCCGGCCAGTCTGGATGAATTCGACCGAAAGATCCTCTCCGTGCTGCAGCGCGACAACACCACGCCGCAGCGGACGATCGGCGAGGCGGTCAACCTGTCTGCCCCTGCGGTCCAGCGGCGCATCAAACGCATGACCGAGGAAGGCGTGATCGAGGCGAATGTGGCCGTCGTCGATCCCAGCGCGGTGGGCCAGTCGATCACGATCTTCGTGGAGGTCGAGGTCATCAGCGAAACCCTGGAGCAGATCAGGAAGGCGAAGCGCGAATTCGTCGATGCGCTGGAAGTACAGCAATGCTACTACGTGACGGGCGAGGCCGATTTCATCCTGATCGTGATCGTTTCCTCCATGGCCGAGTATGAGGCCCTCACCCACCGGCTTTTCTTCGACAACCCCAATGTCAAACGCTTCCGCACCTTCGTTGCCATGGATCGCGTTAAGGTCGGTCTGGCCGTTCCGGTCTGACGCGAGCGGCCGGCAAGATTTTCTATTGAGAGTTGGCGTTCAAGCATCTAGTTTTGCCGCATGGCGATGCTCAGGGACATTGGCGGCCTGCTGTCATTGACTGTCAGCCTTCTGGCCCGTTTCTGGCCGCAGCTTCTTCTTGTCGGGGCGGTCGGCTATATCGCGCGCGATCTCCTGCTCGACGCGGCCGTTGCCACCGGCCTGAAATTCCCGCTCGGCGGCATGGTCGTTCTGTCGCTCGTGGTGCTTGTCAAGCTTCTCACCGTGGTGACGATGTTTGCCGTGCTGCGTCCCGGATTGCCGGCGCTTGCCGCGCTTCGGCAGGATGCCGGACCGCAGGGCGCGCCGTCGCCACGGAATCGCGGGGCCGATCGCATGCTGATGGTGACGGCGGCGGCCATCCTCCCCTTCTTTGCATATTATGCGGCATGGGGATTTCTCGGTGACACCGTCCGGGAATATTCGAGATTGGCGCTCGACCGCGTCGCCTTTGGCGAAAAACTGCAGATCTTCGATCTCGTCCGTTCCCGCAGCCTGATTGCCGCGATCCTGTTCTGCTGGTTCGTGCGCTGGCTGGCCAGGCGCGCCAACCTGCGCTTTCAGTCGCCGTGGCTGCGGCTGGTGATCGTGGCGGTGGACGCAAGCTGGATTTTCATCGGCCTCTATGCGCTCGACAAATGGAAGAACGATTTCATAGGCTGGATCGGGGCGGGCTCGCTGCTGGAGAATACGGAAGCAGGCGCGGTGTGGTTGTCGATGAAGGCTTACGCGGCCGAGGGCTTCGTGCCGGTCGAGTTCCGGCAGCCCGGTTTGGCTGAACAGGCGCAAAATCTGTTCTTCTACGCCCTGTTGCCGATGGTCTGGCTGGTCATGGCAGCGATCATCTTTGGCTACGATCTGTCTGCGAAACCTGCGACCGCACCGCCTGTGCCGTCGCGCGCGACCACGTGGCGCAAATGGCTGCACGACTTCGCCGCGCATTTTCTCGGCGGCTATCGCACGCGTTACCGCCCGGTCTGGACCTGCCTCAGGTTGGTCGCCGGGGCAGGACTTGCGACCCTGCTTTCCTTCATCGTGCTCTATCGCGCGACGACCTGGCTCAGCGCCTGGATCTGGTACGGCACGCTGCACAATCTCGGGCCATACGATCTCGAAACATGGCAGCGGATCGGAGATGTGCTGTCGGTCCTCGTGGGGAGTCCGGTCGAACTGGACGGCGGGATCGTGTTCAACGCCATCCGCATCGCGCTGCTGGCGGCGGTTCTCGAATATGCCGTGTCCGGACGTAGCTTCCGCGCTACTCCAGAAGCAGGCGCAACGGCTGTTCCCCAGTCATAGACACGGAAAGTGCAAGCCCTTCCGCATCGTGCGGAATGAGGAATGTTTCGACCATCTGCACCGTTCCGGCGCGGGCGATCTCGGGAAGATTGAAGCAATGTGGCTTTCCCACCGCATCCGGGCGCATCTGCCGTACGACAGGCTCGGACAGGAAGGCGGGCTCCCAGCGGCGGCCGTCCTTGTCGATCAGCCAGATGGAACACGGCAAGGCCTGCTTGATGCGCACGGGATCGTCGATGGCGATTTCCAGTTCGGCCAACAGCACGTTCGTGTCCGGTAGCCTGCCGGGAAGCGGGCTGAGGTCGACAAGGCGCCAGTTGCCGCCGGCATATGGCTGGCTCTTCCCGCGCTCGATGGTGATGGGTTCATGACTTGCTTGCGCGATCCATTCGATAAACGCCCCGCGCGAGTGCATGAGAATGGCTGCGGGTATGAGCACCAGCAGCAGGACCAGGCAGATCCAGTAGTGTTTGCGCGTATTGGGATATTCAGACGTCATCACTGGAACTCCAGCTTCCAGGGCAGGATGTGCCCGCCGCGTTCGATGGTGATCGACGGATGGATATTGGCTGCCTCGATGGGCGTCATGGTGATCTGGAGCTGTTCTGAAAGAGGTGCGAGGGCGCTTTCGGCAATCAGCAATGTGCCGCCCTCGATCTGGTTTTCAGGCAGTTCGAAGACCAGCAGGATAGGGCGTGGAATACCCGGTTCCAGCCGCTCGGAGCCGAGCAGGCCGGGCGTGGTGGAAAGGCGTCGGGTCATCGCGTAGCGTATGCCGTCCGGCCCGCGCCACTGCGCGGAGGTCAGCGCGATGCTTTCGTTGCTGGCTTTCGCGGCCGCCTCGATAACCAGCCATCTGCCGGAGGTCGTATAGGTGCGCGTGCCACCGAGCCCCGGCGCGGTGAGTTCCTGCGCCAGATAGACCTTGACGATACCCATCACGAATCTGGCTGTCTTGGCGGGTTTGCCCTGCACACCCGGTACCGCCACCGGCGAGACGATTTCGCTGTAGAGCGGCGTCGAAAGCCGCATGCCGTAAAGGGCGGCTATGGCAAGGCACAGAGCGACGGCATTTTTCAGTCCGCCACTCATCGCCTGGCCTCCGCACCTGCGTCGGGCAGATCGAGTTCGACCGCCGCCACCGGCTCGCGGTCGAACCAGTTGGAAGCGCCGTAAAGATTGTCGCGCTCCTTGTAGATCTGGCTGCCGACCAGCAGGCGCAGCTCGGGCGGCGGGGCGTAGTCTTGCGGCAGTTGCCATGCGGCGGTAAGTTTTTCCGGCATCCTGGGATTGACCGGGCCAGCGATCCAGCGATCCCTGACGAGATAGATCGTCGGTTCGGGAAGTTCGGGGATCGTCGGGTCGAAGCTGAAAAGCGCCGAGGGAATGAAGGTGGACGCCGCAGAGCGGTTGTCGGCCTCGAAATCCACCAGCAGGAAAGTTTGCGGCTCGGTCGGCTTGATGCCGGTCGGCGGTTTATTGCTTATCCGGGCGCCGGCGATGGTGATGTGCCATTGGCCGGTGTCGATCATTTCGCCGGTTGCCGCCGTGCGCAACGGTGCGGGGTTGGCCGCATGATAGATGGCTGCCGCGTAGGAAATCACGCTTGCCGCCGCGCTGCCGATACCGGCAATCAGAATGGCGAAGAGGCGCTGACGAAGGCTTCTTCGTTGTTCGTTCGCCATGACACCTCCTCGTTGTGCGGCGATTCAAACGACGACCAAGCCCCTTGGACCGAAGCTTTTAGCATCCGGAAGAGGATTTGTCAGTCCGCGACTGGAGGAGCATGTGGTCTGCGTCGGCAGAGAAGATCCCGCTCGACAAAAGAGGGAGCGCGGGGACGGTTTTGCAAGCCGTCATCGCGCTCCGGTTTTCGCTTCTGCACGAAAGCGGTTCCCCGAACCGCTTTCGTGCAGGAATTGGGATCAGGCCTTGCCGTAGCCGCCGCCGGTCGGGGTGACGATGGTGAAGGCTTCGCCGGCTTCGAGAACGGTCTGGGCGCAGCCGCCCAGCGTCTCGACCGAGCCGTCGACGCGGCGCACGAGGTTCTTGCCGAGCTGGCCCGGTTCGCCACCCTCCAGCCCGAAGGGCGCGACGCGGCGATGGCCGCTCAGGATCGCGAATTCGAGCTTTTCACGTGCGCGGATGGTGCGCTGCGTGCCGTTTCCGGCCGACCATCTTCCGCGACCGCCGGAATCCGGGCGGATGTGGAAATCTTCCAGCACCACGGGGAAGCGCGATTCCAGTATTTCCGGGTCGGTCAGGCGTGAATTGGTCATGTGGGTATGAACCGCATTCGCGCCAGAGAAGCCGGGTCCGGCAGGCGCGCCGGAA
>Ga0180215_1003484_pt1 | contig 14737 bp, 16 predicted proteins | sample eDN3rd37CBELigBY_FD_128871 | JGI IMG/M metagenome (GOLD analysis project Ga0180215, IMG submission 128871) | Enriched backyard soil microbial communities from Emeryville, California, USA - eDNA 3rd pass 37_C BE-Lig BY (version 2) (version 2) | ecosystem: Environmental > Terrestrial > Soil >...
ACGCCGACGAGGCAGACCAGGCCGTCGCGCAGCTCGCGCGCGGCGTTGATGGTCATGAGCTCCTGCGCGTCGTAGCCGTTCTCGGACATCAGGCGGTCACTCCCTCCGACGCGTTCACCACGTGCTCCTCCATCCACGCCCGGAAGCCGTCGCGATCGCGCGCGATCGTGTCCCAGGCCGCGTAGAAGGCGTTGTCGCGGGTGCTGTACCCGTGCGCGTAGGACGGATGCGCGCCGCCGGGAACGGTGCAGACCGCGGTGATCACCCAGTGCGGCAGCACGGTGCTGTGCGGCCGCGGCTCGAGCTCGTCGACGACCTCCTCGACGGTCACGATCGCCCGCTTGGCCCCGAGCACGGCCTCCTTCTGCACGCCCGACAGGCCCCACAGCATGACGTTGCCGTGCACGTCGGCCTGCTGGGCGTGGATGACCGCAACGTCGAGGTCGAGCGCCTTCACGGCCGACAGCTGCTCGCCCGTGAACGGGCACTGCACCTGGCTCACCTCGGGGTTGAGCTGGGCCAGGTCGGTCCCGATGTAGCCGCGCAGGACGGCGAACGGCAGCCCGGCGGCGGCCGCGACGTACGCGTTCGCCAGGCCCGCGTGGGAGTGCTCGACGATCTCCAGCGGCTGCGGCCAGCCGTTCTCGACCGCGTCGCGGAAGCGGTGCAGCGACCCGACCCCCGGGTTGCCTCCGTAGGAGAAGATGAGCTTGCGCGCGCACCCCATCCCGATCATCTGGTCGTAGATGAGGTCCGGCGTCATCCGGACGAGGGTCAGGTCCTTGCGGCCCTGGCGGATGATCTCGTGGCCGGCCGCGAAGGGGATCAGGTGGGTGAAGCCCTCCAGCGCCACGGTGTCGCCGTCGCGGACGTTGGCGGCGATGGCGTCGGAGAGTGACATGTGGTGTTCGCTGCGCGCACGCATGTGCGCCCACCATATAGAGTCCGCGTTCGTGAGAGAAGACGCCGCCGCGCGCCGGGAGGGAGCGCGCGAGACGCAGTCGGTGCAGTCGCTCGAACGGGGTCTGGCAGTCCTGCAGGTGTTCTCCCGCGAGAACCCTGCCCCGACGCTCAGCGAGGTCGCGCGCCTGGCCGGCACCACCCGCGCCACGGCCCGCCGGATCCTGCTCACGCTCGAGCGCCTGGGGCACGTCCGATCCGACGGGCGGCGCTTCTCGCTGACGCCGCGCGTGCTCGCGCTCGGCTGGTCGTACCTGTCGTCGCTGAACCTCTGGGAGATCGCCCAGCCGCTCATGGAGGACCTCGTCGAGCGGACCGGAGAGTCCTGCTCGGCGGCGACGCTCGACCTGCCCGACGTCGTCTACGTCGCGCGCGTGCCCACGCGGCGGATCATGTCGATCACGCTCGGCGTCGGGACGCGGCTTCCGGCGCACGCGACCTCCATGGGCCGGGTGCTCCTGGCCGCGCTGCCGCCCGAGGAGCTCGACGAGTTCCTCGCCACCGCACGGCTCGAGCAGCTCACGGAGCGCACGATCACCGCCCCGCGCGAGCTGCGCGCCGTCGTCGACGAGGTGCGCGCGCAGGGGTGGGCGCTGGTCGACCAGGAGCTCGAGCTCGGGCTGCGCTCCGTCGCTGCGCCCATCCAGGACGCCGAGCGGCGCACCGTGGCCGCGATGAACGTGTCGGCCGCCGTCTCGCGCGTCCCGCTGGAGAAGCTGCGCGACGAGATCCTGCCGCAGCTGCTGCGCACGGCGGACGCCGTGTCGACGGCGCTCGGGCGCTCCGCACGCGGCGAGGACCTCTCGCGGGCGGTCGCCGGCGCCCCTGGGTGAGCCCGGACACGCCACGTTCACGACATCGCGGCTCGACGATGCTGCGATGCCGGGCATGCCTCGGGCCATGCATGTCTCTCCACGACCCGCCGGCCGCGCCGCGGCCGCTGCCCTGCCGGCGCTGCTCGCCGCGGCGCTCCTCCTCGTGTTGAGCGCGTCCGCCGACGCCGCGCCCAAGGCGCCCGAGCAGGCGTCCCCGCTCGTGTTCGGGCACCGGGGCGCCGCCGGGTACCGGCCGGAGCACACGCTCGCCTCCTACGAGCTCGCCGCGCGGATGGGCGCGGACTTCGTCGAGCCGGACCTCGTCACGACGAAGGACGGCGTGCTCGTCACCCGTCACGAGCCGGAGATCAGCGCGACCACCGACGTCGCCGACCATCCCGAGTTCGCCGGGCGGCGCACGACGAAGACCATCGACGGCGTGCAGTACACGGGCTGGTTCACCGAGGACTTCACGCTCGCGGAGCTCAAGACGCTGCGCGCGAAGGAGCGCATCCCCGACGTGCGCCCCCGCAACACGCTCTACGACGGGCGCTACGAGGTGCCGACGTTCGACGAGGTGATCGACCTGGTCCGTCGCCTGTCGAAGGAGCTGCACCGACCGATCGGGATCGCGCCCGAGACGAAGCACCCCACCTACTTCCGCTCGATCGGGCTGCCGCTGGAGCCCGGCCTCGTGGCCGCCCTGCGCAAGGCCGGCCTGGCGGGGCGCAAGGCGCCGGTGGTCGTGCAGTCCTTCGAGACGCGCAACCTGCGCGAGCTCGACCGGCAGGTCGAGGTGCCGCTCGTCGCGCTGCTCGACAGCCCCGACGCGGTGCCCGCCGACGTGGCCGCCGAGGGCGCCACCACGACGTACGGCGACCTCGCGACGCCGGAGGGGCTGCGCGAGCTGGCGACGTTCGCCGACTGGGTCGGGCCGTCGAAGTCCTACATCGTGCCGGTCGACGCGGCGGGCGAATGGCTGGCGCCGACCTCGTTCGTCGCCGACGCGCACGCCGCGGGGCTGAAGGTCGTCCCCTACACGTTCCGCAACGAGAACTCGTTCCTGCCGCCGTCGCTGCGGTCCTCGCCGGACCCCGCCGCCTACGGCGACGCGTTCGCCGAGTACCGCTGGTTCTACGACCTCGGTGTCGACGGCGTGTTCTCCGACAACCCCGACACGGCGCTCGCCGCCCGCGACGAGGGCTAGCCGCCGAGGTCGCCCACGCGCGCCAGGGCGGCGTCCATCGCCGCCCCCGGCGCCTCCACGAGCCGCCCGTGACCCGGCGCCAGCCGCGCCGGGTCCAGGGCGCGCAGCGCGCGGGCGCTCGCCAGCTCCGTGGCCGGGTGCCACGTGAACAGCGACGGGATCGGCGTGGGCAGGCGCGGCTCCGCGGTCGTCGCGACGCGGAGGTACGTGGAGTACGCGTCGCCGCAGTACAGCGTGCGGTCGCGGACGTCGAGGAACGCCACGTGGCCCGGCGTGTGGCCGGGCGACGCGACGACCTCCAGCGACCCCACCCGCTCCCCCGGGACGAGGTACGCCGTGGGGCGCGTGGCGACCTTCTGCGCCTGCAGCTTGCGGCCCTTCGGCTCGTGCGCGTCCAGGCTCGTGTCCCCGGCCAGCATCCGCGCGTCGCGCTCGGAGACGAGGACCTCCACGCCGGGCAGCCGCTCCGCGAGCTTGTCCAGCGAGCCGACGTGGTCGGGATGCGCGTGGGTGATCGCGATCCGGACGATCGGCGCGCCCAGGCGGCGCGCGGTGTCGACGATCCGGCCCGCGGTGCCGGGGATGTTCGCGTCGATGAGCGTGAGGCCATCGTCCTCGCGGACGAGCCACGAGTTGACGAACTTCAGGCGGTTGACGACGACGGGGACGGGCATGGGGCGAGGCTAGCCGCGGGCGCTTCCCCATCCCGGGCATAGGAAAGCCCCGCCTGCACTGCGCGGGGCCACCTATCCGGACTCGATCACCGCTGAACTACTACGTCCCAGGACTTGAGTGTGCATGCCTGGGCGGCGTGACACTCCCGGCCACCGGGACCGGCCGCGGCCCTCGCGGGCCGCGCGTCTTCACGGTCGAGCGCTCGAGGACGCTCCAGGCCGAGTGGGCAATCCGCCGGACCACGAAGGCTAGCGAGCCTCGCCACCGGTTCGTAGGGTCGCCGCCATGCTGCTCTACGACTCGCCGGTGTCGGGCAACTGCTACAAGGTCCGGCTCCTGCTCTCCCATCTCGGCCTGCACGCCGAGCGCCGGCACGTCGACGTCGTCGACCGGTCGGGCCGTCGCGAGCTGCTCGGCGACCTCAACCCGGCGCTGCGCGTGCCGACGCTCGTGCTCGACGACGGGCGGCCGCTCGCCGAGTCGGGGGCGATCCTCCTCTACCTCGCCGACGGCACGCCGTACGTGCCGGAGGACCGCTACGAGCGCGCGCTGGTCCACCAGTGGATGTTCTTCGAGCAGTACAGCCACGAGCCGTACATCGCGGTCGTGCGCTTCTGGCTCACCGAGCTGCCCGAGCCGCCCTCGCCCGGGGAGGTCGAGGCGCGGCGCGCCGGCGGCTACGCGGCGCTCGACGCGATGGAGCGCCATCTCCGCGACCGGGCGTTCCTCGCCGCCGAGCGCTACACGGTCGCCGACATCGCCCTGTACGCCTACACCCACGTCGCGCACGAGGGCGGCTTCGACCTCTCCGGGTACCCGGCGATCCGCGCCTGGCTGGGCCGGGTCCGCGAGCAGCCCGGCCACGTGCCCATCACGGCCTGAGCGTCGGCGATCGCGGGCGGCAGGAACGGCAACGCCGCCGAGCCGTGGACGGCCTGCCACGCGTGGGCACCGGCGTGGCAGGCGAGGCATCGGCGGCGTCATGTGCCCGCCGGGCCGGCCCGCGGCCCGTGGCAGCGGTCCTCGCCCTCTCGCCGCGAGGGCGGTGGGCCTCCGTCGGTTCCCCCCTCTGGTCCCGGAGCCCGGACCGCCCGGCCCGACGGGTTGTGCGGTGGTGTGTCTACGGTCCCGTAGATAGGCCGCCGCGGACCATGTGTCAACCCGACTCGTTGCGAGCCGTCATAGGGTCGCGGGCGTGGCGACCATCGACGACGTCCGCGAGATCGTCGCGTCGCTCCCGGAGACCGAGGAGCGGCTCTCCTACGGCACGCCGGGCTTCCGCGTCCGCGACAAGCTCTTCGCGCGCCTGAAGCAGGACGACGTCCTCGTCGTGTGGGTCGCCGACCTCGGCGAGAAGGAGCTGCTGCTGGGCTCGGACCCCGACAAGTTCTGCACGACGCCGCACTACCACGGGCACCGCAGCGTCCTCGTGCGGCTCGGCGCCGTGGACCGCGACGAGCTCGGCGAGCTGCTCACGGACGCCTGGCGGGCCAGGGCGCCGAAGCGGCTGCTCGCCGAGCTCGATCGCTGAGCCTCACCGCTCGAGCTGCTCCTTCAGCGCGCCGAGCCGCTCGCGCCAGTACGTCTTCATGCGCTGCGCCTCATCGGCGTCGGGGAGCCGCTCGTGCGAGATCGTGGCCGTGCTGCGGCCCCCCTTCGCCTGGAAGTACGCGTTGACCCGCGTGGCGCCGTCGTCCCAGTCGAAGCGGATCGATCGGTGCGGCTGCGCGGTGCGCTCGCGCAGCCGCCCGTCCGGCAGCCAGCGCGCGCGCAGGCGCTCGTCCGCGACGGCGTCGTACAGCCGCTCGACCGGCACGCCGACCGTCCTGGAGGCGCTGATCGCGAACCCGTCGCGGCGCTCGCCCACGGCGCGCATCCCGCGGGCGCGCTCGTAGCTGACGGCGACGGCCTGCGCGCCCCAGCTGTCGACGCCGTGCTCCTCGCGCAGCCAGGTCGCGATCTCACCGTGCGAGCGCTCCGTGGCGCCCCAGTCGTCGAGCAGCGCGAGCAGATCCTCCCAGCCGCGGCCCGTGCGGCGGCGGATCGCGTCGTCGGAGATGACGAACACGGGCTGCTCGGCGGCGTCGGGGTCGGGCTCGGCGCGCAGCAGCATGGCGCGCGCGGCGGTGTAGCTCTCCCCCGTCTTCTGCATCCGGCTGCGGACGAGGTGCTTGAAGGACCGCTGCGTGGTCATCGTCATCGGGTTGCTCCTCACACGGGCGGCGGCGCCACGACTCACGCTCGCGGTGCCCCGCGGGGAGGGCAACGTCCGACCGGCGTCCCGACGGCTCGAGGCCACCTTTGCCCCCGCTTCAGCCGGTGGCGTGAGCACCGGAACCGGGGGTTGGGCGCAGGACGGCGCCCTGCGCACAGGGTACGCCCGCCGTCGGGCCGCGGCAACCCGTCCCCCGGCGGCGTCAGCGCTCCGCCCGGCGGGCGTTGGCGACGATCGCGTCGTGCACGTAGCGCGCGAGGCCGGGCTCGGTGTCGTCGTAGGCCTTCGCGAAGCGCGGGTCGGACACGTACAGCCCGGCCAGCCTGCGGTGCATCGCGTGGTCGCAGTCGTAGAACCAGCGCGAGATGTGCTCGCGGTGCGCCTCGGCGAGGTCCATCGCCGCCGTGGACGTCGCCGGCTCGCCCGTTCGCAGGAGCTCGGCGAACGACCGCACGGTGTCGTCGGCCTCGCGCTTCATCCGCGCCCAGTCGTCCTTCGTGTACGCCGCGGCGCGGCGGCGCGACTCCTTCCAGGCCGCGGTGTCGCCCCAGCGCTCCTCGGCCTCGCGCTCCCACCCGGGCAGCTTGTCGGTGCCGAACACCTCGAACTGCTCCTGCGGGGTCAGTGACATGCCCATCCTGCGTGCCTCCATCTCGGTCTCGATCGCGTCGAGCAGCGTCCGGGTGCGCTCCAGCCGCTCGCGCAGCAGCCGGTGCTGGCGACGCAGGTGGTCGTCGACACCGGTCTCGGGGTCGGCGAGGATCCGCGCGATCTCGTCGAGCCCGAACTCCAGCTCGCGGTAGAAGAGGATCCGCCCCAGGCGCCGCAGGTCCTCGTCGGAGTACAGGCGGTAGCCGGACTCGCTGCGCTCGCTCGGCGGCAGGAGCCCGATCTCGTCGTAGTGGTGCAGCGTGCGCACCGACACGTGCGAGATGCGCGCGACGTCTCCGACGGTGTATCGGCCCATGCCGAGATGGTGCGGCCTCACGTCACGTGAGGGTCAAGGGCCGACCGCGCCAGGCCGCCAGCCGGCAAGCCGCGGCGTGAGGTCGGGCGGCGCCGCCCGGGGCACGAGCCCGAGGGCGCCGCCACAGGGCCCTCAGCGCAGCGCGGGCTGCGCCGCGAGGGACGCGCCGAGCGCCCGGGCCTCCTCGAGGGCCCGCGCGAGGCGCTCGTCGAGGTCGGGGGTCGGATACGTGGGCTGCAGGCGCACGGCGCCCGCGGGCTCGATGCCGACGAACTCCAGCCAGCCGCGCAGGTACGGCCACGCCTCGTCGGTGCCGAACTCCGGGCCGACGCCGGGCGCGTAGACCGCGCTCGTCAGCAGCGCCGCGGCGCGCCGGCCGCCGAGGAGGCCGTGGTAGCCCTCGGCGGGGTCGAACCCGAACGCGAGGCCGGGCTGCGTGACGGTGTCGATGAACAGCTTGAGCGCCCACGGGATCGAGTGGTTCCAGATCGGCGCGGCGAACACGAGCACGTCGGCGTCCGCGACGCGCCGCGCGACCGCCTGGACCCCCTCCCACTCGGCGGCGCTGTCGTCCGGCACGGCATCGCCGGCGATGACGGCGTCCTTCGCCGCCGTCGCCCGCGCGGCGAACGGGGCGAGCGCGAAGGCGTCGAGGCGATCGACGATCGCCTCGGGCTGCTCGGCGGCGTAGGCGCCGATGAGCGCGTCGGCGAGCGTGGCGGAGTAGGAGCGATCCCCGCGCGGCGAGGCGGTGACGAGCAGCAGGCGGGGCGCGGTGGCGGAGGTCATGGCGGGCACTCCTTTGTGCGGAACCGGGTTCCGCTGGATCGTACCACGGCTGCGGAACTTGGTTCCGCTACGCTGTCGCGCGTGACGGCGGCGAACCCGGAGCCCTGGCGGCGGCAGCGTGCGGACGCGGAGCGCAACGAGGCGCGCATCCTCCGGGCGACCCGCGCCCTCCTGCGCGAGCACGGGGCGGGAGCCGTCGAGATGCGCGACGTCGCGCGGGCCGCCGGCGTGGGCGTCGGCACCGTCTACCGCCGGTTCGGCGACAAGGCGTCGCTGCTCGGGGCCGTGCTCGGCGCCGACGAGCGGCGGCTGCAGGACGCGATCGTGTCCGGCGAGCCACCCCTCGGCCCGGGCGCCCCCCCTGCGGAGCGCCTCGACGCGTTCCTCACCGCGCTCGCGGCGTTCACGGAGGACAACCTCGACGCCCTGCTCGCCACCGCGGCCGTCTCCTCCGGGCGCATGGAGGTCGGCTCCTACAGCGCCTGGCGCCTGCACCTGGCCCACCTGCTGTCCGCGCTGCGCCCGGACCTCGACGAGGCCGATCGCGGCTGGTACGCGGACGCGCTGCTCGCGGCGCTCGACCCGGGCGTCTACGCGGTGCAGCGCCGGCGGCTGGGCATCGCTGCCGAGCGGGTGGCGCGCAACCTCCGCGCGCTGGCGCGGGCGGTGGTCGGGGGTTAGGTGGCGGCCACGCGATCCCGCGCGCGGTTGCGCGCGAGCTTGTGCCGGCGGTTGGCGTCCAGCTCCACCTTGCGCAGCCGCACGGCGTTCGGCGTCACCTCCACGCACTCGTCCTCGCGGACGAACTCCATCGCCTGGTCGAGCGACAGCCGCCGCGGCGGGACGAGGCGCACGAGCACGTCGGAGGTCGACGAGCGCATGTTCGTGAGGTGCTTCTCCTTGACCGCGTTGACGTCGAGGTCCTCGGCGCGGCCGTTCTCCCCCACGACCATCCCCTCGTAGACCTCCTCCCCCGGCCCGACGAACAGCGAGCCGCGCTCCTGCAGGCCGAACAGCGCGAACGACGCAGTCCTGCCGCGCCGGTCCGCGACGAGCGAGCCGGTCGGCCGCGTGCGCAGCTCGCCGACCCACGGCTCCCAGCCGTCGAAGACGTGGTGCAGCAGCCCGGTGCCGCGGGTCTCGGTCAGGAACTCCGTCCGGAAGCCGACGAGGCCGCGGGCGGGCACGCGCTGCTCCATGCGCACCCAGCCGTTGCCGTGGTTGACCATCTGCTCCATGCGCCCCTTGCGCAGCGCGAACAGCTGCGTGACGACGCCGACGTACTCCTCCGGCACGTCGATGGAGACGCGCTCGAACGGCTCGTGCAGGACCCCGTCGATCTCGCGCGTGAGCACCTGCGGCTTGCCGACGGTCAGCTCGAAGCCCTCGCGGCGCATGAGCTCCACGAGCACCGCGAGCTGCAGCTCGCCGCGCCCCTGGACCTCCCAGGCGTCCGGCCGCTCGGTCGGCTGCACGCGCAGCGACACGTTGCCGACGAGCTCGGCTTCCAGCCGCGCCTGGATCTGGCGGGCGGTGAGCTTCGTGCCGTCCTGGCCGGCCAGCGGGGACGTGTTGACGCCGATCGTCACCGACAGCGACGGCTCGTCCACGCGGATCACGGGGAGCGGGCGCGGGTCCTCGAGGTCGGCGAGGGTCTCGCCGATCGTGACGTCCGCCGGCCCCGCGACGGCGATGATCTCCCCCGGGCCCGCCTCCTCGGCGCTCACGCGCTCCAGCGCGTCGGTGACGTACAGCTCGGCGACCTTCGCGCGCGTCACCGTGCCGTCCGCGCGGCACCAGGCGACGTCCTGGCCGCGGCGGATCGTCCCGTTGTGGACGCGGCAGATCGCCAGGCGCCCGAGGTACGGCGAGGCGTCGAGGTTCGTGACGTGGGCCTGCAGCGGCACGGCGGGGTCGTACGCGGGCGGCGGGATGTGCTGCACCAGGAGGTCCATGAGCGGCCGGAGGCTCTCGCCTTCCTCGCCCTCGACGAGCGACGCCCGGCCGGCCTTCGCGTTCGTGTAGACGATCGGGAACTCGATCTGCGACTCGTCGGCGTCGAGGTCGAGGAACAGCTCGTAGACCTCGTCGACGACCTCGGCGATCCGCGCGTCCGGCCGGTCGACCTTGTTGACGACGAGCACGACGGGCAGCCGCGCCTCCAGCGCCTTGCGCAGCACGAAGCGCGTCTGGGGCAGCGGCCCCTCGCTCGCGTCGACGAGCAGCAGCACGCCGTCGACCATCGTCAGGCCCCGCTCGACCTCGCCGCCGAAGTCCGCGTGTCCCGGCGTGTCGACGATGTTGAGCTTGACGTCGCCGTACCGGACCGCGGTGTTCTTCGCGAGGATCGTGATGCCCTTCTCGCGCTCGAGGTCCATCGAGTCCATGACGCGCTCGGCGACGTCCTGGTTGGCCCGGAACGCGCCGGACTGCCACAGCATCGCGTCGACGAGCGTGGTCTTGCCGTGGTCGACGTGCGCGACGATGGCGACGTTGCGGAGGTCCGTGCGGAGCGCGGTCACGCCGATGGACGGTAGCCCCGGATCGCCTGCGTCAGTGCGGCGTGTGCGTGCTGCCGTCGGGGAGCATCGTGAAGCCGCCCGTCGCGAGCATCCGCCGGCCGTGGCGCGCGTCGACGAGCACGAGCAGGCGCTCGCCCTCCGCCTCCACCCGCGTGGCCAGGACGATGCCGTCCTCGTCGCGCTCGACCGGCGACCTCGGCACCAGCTCGCGGACGCCGTCCGGTCCCAGGTTGCGGACGTGCTCGAGCTGTGCCTCCACGAGCGCCAGGGCGCGCGGACGCAGCTCGTTGCTCGACATGCGCTGCAGCCTACGCTCGGCGGGAACGATCCGTCTCACCGACCCCGAGGAGGCCCGCTTGACCACCCACGCGCAGGCTCTGCCGGACGCCGCGCACGTCGGGCGCTCGCGCGGCACCGACTTCTACGGCGTCGACGACCTGCTGCCCGCGGAGGACCGCGCGCTGCGCGACCGGGTCCGGGCGTTCTGCGACGAGGTCGTCGTGCCGCTCGCCGCCCAGGCATGGGAGGACGCCGTGCTGCCCGCCGCGATCCGCGACGGCCTGCGCGACCTCGGCATCGCCGGCGGCTCGATCCGCGGGCACGAGTGCCCCGGCATGAGCGTGCTGGGCTCCAACCTCGTGCTGTGCGAGCTGGCCCGCGGGGACGGCAGCGTCGCGACCTACCACGGCGTGCACACCGGCCTGGCGATGCTCTCGATCGGGATGCTCGGCTCCGAGGAGCAGCGGGAGCGCTGGCTGCCGGCGATGGCGCGGATGGACCGCCTGGGCGCCTTCGCCCTGACGGAGCCCGGCCACGGCTCCGACGTCGTCGCGCTCGAGACGAGCGCGCGCCGCGACGGCGACGCGTGGGTGCTCGACGGCCGCAAGCGCTGGATCGGCAACGGCTCGATCGCCGACGTCGTCGTCGTGTGGGCCCGCGACGAGCGCGGGGACGTCGGCGGGTTCGTGGTCGAGACCGACCGGGCGGAGGGCTATGAGGCGTCCGTCATCACCGGCAAGGCGTCCAACCGGGCCGTCTGGCAGGCGGACATCGCCCTGCGCGGCGTGCGCGTGCCGCTCGAGAACCGCCTGGCGAACGCGCGCACGTTCGCCGACACCGCCCGCGTCCTGACCCACAGCCGCCAGGGCGTCGCCTGGGAGGCGCTCGGCCACGCGCTCGCCGCCTACGAAGCCGCCGTCACCTACGCCGAGCAGCGCCGGCAGTTCGGACGGCCGATCGGCGCGTTCCAGCTCGTGCAGGACAAGCTCTCGCACATGCTCGCCGACATCACGAGCATGCAGACGCTGTGCCTGCGCCTCGCGCAGCTCGAGGAGCAGGGCCGCGTCACCCTCGCCCACGCGTCGCTGGCCAAGCTGCAGACCGCGGCGGCGGCGCGCCGGGTCTGCGCGCTGGCGCGCGACGTCCTCGGGGGCAACGGGATCCTGCTGGAGTACCACGTCGCCAGGCACCTCGCCGACGTGGAGGCGACCTACACCTACGAGGGCACGGACTCCGTCCAGTCGCTCATCGTCGGGCGCGAGATCACCGGCATCTCGGCCTTCGCGCCGTCGAGGGGCTGACGCCATTGCTCCGGAAGCGGGGGCATCGGGAAGCGCTTTCTGGGCACGCCGGGCGCCGGGAAGTGCGCTTGAATACCTGCGGCATGTCCCAGCATCCTGCAGGTGTGGAGGAAGCCGAGACAGGCTTTCAGATCGAAGAGCGCCGGGAGGGCATCCGGGCGCTCGTCGACATGTCGGGCGACCTGGACTTCGCCGCCGCGCCGCGCTTCGGCGACGCCATCGACCGCCTCCTGGAGGCCCGGGCGCACGAGCTCTGGGTCGACCTCCGGCGCCTGGCGTCGATCGACTCGACCGGGCTGGCGGCGCTGATCGGGGCGCGCAAGCGCGCGGACTCGGCCGGCGCGAAGCTCCGCCTCGTGGTCGACCGCGGTCCGATCCGCGACGTGCTGCAGCTCGGCAGGATGGACCGGGTCTTCCAGCTGGCGACCGAACCACCACGCATTCTTCGCTGAGGCCGTTCTGACTGGACCGCTGCCACCTCCCGGCGATGCCCTGGAGGTCTGCGTCGTCGTTCCGGCGACCGACGACGGCACGGATCTCGGGCCGCTCCTGCGCGCGCTCGCGGCGCAGGACGGCGTGAGCCCGGAGACGTACGAGGTCGTCGTGGTGCTCGCCGGGAGCATGGCGGCGGCGCGCGCGAGCGCCGTCGCGGCCGGCGACGAGCATCCGGCGCTGCGCCTCACCCTCGTCGACGTCGGGGCCCGCGACGTCGCCGCGGCGCGCCGCACCGGCCTGGACCTGGCCTGCCACCGGCTGCTCGCGGTGGGCTGCGACCACGGCCGGATCCTCCTCGCGGACCCCGACGAGGTCGTCGAGCCGACGTGGCTGGTCACCGCCCCGGCGGTCGCGATCGCCGGCAGCTACGCCCGCGGCGCCGGCGCGCCGGGCATGGCCCGCGACGAGGAGCTGCTCGAGCGGTCGCTGCACCGCGCGGGCGCGGTCCTGCGCAGCCGCCCGGCGCCGCGCCCACCGCACCTGGCGGGCTGGCTGCAGCGCCGCTCGTATCCCGCGTGCACGATGCCCGCCGCCGAGCTGGCCCGCCGGAGGACGTCCAGCGTGAGCGTCGTCGTGCCGGCCAAGGAGGTGGCCGACACCATCGGCGGGGTCGTCGACGAGCTCGTCGAGTTGCGCGACGTCGGCCTCGTCGACGAGGTCCTCGTCGTCGACGCGGCCTCCGAGGACGGCACCGCCGAGATCGCGCACGCGCGCGGCGCGGACGTCGCCCAGGAGGACGCGCTGCGCGCCGACATGGGGCCCGCCCTCGGCAAGGGCGACGCGATGTGGCGCGGCCTGGACGCGACGACCGGGGACGTCGTCGTCTACGTCGACGCCGACAGCGCGGTGTTCTCCCCGCACTACGTCACGAGCCTGCTCGCCCCGATGTTCGAGGACGACAGCCTCGCGCTGGTCAAGGGCAACTTCCGCCGGCCGTTCCGCATGGGCGAGAGCGTGCTGCCCACCGGGGGCGGCAGGGTCACCGAGCTGCTCGCCCGGCCGCTGCTGAACCTCCACCGCCCCGAGCTCGCCGGGTTCGCGCAGCCGCTCGCGGGCGAGATCGGCGCCCGCCGCTGGCTGCTGGAGCGCCTCGCGTTCCCCGTCGGCTACGGCGTGGAGATCGCGATGCTCCTCGACGCGCACGAGCTCGTGGGCATCGACGCGCTCGGCCAGGCGGACCTCGGCGAGCGTCAGAACCGCCACCAGTCGCTGCAGGCGCTGTCGGCCATGGCGCTCGCGGTGCTCGTCGCCGCCGAGCGGCGGATCGGCGCGCTGGACATGCGCGGCGTGGACGTGGGCGAGCTGATGCTGCCGTTCGCGGAACCGCCGCTGCGCCGCATCCACGTGGAGGAGCGCCCCCCACTGCTAGGGTGACCACCTGAAGGGCAGTATCCCGCGAAGTGGCGCGCCGTCAGTACGGCCTGCGGGCCCGGTGCGCCAGCCGCGACCGCCGCGGTGGGAGAGACCTTCGACCGTCGTCGCACGATCGAAAGGCCTCCTCTCACCACCATGGACGTCTCCATCGGCATCTGGGCGCTGTTCTGCGCCGCCATCGTCGCCCTGCTGCTCGTCGACCTGCTCGTCGCGGGGCGCACGAAGGGCATCCCGCCCATGCGCCACTGCATCGCGTGGAGCGTCTTCTGGCTGGCGCTCGCGGTCGCGTTCACGTTCGTCCTGCTGGCCTGGCAGGACGGGACGGTCGCCGGCCAGTACCTCACCGGCTACCTCATCGAGCGCAGCCTGTCGCTCGACAACCTCTTCGTCTTCGCGCTGCTGTTCGCGTTCTTCGCGGTCCCCGACACCGCCCAGCGCAAGGTGCTCTTCTGGGGCATCATCGGCGCGATCGTCCTGCGCGCGGGGTTCATCTTCGCCGGGGCCGCGCTCCTCGACGCGTTCCACTGGATGATCTACGTCTTCGGCGCGCTGCTCGTGTTCACGGGCGTGCGGATGGCGACGCACGACAGCGAGGAGATCCACCCGGAGCGCAACCCGGTCCTGAAGGTCGTGCGGCGCGTCGTGCCGCTGTCGGACGACTACGACGGCGACCGGATCGTCACGACGCGCGCCGGCCGCAGGCTCGCGACGCCGCTGCTGGCGGCGCTCATCATGGTGGCCACGTTCGACGTCGTCTTCGCGATCGACTCGATCCCGGCGATCTTCGCGATCACGCGCGACACGTTCGTGGTCTTCGCCGCCAACGCGTTCTCGCTGCTGGGCCTCATGTCGCTGTACTTCCTGCTCGCCGGGCTCATCCAGAAGTTCCGATACCTCAACTACGGCCTCGCCGCGATCCTCGTCTGGGTGGGCGCGAAGATGCTCATCAGCGACATCTGGCACGTGCCCACAGCGCTCTCGCTCGGCGTCATCGCGGTGTGCCTGACGGTCGCGATCACGGTCTCCTGGCGCCGCGCGCCCGCGGAGGACCAGGCACAGGAGGCGCGCGAGCCCCAGCCCGTCGCTTGAGCCGGCCTCAGGCCTCGTGAGCGCACACTGGGGCCGTGCGCTCCCGGAC
>Ga0180215_1003485_pt1 | contig 14730 bp, 11 predicted proteins | sample eDN3rd37CBELigBY_FD_128871 | JGI IMG/M metagenome (GOLD analysis project Ga0180215, IMG submission 128871) | Enriched backyard soil microbial communities from Emeryville, California, USA - eDNA 3rd pass 37_C BE-Lig BY (version 2) (version 2) | ecosystem: Environmental > Terrestrial > Soil >...
GAAGATGCATTCAAAAATGAGAATAATCGTAAGTTCGCTGGGATCGAAACCATAAAAACCCACCAATTAACTTGAGATGCTCTTATATGATTGCCGTCATGATGGGCTTTCGAAATTTAGGATGAAGTACGTCACAGATGTAGACGTTCTCTTCGCAGCAGCAGGTATGGTCGTATAGAGCGTTGGCTGTCCATACGTCTCTTCTGCCGTTGTGACGACCTTATATTTCCCCAACCCACTTCTAGGGGTATACGTCAAGAGAGGTCCGTTGATCGTATCAACGAGCTGCGTATAGGTTTCGTCGCCGTTCCGATCATAGTAGATCTGGTGTCGTTCGTTCACGATGTGATCACCATCGATGGAGACGACTTGGTTGTAGAAGTCTACGGTATCTCCGCGAGCGACTTGACTCGCATAGGCATGTTGGATGATCGCCGGTGTCGTATCTTCGATCACACTGAAATCTACCGTATACGGGTCTGAGGTGCGTCCCAGTGCATTCGTTACGGTTAATGAGATACGGTATCTTCCAGCTGCGGTGTACATGAATTCTTTATACGAGTTCGTATCTGCTCCCATGATCCGCTGGCCTGTGCTGCCATCCAGTGGCGTGAACGACCAGCTGTAGCTAACGATCGGGTAACGCGTTAGAATATATGGGTCATTCTTAGCGGATGTAGCCGATTGATTCGTGACCGTCATCGTCCGATTCTCTTTCCACGTACCGCCGTTCAGGTCGAACTCTGCACCAGGTACGCTATCATGGACTTTCACCCATGAACCAGATTCACAAGTCGGTAATGTTCCTGTCGGATCGATCGGTGTGTAGACGATTAGGACATAGTTGAGTCCGTCTGCATCATCACCGAATACATAGCTGCCACTCATGAATGTATGGTAATCGACTAACTTGCCGTTTATGTAGACGTGAATGGATTCTACGCGGCTCATATCGGTGTTATCGGAAACTTGTGTGAAAGGCAAAATATCGATGGCGTCTGTTCCTACGATCGGTTCACAGATGATCGGAGGAAGTACGGGTGGTTCTTCTTCGCCATCACCAGGCGGTGGGTCCTCACCACCATCGCCCGGGTCCCCTCCACTGCCTGGAGGTATCGATGGTATCTCCAATGAATGGGTAGAGAATCTTTGCGAGAAGTTGGTGGTAGCCGACCGTTTCTGCCCATCCGCAAAGGTGACTTGAGCTGTAGCGGAGATCACCATGATGCCGCCATATGGATAATCTGATTTTTGAATCGGGATGTTGACGTTTTTATAGGCATACGACCTGCCATGATCGATGATGATGTCATTGCCGGTGAAGGTGCCGAGTGTGATTTCCGGCTTTCCCTCATGCTTCACTTTGACCGTTAGCGACCAGCTCTCGACATCTTCTCTCGTATAGTATTTGGCTTTATCATAGCGATCGTTATAGTAAGCATCGTCGAGCAGTTTACCGCTGACTTTGTACGGAATCTCGAAAGTCTCGTTGATCTCCTTCTCCATCACGATGTTCGGCTCTACACCTGGGCCTGGATCAATCCCAGCTTCGACCGGTGTGCTATACTTCATCGATCGCTGCTCGATCACATGTGATGAGAACCAGATCTTCCCCGTATGATCCCTCGACCACATCGTACCCGCACCAGGCGCCCACACGGTCGGATCTTGGGTGACGTACATATAGTCGAACAGGTTTTTGTTCGGATCTGAAGCGTAGGTAGAGTATTTGACTTGTACGGCATTGGATTTGATGATGCTGTTTACTTCGTTTACTGCAGGCTCGCTATATATAAAATCTATGTTGTTATTAAATCTATCAAAAAACATTGGACTAATCCCATTAGGCTTGTTGCTCACACCATTCATAAGTGTATTACTCCACGGTCGATACACCCATGTCCGATCGGACGCTTTACGTGTCCTCATATCTGGGATGAAGTATGGGTTTACATAAGGCTGGCCGTTGCGGTCATAGCCGAGATAACGATATTCCCCCTTCACGCCATTTTTCGTGAAGTAAGGATGCAAGGGGGCATCTGGCCCCCCGCCATCCGGCCAGTCTTCTTGCCTGTCTGGATCTGCATATCCCTTCTTGAAGTTATTTGATCCGTAATTCATAGACAAGAGTTCAGGGTTACCGTAAACGATCACCCCGAGGTCGTCCCATAATTTCTGCTGGAACGGATACCCGTTTGTACTGCAATACGGGTATCCAGGTGGCACATCGAACTTACCTTGGTATAGACGCACGCACAGATCGTATGGCGTCTCTGCCTGCGCTTCTTGTTGAACAAAGGACGATGGAAATAGCATCGCTATCATCAATAGAAGGATTAAAATTTTTCGTTTCATTTCGTCTCACCACCGTAGTTAACTACTCATCTTAATTTGCCTCTCGAATCGATATCGAGAAATAGGGAACTTCACGTAGTACGTAACTCAGAGTCATGGTATACTTCCCAACCTTTTTTTCCACGGAGTAGTTTGTAATATTTTCTGTCTCTAGAACTTTGTTATAGTTGTCCATTATAAACTGCTGTGCTGTTGGTGCTCTTTCTTCAAAGATAGACTTAATAAAGGCATCTATTACTGAATAGTGTTTTTCAACACTTCCTTCTACAGCAGATATTGAAATAAAGTAACCTTCCTGCAATACATCTATGCCTACATCAAAGTATCTAATACCATCAAAATGTAGGAGTCTTTCTTCATACATATCGTGCTTCTCTTCATTCTCAAAAAATAAAAAAGTAGTCGATTTTTGACCATAAACGCCTTCTGTCAAATCTTTCGCCTCAAGCATCGTGTCATATACTTGCTTATGAGTCTCGCTTGCGAAAATATGAATCTGATCTGGCATACCTTCAGCTATCGGCACAACCGCATGCGGATAAGGACTGAGATCGATCGTTGCAGGCTTACGCAGGTCCTTGTCATGGATGCGAGAGATGATCGTTAGCGCCTCCGCACGTGTCAGATATCCTTTCGGATTAAAGTTGCCGCCTGGTACACCTTGTATGAGTCCCAAGATGGCCGCTTTCCCCGATGGTCTTGCATACATCTCACTGAAATGCCGATAATCCTTAAAGATAGTAGCTGCGATATCTCCGTATTCATTCTGGATGAACCCGTCATAGAATCTACTGAAATTCACTGCGATTGAAGATGCCTTTTCTCTCGTAAGAGGTTGCGTATATTCACCCTCATACTGAACGTGTCCAATAACAGAGGATGTAATCGCCATATCCACGTAGTTCTGATACCACGGATTACCATGCGTAAAGTTGTTCCCAGCAAATTTTAGGATATTGCTTTTTGACCGGGGAATGATGCTGTCCAAGAACTCTGGGCTCCAGTCTCTCACACCATTCTCATCGACGATCGTCCCGCTGTTCATTACCATCACGATAAATTCTGCTGTGGTCACATACTTATCTGGACCGAATGTACCGTCCGGGAATCCGTTGACGATCCCTTTATCCGCATATTGCTTGATCGTCTCTTCCGCCCAGTGACCCTCGATATCAGGGAATGGCAGTGCTTCTTCACTATCATACGCATACACCGAGATTGGTGATAGAATCATCATCATAGCCATGAGAACTAGCAACATTTTTTGCATCTTAATCAACCTTTCTACTATTAATATTCTGTAGTCCTAAGTACATATGAGGTGCCTCTAACCGCTCGCTCAGACTGTGAAGACTCGGTACATCCGGCAGCATCAATACGTGCTCATCCATAGCAAAGTAAATCGATATATGTATAACAAACCCTACTAACACAAGTAGAATAACAACTAGCCTACGAATCATCAACGCCCCTCCCATCATCATGAATCTACTACATCAACATAAAAAAACGCCTTCCTCAACAGGTTATGTTGTAAAAGACGGTTCTTCCGTTCGACTTATTCGGTTTACACTTTATGCATTTTATACCACGAATTCTAGCGTGCGTCAACAGATTGCGACATAATATATGGAATATTACGATGAATTATCGTGCGAGAGGAGCGATACAAAGGTCTGGAGACTAGTAATCGAATTGCAGGTGTGTAACAAAGTGGGGGGCGTAGCGTTCGGGCGGTAAGTTTAATCTCTAACGGTCCATAGAGACACTAATCCATCCTTTTTGCGCGGTTTATTTTTCTAACGGTCTCAGATGACCCTATCAGGGCCAAAATCACTAGTTTGACCCCTCAGACGGGTCATTAGTGTCTCCTGAGACCGTTAGATTCTAAAACAGGCGATATTATGCCACTTAGTGTCTCCTGAGACCGTTAGAACAGTTCGAGGCCCAACGATCGACTGCGACTCCCTAGTGCTGCCGTTTCCGATGCCTGCGAGCGACTGCGACTCCCTAGTGCTGCCGGTTCCGAGGCCCTACGATCGACTGCGACTCCCTAGAGTCCGCCGGTTACGGTGCCTACGATCGACTGCGACTCCCTAGAGTCCGCCGGCTCCGATGCCTACGATCGACTGCGACTCCCTAGAGTCCGCCGGTTACGGTGCCTGCGATCGACTGCGACTCCCTAGAGTCTGCTGGTTCCGATGCCTGCGATCCACTGCGACTCCCTAGAGTCTGCCGGTTCCGATGCCTGCGATCCACAGCCCACCGCCCGGCCCACCAGCGCCACCTACACTTGCAGCTGCTTGATCAGCCGGCGTGCGGCTTCGCGGGCGCTGGAGAATGCTCGCTCCGCGAGCTGGCCCTTGCCCTCGCAGCCGTCGCCGCAGAAGTAGAACGGCAGGCCGTCCTTCTGCACTGGCATGGCGAGGTTGCCGGCGATATGCTTGACGCTCTGCACCATCGCCTTCTTCGACATCCGCTTGACGGCGATCTCATCGCGCCAGCCTGGATAGTGGCGGTCGAAGAGCTGCTCCATCTGCTCGACGCGTCGCTCCTGATAGGCCTTACGCTCTTCGTCGGATTCGAAGTTGTCATGCAGATAGGCGATCCCTTGCAGCAGCTGGCTGTCCGGTGGTGCGATCGTGTTATCCGTGGCGGAGATGTCGCTGATGAACACCTTGTTGTCGATATCGCTAATATACGAGAACGGCCGATTCACGACCCGCTTCAGTCCGACGTCATAGACCAGCACCTCAGTCGAGACATGATCCTCGTACTCCGCCACCTCAGCTTCCCACTGCGTGCCTCTCAGCAGCTTCGCAACTTGCTGCACCGGCATCGCGAAGATGACGTAGTCGAATAGCTCGCTTCGCTTCTTCGTCGTCAGTCGGAACCTCTCCCCATCGGCTGCCACTGTATCGACTGCTTCACGCGTCGACAGCTCCCAGCGGCCGGACTTCTCGATCTTCTGCGACAGTTGATTCGTGATGACCGCCCAGCTGCCTAGTATGTAGTTCACGGGACGCTGCGCTAGGAATAGGTTCTGGTAATATTCACAGATGATCGGACCCGGCACCTTACGCGCATCCTCCGGCGAGATGAAGAAGTTAGAGCAGACGAGATGCTCCCACAGCTCCTTGATCTCCTCGCTCGCCTTGGACTGGGCGAAGAAGTCCCCTAGTGTGGCGTAATTCTTCATCTTATGGATGTTCGTCACGATGCTGACGATCTCCCCGACGAACCGCACCTTCTCGAGCGGACCGAGCAGATCCGTCTTCATCATATTGATCGCATCGAGCGGAGCCGCCGTCATCCGTCCGTTCTTCTCATAGACGACCTTGCGCTTATCCACCTGCCTGCTGCTGAACGATAGCCCAAGCTCGTGACCGATCTTGCTGATCGTATGGCGGTCGATGCCGTAGATCGCATGCGCTCCGTAGTTTAGTGTAAAACCGTCTTTCTCATAAGTAAAAGCCCTTCCCCCGAACTGCGGACTTCTCTCGAACAACACACCTTCCACATCAGGATGCTCACTTAAGTACGCGGCAGCCGTAAGCCCGGCCAACCCGCCGCCGATCACACCGACGCGAAGCTTGCGCGAACGGTCTAGTGATGGAGTTAAGGTCAGCTTGCCTTCTGCATCTCGGATACCGCTCCAGAGCATGTTCATACGCTCCTGCACCATCTGCTGCAGATCCGCGTCCTCTTCCAGTGACCATAAGAACTGCGTTCCCGTATGGATCGCGATGAGCGCATCGATCTTCTCGGGCTCTGGTATCCACTTGCTCAGTGCAGCCCGTAGCTTCTGCTGAAGCTCGGCATGGCTGTCGGCGACTTTCTCGTTCTGTGCGGCCAACGCATAGACGCTGCGGATCAGCCTCGGCATGTCGCACACGACATCGGATAGCTCTAGGAACAGCCGGTTGATATGCTCCTCGAGAGAAGCGATATTCTTCGGTCCGTCCTCCGTCCAAGCCTCGATGATCTCGATCTGACTCTTGCCATAACCGGACAAGATATCTTCTTTACTCGTAAAATAATGATAGAATGTCCCCTTCGATATACCCGTCGCTTCGATAATTTCGTCAACGGATACATGCTCATACCCGCGGTTAATAAACATCTCTAGTGCTGTGTCGATCACCTGTTGTCTCTTCTGCATCGTGGAATCCCTCATCCAGCCTCACCCTTGCCGTATATTCTTCCTATACCACCCTAGAGTATAGAAGATTCCAGCAGCGGTGTCTATACATAATTAGACTATCAGTCTAATATAAGGTGGTTATGAAGGCAGTGGGATGCGATATTCCGAGTAAGTCTCGACGATATGCTCTCCCTCGGAGTACACCCAGTGGAAGCTAAACGTATGTCCCGTATATCCGGTTCTCGCACGAATATCTGGGATGATCATCGTCTCCATGTTGTGCTGGATCGTCTGTTGGATGAACCGAAACCGCTCGACATTCACATCGCGCTGGAAGCGAGCTTCCTCATAAGGGGCCGTCTGCAGAAAATATTGCAGCGCCACCTCATCATCCGGCATCTCATCAGGCAGCGGTTGGCCAGAGCCGCGAAATATATCTCTAACCGTACGCAGCCAGTCCTGATATAGATCGATCTGAATCTCATGCATCGTGATTCCGTCCTTTCTCTCCTCATCATATGAAGTCAACATACCACAGCGCTGTCGCCTGTGCAAAGAAGCCCCGAATATACAACAGCCGGCCAGCGTTAGGCTGACCGGCTGATGATCGTATGTGGCGGTGACTCTATATTATGGCGCGAGATAGATCGCCTTCATATTAAAGCTACCGATGTTGATATGGTAGACGCCTGGCTCTGGTAACTCGATCACCTGATCATAAGCCGCACCGTACGAAGGAATCTCGAGCTCGATCACTTGTCCCGTCTCGATGTTCTGCATCCATACATGGACGACGTTGTTCGCGATACCTTCCACGTGCAGCTCACCGTCTGGAACGAGCATTGCTTCCGGCATGATGGAGGCACCGTTCACGGTCATATACGTACGTGCCTGGTCGCCGATCTCTTGTTCCTGTGCCTTCGCCCAATCGATGAACGCCAGCTTCTCTTCTTCCGTCATACGACCAAAATCAGCCTTATGTGGCGAAGTAAATCCAGCAGGCAAAAATGCTTGGACGAAGTCCTCCGCGAAATTCTCCTGGATACGCTCGCCCCAGCTTTCGCTCTCCGGCGTGTACCCTACTTTGCCACGAATCGCGAGATACTCGTCCTGATCGCCATAGACCGCATCCCAGTTATGACCGAATTCGTGGATGAACGTTCCCATGCTTGAACCCGATACTAACATGTTGTCCGAACCGATCGCCTTACCTGACCAAGCCTCTGTCGACCCATCGGACAACCGTTCGATGATCGTGAACGGTGCACCGAAGATGTTCAGCCCGCGGAACTGCTCGAAGCTGATCATGTCGTGCGATTCGATCACTTGGATCAGTTCTTGCTTGCGCTCATCGTAATGGTCATAGCTGAAGTCTGCGACGGTATAGTGATGCTCATGATCATCTAGGTATCCGAATACCCCGAGTGCGCCGCTCTTGCCGATGCTAGGGTACTTATAGCTCTCTAGTTCGTATAGCAGTAAGTATCTCGCTTCTAGCCCTCTCGTGATCGCGTCTAGCTTACCCGTCACATGATCGGCATAATAGTTGAGCCCACGAACGACCGTCTTCTCCTGCTCGGTGGTATAGAATGCGCTCGTTAGCTCTCTGATCTCTGCTAAGAGCTTCTTGCGCGCTCCGTCTAATCCGTTCTGCTGCAGCTTCAACAAGTAGTCATGATCCCGCTTCGCCCATTGCCAGTACGGCAGTTCCTCATGGACGACAGTCAGGATCGTATCAGGTGCACCTGCCTTGATGTCTGCTACCGTGATGCGCGGGCTCTCGATGCGGATCAGTCGCTGCTCGGGATAGAAGACGAGCGGCTTGTCCAGTGTGCGCAAGATCGTCGAAGCTTCGATGTACAGCTGGCCATCGACTGTCTGGTAGCCGACTGTCAGCTCTACCAGCGTATCGCCGACCCATACTTCCTGTGCGCCTTGCTGGATCTGGATCTCGATCCCCTCCGGCGTCGTCATGTACACGACACCTGCTGCGCCTTGTTCGACGATGTATCCCATATTCGTGAACAGCTCCACTGGCGCGAGCCACGTTTCGTCGAGCAACAACGGGTCGTTCAGTTGAACATACGCTTCCCCGATCTCGATATCGTAGATGATCGGTTTGCCGATCCGCGCGGGATCCTTCGCCGGTCGGAAAGATTCATCGAGTGCTCTGGCGACGAACATCGCGAACTCCGAGCGTGAGACACGTTGGTCTGGTCGGAACGATCCGTCCGCATATCCTGTCGTAATCTGATTCGTCGCGAGGATGTTGATCGCGTCATAGGATGGATGCTCACGATCGAGATCCGTGAACCTCGCACCGCTCGTACTGCGCAGATCGAATGTGTTCACGATCATCTCCGCCATCTCTGCCCGAGTTACGGGCTTCCTCGGTTCGAAGCTCCCCACAGGCGCGAAGAATCCTGCGTGCTTCATCGTCGCGATCTCGTCATACGCCCAGTGGTCACGTGAGACATCTGGATACCCAGCGTCTTCCGATCCGCTAACATCCCATCCGAGCGAGCGAATGATGATCGCTGCAGCTTGCTCCCGTGTGATCGTATCGTTGATGCCGAATCTCCCATCGGTATAGCCGTTGATCACTTCACGACCGGTGAGATAGTCGATCGCCCCTTTAGCCCAGTATCCTGGTGGAACATCGCTGAACGTCTTCGCCGATACGGTACTAGCGAAGCCGATCAGACTGATGAGCATCGCGACGATCGTGACCGCCGCTATCTTATGTACCTTCATCTTCATGTATGCCTCCCCATGCTGTAAGTTAGAATGGTCCATCATCCTATACCATGGTACTGACATTAGAAGGAGGGCACAAGAAAATATATGTAAACATTAGAATGTAATAGTAAGGTATAATCAGCCAACTGCGGTGGCTCATGAGCTTCTCTCGCCATATGGTTGTTCTCCGCACGCCGTTCCGCTTGATGCATCTCTTGAACTCCCGGACGTCGATCGAAGATCGTTATTCATCCCGCCGCCCCACCATCTTCACTTACTCAACTCCCGAACGACTAGCGCAGCGGCACCGATCGCCACCGCGTCGTCGTGCAGCTTGCTTCTCTGAAACTTCACTTGATAGTGCGGATAGTAGTACGTATGCTCGAGCGCGATACGTGCCGCGTCTTCGAAGAATAGATCGATCTTACCCGCGATCGGACCGCCTAGGATCACCGTCTCAGGATGGAGGATATTCAGCAGATTAGCCAGACCGAGCCCGAAATACGCTGCCGCCTGTGCGAAAATCTCCTGAACGAGCGCATCACCTTCCGTATATGCCTGTTCGAGGTGTGTGTATGTGACGCTCTCGGGTTCTGGCACTCGATCCCGTAGCGACGAGGCTCTGCCTTGCTTGAGGCGTGCGGTCGCCACCTTCTCTAACGCCGGGGCTGTGACATAAGATTCCCATGCACCATAGTTCCCCCCGCGACTCGTCGGTGGTACGCCATCACTCTGGATGATCATCTGTCCTGCCGCACCTTCCATATCGACTGCTCCATAGACGAGCTTACCGCCAGTCATGACCGCAGAACGGATGCCGACACCGACATGAACGTACAGCAGATTGCCAGAACGCCGCTCGGATTCGGTCCAGTATTCGCCGAGAAGTGCCGTATTCGCACCGTTATCTAGATAGGTCGGGATACCGAGTCGCCGCTCGAGCGTCTCTGTGATCGCCAGATTCGACCATCCCTCCGTTGGGAAGCCTTGCGGCTCCAGGATGATGCCATGCTCGCTATCCAGTGGACCGACAGCGCCGATCCCTAGGCCCAGGACGCGCTCTCGGCTGATGTGATGCTTGTCCAGCATATCGCTGGCAGCCTGCACGGCTTCCTCGATCAACCGCTCAGGCGTCATCCGTTCGGTCATCTTCCAGACGACGCTATCTAGCTTACTCAGATGCATGTCACAGAGTATGATACGCGACGTGGCGCGGGATATATCCAGACCGAGGATATAAGCATAGTCTGCTCGCACTTGGTACAAGGTCGGTCTGCGTCCACCAGTCGATTCACCGTACCCCGTCTCCTCGATCAGACCTCGTTCGATTAACTCTTCTAGTATGCGGGTCAGTGTGCTGATCGTATAGGAGCTGAGCTCATGCAATTCCTGCTTAGACATAGCTCGCTGCTGGCGGATATGCTCGTACACATCCTTCATCTTGCGATTCGTGATACGCTGTGAGACTCGCTCTATCAATACCGTTCTCTCCTCTGTCATGAACTAACCCTGTCATGAATTAACTGTATAATAAGACGCCGACTGCACCTGATACGAGGATGACGATAACCGGATGGATGCGGAGAAAAAGTAGCGCAGCAAGCGAGCACAAGAAGATGATGACCTGGCTGAGCGTATGCCACGACCACTCTGCAACCAGCCCGTTATTCATCGCCATCACCATCGCCGCGTACAGGATGAGACCGGTGATCGCGGGCTTTAATCCATAATAGGCGGACTGCACCGTCCTGTTATGATGAAGCTTCTTCGCTAGTAATGCGAGTGCTAAGATGATGCCGAAGGACGGGAGTACGATGCCGATGATCGCGGAGGCCGCTCCTCCGATCCCCGCCTGTTCATACCCGATGATCGTCGCACTGTTGGCCGCGATCGGTCCCGGCGCCATGCCCGCGATGGCGATCGTATCGGTGAACTCAGTCGGGGACATCCATCCGAACCGATCGACGACGAAGTCGTGTACCAGCGGGATCATCGCATAGCCGCCACCGAAGGAGACGAGTCCGATGATGAAAAATACAGCAAATAGTTGCATATAGATCATGATGCCTTCCCCCCTTAGATGCCGTCATGTCACCTATCAACGGATGAAGTCTCCGTCCAGGAATACATAGCGCCTACGAAATCTTCGCACTTAGATGCCGTCTCCCATGAACCAATCCGGCTCCAGCGAATCTCCACTGCATGCTGTCCATGATGAAGCTTCCACCTCAGATGCCGTCTCCCATGAACCAATCCGGCTCCAGCGAATCTCCACTGCATGCTGTCCATGATGAAGCTTCCACCTTAGATGCCGTCCCCCATGAACCAGTCCGGTTCCATCTCCTGCTGCTGCTCTTGTCGCTGCGGTCGTAACCTCGTCTCATAGCCAAGTCGACCACGGATCGGTACGATGACGATACCGGCGATGCCACCGCCTAGGATGATGAAGATCGGATGAACCTGCGGTACGAAGAGCAGAACGACCGCGACGATGATGAACGCTACCGTCATCTTATCGACGATCGCGAGCTTCCCGAACTTATAAGCTGCATAGGCGATCAGAGCGATGACCGTCGCACGAATCGAAGTGAACGCCGCTTGGACGATCGGATGCTCCTGAACATGGAGGATGAAGATACCTAGCAGAAGCGCGATCACAACCGTCGGCAGCAGCATGCCTAACGTCGCTGTTATCGCTCCTGCAGCACCAGCCAACCTATAACCGATATAGGTGGCCGCATTCACTGCGATCGCACCTGGTGCAGATCCTGATGTCGTGAAGATCTCATTCAGCTCCTCTTCTTCCATCCATCGTCTATGATGTACGACTTCCCGTTCGACAAGTGGAATCATCGCATAGCCACCGCCGAATGTAACGGGACCAATCTTCAAGAATGACCAAAATAGTTGTCGGAGTAATGTACTGTTCTCCCATAGCTTCATGTAGCCACTTCCTCATCGATGTCTTACCTGCTGTTGATTGTATCAAACTTTCATTCAAAATGATATAAACTAAAGCGTGGATCCGGCTGTTAAGGCGATTCCAATCCCTGCATGTCCGATGAAAATAGTAGACTTTAACCCATTATGGATGAATCCTTGGGATGATTGCGCGATATTATGCTGAATAGAGATGTATAGAAGGTCAATCAGCCGTGAATATGCTCAGGTACTGATCAAACGAAGAAATTTATGCCAAAGTCAGCTATGATAAAAGAGAGGTTATTGTTGTTGGTCATGTAGTATTTCCTCTGCTACTGGATAATACGAATGTTGATTGGTGAATATCGACTTTTGGGATCGGTGTAGGTAGTTGGGGGTAGGCAGTATTTCCTTTTACCAATGAAGGTTGTTCGATGACTTATGAGTTTGAATGATGAAGGTTAATGGTTGGTCAAGTAGTATTATTTTATATTGAATTGAGCAGGTCGTTTACCGATATTCATGAACCGATCGATGAATGACAGTAATGATAAGGGAGGAAGATGGCATATGACACGACGGAACAAGTATGCACTCGTTGGAACTGGTGGGCGTGCGGAATTTTTCTGGGGAAGTCTCGTTCGAGATTTTCGCCAAACATCGGAGCTTGTAGCATTTTGTGATATTAACACCATACGCATGAACTACGCTAATGATCTACTTCACGGTAAGTACAACCATCCGGCTGTAGATACGTACTCGGCAGATCGGTTCGACGATATGATTCATGAGAAGCAACCGGACTACGTCATCGTCACGACGATCGATCGAACTCACCACCGATACATCATCCGTGCGATGGAGCTGGGCTGCGATGTCATATCCGAGAAGCCGATGACGATCGACGAGGAGAAGTGTCAGGAGATTCTGGATGCTGTGAAGCGGACAGGCCGCAAGCTCAGAGTGACATTCAACTACCGATACGCACCGCATAACACGAAGATTCGTGAGCTGATCCGTGACGGCGTGATCGGTGAGGTGAACTCTGTTCACTTCGAATGGCTGTTGAACACGCAGCATGGAGCTGACTACTTCCGTAGATGGCATCGAGATAAGCGGAACAGTGGCGGTCTGCTCGTACATAAATCAACGCATCACTTCGATCTCGTGAACTTCTGGTTAGGCAGTCATCCTAGAACGGTATTCGCGATGGGCGGACTGCGATTCTACGGGCGAGAGAACGCCGAGCGAAGAGGTGAGACGAAGTTCTATCAACGTGCGCACGGTAGTGAGCATGCGAAGGAGGATCCATTCGCACTTCACCTAGAGAGGAACGATCATCTGAAGCGGATGTATCTCGATGCCGAGTCGGAAGATGGATACCAGCGGGATCAGAGCGTGTTCGGCGATGGCATCAGCATCGAGGATACGATGGGCGTGCTCGTAGAGTATAAGAACAAGGCAATCATGACATATTCTCTGAATGCCTACATGCCATGGGAAGGCTTCAACGTCGTGTTCAACGGAAGCAAAGGCCGCATGGAGGTCAAGATCGTTGAGCAGTCGTATATTAACGCCGGCGGAGATAAAGCGCTCGAAGGCGCTGTTGTCGGCAAGACGATCAATGTATTCCCGATGTTCGGCGAGCCATACACCGTACCGATCGAAGAAGGAATAGGCGGCCACGGCGGCGGCGATCCGATCCTACTGAATGACCTGTTCGGCACTGCGATCGACGATCCGTTGAATCGCGCCGCCAGCCATGTCGACGGTGCGATGTCGATCCTGACCGGTATCGCGAGCAATATCTCGATGCGAACGGGTCTACCTGTACGCGTCGATGATCTGGTGCGATTCTAGCTGGCTGTGCGGGGCGGCGATGGTCTGGTGCCATGCTGGACGCATACTGGCAGTGACGGTCTGGTGCGATGCTGGATGCATACTGGCGGCGACGGTCTGGCGCGATGCTGGCGGCGACGATCTGGCGCGATGCTGGATGCATACTGGCGGCGACGATCTGGTGCCATGCTGGCCGGAAGGTGTAGGAAAGGCAAGCCACGAATGACGACAGGAAAAACTATCCGGTGCTCGTGGCTTGCCTTTTGGTAGTGGGTGACAAAATATCAGATTGATTATTGCTGATCGAAATAATGATGGTTCGAGGTCCGAGTGTCGCCTTCTAGTCGAACTGGAATTTATTCGAACATTTGCTATTCTCGAGCGACCGATATCTCAATTGGAAGCCTGACCTGTTGACCTGCGATGGCTGACAGAGGTTTCTACTGCATTTTTGCAGTAGATTAGCTACTCCCGCGTCTCGGACTCGTAAATCTACTGCATTTTTGCAGTAGATTAGCTACTCCCGCGTCTCGGTCCCGTGATTCTACTGCATTTTTGCAGTAGAACAGCTACTCCCACGTCTCGGACTCGTAAATCTACTGCATTTTCTCTTAAGCCCCTTAATGGAACTGGAGCCTCCCTATACAATCAATTATACTGAGAATAAGGGAGAGATGACCGATATGGGAAGACGGATGAAAGAGGACGAAAAACGTCATGTAGTGAAGGAA
>Ga0180215_1003490_pt1 | contig 14721 bp, 12 predicted proteins | sample eDN3rd37CBELigBY_FD_128871 | JGI IMG/M metagenome (GOLD analysis project Ga0180215, IMG submission 128871) | Enriched backyard soil microbial communities from Emeryville, California, USA - eDNA 3rd pass 37_C BE-Lig BY (version 2) (version 2) | ecosystem: Environmental > Terrestrial > Soil >...
AACGTGTCGATGGACGTCGAGCTGATCGCGCCGATCGCCATGGACGAGGGCCTGCGCTTCGCCATCCGCGAGGGCGGCCGCACCGTCGGCGCCGGCGTCGTCGCCTCCATCAGCGCGTAATCGCCTCCGCGATTGCCGCAAGGAGCGGGCCGCCTTCGGGCGGCCCGCTTTTTTTGTGCCCCCGTGCCCAGCCGCGCCGCAGCCGACCGAGACCTGCCCCATGCCCATCGATCCCATGCTGCCGCCCGGCTGGGTCGGCTGTCGCTACGCCGGCTTTGGCCGGCGCTTCCTGGCCCAGCTTGTCGATGGATTCCTGCTCGGTCTGGTGGCGCTGCTGCTGGAGGTCGTGCAGGGGGTCGTCCATGCCCTGCAGGGCCTGCCGCTGGAGGATGGGCCTTCCATGGCCTCGGAACTGCTGGTGCAGGTGATCGTGGCGCTCATCGTCCTGCTGTTCTGGGCCACCCGGCTCGCCACACCGGGCAAGCTGCTGCTGGGCCTGCGCATCGTGGACGTGCAGACGGGCGGCCGGCCTGCCTTTCCCCGCATGCTGGCGCGTTATCTGGGCTACATCCTCTCCACTCTTCCGCTTGGGCTTGGCTATTTCTGGATGCTGTGGGACGAGCGGCGGCAATGCTGGCACGATAAGCTCGGCGGGACCGTGGTGCTTCGGCTGTCGCGCCCCTCGACAGACGCTTTGCGCTGACCTATAGACGCGGTCTCGCGCAGCGCTGGCGCCGCGCAGGGGCGTAGCTCAATTGGCTAGAGCGCCGGTCTCCAAAACCGGAGGTTGGGGGTTCGAGACCCTCCGCCCCTGCCAGTGTGCAGCCTTCCGCAGCGTGAGGCCGGGTCTTGCGGGGTGGCTCCGGTCCGGATGCCGCCCGCGAAGCGTTTCCGGCCATTCAACTGGGGTAGCGATTTTGGCGAAGCTCAATCCCGCGCTGTTCATCCGCGAGGTGCGGCAGGAGGTGGCCCGCGTCACCTGGCCGACGCGTAAGGAAACGCTGATCACCACCGGGCTGGTCTTGGCGCTGTCTGCCCTGGCTGCGGTGTTTTTCCTGCTGACGGACAAGATCATCCAGTTCCTGGTGGGGCTGCTGTTCGGTTTCGGCGCGTAAGGCGGAGCGAGATCCATGGCCGACATGAAGTGGTACGTCGTTCACGTCTATTCGGGCTTCGAGAAGAAGATCGCCCAGCAGATCAAGGAGCAGGCCGCACAGAAGGGCCTGGCCGAGAAGTTCGGCGACATTCTCGTCCCCTCCGAAGAGGTGACGGAGGTGCGCCGCGGCCAGAAGGTGAACTCCGAGCGCAAGTTCTTCCCCGGCTATGTGCTGGTGAAGATGCAGATGTCGGACGAAGCCTGGCACCTGGTGAAGGACACGCCGAAGGTCACCGGCTTCCTGGGCGCCCGCAACCGCCCGAGCCCGATCAGCGAGGCCGAGGCATTGCGCATCGTGCAGCAGGTGCAGGAGGGCGTGGAGAAGCCGAAGCGGCCGGCCGTGGTCTACGAGGTGGGCGAGCAGGTGCGCGTCGCCGATGGCCCCTTCACCAGCTTCAACGGCACGGTGGAAGAGGTGGACGAGGAGCGCGGCCGCGTGAAGGTCTCGGTTTCGATCTTCGGCCGCGCCACGCCGGTGGAGCTGGAATACGGCCAGGTCGAGAAGCTCTAAGGCCTTCCGCCCGCGCGCCCTGATCGGGCAGTTGCGGGCACGCTGGGCGACCCTGCTGGAATCGCCGGAAGACGCGGCGCGGATTGCCCGGGGCGTGGCCGCGGGCGGCGCGGCCGCCATGCTGCCGGCCTTTGGGCTGCATCTGATCTTCGCAGCCGCTTTCGCCGGGGTGATGGGTGGCAGCCTTCCCGTGGCGGCGGCGGTCTGCATCGCCCTGGGCAATCCGCTGACCCATGCGCTGCTGCTGCCGGCAGAGTTCGCGCTCGGACGGCTGTTGTTGCCGCCGCGCCTGGAGATCCTGCCGACGCATGGGCCGGCCTGGCTGCTCGCCGGGCTTCCCGCAGCCGAGGAGACGCTGGTGGGCGGTATCCTGCTGGCGCTGCTGGTTGGGGGGTTGTCCTGGTACCTGGCGCATCGGAGCCTGCGGCGGCGTGAGGCCAAGTTCACCCTGCATGAGCCGGTGGTGCTGTATCTGAACGGCCCCATCAACAGCGGCAAAAGCAGCATCGGGCGGGCTCTTGCGGCGCTGCTACCTGGCGCGGTCTTCCTGGAAGGTGACGATCACGGTCTGCCGGCCAGCCTGCCGCGCGAGAAGCGCTGGGCCGGCGCGCTGCAGCGGATCGCCACCGCCATCGCCACCAGCAAGGCCCACTGGCTGGTGGTGGCCTATCCTCTCGACGAGGCAGCCTACCGCACCCTTTGCGCCGCCTGCGCGGCGCGGGGTGCGCGCCTGCGCGTGGTGACACTGGCGCCGCCGCTGGAGGTTGCACTGACCGAGCGGGGCGGGCGCGCACTCTCCGAGGCCGAGCGGCGCCGGATTCCGGAGATGTATGCCGAGGGCTATGCCGACCGGCCCTTCTCCGAACAGCTCTTCGATCCCAGCGGGCAGACACCGGCGGAGAGCGCGCGGAAGCTGGCGGAACTGCTGGAACTGCCGGTGCGGCCGTAAAAAAGTCCGGAGGAAGGAATTCCCCCGGACCCCCATCTTCTTTTTGTCAGTTTGAGGCTGCGCCTTCCACAGGCGCTGGAAACACGAAGAGAAAGGAAGGGGGGCTGGGGGAATTCATTCCCCCAGCCTTGTCAGCGAGCCGAAGAGGCTCGGCTTCTCGCCATTGGGCATCACCACCACCGTCGCGGTCCGGCCGGGGATCAGGCGCGCATCGTCCGGCACCTGGTCGAGCCTGATGCGCACCGGGATGCGCTGTGCCAGCCGCACCCAGGAGAAGGTCGGGTTGATGTTGGCCACCAACCCGCTGGTCTGCTCGCGGTCGGCGATGCCGCCGGCGATGCTTTCCACCTGGCCGGAGAGGGGGGTGTCGCGCAGGCCCATCAGCCGCACCTCGACCGGGTCGCCGACATGGATGCGGGGGATCTTGGTTTCCTCGAAATAGCCCTGCACATGCAGGCTGCTGGCGTCCACCAGCGCCATCACCGGGCTGCCGGCGGCGACATAGGCGCCGGGCCGCAGCGTCAGGTTGGTGATGGTGCCGTCGGCGGGCGCGTGGACCTCGGTGCGCTCCAGGTTCAGCTGCGCCAGGTCCCGCGCGGCGACGGCCTCCTGCCACGCGCCCTCGGCGGCGGCGGCGTCGGAATGCGCCTGCTCGCGCTTCTGGACAGAGACGATCCCCTCATCCAGCCGGTCGTAGCGGCGTTCGTCGCGGCGGGCGCGTTCCAGCGTGGCGGCGCGGCTCTCGACCACGGCGCCCGCCTGCTGCAGGGCAAGCTGGAAGCGCGCGCGGTCCAGCCGGAACAGCGGATCGCCCTTGCGCACGACGGCATTGTCGGAGACCAGAACCTCGGCCACGAAGCCGGAGACGTCGGGGGCGATGCCGATGATGTCGGCGCGGACCCGCCCATCCCGCGTCCAGGGCGCCTCCATGTAGTAGCGCCAGAGCTGCCACCCCACGGCCACCGCCGCGCCGACCAGCAGCAAGGTGACGATGACCCGCACCAGGCGGGCAAAGAACGGCTTCATGACAGGACGAACTCCGAAGCGGCGGTGATGCCGCCGAGCACGAGGACAAAGAGGGCGAAGTCGAAGAGCGGCGCGTGCCAGATCCAGCGGTACAGGCCGGCACGGCGCAACACCCAGCGCAGCAGCACCGTGACGGGATAGGCCAGCAGCGCCCAGACCAGCAGGGCCGGCAGGAAGACGCCGTAAAGGTCGAGTTCCGCGATCATGCGACGAGGTTCCTGACGGGCTCCGGCCGCGGCGCGTCGCCGGGCCGCAGGGCCGGGGGAGCGGCATCGGGGAAGAGGGCGAGGCGCAGGCCGGAGAGGGACAGCGTGGCGCGGCGGGCGGGGCGGGTGTCTACCGCCATGCAGGCGAGCAGGGCCGCATCCAGCCGCTCCAGCAGGGCGGGGGCGGACAGGCGTCCACGCGCTTCGGCCGCCACCGCGGCAAGGGTGGCCTCCGTGGCGGCGCGGGCCGGAGCGGGCAGCTCGGCCATGCGTTCCCGCAGCCGCAGCACGTTCAGCGCGGCCCGCAGGTCGGCCAGCTCGGTTAGCCGCACCGTCTGGGCGTCGAGGGCGGAAAGCCGTGCGGCCAGTGCCTCGAAACGGTCCAGCATGACGCCCAGGATGCGGCGCAGGTCGGCCGGGGCGCGGCCCTCGGCCATGCTGGCCAGGTCGCGCCGGTCGGCCGCGGTCAACCGGCGCACGCGCCAGGAGACGCCGAAGGAACGGACGAGCCGCGCGACGGCAAGGGCCAGGATCAGCCCGGCCGCAGTGGCGAAGCCGCCATCGAGATAGGTCGCGAAGTCCGCCGAGGGCGAATAGGCCTCCTGCAGGCTCATCACGGTGGGCGTGGTGACGGCGACGGCCAGCGCCGGTCCCATCGTCGCCGGCTGCGCGATCAGTGCGCCGGCGATCAGGTAGGTCGGTGCCAGAGCAAGGATCAGCAGGGGGAAACCGTCGATCATCGGCAGGATGGCGAACTGGTAGAGGCCGGCGAGCACCACGGCGATCAGCGAGCCGAGGATGAACTTCTTCAGCGCCGGCGCCGGGTCGTCGAACTGGCCGAAGATGCAGAGCGCCACGGCCCCCATCATCGGCATGCTGGAGCCGTGCGCCCAGCCGGTGCCGATCCAGAAGGCGCAGCCGATCAGCAGCGCCAGCCCGGCGGAGAGGCCGGACAGCCCGACCAGCAATGGATCGACATGGCCGGGCGAGCGGTCCGGCTCGCTGGGTGCCGCTTCCTGCGGGCGTTCGGCCAGCAGGCGCTCGGTCAGCAGGCGGCACTCGCGCCATTGCTCGATCAACTCCCGCAGCCGCTCCAGCAGGCCTTCCCGCACCAGCGCCGCCCAGGGATCGGCGGGAATGCCGCGGCGCTCGACCTCCCGCAGGCGGCCTTCCATCCGATGCGCCGAGAGGGTGCGGGCGGGGCCGGCGGGGGCATCGATGCTCTGCGCCATCCAGCCGGCCATGTCGGCCAGCAGCGGGCGCAGCGCGGCGGCTGCGGCGGGGTCCAGCGCGGCGAGGGTGCGCACGCGCTCGCCGATGGCGGTCAACAGGGTGGGCAGGGCGCGGGCCCGCTCGTGCAGCCGGGGCAGCCAGAGGAGCTGTGCGCTGCGACTCGGGGCCTCGTAGCGGGCCTGCTGGAACAGCGTGAACAGCGCGGCGCCGTCGCGTCCGATGCGGCGGCGCTCGGCGGAGAAGCGCGCCGGGTCATGAGGGGCGGTCAGGCTGTCGGCACCGTAGCGGGCGAGGTCGTTCAGCCAGGCGCGGGTGGCGGCCAGCAGCCGGGGCGCCGAGAGGCGCGGAAACAGGAACCCGTGCATCAGCAGCGCGCAGAGGATGCCCAGACTGGTCTCGATGACGCGGTAGGTGGCGGTGTCGAAAATGGTCTCGGGACTGTCCACGATCGGGAAGCAGATCAGCGCGGCGGTATAGCCCGAGAGCATGAAGCCGTAGGAGCGCTGCGTCGGGTCATAGAGGGAGGCGGCAAGGCACAGGCCGATCCAGAGCGCCACCGCCAGCGAGAACAGGATGGGCTCGTTGATCAAACTGGGCATCGCCAGGACCGAGAAGGCCCCGCCGCAGAAGGTGCCGACCAGGCGCCAGATCGCCTTGGCACGCAGCGCGCCCGCGAAGGTCTGCGAGACGATGTAAACGGTGCCCACAGCCCAGTAGGGGCGGGGCAGGTCGAGCGAGAAGGCGATCCACAGCGCCAGCGTGGCCGCGGCGAAGCTGCGCAGCGAAAAGAGCCAGTCGGCCCGACTCGGGAAGCTGGGCATCAGCGCGACTCCCACCGCACGAGCAGCGGAAGCCCGGCAAGGCGCGCCGCCGGGGTCAGGGCGGGGGAGAAGAGGGACGGGCAGGCGCAGGGCGGCATGGCAAACAGATAGCAACCTCATTATTAGGGTTCAAAGAATGTCGCCATCCGCGTTGCCGATACCTGCTATTGGCATGACCAGACTGGACAGATTCGCACCCGCTCCAGGGAAACGAACGCGGCGCGCGGCGGTTACGAGCCAACCCGCCCACGGCCGCGACGAGGGGGCCAAGAGGGGCTGCTGCCCCGCCCTGCGGGCGAGCCATGCGCCAGGCGCGATGCGCGATTGTCTGGACTCTGGTGGGGGCCAGGAGTATAGGGCCGCCTCCGCTGCTTTCCCCATGGGCGCGCCTCGCGCGGCCGGGTGGTTGCGGCGTTTCTTCAGGGACGCGGGAGGCCCTCGCCCATTGGCTGGGCCGCCGGAACCGCGCGCCTCTGAGAGTGCAGAGGACGGACCATGGCTAAGAAGATCGTCGGCTACATCAAGCTGCAGATCCCGGCCGGCAAGGCGAATCCTTCGCCGCCGGTGGGCCCCGCGCTGGGTCAGCGCGGCCTGAACATCATGCAGTTTGTGAAGGAATTCAACGCGGCGACGCAGCAGATGGAGCCCGGCACCCCGACGCCGGTCGTCATCACTGCCTATTCCGACCGCACCTTCTCCTTCGTCACCAAGACGCCCCCGAACACCTACTTCCTGCTGAAGGCGGCTAAGCTCGAGAAGGGCAGCCAGACGCCGGGCAAGGGTGGCGTGGTCGGCCGCGTGACCAAGGCGCAGCTGCGCGAGATCGCGGCGACCAAGATGAAGGACATGAACGCCAACGACGTCGAGGCCGCCGTGCGCATGCTGGCCGGCTCCGCCCGTTCGATGGGCATGTCCGTGGTGGAGGGCTGAGGTCATGGCCAAGCAGGGCAAGCGTCTGAAGGCGATCTACGCCGGTCTGGACCGTGACAAGCAGTACGCGCTGGCCGAGGCCATCGCGGCGCTGAAGGCCAATGCCAAGGCCAAGTTCGACGAGACCATCGAGATCTCGATGAACCTGGGCATCGACCCGCGCCATGCCGACCAGATGGTGCGCGGCGTGGTCGGCCTGCCGAACGGCACCGGCAAGACCGTGCGGGTGGGCGTCTTCGCCCGCGGCGCGAAGGCCGAGGAGGCGCTGGCCGCCGGCGCCGACGTGGTGGGCGCGGACGAGCTCGCCGCCGCGGTGCAGGAAGGCAACATCAACTTCGACCGCTGCATCGCGACCCCGGACATGATGGGCCTGGTCGGCCGGCTCGGTAAGATCCTGGGCCCCCGCGGCCTGATGCCGAACCCGCGCCTGGGCACCGTCACGATGGACGTGAAGGGCGCCGTGCAGGCCGCCAAGGCCGGTCAGGTGGAGTTCCGCGCCGAAAAGGCCGGTATCGTGCATGCCGGCATCGGCAAGGTCTCCTTCGCCGAGGAGAAGCTGGTCGAGAACGCGCGCGCCTTCATCGAGGCCATTCAGCGCGCCAAGCCGACCGGCGCCAAGGGCGCCTACGTGAAGAAGGTGGCCGTGTCCTCCTCCATGGGCCCCGGCCTGAAGGTGGACGTCGCCTCGCTGGCCGCCACGGCCTGAGCCGGGGCTAAGAGATACGCGCGCCGCCTCCGGGCGGCCGCGGGCAGGGGGCCTCGGCGCAGGCCGTGGCCCCCGGAACCTGTCCGAGAGCGCATGTGGCCCGGTTTGCGGGCCCTAAGGGGGCATTCGGCCCCGCAGGCGTGAGATGGGGATGCCGAGAGATCGTTGACCGGTGCCGCGCGAGTCGTGGACCGGCGTGATGGGCTTGGTCTTCCGCAGACTCAGACAGGCGAACCGGGGCGAGCCGGGGCTTCTGGCCCGGGTCCGCCCCCGTGTGAACCGGCCGGTCCCCCTCCACAAGGGCCGGTCACCGACGGAGACGGGAGTTGGATCGTACGGAGAAGCGTGCGTTCGTTGCCTCCCTCGCGGAGGTGTTCGCGGATACCTCCTTCGTGCTCGTCGCCCAGAACAAGGGGATGACGGTCGCGGAGGTGAGCAATCTGCGGCGCCAGATGCGGGCGGCGGGCGCGACGTATAAGGTCGCGAAGAACCGGCTGGCCACCCTCGCCCTCGACGGCACTCGCTTCCAGGGCATCTCGCCGCTGCTGAAGGGCCCGACCGCGCTTGCGTGGTCGACGGACCCGGTGGCGGTGGCGAAGACGGCCACGGAGTTCGCCAAGGGTAACGACAAGTTCGTGATCCTGGGTGGGGCGCTGGGAACGCAGACGCTGAACGCCGATGGCGTGAAGGCGCTGGCTTCCCTGCCCTCGCTCGAAACCCTGCGCGCGCAGCTGGTGGGTCTCATCCAGACCCCCGCGACGCGTATCGCCGGCGTGCTTCAGGCGCCCGGTGGCCAGGTGGCGCGAGTGCTGGCGGCTTACGCCAAGAAGGACGAGGCGGCCTAAGCGGCGCCTTTCGCGGAAGACAGCTCCGGGGCCCGCGCGGCGCCGGGGATTGCATTCAACATGCCAAGCGACTACATCGAAGGATAGAGAACCATGGCCGATCTCGCGAAGCTGGTTGACGAGCTCTCCAGCCTGACCGTTCTGGAAGCCGCTGAGCTTTCCAAGCTGCTGGAGGAGAAGTGGGGCGTGTCCGCCGCTGCTCCGGTGGCCGTTGCCGCCGCTCCGGCGGCTGGTGGCGCGGCTGCGCCGGCCGCTGAGGAGCAGACCGAGTTCACGGTCGTCCTGGCGAAGTCCGGTGACAAGAAGATCAACGTCATCAAGGAAATCCGCACCATCACCGGCCTGGGCCTGAAGGAGGCCAAGGATCTGGTCGAGGGCGCGCCGAAGACCGTGAAGGAAGGCGTTTCCAAGGACGAGGCCGAGAAGATCAAGAAGGTGCTCGAGGAGAACGGGGCGTCTGTCGAGATCAAGTGAGAGCTTTCCGGCCGAGCGGCGCCTTTCGGGGTGCCGCCTGGCCGGGCAAGACTGAATGCGAGACGGGCGGGGATCCTCTCGGGTCCCTGCCCGCGACTGCGTGGCGCGAAGCCATCTCGCCGCGCGCGACGATCGGGGACCCGCCGGCCAGGGCGGTTGGGCCGGAGCGAAGGGAAGCAGGACGGGCATGAACGCAATCACGAAGTCGTTCACCGGGCGGAAGCGCATCCGGAAGTCTTTCGGGCGCCTGCCCGAAGTGGCACCGATGCCGAACCTCATCGATGTGCAGCGCGCCTCCTATGAAGGCTTCCTGCAGATGGGCGTAGACCCGGATGCCCGCACGAATACCGGGCTCCAGGAAGTGTTCAAGTCGGTCTTCCCGATCGACGATTTTGCCGGCCGGGGCCGCCTGGAGTTCGTCCAGTACGAGCTTGAAGAGCCGAAATACGACGTCGACGAGTGCATGCAGCGCGGGCTGACCTTCGCTGCGCCGCTCAAGGTGCGCCTGCGCCTGATCGTCTGGGACGTGGACGAGGACACCGGGTCCCGCTCCATCCGGGACATCAAGGAGCAGGATGTCTACATGGGCGACATGCCGCTCATGACGGACAACGGCACCTTCATCATCAACGGCACCGAGCGCGTCATCGTCAGCCAGATGCACCGCTCGCCGGGCGTCTTCTTCGACCATGACAAGGGCAAGACGCACAGCAGCGGCAAGTACCTCTTCGCCGCGCGCGTCATCCCCTATCGTGGCTCCTGGCTCGACTTCGAGTTCGACGCCAAGGACATCTGCTACGTCCGCATCGACCGCAAGCGCAAGCTGCCGGCGACGACGCTGCTCTATGCCCTGGATTCCGCCCGCACCGAGGCGCTGCGCGCCGAGCGCAGCGAGAACCTGGAGTCCGGCGAGGTTCGCGGCATGGATGCCGAGGAGATCCTGAACACCTTCTACGAGCAGGTGGTGTTCAGCCGTGGTCCGAAGGGCTGGAGCCAGCCCTTCAACCCGGATTCCTTCCGCGGCGTGAAGCTGATGGACAACCTGGTGGATGCGGAGAGCGGCGAGGTGGTCGCCGAACGCGAGACCAAGCTGACCCCGCGCCTGGCCCGCAAGATCGCCGAGGCCGGCACCAAGGAGGTGCTGGTCGGGCGCGCGGACCTGCTCGGCCGCTTCGTCGCCGAGGATCTGGTGGACCTGACCACCGGCGAGATCTGGGCCGAGGCGGGCGAGGAACTGACCGAACCCAAGCTGGCCGCCATTGAGCAGGCCGGGCTGGACCGGCTGCCGACGCTGGCGATCGGCCAGAATGTCGGCCCCTGGCTGCGCAACACCCTGGCGGTGGACAAGAACGGCTCGCGCGACGAGGCGCTGATGGACATCTACCGGGTCATGCGCCCGGGCGAGCCGCCGACGCCGGAGACCGCCGAGGCGCTGTTCCGCGGCCTGTTCTTCGACGCGGAGCGCTACGACCTCTCCACCGTCGGCCGCGTGAAGATGAACATGCGGCTGGGCTTCAGCCTGGAGGACGTGCCGGATACGGTCCGTGTGCTGCGCAAGGCCGACATCCTGGCCACTGTGCGCACCCTGCTGGAGCTGAAGGACGGCAAGGGCCAGATCGACGACATCGACAACCTCGGCAACCGCCGGGTGCGCTCGGTCGGCGAGCTGATGGAGAACCAGTACCGCGTCGGCCTGCTGCGCATGGAGCGCGCGATCAAGGAGCGCATGGGGTCGGTCGATATCGACACCGTCATGCCGCACGACCTGATCAACGCCAAGCCTGCGGCGGCGGCGGTGCGCGAGTTCTTCGGGTCGTCCCAGCTCAGCCAGTTCATGGACCAGACCAACCCGCTCTCCGAGGTGACGCACAAGCGCCGCCTTTCGGCGCTCGGCCCGGGCGGTCTGACCCGTGAGCGCGCCGGCTTCGAGGTGCGCGACGTGCACCCGACGCATTATGGCCGCATCTGCCCGATCGAGACGCCGGAAGGCCCGAACATCGGCCTGATCAACAGCCTTGCCACCTTCGCCAAGGTGAACAAGTACGGTTTCATCGAGACGCCGTACCGCCTGGTCAAGGAGGGCAAGATCACCGGCGAGCCGCGCTACCTCTCCGCCATGGAGGAGGAGAAGCTGGTCGTCGCGCAGGCCGATGCCGAGGTGGACAACGAGACCGGCGAGTTCCGCACCGACCTCGTCTCCGTCCGCCAGGGCGGCGACTTCCGGCTGGTGAAGCCGGAAGAGGTGACGGCCATCGACGTCTCGCCCAAGCAGCTGGTTTCCGTCGCCGCGGCGCTGATCCCGTTCCTGGAGAACGACGACGCCAACCGCGCGCTGATGGGCTCCAACATGATGCGGCAGGCCGTGCCGCTGGTGCGCTCCGACGCGCCGCTGGTCGGCACCGGCATGGAGGCCGCGGTCGCCCGCGACTCCGGCGCCACCATTGTGGCGCGCCGTGGCGGCGTGGTGGACTCGATCGACGGCGCCCGCATCGTGGTGCGCGCGACGAACGAGGACAGCACAACGCGGGGCGTGGACATCTACCGCCTGCGCAAGTTCCAGCGCTCCAACCAGAGCACCTGCATCAACCAGCGCCCGCTGGTGAAGGTGGGTGACCAGGTGGCGGCGGGTGACATCATCGCCGACGGCCCGTCCACCGAGCTGGGCGAGCTGGCGCTGGGCCGGAACGTGCTCGTCGCCTTCATGCCGTGGAACGGGTACAACTTCGAGGACTCCATCCTGATCAGCGAGCGTATCGCGAAGGATGACGTCTTCACCTCGATCCATATCGAGGAATTCGAGGTGATGGCCCGCGACACCAAGCTGGGCCAGGAAGAGATCACCCGCGACATCCCGAATGTGGGCGAGGAAGCGCTGCGCAACCTCGACGAGGCCGGCATTGTCTATGTCGGCGCCGAGGTGAACCCGGGCGACATCCTGGTCGGCAAGGTGACGCCGAAGGGCGAAAGCCCGATGACGCCGGAGGAGAAGCTGCTCCGCGCCATCTTCGGCGAGAAGGCGTCCGACGTCCGCGACACCTCGCTCCGCCTGCCCCCGGGCACGACGGGCACGGTGGTGGATGTGCGCGTGTTCAACCGCCGCGGCGTCGACAAGGACGAGCGCGCCATGGCGATCGACCGCGCCGAGATCGAGCGGCTCGCCAAGGACCGCGACGACGAGAAGGCCATCCAGGAGCGCAGCTTCCACTCGCGCCTGCGCGAGCGGCTGCTCAACCAGAAGGCCTCGGGCGGCTTCAAGGGCGTCAAGGCGGGCACGCCCATCACCGATGAGGTGCTGGACCAGTTCGCCAAGGCCACCTGGCGCCAGATCGGCGTGCAGGACGATGCCGTGATGGTCGAGATCGAGGCGCTGAAGCGCGAGTTCGACGCCGCCGTCGAGAAGCTGCAGAAGCGCTTCGAGTCGAAGGTCGAGAAGCTGCAGCGCGGCGACGAGCTGCCGCCCGGCGTGATGAAGATGGTCAAGGTCTTCATCGCGGTGAAGCGGAAGCTGCAGCCCGGCGACAAGATGGCCGGCCGCCACGGCAACAAGGGTGTCGTCTCCCGGGTTGTGCCCGTGGAGGACATGCCCTTCCTGCCGGACGGCACCTCGGTGGACCTGGTGCTGAACCCCTTGGGCGTGCCCTCGCGCATGAACATCGGGCAGATCCTGGAGACCCATCTGGGCTGGGCTTGCGCCAATATCGGCAAGTCCATCGGCGAGCTGGTCGAGGACTACCGCCGGGCGGGCGCGGCGCGCGAGGCACTGGTCGAGAAGCTCCGCGAGGTCTACGGCGAGGAGATCTTCGACCGCGACATCGAGGACATGACCGAGGAGCAGCTCATCGAGCTGGGCGAGAACCTCCGCAAGGGCGTTCCCATCGCCACCCCGGTCTTCGACGGCGCGCGGATCTCGGACATCGAGGGCATGCTCTCCCAGGCGGGCCTCGACACCTCCGGGCAGACCATGCTGATCGACGGCCGCTCCGGCGAGCCCTTCGAGCGCAAGGTCACGGTGGGCTACATCTACATGCTGAAGCTGCACCACCTGGTGGACGACAAGATCCACGCACGTTCCATCGGCCCCTACAGCCTGGTCACCCAGCAGCCGCTGGGCGGCAAGGCGCAGTTCGGCGGTCAGCGCTTCGGCGAGATGGAGGTCTGGGCGCTGGAAGCGTACGGCGCCGCCTATACCCTGCAGGAAATGCTGACGGTGAAGTCGGACGACGTGTCCGGCCGCACCAAGGTGTACGAGGCGATCGTCCGCGACCAGGACAACTTCGAGGCCGGCATCCCCGAGTCCTTCAACGTCCTGGTGAAGGAGTTGAAGTCGCTCGGCCTCAATGTCGATCTGGAAAACCGCCCGGCGTGACCATGCCGCAGCGCGAACACCACACTTTGCTCAGCCGCGTTGGGGCTCCCTCCGGGGAGTCCCTGGCGCGGCGGCCTCACCTTGAGAGGACGGCCGCATGAACGAGCTGATGAAGATCCTGGGCCAGACCGGCCAGGCGATGACGTTCGATCAGATCAAGATCACCATCGCCTCGCCCGAGCAGATCCGCTCCTGGTCGTATGGCGAGATCAAGAAGCCCGAGACGATCAACTACCGCACCTTCAAGCCGGAGCGGGACGGGCTTTTCTGCGCGCGCATCTTTGGTCCGATCAAGGACTACGAGTGCCTGTGCGGCAAGTACAAGCGGATGAAGTTCCGCGGCATCATCTGCGAGAAGTGTGGCGTCGAGGTCACGCTGGCCAAGGTGCGCCGCGAGCGCATGGGCCATATCGAGCTGGCCTCCCCGGTCGCGCATATCTGGTTCATGAAGTCGCTGCCTTCGCGGGTCGGCCTGATGGTCGACATGCCGCTGAAGGACCTTGAGAAGGTTCTGTACTTCGAAAGTTATGTGGTGCTTGAGCCGGGTCTGACCGACCTGAAGCTGCACCAGCTTCTGACCGAAGAGCAGTACGTCAACAAGCAGGACGAGTTCGGCGAGGACGCCTTCTCCGTCGGCATCGGTGCCGAGGCGGTGAAGCAGATGCTCGCTTCCATCGAGTTGGACCGCGAGAGCACCCAGCTGCGCGCCGACCTCAAGGAGACGACCTCCGAGGCCAAGCGCAAGAAGTTGGTCAAGCGCCTGAAGATGATCGAGTCGTTCAAGGAGGGCGGTGCGCGCCCCGAATGGATGATCCTCGACGTCGTGCCGGTGATCCCGCCCGAGCTGCGCCCGCTGGTGCCGCTGGACGGTGGCCGCTTCGCGACCTCCGACCTGAACGACCTCTACCGCCGCGTCATCAACCGCAACAACCGCCTGAAGCGGCTGATCGAGCTGCGCGCGCCGGACATCATCGTGCGCAACGAGAAGCGCATGCTGCAGGAGTCGGTGGACGCGCTGTTCGACAACGGCCGTCGCGGCCGCGCCATCACGGGTGCCAACAAGCGCCCGCTGAAGTCGCTGTCCGACATGCTGAAGGGCAAGCAGGGCCGTTTCCGGCAGAACCTGCTCGGCAAGCGCGTCGACTACTCCGGCCGTTCGGTGATCGTCGTCGGTCCCGAGATGAAGCTGCATCAGTGCGGTCTTCCCAAGAAGATGGCGCTGGAGCTGTTCAAGCCCTTCATCTACTCGAAGCTTGAGAAGTACGGACACGCCACCACCATCAAGGCCGCCAAGCGGATGGTGGAGAAGGAGCGTCCGGAGGTTTGGGACATCCTCGAAGAGGTGATCCGCGAGCATCCGGTGATGCTGAACCGTGCGCCGACGCTGCACCGCCTGGGCATCCAGGCCTTCGAGCCGGTGCTGGTCGAGGGCAAGGCGATCCAGCTTCACCCGCTGGTCTGCACCGCCTTCAACGCGGACTTCGACGGTGACCAGATG
>Ga0180215_1003491_pt1 | contig 14720 bp, 16 predicted proteins | sample eDN3rd37CBELigBY_FD_128871 | JGI IMG/M metagenome (GOLD analysis project Ga0180215, IMG submission 128871) | Enriched backyard soil microbial communities from Emeryville, California, USA - eDNA 3rd pass 37_C BE-Lig BY (version 2) (version 2) | ecosystem: Environmental > Terrestrial > Soil >...
CCACCGCCTCCAGGGCGGCGTCCCAGTCGAGGTCCGGCGCGTCGACCGCGACGGCGTGCGCGCTCATCGCGACGCCTCCAGGCTCCACGGCGCGTGCTCGGCCGGCCACGCGCCGGAGCCCACGTACGCGGCCGCCGCGGACGCGGCGGCCACGCCGTCGCCGGCCGCGGCCGAGGCCCTGCCGACAGCGCCGGAGCGCACGTCCCCGGCCGCCAGCACACCGCGCACCGCGGTCCGCAGCCGGCTGTCGGTCGGGATCCGCCCGTCGTCGTCGAGCTCGAGCAGGCCCTCCAGGAACGCGGTCCGGGGGCGGGTGCCGACGTATGCGAACACCGCGGAGACCTCCAGGCGCTCGGTGTCGCCGGCGCGCGTGCGCACGCTCACCGCCTCCACGGCCTGCTCGCCGTGGATCGCCTCGATCGACGTGCCGTGGCGGACGTCGATGCGGGGCTCGTCGAGCACGCGCTGCGCGTAGGCGTGCTGCCCTGTGAGCGCGTCGCCCTCGACGAACAGCGTCACCCGCTGCACGTGCCGGACGAGCTCCAGGCACTCGGCGAGGGCGATGTCGCCGCCTCCCGCGACCGCCACGTGTCGGCCCCGGTGCAGGGGCCCGTCGCAGCTCGCGCAGCTCGAGACGCCGCGGCCCACCAGGCCGGCCTCGCCCGGCACGCCGAGCGGGCGCAGCGCGGCGCCCGTGGCCACGATCACCGCCCGTGCGGACACGGCGCCATCGCCCGTGGCGACGGACAGGCCGTCGTCCGTGCGCTGCAGGCCGGTGACGCTCCCCGGCAGGAACGCGGCGCCGGCCGCGGCCGCCTGCTCCTGGACGGCCGGGCACAGCTCATAGCCCGGCGTGGGGCCGGGGAGGCCCGGGAAGTCCTCGATCTCGCTGACGGAGAGCAGCTCGCCGCCGAGCTCCTCGCCGGTGACGACGAGCGTCGCCAGCCCGTGGCGCGCGGCGAAGAGCGCCGCGGACAGGCCGGCGATGCCCGCGCCCGCGACGAGCACGTCCACCTGACGATCCACACGAGCCCCCTACGTCACCGACCGGCCGGTCGCCGGGTCGAAGAAGTGCAGCGCGGCAGGGTCGAACCACAGCCGCGCCGTGCTGCCCATGGACACGCCGGACAGCCCCGGCAGGCGCGCGCGCAACCGGCCCGCGGCGCCGTTGCCGTTCGCCTCGGCCGCCTCCACGGCGGCGTCCACCGCCACGGGAACGTCGGCGTCGAGCATGAGCAGGCGCTCGTGGCCGAGCATCTCCACGCCCGTCACCTCGCCGCGCAGCTCCCCGCCGGGCGGCGGGCCGCCGTTGGGCTGCACGAGCGCCTCGGGGCGGATCCCGACGACGATCTCGCCGTTCTCATGCGGGCCGAGCGCCGGTGCGCGGTCGGCCGGCACCGGGACCGTCTGAGCGCCCAGGCGGCACACGAGCGCGTCGCCCTCGCGCAGCAGGCGGCCGCGCATGAGGTTCATCCCGGGCGAGCCCACGAAGCCGGCGACGTGCATGTTCGCGGGCTTGGCGTAGACCTCCTCGGGCCGGCCGATCTGCTGCAGGACGCCGTCGCGCATGACGGCGATCCGCGTCCCCATCGTCATCGCCTCGACCTGGTCGTGCGTGACGTAGATCGTCGTGACGCCGAGCTCGCGCTGCAGCCGCACGACGTCCGCGCGCATCTGCATGCGCAGCTTCGCGTCCAGGTTGGACAGCGGCTCGTCCATGAGGAACGCGTCCGGGCGGCGCACGATCGCCCGCCCCATCGCCACGCGCTGGCGCTGGCCGCCGGAGAGCTGGCGCGGCTTGCGGTGCAGCACGCCGTCGAGCTCGAGCATCGCGGCCGCGGTGCGGACGCGCCGGTCGATCTCGTCGCGCTTCAGGCGCGCGCTGCGCAGCGGGAAGGCGATGTTGTCGTACACCTTCATGTGCGGGTACAGCGCGTAGTTCTGGAACACCATCGCCAGGTTGCGGCGCCGCGGCTCCACGTCGTTGACGACCTGGCCCCCGATGCGGATCTCGCCCTCCTCGCAGCGCTCCAGCCCCGCGATGAGGCGCAGCGCGGTGGTCTTGCCGCAGCCCGACGGCCCGACGAAGACGAGGAACTCGCCCTCGGCGATGTCGATGTTCAGGTCCCGGAGCGCCCGGACCTTGCCGGGGTACTCCTTGCCCACGCCGATGAGCTGGATCTCAGCCACGCATCTCACCCCCTGAGGCCACCGGCGAACCCCTTCATGAACTGCTTCTGCAGGGCGAGGAAGACGACCAGCACCGGGAGGATGCAGATCGCCGCCCCGGCCATGACCAGGTTCCAGTCGGTGTAGTAGTCGTTGACGAACGCGTTGAGCTGCAGCGGCAGGTTCGCGATCTCGCTGCCGGCGAGGAACACGATCGCCAGGAAGTACTCGTTCCAGACGATGAGGCCCGTCAGCATCGCCACCGTGGCGGTGATGGGGCGCAGCAGCGGCAGCACGACCCGCACGAGTGTGCCGAACATGCCGGCGCCGTCCATCTGCGCGGCCTCCTCGAACTCGCGGGGCAGCGCCCGGATGAAGCCCGTGTACAGGAACACCGCGAACGGCGTGAGCATCGCCGTGTTGAGCAGGATCATGCCCTGGTAGGTGCCGAGCAGGCCCAGATTGCGCATGACCACGTAGATCGGGACGAGCCCGAGCGTGCTCGGGATGGTCACGCCCAGCACGAACAGCAGGTACAGCGCGTTGCTGAGCCGCGACGTGCGGCGCGCGAGCACGTACCCCGTGAGCGCCGACACCACGATGAGGCACAGGACGCTGCCCAGCGTGATGATCACCGTGTCCACGAACGCCGGGCCCATGCCGCCGGCCGCGCCGCCCGTGGTCCACGCCGTGGCGTAGTTGTCCCACTGCGGGTCGTCGATCGGCGGGGCGAACGGCGTCTGCTGCACGTCGTCCTTGCTCTGCAGCGACATCACGACGAGCATGTAGAAGGGCCCGCCGTACGCCGCCGCGAGGACGATCATCACGAGCTCGCGCCCGAGGGAGCGCACGGTGTAGCGGCGCCCGCTCATCCCGCCCTCGCCTCCCGGCGGCGGAAGAACACGGCGTTGACGATCGCCAGCGTGGCGATGAGCAGCGTCATGATCAGCGCGATCGCGGCGCCGTAGCCGAAGCGCCCGTCGACGAAGGTCTGCTTGTAGACCTGCGTCGAGAGCGTCTCGGTCGCGTGGACCGGGCCGCCGCCGGTGAGCGCGATGACCTGGTCGAACACGCGCAGCCCGCGGATGATGCTGAGCGTCGAGACGATCGTGATGGCCGGCGCCAGCAGCGGCAGCGTGATCGACGTGACGATCCGCCAGGCCGGCGCGCCGTCCATGAGGGCCGCCTCCTCGAGCTCGTCGCCGATGCCCTGCAGCGCGGCGAGGTAGATGATCATCGCCTCCCCGACGAACTGCCAGACCATCACGACGAGGACGGTCCACAGCGCCCACCGGGGGTCGCCGAGCCACGTCGTGGCCAGGGACTCCAGGCCGACGGCGCCGAGGATCTGGTTCAGCGCGCCGTCCTGCGTGAAGATGTAGCGCCACAGGTAGCCCACGGCGAGCGAGCTGACCACCACCGGCGCGAAGAACACGACGCGGAGGTAGTTGCGGCTCTTCAGCGTCCGGTTCAGCGCGAGGGCGAGCGCGATGCCGCCGACGTTCACCAGGACGACGAAGCACCCCGCGAGCAGCAGCGTGTTCCACAGCGCCGTCCGCTGGACCTCCGAGCTGAAGATCTCGCGGAAGTTGTCAAGCCCGATGTAGGTCGCCGGGCCGAGGCCGGACCAGTCGGTGAACGCGTACCACGCCCCGTACAGCGGCGCCACGAAGTGCTGGGCGACCAGGAACGCGATGCCGGGCACCGCCAGCCAGTACGGCGGGAGCTTCATCCCGCCGCCCCGGCCGGCCCTGCGGCGGATGCGCAGGCGCCGGGGCGCCCGCGCATCACGTGACTCGACTACGAGTCCCACGCCTCGTCCATCGCCTTGAGGACGTCGTTCACCGACGCCTGGCCGGTGTGCAGCCCCGTCATCTGCTCCATCGCGGCGCGCAGGACGGCGCTGTTGGCCCACATCGTGCCCGCGGCCAGCGTGTAGCGGCCCTCGGCGGCCATCTCGTCGAGGCCCGACATGAACTCGGGCAGGGACCCCTGCTCGAGCTGCTCGGGCGTGAAGTTGCCCATCGGCTCCGAGAAGACCTCGCGGTGCTCGGCGACGTACTTCACGAACTCCATGGCCTGCTCCTTGTGGTCGGAGGTGCTGGACACGGAGAGGCCGGTCAGCCCGAGCGGGATCGTGCCCTTCGGATCCGGGGCGAGCCCGAAGACCTCCGGCGGCGCGTCGTCGTTCTGCGCCCGGCGGTACTCGTAGGCCGCGCTCGTCGTGACGCTGCCGACCGTCTTGCCCTCCTCGACGAGCTTGAGGGACTCGTCACGGGTGCGGCCCGCGGCGCCCGGCGCGTAGCACTTCGCGTCGATCATCTGCTTCACGCGCTGCATGACCTGCCGCCACCCGGGAGAGCTCGCGAAGGTCACCTCGCCGGCCGCGCGCTTGCGGTCCCAGTCCGGGTCGGGGCCGTAGACGAAGGCCGCGGCGAGCGACTGCAGCGTGACGCGGTTGTCCGCGGCCATGCCGCTGGAGCCGGTGAACCACCGCCCGTGCTCGCGCGCGGCCGCGCAGAGCTCGATGAGCTCGTCCCAGCTGCGCGGCACGTCCTTGCCGATCTCCTTCAGGGCGTCGAGGTCGTAGAGCACGCCGTACGACGAGATCGACGCCAGCACGCCGTAGACCTTCCCGTCGACGGTCACGGCGGGCTTGATGACGTCCGGCACGTCGGTCGCCCACGGCTCGTCGGGCAGCGGCTCGAGCTGCCCGGCCTTCGCGAGCTTGTAGAGGTCCAGCCCGGTCGCCCCGCCGCCCGAGCCGGGGTTGGCGTAGACGATGTCCGGCGCGTTGCCGGCCTGGATCTGCGTGCTGACGAGCTGCCCGAGCCGCGCGCTCTCCAGGTACTGGACCTCGACCTTGATGTCGGTGTGCGACGAGTTGAAGGTCTCGACGACCGGATCCCAGCCGAGCTTCACCGACTGCCCGGCGATGAAGCGCAGCGTCACCGGGCCGTCGCCACCGCCGCCTCCGTCGTCGCCGCCACATGCACCGGCGGCGAGCAGGCCGCCTGCGCACAGGGCGCCGACCGCGGCCTTCCGCCAGGTGCGACGCCGTCTGCCGAACCGTCCGTTGCGAGCCACTTCCCCTCTCCTCCTCAGCGCCAGGCGTCGATCGACACCGTCGCGCCGTAGACGTGGTTGAACTCCGCCTTGTTCGTGAGGCCGTCCGCCAGGCCCCAGCAGGGCAACGTGCCGCCGCCCACGACCACGACGTGGACGTCCTCGAGCGTGTTCGTGGGGATCAGCTCCTCCGGCGGCGCCCTGAAGTAGCCGGCCCACGGCTCGACGCCCTGCTCGGCCAGCGACGCGTAGCGGTTGGGCCGCGGGCGGTCGCGCCAGCGCTCGGCGGTGACCTGCCCGCTGCGCGCCATCCACTCGAGCAGGTCGGCCTTGCGGGCGAACCCCTCCCGGTGCACGAGGTCCCGGGCCGCGAGCGGGTCGAGCAGCAGCGTCGCCCCGGCGCCCGGGCGCAGCCCGCCCAGGGCGGCGCGGACCTGCTCGCGCCAGGTCGGGAGGATCCCGGCCGGCACGAGCATCAGGCTGCGCACCATCCCGAAGATCGTCGCGGTGCTCTCCTCGGCGTCGAAGCCGTGCCCCACGTGCAGCGGCTCCCACGGCGAGCCCTCCTCGTTCTCGGCGAACGTGAGGTTCGTGAGCGCGAACGGGTTGCCCATCGAGCCGGCGTAGGTGACGCCCGGCTCCGAGCCGCCCTGCAGGTTCTGCGAGCCCAGCCCGTACGCGCGCCCGATCGCGGAGTTGACCCGGCTGTAGGGCCCGAGCGCGCCGATGCCCGAGTTCGCGCCGATCTCGTGGCGGACCGGGCCGTTGAGCACGACCATCCGGCCGATGGACGAGGTGCTGCTGTGCCGGGCCGTGTAGCCGCTGGAGAAGAGCGCGAGGATCGTCGGCAGCTCCTGCGGGCGCGCCCCCGCCATGACCGCGTTGACCGCGACCTGCTCGACGGTGACGGTCCAGAACGGGCGCGTCTTCGTCGCGCGGATCCGCCCGACGACCTCGTCCGGCGCGTGGCTCGTGCCCGTCAGCATGCGCTCGACGCGCTCGGGCGTCGGCAGCACGATCGGCAGCCCGTCCGTCCAGCCGTTGCGCTCGAACAGGTCGTGCAGCGCGTCCTCGGACTCCGCCTCGACCAGGGTCGGCCGCGCCCCGTCGTCCGTGCGGGCCGGGCCCGCGTCGTCGGCGGACAGCGGCTGCGTGAGCGCCGCGAGCAGGTCGGCGGTGAACGGGCGGCCGGTCGCGGCGTTGGCGCCCCCGATGTACTCGCGGAACTCGTCGGCCGTGCGCCCGCGGACCGGGGAGGGGAGGAACACGTGGCGCAGGCTCGGCATGCCGATCGCGTGCGACGCCGAGCGCACGAGCCGCGCGAAGGCGTTGTCGTGCACGCCGACGCACGGCACCCCGTAGTCGGACTCCAGGCGCGCGATGTGGTTCGTGACCGCCGGCGCGCACATGCTGCACAGGCCGACCGCGCAGATCGCGACGTCGCCGTCGCGCGCGATCCGCTCGTACACGTCGGGCGCGGGCTCGGCGATGTTCTCCAGGTGCACGCTGACCGTCGACACCGACGGCTCGTTCGCGCGCAGCCACGCCTCGAGCTCGGCGAGGAACTCGGTCGAGTTGTCGTAGCCGGCGTCCACGAGGAACACCGTGCGGCCCTGCAACGTGCCCGGCCGGTCGGCCATGGCCCTGCCCGCGATCATCGGCGGCGTCCCCAGCGGGCTCAGCGCTGCCGTCATGTCGTGTGTCCCTCCTTCGCCCCGATGCGGTCGCGGGCCAGCTGCCAGATGCGATCGCCGGCCGGCGCGTGCGCCTCCTCGAGCACGTGCGCGGCCAGGCCGCCGCACCGCGAGACCGCCGCCACGCCGGTCAGGGCGTCGCACGGCAGGCCCGCGTCGAGGAGGCCCGCGGCCATCGCCCCGGTGACGTTGACCACGACGTGCCGCCCGACCGCCTCGTCGAGCGCCGCCGACAGGTCGTCGAGCACCGCCAGGTGCCGGCCGGCGACCCCGGTCTGCGTCGCGATCTCGCGCAGGCGCGTGGCCCGCGGGTCCTCGGCCGCGTGGGTGCCGTGGCCGAAGCCGGGCAGCGCGGCGCGGCGCGCCCGGTGCTCGGCGACGACCTCGCGGCAGTGGCGCCGCCGCCCGTCCGCGTCGGACGGGGCGGCGGCGAGGAGCTCCCCGCAGGCCTGGACGCTGCCGACGTAGCGGTCGCCGACGGTCAGCAGCCCGGCGGCGATCGCGGCCTGCGGGAAGCGCGGCTGGGCGGCCGCCGTGACGCGCGCGACGACGCTCGAGGCGTTGAGGCCCGCCTCCATGAGCGTCACGAGGCACGCGTCGAGCACGGCCGCCTCGCCCGGGGCGGGCAGCCGGCCGCACAGCAGCAGGTACAGCGACTCCGCGTAGGAGCGCCTGCCCACCAGCTCGCCCACGAGGTCGACGCCGCGCACGGTGACGCCGCCCGCCGTGTGCTCGGCGATGCCGGGGGCCACTGGCTCGCTGCCGGTCACGGCGTCTGCCCGGCCCGTCACGCGGGGCGCAGCTGCGCCGTGCCCACCATGGCCACGCCGCGCGGCCCGGTGGCCGTCAGCTCGCCCGACTCGTCGATCGCGACCTCGATGTCCTCGTCGGGGAACACCGGCGCCACGAACTTGACCTTGATCGAGCCGCGGCGACACCACTCCGGCCCGTAGAGGTCCATGGCCACGTCGTTGGCGTAGCCCTGCACCATGAGGCCGTGGGCCAGCGGGGCGTCGAACCCGCGCTGCCGGGCGTACTCGGCGTCGTAGTGGATGATGTCGCGGTCGCCGTTGATGACGCCGTAGCGATCGATCATCTCCTGCGTCACGTGGTAGGTCCGGCGCATCGCGCTCATGCGACCTCCTCGCGCTGCTCGCGCCACTGCGGCGGCTGCTCCTCGACGGCGGGGAACGTGCTCGTGTTCACCGCGGTGGCGATGAGCTCGCCGTCGTGGACCCGCCGGAACTGCACCGAGTAGCGCACGTACTTGCGGCCGCGCTTCTCGAACTTCTCCTCGATGCGGCCGTCGGCGACGATGTCGGTGTCGACGTCCGCGCGGATGGGGGCGTGGAAGTCGAAGTCGTTGGCGGCCATGATCCCGCCCTGCGCCGGCGGGTACTTCCGGTACAGCACCGCCATCAGGTACACGCACAGCACGGAGGGCACGGCGACGTGCCGGCCGTCGGCCTCGTGGCGCTCGTGCGTGCAGTCGATCGCCTCCTCGTACTCGCGGATGACGTCCGGTGTGAGGGTGAAGCGCATCTCCGGGAGGTGGTCTCCGACCACGTACTCCTCCCATCGGGTGCCGCGCACCTCACCCTCGCGCGGCTTGACGTCAGACGGTCGTGTCATCGCTTCACTCCGATCGCACCGATTGCCTGCAGTTCACTGATGCGTTCGTGGTCGTAACCACACAGCTCCGAGAGGACCTCCGCCGTGTGCTCGCCGATCGCGGGCGGGTAGCGCAGGAACGCGCTGTCCTCGTACTTGAAGGGGTTGCCGAGGAACTCCAGGCTGTCCCCGGCGTCGGGGTGCGGGACCTCCTCGACCATGTCGCGCAACCGCGCGACCGGCTGTCGGACCGCCTCGGGCACGGTCAGCACCGGCGCCACCGGGACGCGCTCGGCCGCGAACCGCTCGAGCCATTCCTGCGACGGGCGCATGGCGAGCCGGCCGGAGATGAGCCGCGACAGCTCGTCGACGTTCTCCAGCCGTGCCGAGCGCGTCGCGAACCGGGGGTCGTCGACGAGCTCGGGGAGGCCGATCAGCCTGCAGAAGGACTCCCAGAACTTCGTGCCGGTCGGCGACACCGCGAGGTAGCGGCCGTCGGCCGTCGCGAACACCTCGCTCGGCACCGTCATCGGGCTCCGGGAGCCCTGCGGGCCCGGGCAGACGCCGGACACGAAGTGGTTCTGCGCCTGCCAGGTCAGCAGCGCGAGCTGGCAGTCGAGCAGTGAGACCTGGACGTGCCCGCCCTCCTCCGGGGTGCGCCCGGCGAGCGCCGCGCAGACGGCGGTGGCCAGGAACGCGCCGCCGGCGAGGTCGGCGATCTGGTAGCCGACGCGGGCGGGCGGGCCGCCCTCGTTGCCGGTGATCGACATGACGCCGCCGAGCGCCTGGGCGATCAGGTCGTAGGCGGGCGCGCGCTCGTAGCCGTCGCCGTCGTGCAGCCCGATGAGCTGTCCGACGCAGATGTCGCGCTTGATCCCGCGCAGGGTCTCGTAGTCGATGCCCAGCCGCTTGGGGACGTCGGGCGCGTAGCCGTAGATGACCGCGTCGGACACCCGCACGAGGTCGTAGAACGCCTCCAGGCCCGGCTCGGTCTTCAGGTCGATGGCGACGCCTGCCTTGCCGCGGTTGACCGAGAGGAAGAAGGAGGAGTCACCGTGGAAGAAGTGCGGCGGGATCGCGCGCGCCGGGTCCCCGGCCGGGCTCTCGACCTTGATGACCTCGGCGCCGAGCTGGCTCAGCAGCTGGCCCGCGTACGGGCCGCCGAGCACCCAGGTGAGATCCAACACCCGCAATCCCTTCAACACGCAGCACTCCCTCTGTCACGTCGGCCGGCCCTCCCGCGGGCCGGCATGCGCCGCAGCGCGGGTGCGAGCCCAGAGGCCCGCGCCCACGCCGCGCAGCTCGTCGCCGGAGCGCCCTGCGACCGGAAGACGTTTCCCCTGCCGTTCCGATCAGCGGTACGCTCGCGCTGAATCTCGTCCGCCGTGGCGCACCTTAGGTAGGGCGAGGTATGCTGTCAACCCCTGATTTCGAAAGGGAGCCGGCAATGTCTCTCCGCACCACAGCAGGCGTTGGAGTGTTCCGTTGAGCGAAACACTCATGCCCAGCGGGACCCGGGGCGCCGAGCGCGTCGCGGACGTGCTCACGATGTTCCTGTCGAACTCCGCGACGCTCGGGGTGAGCGACATCGCGCGCACGCTCGGGCTGTCGAAGGCGGTGGTGCACCGGATCCTCCGGTCGCTCGCGTCGCGCGGCCTCGTGGAGGCCGGCGCGGAGGACGGCCGCTACCGCGCCGGCCCGGCGATCACCGATGCCGGGCTGGCGTCGGCGTACGAGTTCGACCCCGACTGGCACCAGGCGGCGACCTCCGTCCTCGCGGACCTGCGCTCGCAGACGGGGGAGACGGCGACGCTCTCGGCCCGGGTGGGCGACATGCGCCTGTTCGTCGATCAGGTGGAGGGGGCCGCGGCGGTGCGCTTCACCGTCGCGCTCTGGCGGCTGCGGCCGCTGTACGTCGGCGCCAGCGGCAAGGCGATCCTGGCCTTCATGGAGCCGGCCCGCCGGCGTCGCATCGTCGCGCACCGGGTGCTCGGCGGCGCGCGCGGCGAGCTGCCCGCCGAGGCGCTGCACGAGGAGCTCGACCGCATCCGGGAGGCCGGGGTCGCCATGTCGCGCGCCGAGGTCAACCCCGACGCGCTCGCCTGCGCCGCGCCCATCCTGCGCGACGGGCGGCCCGTCGGCGCCGTGGGCCTGTGCTGCTCGATCCGGCGCGAGCCCGACGTCGCCCGGTTCGCCCCGATCGTCCGCGCCGCCGGCGAGCAGCTCTCCGCGGCGCTCGCGACCTGACCGACCACCGACCCACGAGGAGGCGACCGTGCCCACCGACATCCTCGATCCCACCGGCGGCCAGACCGCCGCGGCCGCGGCCGACGCGCCGCCCCCGCGGGGCCTGGCGAGCCTCGACGGGGCGCGGCTCGCGCTGCTGGAGAACCGCAAGACGAACGCCCGCGCGCTGCTCGAGGCGGTCGCCGGCGAGCTCGGCCGCCGCTACGACCTCGCGTCCGTGACGGTCCACCGCAAGCCGCACTTCAGCACCCCCGCCGCGGATGAGCTGGTGCGGGAGATCGCGCGCGACAGCGACTGCGTCATCGCGGGGGTCGGCGACTGCGGCTCGTGCAGCGCGGCGACCGTGGCGGACGGCATCCTGCTCGAGCGCGCCGGCGTCCCCGCCGCGAGCATCTGCTCGGACGCGTTCCTCGCGTCGTCGCGTGCGATGGCGACGGTCCTCGGCGCCCCGGATCACCGCTTCGCGGCGGTGGAGCACCCGGTCGCCTACCTCGGCCCGGACGAGCTGCGCGCCCGCGCCGCGGCGGTCGTGCCCGAGCTGCTGGCGATCCTCGGCGTCACGCGCTGAGGTCGGCGCTGCGCGGGTACTCGGAGGGCATGGCGAAGAACCACGGGCCCTCGGTGAGGGACGACAGGCAGTACGAGGCCTTGCGCGACCAGGGCGCCAGCAAGGAGAAGGCCGCCCGCATCGCCAACGCGAACGCCGGCTCCCCCGGCAACCAGGCGAGCACGCGCGGCGGCCGGTCCTCCTCCTATGAGGACAAGACGAAGGACGAGCTCCTGGAGCGGGCCAGGGAGGTCGGCATCGAGGGCCGCTCCAAGATGAACAAGGGCGAGCTCATCGACGCCCTGCGCAACCACTGAGCGGCGGTCAGGCCGAGCCGCGCAGCACCGCGAGCACCTCGTCGCGCGCGCGGCGCAGGTGCTCGGCCATCGCCGCCGCGGCGGCCTCCCCGTCGCGGGCCCGGACCGCCTCGACGATCGCCGCGTGCCCGGCGGCGGACGTGTCGCGCCGCACCTGGAACGGGAGGACGTCGAACGCCTCGAACAGCGCGGCGCGCGCATCGGCCGTCGCGCGGGCGAGCATCGGGTTGGCGCTCGCCTCCGCGACCGCGAGGTGAAAGGCGGAGTCCGCGCGGCGAAACGCGCCCGCCCCGTCGCTCTCCTCCAGCGCCCGCACCTGGCCGGCGAGCGCGGCGACGTCCTCGTCGGTGCGCCGTAGCGCCGCCAGCCGCGCCGCCGCGGTCTCGACCGACAGCCTGAACTCGAAGATCTCCTCGACCGAGGGGCGGCGCTTCGCCAGCGCGGCGCGCAGCCGCGCCACCGACGGCGTGCGCTCCGTGACGAACGCGCCGCCCGCGCCGCCGCGGCGCGTGACGATGACGCCCTCGGCCTGCAGGACCCGCAGCGCCTCGCGGACCGTGAGCCGCGAGACGCTGAGATCCCGCGCGAGCGTGCGCTCGGCGGGCAGGCGCTCGCCCGGCAGGACCTCCCCGAGCGCGATCGAGCGCCGCAGGCGCTCGGCGACGAGCACGTGCGCCGGCTGCGCGCGCACCGGCTGAAGCGCTTCGTTCTCACCCCGCATCGCGCCTTATGGTATGCATAGCGGACCAACGAGGGGAGCACTGGCCACGTGCACGACCGAGCCCGACCCGTCATCGGCCTCTGCGCCGCGAACGAGCCGGCGCGCTGGAGCTTCTGGCACCAGGAGGCCGCCGTCATCGCCGAGACGTACCTGCGCGCGGTGCGCATCGGGGGCGGGCTGCCGATCGCGCTGGTCCCCGAGGAGCTCGGGGCCTCCGACACCGAGGCGCTGCTCGACCGCGTCGACGGGCTGCTGCTCATCGGCGGCGCCGACGTCGACCCGAGCACCTACGGCGCCGAGCGCTCGCATCGCACGGAGCGCACCGTGCCGATGCGCGACCGCTTCGAGGTCGCGCTCGTCCGCGGCGCGCTCGAGCGCGACCTGCCCGTGCTCGGCATCTGCCGCGGGATACAGGTCATGAACGTCGCCGCCGGCGGCACGCTGCACCAGCACCTGCTCGACGCGGGCTTCGCCGAGCACCGCCCCGCGCCCGGCCGGCTCGACGACGTCACCCAGCACGAGATCGAGATCGAGCCCGACACGCACGTCGCGCGCGCCGCGGGCGCGCTGCGCGAGACCGTCAACTCGCACCACCACCAGGGCGTCGACGTCGTGGGCGAGGGTGCGCGCGTCACCGCGCGGGCCGTCCCCGACGGCGCGATCGAGGCGCTCGAGTGGCCCGACCGCCGCTACGCGGTCGGGGTCCAGTGGCACCCGGAGGCGATGGAGCTGTCGCGCACGGTCGCGCAGTTCGTCGACGCGGCCGTCCCCGCGAGCGTCTGATGGAGCAGGGGACGATCACCGCCGGCGTCGCGCCGTTCACGAACCACCTTCCCGTCCGCGTGCGCTTCGGCGAGGGGGCCTCGCTCGAGCTGGGCGACGTCCTCGCCGCGCACGGCGCCCGCCGCGTCCTGCTCGTCACCGACGCGGGCCTCGACGCGCGCAACCCGGCGGCGGCCGTCGCGATCGACGCGCTCGGCGGCGTCGAGCGCTTCGACAAGCCGCCGGGCGAGCCGGCGATCGACGTCGTCGACGACGCCGCGCGCGCCGTCGCCCGCGCGCGGCCGGACGCGATCGTCGCCCTCGGCGGCGGCTCGGTCATCGACACGGCCAAGGCCGCGCGGCTGTGCGCGCAGCAGGGCGCCGCCTTCCGCGAGGTCGTCGCGTCCGGCCGCCCGTTCCCCGAGCCCGACGTCGCGCTCGTCGCGGTCCCCACGACCGCGGGCACCGGCTCGGAGGTCTCCGGCGGCGCGGTCATCACCGACCCCGACGCCACCCGCAAGGCGGGGATCGCGGCGCCGACGCTGCGCGCCCAGGACGCCGTCGTCGACCCGCTCCTCACGCACACCGTGCCGCCGGACGCGACCGCGCACGCGGGCGTCGACGCGCTCGCACAGGCGATCGCCGGCATGGTCGCGCGGGTCCGGACGCCGATCGGCGACGCGATCGCGCTCGAGGCGATCCGCCTCATCGGCGGCGCGCTGCCCCGAGCGGTGCGCGACGGCTCGGACGCCGCCGCTCGCGCGGAGATGGCCTGCGGCAGCCTCATGGCGGGCCTGACGATGAACATCGCCGACTGCGCGGCCGAGCACTCCCTCGCGCAGGCGATCGGCGGCCGCTTCCACGCGCCGCACGGCCTCACGGTCGGCGTCGTGCTCCCCGCCGCGCTCGAGCGCGAGCGGCGGCTCGTCCCGGCGCAGCTCGAGCGCGTCGCCGACGCGCTGGGCGTGCCGCAGGACGGCAGCGGGGACGGCTCGCGCGCCGTGCGGGGCGTGCGCGCCCTGCTCTCAGAGGTCTCCTTCCCGGTCCTGCGCTCGCTGGGCGTGGGGGAGGGCGACCTCGACGCGCTCACCGCCCTGGCGGCGGAGGACTTCTTCCACACGCAGTCGCCGGAGCCGTGGACGCAGGCCGAGCTGCGCGCCGCGTTCGAGGCGGCGCTCGCCGAGGAGGCGTGGGCATGACCGACCTCGACGCGCTCGTCATCGGCGCGGGCTTCTCCGGCCTGTACGCGCTGCACCGCCTCCGCGGGCTCGGGATGCGCGCGCTCGTGATCGAGCGCGGCGACGACGTCGGCGGCACCTGGCACTGGAACCGCTACCCGGGCGCGCGCTGCGACATCGAGAGCGTCGACTACGCCTACTCCTTCTCGCGCGAGCTGCTCGAGGACTGGACGTGGACCGAGCGCTACGCCACCCAGCCGGAGATCCACGCCTACCTGCGCCACGTCGCCGACCGCTTCGACCTGCGCCGCGACATCCGCTTCGGCACGACGGTCACCGCCCTGCGCTGGGAGGAGGACGCCGGAGCCTGGCGCGCCACCACGGACGCCGAGGAGGATCTGCGGGCGC
>Ga0180215_1003493_pt1 | contig 14719 bp, 12 predicted proteins | sample eDN3rd37CBELigBY_FD_128871 | JGI IMG/M metagenome (GOLD analysis project Ga0180215, IMG submission 128871) | Enriched backyard soil microbial communities from Emeryville, California, USA - eDNA 3rd pass 37_C BE-Lig BY (version 2) (version 2) | ecosystem: Environmental > Terrestrial > Soil >...
AGTTGTTCCTCCATTAGAAAACTTGGATGCCCTCCAAGTCTTGTAGCGATTTAGCCTTAGTTGCCTTATGAGGATGAGAAAGGTTTTACTTTTCCATCCCATCAATAAACTAATTTTGATATTCATCTAAAGCATGGCAAGATGCACACCCTAAATTGTAGGCTAACACAACTTTTGCCAGCCTACAAAGATTTCACAAAATTAGCCTTGCCATTTTGATTTCACGAAATTATCCATGCGTCGAACGGCTTCTTCCAGGTTCTCCAGAGAGGTTGCATAGCTTAAACGAATAGTCGTTGGCAAACCGAAGCCCGAGCCTGGTACTACTGCCACATTGGCTTCCGTAAGTAGTGCTGTTACAAATTCATCTACAGATGCATAACCTGTTTTTTGTGCTGCTTCCGATACATCAGGCAATAAATAAAATGCTCCTTGTGGTTTAATCACTTTAAATCCTGGGATTGCATTTAATTTTGGATAGATTGTTTCTAAGCGAGACTCAAAAGCCGCTCTCATCTCCTCTACCGAATCCTGTGGTCCATTATATGCTTCGATTGTAGCATATTGGGATGTAGTTGTTGGATTGGACGTTGAGTGAGAAGCAAGATCTGTCATCGATTCAATAATCTCCGCATTTCCTGCTGCATACCCAATGCGCCATCCCGTCATTGAATGTGATTTTGCTACACCATTGATCAGGATGGTACGTGCTTTTACTTCTTCAGAAATTGACGCCACAGAAAAATGTTCTAATCCATTGTATAGAAGTTTTTCATAAATTTCATCCGAAACGATTAAGATATCTTTTTCTACTGCAACTTCTGCTAAGGCTTCTAGTTCTTCACGTGAATAAACCATACCCGATGGATTACTTGGTGAATTCAGAATTACTGCCTTTGTTTTTGCTGTCACTGCATCTCGTAATTGATCCGCTGTAATTTTGAAGTCTTGCTCACTTGTACTTTCAACGTATACTGGTACACCGCCAGCCAGCTTTACTTGTTCAGGATATGAAACCCAATAAGGGATTGGAATAATAACCTCATCCCCTTCATTTAGGATTACTTGGAATAAGGTATAAAGAACATGTTTTGCTCCAATTCCCACGAGAATTTCATTTGGCTTGTAATCGAGATGATTGTCTCGCGCCAATTTATCAATAATCGCTTTCTTTAAAGCAGGCAGTCCACCAGCTGGAGTATATTTTGTATGCCCTTGATACATGGATTCAGCCGCAGCATCAAGAATATTTTTTGGTGTATTGAAATCTGGCTCCCCTGCTCCTAAACCAATCACATCAATACCATTTGCTTTTAACTCTTTTGCTTTTGCAGTAATGGCTAAAGTTGCGGATGGCGTTAATGTTTTAACACGATTGGCTAATAATTCTCTCATGAATGATCTACTCCTCTACAAGTTTAAAATACGTTTCCACCATTGTCCGTCCTCAAAAATAATATAGACATAGTTGAGTTTCTCGTCTTCGTTTGTATAGGTAATTTCCCAAACGGGACCGATTTCCTCTTCATAGCCCAATTTTGTATGAAGGATTTCATTTACTTCTACTTCATTATTTAAAACCGACAATGCTTGCTCCTTAGTAACACCGTCTTGCAAAAACACTTCCTGAATCGATTTTTCTTCTAAACTGATCGGAACAAATATTGCCTTTTCGTTACCATCCTCGTCTTCCCCGAATACAGTAACGTACGGTTTATTACCATTATAAACATATGAGTCCGATACAACTGCCAATGAATTAGATGTTAATGCCAACTCTTCTGCCTTTTCTTGAATTTCATCGAATGGTTTGTCGGATTTCCAAATTACGAGTACAGAAATAACAAGTGCCAAAGATACAATAAAAACGGAAATGAAAATGATCCAGTTCTTCATCGGATCACCATTAATGGTGCTGCCATTTTATTTGTCATGATTGTCTACCTGCTTTCTTTCCTCATCCTTGCTATTATACCAATGTTCTATCTCTAAAACCATATTTTGTAGGGGGAGTTTAGTGACAGAAATTTGCGGTAACGCTCGTAAAAATTCTACTCCATACGATTTTGTTTCAATTCGTCGATCCAAGACGACAAAAACGCCTTTATCCTCAGACGATCTAATCAATCTTCCAAAGCCTTGTTTAAAGCGCAATATTGCCTCCGGTAAAGAAAGCTCCGAAAAAGCATTTTTTCCCTGTTGCTGCAAGACAGCCGATTTCGCCTTAAAGGCCGGTTCTTCCGGTGCTGAAAAAGGCAAGCGTACTACCACAACGGCGGAAAGCCCGTCACCAGGTACATCTACCCCTTCCCAGAAGCTATTCGTTCCAAATAACACCGAATGACTGAACTTTTGAAAGGATTTTAACAAACGCATTCGGCTGCCATTTGTCACACCTTGTGCAAAAATCATGTAATCATCAAGAAGTCCGCTTTCTTGAATTAACTCCACAGTTTTTCGCAACATATCTTGTGAAGTAAACAATACAAAACATCTGCCCTCTGTTGAACGAACAATTTGGGTAATTGCCAAGGCTACCGATTCAATATAATCCGATTGGGAGACGGATTGAATATCAGGCATATCATTGACGACAAATGCTTTTGCCCCTTTGTAATATTGTTTTGGCGCCTGCAAAATTTTAAGAGGCACTTCTTTTTTAATCCCCAATTGCTTCGCGATAAAGCGCTCATTGTTCGGTACAGTTAAAGTACCGGAAGTCCAAATAACTGCAGACTTCTCTCTTATGGGATTAAACAGCAGTTCCATTGTAGATGAAATGCTTATCGGCTTCTTCAGAACGCGTATACTGCCAGGAACATTTCTCCGGTCGATTTCGATCCAAGAGGCATATTCTTCATCTGATTTGATAAAGATTTCATCCCATTCACTAGCCTTCATTTTATATTCACGAATCCAATAATCCCATTGTTCCAGAACCAGTTTGTGTTCTGGTGCAATTTGTTCTATATCCCTTTTGAATTGCATCGACATTTGTTCAGCTATATCAATCCATTGCTGCATTGCTTTTGAAAAATTTACAATCAACTCCCGGTCTAGCGACAACTCATGATTAAATACAATTCGCTTTGGATCTGCTTTGGAAGGATGAGCCTTTAATGTCATTTGCAAAACAATATTCTGCATGGTCTTATCAAACAGCTCGATCATTTGAATAAATATTTTTTCTAATTGGTGAAAAGCCTTTAACGGGATTTTTTGTTTTTTTAATGCAATTCTTTGGAAAGTAGAGAATAATTCCTGATCAGTCGACAATCCAATACGGCCAAAAATATATTTCCAATTGGTAAAGGTAAAAATAGCTTGATCCCGTTGTTCTGCTGCTTGAACAAATTGATGGGCTTCATCGATAATCCAGCCATCAATTTGGTCAAATATCGGCTCATGGCGAACAAGATCTGCCAGCAGCATGGAATGATTTGTAATGATTAAATCGGCATCTTCGCTCTCTTGAATGGCGCGATCATAATAATCAAATGCTTGCGAATGTTGAACCTTCTCCCCGTTTTTCCTAATTTTATCAATAAACAGCTGTCCCCCTCCTGAACAATTCAACTCCGACAGGTCTCCAGTTTCTGTTTTCGATAACCAGACAAGCACTTGTAAAACGGTTAATGTTTCATCGTAAGATAAGTCCTGGCTTTTCATTAATTGTTCAAAGAGAGCTACATCGACATAGTTTTTCTTTCCTTTTAATAAGGTCACATTGATGGGACGTGCAATAATTTTTTCAACCTTTGGAATTTCATTATTAAGGAGCTGCTCAAGTAAATTGGTTGTATACGTACTAATGCATACTTTACGATTGCTTTGTTTGGCGTAAAGTATGGCAGGTATCAAATAGCCGATCGTTTTGCCGATACCCGTCGAAGCTTCTACCAGGATTTCGGATTTGTTATTTAAATTTTCCCAAATAACATCCATCATTTCGAATTGCATTGGCCGTTCTTCAAATTTCGGCAATGCTTGCTTAAAAAGAGCTGCTTTTTCTGCTGAAGCATGAGGGTACACGATGCTTTCCTGTAAATCTTTTCGAACATTTACAGGTTTCTTTAAGGCAAGCTTGTTGTAATAAAGATAGTCATCTTCTTTTAAAACCGAATTTCTTTTAATTTGCAGCGCATCAAAAAACAGCTGTGAAATATTCGATTTTAAGCGGAATGATTTTTTGTGCATCTGTTCCAAAGTTACTTGAGGCAATGAAAGAAGCTCTTCCCAGCATTTTTTTAATAGCAGAGCACAAGCCTTTGCATCGTCATCCGCGCGATGGGCATTATTTAGAGGAATATTTAAGTCTACTGCCAAATCTCCTAATTTATAGCTGATCGATGAAGGAAATAAGATTTTAGACAACTCAACTGTATCAATCTTTTTCCCATTCCAATTCGGCAGGCCAACACGTTTAAATTCACCTTGCAAAAAAGACAGGTCAAAATCGGTATTATGCGCTACAAAAACAGCATCCTGCAAGAGTTCATAAATATAATCCGCATGCGCCTCAAATGGCAGTGCATCTTGTACGTCTATATCCGTTATATTCGTTAAATCTTGTATAAAAAGCGGGATTGACTTCCCCGGATGAATGAATGATGTAAAAGTCTGCTTGATACACCAATCCTCCATGATGACAATGGCGATTTGAATCATGCGGTCTCCATTCGCCTGGGAATGACCGGTTGTTTCAATATCAACAATTGCATATTTCTGACTTTCCACCATTTTTCTCAACTCACAATTTTTATTTATTATAATATATTCGTTGGCGTCTTTTCTTCTTTAGACGCATTAAGAAATCTCAATCTAGATAAGCGAATTTTATCATACCTAGCGTCTATCGGTCATCTGTAGCCCCGCGAGAAAATAAAAAAATCCCAAAAGTCACAAAGACTTCTGGGAAAATTGATGTTTAAATTTTCATAATCAAGTTATATCATGATACTGATTTCATTATTTCATAAACTTCTATGTAAATCGACAGAGATATGTACAAATAAAAAGAGCAGGGGCTCATCTCCCTGCTCATAAAAACAAAGTACTCCGACAAATCCGTGTCGTGATGAGTACTTTGGTTGTAAAGTCGAAACTTTACATAGGTTTGGCACCTAGATATTATTCTATATCAAAATACATAGAAACTCAAGAGGAAATATCACTCTTTCTATTTATTTAATAGTAGCTTCAGGTTCATAGGAAATCATTTCTTTGATTGTATTATTCTCGCCCATGATTGCTACTGTAGGCTTATGGTCTTTTGCTTCTTCATTTGTCACATAGACATAGGAGATAATAATAACTATATCCCCTTTTTGAACAAGCCTAGCTGCTGCCCCATTTACGCAGATGACGCCGCTGCCTCGCTCACCTGCGATTATATACGTTTCAAAACGGGCGCCGTTATTATTATTGACGATATGCACTTTTTCATTTGGAAGCATCCCCACTGCATCCAGGATATCCTCATCAATTGTAATAGAGCCTACGTAGTTTAAATCTGCCTGCGTTACTTGTGCGCGATGGATTTTACTATTCATCATCATTCTTAACATGTTGCTTCTCCTTTTAAAGAAAAAAGTATATTATCGATCAATCTTGTTTTCCCAATATAAACTGCTGCTGCTATTAAAAAATGCTCTGTTTTTTCTGTGACCGTTTTTAGATCCGGATAAGATAAAAGCTCTATATAATCGATTTTTCCCGAAGTCTTCGTTTCAATATGCCGACTCGCCAATTTAATCGCAGCATCTGCATTGCCTTTTAATAAGAATTCTTCCTTAGCCACAATCAGCGCTTCGTTAATTGCAGGTGCAACAGCCCGTTCACTATCTGTTAAGTAGACATTGCGCGAGGACTTCGCCAACCCGTCTGCTTCCCGTACAATTGGAAGTGTTCTGATTTCTACTGGAAAATTATAATCTCTGACTAAAGTTTGTATAATGGCGACCTGCTGTGCATCTTTCTGACCAAAGTATGCACGAGTTGGTTCAGCAAGATGAAATAGCTTTGTTACTACTTGGAGGACGCCATCAAAATGGCCCGGTCTTGAAGCGCCGCATAAGATTTCAGATTGTCTGCCAGCTTTTATAGTTATTCCACCATCTTCCGGGTACATTTCCTCTACAGATGGTGCAAAAATAATATCAACGCCGACCGACTCAGCAAGTTTTGTATCTCGCGCTAAATCTCTTGGATAGGATTCAAAATCTTCATTTGGACCGAATTGGGTTGGATTCACAAATATGCTCATTACAACTAGATCGTTTTCCTCTCCTGCTTTACTTGCTAAAGCTAGATGACCCTCATGAAGATATCCCATAGTAGGAACTAGGCCAATCGATTTACCTTCCGATTTCGCTTGGCGGATAATGGATTTCAATTCTGTAATTGTTGTTACAACCCTCATTTTTCTACGCCCCCATAAATTTGCGTAAGCTCCTCATCTTTCATCGTAAAGCTATGCTTCAATGTAGGGAAGGCACCAGATTTCACCGATTTCGTATAGTTTTTAATGCCACGTTCAACCTCTTCCCCTACAAATGAAAAGCTTTCCACAAATTTCGGAATATGATGATTTCCATAGCGCAGCAAATCATGATAAACAAGCACTTGACCATCAGCTGCAGCCCCGGCACCGATTCCAATTGTCGGTATCGTCAGCTCTTTTGTAACCGCTTCCGTAAGCTGGTGAGGTATGCATTCCAATACGAGTGCACAAGCACCTGCTGCCTCACATTCCTTCGCATCTTGAATTAATTTCATGGCTTGCTCTGCCGTTTTGCCTTGCACTTTATATCCACCCAGAACATTTGCCAGTTGTGGCTGCAGTCCTAAATGGGCAACAACCGGTATACCAGCAGTTGTAAGCTTTTCGATTGTCTTCACGACTTCACCAGCCCCCTCTAGCTTAAGGGCATTTGCACCAGTTTCCTGCATCATTTTTACGGCTGTTCTCAAAGTTTCATTCACATCACCATGATAGGAACCAAAAGGCATATCCACTATAACAAATGTATCCTTTGCTCCACGTCGTACTGCTTTTGAATGATGAACCATGTCTTCTACGGTAACAGGTAATGTTGAATCATAACCAAGTACAACCATTCCTAATGAATCGCCTACTAGAATCATATCGACGCCAGCTTCTTCGGAAAACTTAGCCGCTGGGTAGTCATAAGCAGTAATCATGACGATTTTTTCGCCCTGTGCCTTCATCTTCAAAAAATCACTCGTACTTTTCATCATTTTCTCCTCCTTTAATTTAAGAAGAAAACATGAGAAGACCCCGATACCCGCGATTTGCAGTTTTCGAAGTTTTTCTCTTATACGAAAAGGTGCGCTAACATCACGTTTTTTCGTATAAAAAAATCCCTCTGTCCTATAAATAGACAGAAGGATTGCGTTTTACGAATCCAAAAATAACGCAGTTTGTTTTCTTCCGTCCCTGTCTTATTTAAGATCAAGGCAGATCTTTTTAATTGTTAAAACGTGTAAAAAGGTACAGTTCAAAAATGATACTGTCCATATCGCTACTATAACAAGTTTTGATAAAAACGTACACATATTTCTATGAAAATAATTCGCATTTTTGCAGGAAAAGCATAGGCTTCAAAATAATTAATCCCCAAACAAAACCCTTCCACTAAAGAAATTGGAAGGGCCTCTACTGAACTTTAGTCTAATTTGATTTTGAACAAATGGGCTTATGTATTTTCTGCAGATGATGAATGAGAAGAGCGCACTTTTCCACAACGAACACAGCGGTCTGTAAAATAACTGAATTTATGATAGCCAAGCATACGACAAAACATAGAACTTATCATTTTCATAACTCTAGTTCACCCCGAACCTCGTATTTTACTGTTCATTTATTACTATTTACTTACCATTATATTCCTATCTATAAGAGAAAATACCATATTCATAGTTAAAATGTAATTATATTTTGAATATTTTTACATTTGAATCTAATTCCTTAACCTATAATCTTTAATTCACAGGTCCTTTTAGCTAAAACAAAAAAATAACTCTTTTTTAATAGGTAAAATTCACCTATAAAAAGAGTTATTGCTTAATAATATATTATAATTTACTCATTCAATTCAATATCCGCGGAATAGATGCTCCGGATTTCACCATTCTCAAGCTGTATTTCAAGAACGCCCGCTTCAGTTATGCCAATCGCTTTTCCCTGAAGAACTTCAGTTAATGTAGTGGCTTTAATTTGTTTGCCAATTGTCCCTGAAGCTTCTTCCCAAAGCTTCTTAATCGGGCTAAATCCTTGTGTTACATAAAGTTCACTATATTTCTCTAAATAGTTTAAAATTGTACCAACTAGCTCAGCACGGTTTAATGTACTTTTTTCTTCAATACTTAAAGAAGTGGCAATAGCATGAAGATCCTCAGGGAAATCATCTCGCTGCTGATTTACATTGATGCCGATGCCGATTAACAAAGCTTGCACTCGATCCATTTCGGCAATCATTTCTGTTAAAATACCCGTACATTTTAATCCATTTATTAAAATATCATTTGGCCATTTAATGACAGGTGTAAAATTACTATAGAGTGATTTAATCGCATTAACAATCGAGACCGCGGCTACTAAAGTAAATTGAGGCGCTTGATGCGGCAATACATCAGGCTTAATAATTACCGTCATCCAAATGCCTTTTCCTTTAGTGGATTCCCAAGGACGGCTCATGCGTCCCTTCCCATTTGTTTGTGTCTCGGCGATTACAACCGTTCCATCTTGTGCACCTTTGCGCGCTAATTCATGTGCAATCGTTTGTGTAGTGGCACACTCTTCAAAGTAATGGATTGTTTGACCAAATCTCTCCGTAGTCAAAAAGGATGCAATGCTCGCCGCATCCACTCTATCTGGATTATTGGTTAGCAAATAACCTTTTTTCTTTATTGTATCGAACGTATATCCCTCTTCTTGTAGAGATTGCAGGTGTTTCCATACTGCTGTTCGGGAAATTCCTAACTCTTCAGCCAGATGCTGGCCAGAAATAGGCTCACCCGAGGCAAGAAGGAAACGTTTCAATATTCTATCTTTCATCGATAAAGTCATTTAAGAACCATTCCTTCAACTTGTCTTCGTCATTTTCTACATATCCATTCAAGACAGCAATCGTCGCAGCATCTAATGCCACCTTAATCCACGGACCTCTTTTTCGAGAGGTCAAATTCACCAAATGATTCCCGTTGATGGCTAGTTGATTCATCGATTGCAGCGGCAAGTTGCTTTTAACTGCTTTTATATGTTCCTTTTCAAATGCCGGCTTCTCATTCTGCCAACATGCGAAGTCATAAGCCGTTTCAAGTACTTCCAGCTCATTTGAAAAATAATCCATCGCAGTCCATTTTTGTCGAAGGGCATCAAAAGCTTTTAGTACTTTACGGATATACGTTTTTTCCTTATTCGACAACCGGTAAAACTCTACAATCTTTTGGAAGTCTTGACGATTTAACAAACACAAATAAGCCCATCCAACTTCGGATTTTTCAGCTTTAAATGTACGCCAATCCTCAAGTTGCTCCGCAAAATGACCCACTAGAAATTTCGACAGGCTACTTTCATTCAATACTTGCAGTCCATAGTAGACATACTTGCTTTTCCAAATTTTCGCCATTTCCATTGAGATTCGTTCATTCGCAATAAAATCAATTAAATCACTGTCGATTTGGATTGCCTTTAACGTCTCCCCTTCAATAGAAAAACCTAATTGTGCCCCAAAACGAATTGCTCTTAGCATTCGAAGAGCATCCTCTCGGAAACGGATATTGGGATCTCCTACTGCACGAATCACTCTATTTTCGATATCTTCTTTGCCGCCATATAAATCAATGATGTTGCCTTCTTTTGTATAAGCCATTGCGTTAATGGTAAAGTCGCGCCGTTGTAAGTCTTCCTCGAGATTGCGAACAAATGCCACTTCTTCAGGTCTACGATAATCACTATATGTACCTTCTGTTCGATAGGTTGTTACTTCGATTGGTTCACCTTCATCCAACACCAATACGGTACCGTGTTCGATGCCAACATCTACTGTTGACGAAAAAATTTGTTTCACCTCGGAAGGTAAGGCACTTGTTGCCACATCCACATCATTGACCTGTCTATCCAATAGATGATCCCGAACCGCACCGCCTACGATCACTGCTTCAAAGCCGCCGTTTTCAATCTTGTCAATCACGCGTAATGCAACGTCCCATTCCTTACTTAGTTTCATACTCGAAGCGCCACCAATCTCTCATAGAGTTGTTCATAATGATCAATAATCGGTTTAGCTAAAAACTTTGTTTGTATTGATGTAATGGCTGCTTGACGGAATTGAATTAATCGGTTTTCATCTTTTAATAATTCAATTGCGTATTTAGCTGCAGTCTCGACATCACCTGGTTCAACAATAAAACCATTTTCTCCATGTTGGATGACTTCAGGAATTCCCCCTACATTTGTACCGATGCCTGGAACCCCGCAAGCCATTCCTTCTAGCAATACCAATCCAAAAGATTCGGTTTCTGACATTAATAATTTTAAATCACTTAAACCGAAAAGCTCTGCCACATTTTCTTGTTTTCCTAAAAATAAGACATCCTCTTTAAATGGAGATGATTTCACTAAGTCCACCATTCTTTGCTTTTCCGGACCATCTCCAACTAACAATAGTTTGGCCGGCATTTCTTCTCGGACTTTAAAAAATGTATGAATGATATCTGGCAAATTTTTTATCTTACGGAAGTTGGAGACATGAATAAGTACACGTTCATTGTCCCTAATACCGTATTGTGCTTTCAAATTACTGGAATCAATCGGCTTGAAGATCGACTCATCCACGAAATTATAGACAGTCTCAATATCTTTCTTTGTCCCGATTAATTGATATGTCTGTTCTTTTAAAGCATTTGAAACTGCTGTCACAACGTCCGACTTTTCAATTCCGTATTTAATCGCCTGAGCCATTGTCGAATCCTGCCCTAAAACAGAAATATCTGTTCCATGCAAGGTTGTGACAATTCCTATATTTTCGCCGCACATTTCACGTGCAAGTACCGCACATACGGCATGAGGAATAGCATAATGAACATGCAATACATCTAATTTCTTCTCTTTGATAATATCAGCCATTTTGCTTGCTAAAGCAATATCGTATGGTGGATATTGAAAAACAGAGTAATTATTGACTTCAACTTCATGGAAAAATACATTCGGGTAAATTTTATTCAATCGAAATGGAACACTTGATGTGATAAAGTGAATCTCATGCCCTCTTTCAGCAAGCATTTTGCCAAGTTCTGTTGCAAGAACTCCAGAACCGCCGACAGTTGGATAACATGTAATTCCGATTTTCAGCTTTCTCATCCGACGTTCATCCTCTCTATCTAATGTAATTAATTACTTTAATCATTGAAAACAAATTAATTAATCAAATATGTGTAGATTCAAGTATGCTTATTGTTCATAATAATTGAACAAAGCATCCGTCAGAAGTTCTTTATATTTAGATAATTAACAGCTATTTTAAATGCAAAAGTTTTATTTACTTTTTCTATTTTATTTACGTCTTTCCTGGATTAACCGCCAATCGACAAATCCTTCTTGCAGGCCTTTTAGTAAAATTTCTGCTGTTCCCATATTTGTTGCCAATGGAATGTGGTAAACATCGCATAGTCGGACAAGTGCCGTCACATCAGGTTCATGTGGCTGCGCCGTTAAAGGATCCCGGAAGAAAATGACCATATCCATGTCATTGTTAGCAATCATGGAGCCAATCTGCTGATCGCCGCCTAGTGGGCCTGAACGAAATCGTGTCAGATTTAAACCTACCTCATCTTGAATTCTTTGCCCTGTAGTTCCTGTTGCAAACAAATCATGCTCAGATAATATCTCTTTATATGCGATTGCAAACTCAACTAGACTATCTTTTTTACGATCATGTGCAATTAGAGCGATTTTCATGTTAAATCTCCATTCTTCTTATAGGATATTTTCTAATCCGTATACTAATTCTTCCAAAGTCATGACTTTTTCAACACAATACACTACGCCACCCATAAAGGATTCTCGATTATAGGAATCATGGCGGATAGTAAGCATTTGTCCTTCTCCGCCAAATAGTACCTCTTGATGAGCAACCAATCCAGGCAAACGGACCGAATGGATGCGCATTCCTTCAAAGTCTGCCCCTCTTGCCCCAGGCATTGTTTCTGTTTCAAATTCATGTCCCTGTTTTCTGGCTTCCCGAACTTCTGCAATCATTTGGGCTGTTTTCTTGCCAGTACCTGAAGGAGCGTCTAATTTACGATCATGATGCAATTCAATAATTTCAACATGCGGCAAGTATTTCGCTGCCTCTTTTGCGAATTTCATCATTAATACAGCACCAATTGCAAAGTTAGGGGCAATAATACAGCCGACCTTGCCCACTCTTGCGAGATTCGTCAGCTCTTCTAATTGTTCATCCGTGAATCCTGTTGTCCCTACAACAGTACGAACATTATGCAGCATTGCTTCTTTTGTATGCTCATAGACGGAATGCGGATTCGTCAGGTCGATTAAAACATCCGGTTTTGTTTCCGTGATTAACTGCGTTAAGTTCGTATAAATAGGAACATCTAAATTAGACGGAAACATTTCAAGTTCCGCTAAACTATCTCCCACATGCTTGTAATCTAATGCTGCCACAAGCTCTAATCCGTCATGATTACAAACTGTTTTCACGGCTTCTGAACCCATCTTGCCTCTGCTTCCTGCTATTGCTACTCGTATTGTCATGATTATTCATCCTTTCATTGCCCATTTTCTAATCTCACATAGATTTAGAATCCATTATGAATTGTGTCGCCTATTTCGGATACCTGCCGCTTCTATATAACATACTAACCACAAGAAAATATTAGAGTTTACTCTAAGAAATAATACCTTGTTATACGAATTTTCTATGTATAGCTCTATTTTACATACGATTATTATACTAAAAGTCTCAATCGAAATCATACCATGCACATACTAACATCGTATATAATAAAGGACTATGTTGTCAAAAGTTGAAAAATACAACATAATAAGGTGAAACTTCAATCGGTGGGATTCGTTTCCACAGATTGTTAGCTGTCCATTTGGGTATTTACTTATAGGCCCATTTTGGGGTTAGCAAACTAAAGGTTAATAGAGGAAAGTGTGAACCTAAATACATCCCCTATTTTTCAACTTGAAGTTATTCCATGTTATGTGGGTTAAACTGCAAGTTAATATCTGTATAATTGTACAACCAATAATAGAAAAGAAAAATATTTATTGTTGAATGTTTGGAGGTTTTTTTTTGAAAGGTTTAAAAATTAAAAATATTATCGGGATATTATTAGGTGCAGCCATATTCAGTTTCGGCTTTCTGCATTTTAATATTCAAAATGAACTTGGTGAAGGCGGGTTCAGCGGGATTACGTTGATTTTATTCTTCACATTAAATTGGGATCCAGCTATTATGAACCTAATTCTGAATATCCCCATGTTTATTATTGGGTGGAAACAGTTTGGCCGCAAAGAATTTATCTATACGATTATCGGTACTGTTTCAGTTTCCGTATTTTTACGTATTTTCCAATCCCATCAGCTCACATTGGACCTGCATGACGACTTATTATTGGCAGCATTATTTGCTGGAGTGTTCGTAGGTATTGGGCTGGGAATCATTTTCAGATGTGGGGGAACAACCGGCGGAGTGGATATCATTGCCCGTGTAGCCCATAAATATCTAGGATGGAGTATGGGCCGTACGATGTTTATGTTTGATGCTTTTGTTATTTTCGCATCATGGCTGACTTTCTTGGATGCACGTTCAATGATGTACACATTGGTTGCAGTTTTCGTGGGAGCCAGAGTGATTGATATGGTACAAGATGGTGCTTATTCTGCAAAAGCTGCACTGATTATTTCAAATAATCCAGATGAAATTGCGGATTTAATCTCTGAGAAGATGGAACGCGGTATTACCGTTTTCCACGGCTATGGACATTACACGAAGCAATCAAAGGATGTGCTGTATTGTATAGTAGCTCGAAATGAATTAGTTCGACTGAAAACGATTATACGTTCAATTGATCCAAATGCCTTTGTTTCGATTATTGATGTAAAGGATGTTCACGGAGAAGGATTTAGGATTGATGAGTAACAATTATTAATACCAAAATTTTCATTTCAAATTGAAAGCGCTTGGATATATTTATTATTCCAAGCGCTTTCTTTAATTAGTGGTATTTCCGGAAGTTTTTGAGTGAGTACTTGTTATTACTCATCAGCTTTTGTTAAGACTTCATTTACGTAACGAGCCACTTCTTCAATTTCTTCCTCGGATAAAATTGTTTCAAAGGCTGGCATTGAGGTACCGCCATTTGTTACTCGTTGCACTACATCATCATAGTTCTCTGCTACTTTGCTTTGTTGCAGGTTTGGTCCGTTATGTCCATTTGCCCCCAGATTACCGTGACAAGCTAAGCAGTTCCCCTCATAAATGGAAAGCCCTGCTTCATATGAATCGCTTGTAGCTCCAGTAGTATCTTCAGAGGACTCTGATTCTGTCGGTTCTGCGCTCGTTGTTATTTTTTCTCCGCTCACACCCTCCGATGCATCAGTTGGTGTACCATCCCAGCTTCCATTCAATTTGAAAGTATACACTTTATCGCCATGAACAGAGCC
>Ga0180215_1003496_pt1 | contig 14713 bp, 13 predicted proteins | sample eDN3rd37CBELigBY_FD_128871 | JGI IMG/M metagenome (GOLD analysis project Ga0180215, IMG submission 128871) | Enriched backyard soil microbial communities from Emeryville, California, USA - eDNA 3rd pass 37_C BE-Lig BY (version 2) (version 2) | ecosystem: Environmental > Terrestrial > Soil >...
CGGCACCTTCGCGATCGCGACCCGCGGCAGGCCCTCGCGCCGGTACTCGACGGCGACGAAGTCGCGGAACGCGTCGACGCCCTCGAGGCGCACCGCCGGGTTGTGCGGCAGCAGCATGCGACGCGGCCCCTGAGGGTCGGATGCCGCGACGCTCACGAGCTCGAAGTTCACGGCGCCGTCGTTGTGCACGATGAGCAGCCGGTCCCTGCCGCCCGCCACGACGTGCTCGACGTCGTACTCGACGCCCTCCTTGCGCGGCCACACGACGCGGAACTCGCCCGTCGGATCGTCGGCGTCGAGCAGCCAGGTCTCGCTCGTGACGTTGGAGGCGGCCTCGATCATGAGGAACCTGCGGCTGCGGGTGATGCCGACCCCGAGCCAGAACCGCTCGTCGGGCTCGCTGAAGACCGAGACGTCGTCGGATGCCGCGGTGCCGACCTCGTGACGCCAGATCGTGTCGGGCCGCCACGACTCGTCGACGGTGGCGTAGTAGACGTAGCGCCCGCTCGGATCGAAGACCGCGCCGGCGGCGGTGCCCTCGATCACGTCGTCGTACTCGCGACCCGATCCGTCGAGCGACCGCAGCCGGATCGTGTACCGCTCGTCGCCCTCGACGTCGATGCCGAAGAGCAGCGTCGAGCCGTCGGCCGACACGTCGAAGCTGCCGAGTGCGTAGAACTCGTGGCCTTCGGCCTCGACGTTGTCGTCGAGCAGCACCTGCTCACCGGGGAGGCGCTCGTACGAGGCATCCACCAGCTCGTCGCCGGTGGTCTCGGGCAGCACCGGCGGCTCCCAGTCGTCGCCCGACGCGGGCACGCGGCAGTGGATGCCGTACTGCGCCCCCTCGACCGTGCGGGTGAAGTACCACCAGTCGCCCTCGCGCGTGGGCACGCTGAGGTCGGTCTCCTTCGTGCGGGCGCGGATCTCCTCGAAGAGCTGCTCCTGCAGCAGCGAGAGATGCTCGGTGCGGGCCTTCGTGTAGGCGTTCTCCTCGTGCAGGTGGGCGATGACCGCCGGATCGTCCTTGTCGCGGAGCCACTCGTACTCGTCGATCACCACATCCCCGTGGTGCACTCGTTCGGTCGGTCGCTTCTCGGTGTTCGGAGGAGTGAGCACGGACTCCACGGTACGCCCAAGCGGCGGCGCGGTTCGAGGGGCCGAGCGGATGCCGCGGGCCGCTCGCCGGGGCGCGGAGGGGGCCGTCCGTTTCGCGCTGGGCGGACAAGTGAGGTTAGCCTAAGCTCATCCACTCCGTTCGACCCGGGAGACGACCGTGCTCGCGAACTACCTGATCGGCCTGCGCGAAGGCCTCGAGGCAGGGCTCATCGTCGGCATCCTCGTCGCCTACCTCGGCAAGCTCGGCCGACGCGACCTGCTCGGCCGGCTCTGGATCGGCATCGGGCTCGCCATCGCCGTCTCGCTCGGCGTCGGCGCCGCGCTCACCTGGGGGCCGTACGCGCTCACGTTCCAGGCGCAGGAGATCCTCGGCGGGGTGCTCTCCCTCGTGGCCGTCGCCATGGTCACCTGGATGATCTTCTGGATGGGCACGCACGGCGCGGGCCTCTCGAAGGAGTTGCGCGGACGCGTCGACGACGCGATCGACCGCTCGTGGATCGCGCTGGTCGTGCTCGGCGCGCTGAGCGTCGGCCGTGAGGGCATCGAGACCGCGCTGTTCGTGTGGGCCAACGTGGCCGGGGGCAGCGATCCCGTCATCGGCACGCTCGGCGCGGTGCTCGGCATCGCCACGGCGATCGTCACCTCGTGGCTCATCTCGAAGGGCCTCGTGCGCTTCAACCTCTCGGTCTTCTTCACCTGGACGGGCCTGTTCCTCATCCTCGTCGCCGCCGGCGTGCTCGCCTACGGCATCGGCGACCTGCAGGAGGCCTCGGTGCTCCCGGGCTGGGGCGAGCCCGCATGGAGCCTCGCCGGGATCATCCCCCCGGGCAGCCCGCTCGACACCGTGCTCGGCGGCATCTTCAACTTCACGCCCGAGCCCACGTGGGCACAGGTCATCGGCTGGCTCGCGTACGTGGCGATCGTGGTCTCCCTGTACGTCGTCATGCTGCGCCGACGCCACCGGCCCGCGGCGCAGCCCGCAGCCGCGTCGGCGTCGGCGCCGACCGCGTCCCAGGCCTCGACCTCGACCCAGACCCCGACCGCGAGCGCGCTCGCGCCGACCCCGATCAGGAGTACTCCATGACCCGACGTGCCCTCGCGGCATCCGCTGCCGTGACCGCACTGGCCCTCGCCCTGACGGGCTGCGTCGCGAAGAGCGAGGCCGCCGAAGCCATCGCCGTCGACATCACCGACGACGGATGCGCCGTGGCCACGTCGACCGCGACGGCGGGTGCCGTGACGTTCGCCCTCGAGAACAACGGCACCGACGTGAACGAGTTCGAGATCCTCGCCGAGGACCAGCTGCGCATCGTCGGCGAGAAGGAGAACGTGACGCCGGGCCAGCAGGTGCAGTTCACGGCGCAGCTCGCGCCGGGCACGTACTACACGGCCTGCAAGTTCCAGCAGGTGGGCGCCCCGGTCGGCCTCGCCGAGTTCACCGTCACGGGCGAGGCGACGGCGGTGTCGTCCGACGAGCAGGCGCTCGCCGAGCAGGCCGTCGCCGAGTACATGGGTTACGTGCGGTCGCAGACCGCCGAGCTGCTGCCGCTCGTCGAGGCCTTCGCCGCCGCGTACGCCGCGGGCGACGACGAGACCGCCCGGTCGCTCTACGCCGCGACCCGCGTGCCGTACGAGCGGATCGAGCCGACGGCCGAGGCGTTCGGCGACCTCGATCCGAAGATCGACTTCCGCGAGGTCGACGCCGTCGCCGACGGCCTCGACTGGACCGGCTTCCACCGCATCGAGAAGGACCTCTGGCCGCCGGCCGCGGGCGAGCTCAACTCCGACGGCCAGGATGCGCTCGCCGGCTGGACCCCGTCGACCGCCGAAGAGCGCCGGGCGTTCGCCGACGGCCTCGTCGCCGACGTGACCGAGCTGCACGAACTCGTGACCGCCGACGACTTCGAGGTCTCGCTCGCCGACATCTCGAACGGCGCGATCGCGCTGCTCGACGAGGTCGCCGCCGGCAAGATCACCGGCGAGGAGGACTGGTGGAGCGGCACCGACCTCTCGGACTTCGCCGCCAACGTGCAGGGCGCCGGTGTCGCGTTCGGCGCGGTGCGCGCGCTCGCCGAGTCGAAGGGCGACGAGGGGGCCGCGCTCGCCGACGAGATCGACGCGCAGTTCGCCGCGCTCGAGGCGGCGCTCGCGGGCTACGGCTCGCTCGACGCCGGGTTCGTCGACTACGCGACGCTGACGGATGCCGACAAGAAGGCGCTCTCCGACGAGGTGAACGCCCTGGCCGAGCCGCTCTCGCAGCTCACGGCGACGGTGCTCGGCGTCTGATGTCCGACGACACCCGGTCGTCGAGTAGCGATCCGCGAAGCGGAACGCGTATCGAGACGCACCACGACGAGGGTCTCGAGACGGGTGCGGCTGCGCCGCGCCCTCCTCGACCAGCGGAGGGCGTCAGCCGCCGACAACTGCTCGGCCTGTTCGGCGCGGGCGCGGCGGGCGTCGCGGTCGGCGCCGCCGGGGGAGCGGCCGCCGCGGTCGCCGTGACCGGCCCCGGCTCCGCGTCCGGGAGCGGCGCGGCATCCTCGTACCCGTTCTTCGCCGCGCACCAGGCCGGCATCACGACGCCCGCACAGGACCGCCTGCACTTCGCCGCGTTCGACGTCGACGACACGCTCGACCGGCAGGGCCTCATCGAGCTGCTCACCGAGTGGACCGACGCCGCGGCGCGGCTCACCCAGGGCCTCGAGGTCGTCGAGGGCGGCGCCGTGGGCGGATCCGACTATGCGCCGCCGGTCGACACCGGCGAGGCGCTCGGCCTGCCCGCCGCAGGGCTCACGATCACGTTCGGCTTCGGCCCCGGCCTGTTCGCGGATGCCTCGGGCGCCGACCGGTTCGGCCTGGCCGCCCGCCGCCCGGGGGGCCTCGAGCCGCTGCCGCGCTTCCAGGGCGACGCCCTGCAGCCCGAGCGCAGCGGCGGAGACCTCTGCATCCAGGCCTGCGCCGACGACCCGCAGGTCGCGGTGCACGCGATCCGCAACCTCAGCCGCATCGCGTTCGGACGCGCCACGCTGCGCTGGTCGCAGCTCGGCTTCGGGCGCACCTCGTCGACGTCGACGACGCAGGCGACGCCGCGCAACCTGTTCGGCTTCAAGGACGGCACCGCGAACCTCAAGGCCGAGGACCGCGACGCGCTCGAGGAGCACGTGTGGGTGCAGGAGGGCGACGGCCCCGCGTGGCTCATCGGCGGCTCGTACCTCGTCGCCCGGCGCATCCGCATGATCATCGAGAACTGGGATCGCGTGCAGCTCGGCGAGCAGGAGCTGCTCGTGGGCCGGTCGAAGGGGGAGGGCGCGCCGCTCTCGGGCGGCACGGAGTTCACCGAGCCCGACTTCGCGGCGACGGGCGCGAAGGGCCGCCCGCTCATCGACCCGAACTCGCACGTGCGCCTGGCGCACCACTCGTCGAACGGCGGCGCGCGCATGCTGCGGCGCGGCTACAACTTCGTCGACGGCAACGATGAGCTCGGCCGCCTCGACGCGGGGCTCTTCTTCCTGTCGTACCAGCGGTCGCCCGAGCAGTTCATCACGGTGCAGCGCTCGCTCGCGACCGACGGGCTCAACGAGTACCTGAAGCACGTGGGCTCGGCGATCTTCGCGGTGCCGGCCGGCGTGCGCAAGGGCGAGTTCGTCGGCCAGGCGCTGTTCGCCTGATCGCGACCCTTCGTGGGCCCGAAGATTCACTCGTCCTCGTCGACGAGCGAGACCTCCCACTGATCACCGCCGAGCGGTCGCAGCACGCCGCGCACGCGTTCGCCGTGGTACTCCGCCTGGAACGGCACGAGTCCGGTCGTGCCCGCCGCGAAGCTCTGCCCGGCGCCGAACGTCGGCTTGAGGTAGCCGAGCTCGAGGAGCGCCGCCGCCCGCTGCGTGGAATCGTGGATCGCGGACAGTGTCCACACCATGGCTGCGGCGACGAGCGCGCCGACGAGGAATCCGAGATAGCCCATCTCGCGGAGCCGCTTGCGGCGCACGCGGGTGCCGACCACGGAGGCCGCGACCGCGACGACCATCAGCACCGCCGGGACCACCAGCGGCCAGGGTTCCCAGGGGGCGAGCGTGACCGTGTCGTTCATTCGACCTGTGCCTTGCCTGCCCGATCGTACTCCTGCCGCACTGCTGCGTGCTCCCGCGCGAGCGCGGTGAGCGCGGCGTCTGAGGTACCTCAGGCGGAGTGAGGCGGCCGCGTGCGGCACGGCGCCTGGAAATACGGCGATCGTCCGATGGGCGGTGGATGCCTCAGCGCGCACGCTGGGGTCATCAGCCACCCAGGAGGACACCATGCAGCACTCGGCCGACTTCACGTCGCTCCACGGCCACCGTGCCGACGCCGCCCGCGGCGAGCGTGAACTCGAGTTCCGTCGCATCGCCGAGGAGCGCCGCGCGCTCGAAGCCGCCCAGTCGGCCGAGGCGTCCGCTGCGCACCGCCGCCGCACGCGCCGCGCCCCGCGGCTCGCACTGCGATGACCCGCATGCGGGCCGGGGCGTCCCCGACGGCCGCCGCGTCAGTCGGGCAGCTCCCGGATCTCCCACCGGTCGCCGCCGAGCGGGCGCAGCACGCCGCGCACCCGTTCCCCGTCGCGGACGGCCTGCCACGCCATGGGCGGCAGTTCGCGGGCGATCACGTCGGTGGTGCCCGTGAAGGTCGGCGAGTCGTAGCCCGCGCCGACGAGCGCCGTCTCGCGGGCCTGCGTGTCCCAGATGCCGGACATCGCCCACGTCATCCACGCGGCGGCGAGTCCGCCCACCACGAACAGCGCGTAGCCCGCCTCTCGCACGGGCTTCGACCGGTAGCGCGAGCCGACCGTTGACGCCATGATCGCCACGACCAGCACGATGCCGGGGAACACCAGCGGCCACGGATCCCACGGGGCGATGGTGACGACCTGGCTCACCGTCATGCGCTCACCCCGTCTTCGTCCAGTCGAGGTTGATGACGTCGCCGATGTACACCCTCTCGCCGAAATCGTGCACCTGCGGGTTCATGCGCAACAGCTGCTGCTGCGGCAGCTCGAAGCGCTGCGCGATGTCGAAGAAGCTGTCGCCTTCGACGACCGTGTAGCTGAACGGCACGCCGGCGGCGTCGAGCACGGGCGTGCCGGTGGCGCCGGGACGAGCGCCGGTGTCGTACGCGGGACCCCACTCGACGACGGGAGCGGGCGCGTTCGGCACGGGATCGGGAGCGACCGGCTCGGGCTCGGCGACGGGCGGAGGGCTCGTGGCGGACGGCGGCTCGGGGCTGGCCGTCACGGTCGCGGTGACGGTGACCGGTGGCGGGGCCGCGACGGGCTGCGCGACGCATCCGGTCAGGGCACCGACGACGACCGCGACGCCCGACGCGACCATGAATCCGAGCACGATCCGAGCACTGCCGACTCCGTGCTCCATCGGGCCTCCCCGTCGATGCTCCCGACCGCCCGCATTCCTCGAGCGAGCCGATCGCGACAGCCTAGCCGTCGAATCGGGAAGCGCCATCCGTCATCCACAGGGACGGGCCCGTCGCATCGAGGGTCGCCCTCAGGTCGCATCGAGGATCGCCGCGCGGATGCGCGCCAGCCCCTCCACCAGCTGCGTGTCCGACACGCCCGCGTAGCCGATCACGAACCCCGGCTCCTCCTCGCCGGCGACGGCGGAGTACTCCGCGAGCGGCGCGACCGCGACGCCCTCGGCCGCGAGCCGGTCGAGCACGCCGGCGGATGCCGCGTGGTCGGGCAGTCGCACCACGGCGTGCAGTCCGCCGTCGAGTCCGCTGAGCGGAGCACCGGGCAACCCGTCGAGGGCCTCGAGCACGAGGCGGCGCCGGTGCGCGTAGTCGCGGCGCGTCCCGGCGATGTGGCGTCGCACGACGCCGCTCGCGAGCAGGGCGGCGACCGCGTCCTGCACCGGTCCGGCGACGGGGCATCGGTCGTCGGCGCGCATGCGCGCGTAGGCGTCGCGCAACGCGGGGTTGTCGGGCAGCACCAGGTAGCCGAGACGCAGCCACGGCGTGAGCACCTTCGAGAAGCTGCCCACGAGCACCGCGCGTCCGGCGTCGTCGAGCGAGGCGAGGGCGGGCAGCGGCGGCCCGAGGTGCCGGTACTCGCTGTCGTAGTCGTCCTCGAGCACGATCGCATCCGCCGAGCGCGCCCACTCGAGCAGCTCGAGCCGGGCGGCCACCGGCAGCCGGCCGCCGAGCGGGTACTGGTGGCTCGGCGTGACCAGGACCGCGTCGGGCCGTCGCGGCATCCCTCGCAGCGCGCCGACGTCGAGGCCGTCGGCGTCGACCGGGACCGGCACCGTGACCGCGCCGTGGAGTTCGAGCGTGCGCCGCGCCGAGGGGTAGCCGGGATGCTCGACCGCGATCAGGGGTGGGCGTCCGAGGGCGAGGGCCAGCGCCGACGCACTGAGCGAGAGGGCCTCCGCCGTGCCGGCGGCGACCACGATGTCGTCGGCGACGCATGCCACGCCGCGCGCCAGCCGCAGGTGGTCGGCGATCTCCTCGCGCAGGCGGGGCGTGCCGAAGGGCCTCGGCGACTCCGACGGGATATCGCGGGTCGCCGCCTCGCGCCAGGCCGCACGCCAGGCGCGCGCGTCGATGCGCGAGGTCGAGGGCCGGCCGGGCATCAGGTCGATGCGTGGCGCCGCCTCGTCGTCGGCGATCGACCGCTCCAGACCTTCCGACCCGCGTCGGGCGCCCGGCCGTTCCTCCTCCTGCGGCCGGCCGTCCGACGCGATCCCGACGGCGGCGGATGCCGCGTCGTCGCGCCGCACGAGGTCGGCGACGCGCGTGGGCGCGCCCTGCCGCATCTCGAGGTAGCCCTCGCCGGCGAGCTGCTCGTAGGCCGCGACCACCGCGCTGCGCGACACCCCGAGCTCGGCCGCGAGGCCCCGCGTCGAGGGCATGGGGTCGCCCGCACGCAGCGACCCGCCGAGGATGCCGCGACGCAGGCCGTCGACGAGTTGCACGCCGATCGGCTGGCGCGAGTCGCGATCGATCACGAGCACGGGTCCGTCCACGGCGCCCTCCGATCTTCCAGACTGGACTGCCGGAACATGCGAGAACTGGTCTGTGTGGCGAACCAGTGTGCTCGCGAGACTAGCAGCGTGACCCTGACGAACACCACCGCCCCCCGCAGCATCCGCCGACTCGCCGACCGGCAGGTCGACGACCGCGAGGCGCTCTACGAACTGCTCGACACCGAGCTCGTCGGCCACCTGGTCGCCGTCGTCGACGGTGTTCCGTTGGTGGTGCCCATGGGCTTCGCGCGGGTGGGGGAGCACGTGCTCGTGCACGGCTCGACAGGCGGGGGCTTCGCTCTGCGCGCCGCCGCGGAGCGCGCGACCGTCGCCTTCTCGGTGACCGCGCTCGACGGACTCGTGTTCGCACGGTCGCTGTTCGACAGCTCCATGAACTACCGCAGCGCCGTGGTCTACGGCGTGCTCGAGCCCGTCGACGACGAGCAGGCGGATGCCGCGCTGCTCGCGCTCGCCGAACGGCTCATGCCCGGCCGGTCCGCCGAGGTGCGCGCGATGACGCGCAAGGAGACGGCGGCCACGCGCGTACTGCGGCTCGCACTGGACGACGTCGTCATGAAGCGGCGTGCGGCCGGGGCATCCGAAGACCCCGACGACGGCGAGGACCACGCGGTCTGGGCCGGCGTCGTGCCGCTCGTGCGCGCCTGGGGCACGCCCGAGCCCTCCCCGCTCACGCAAGCGGGGACCCCGATCCCGGATTCGGTGCTCGCCCTGACGACGGGCTCGCGCCGGATCGACAGACTCCACTGATGGAAATGAAAGGAGGTGCGTAATGTTCGCGACCTTGATCGTGCTGGGTGTGCTCGCCGCTGCGGCGCTCACGACCTCGCTCGTGCAGTTCCGGCGTGACGGCTACCACCGCATGCCCACGCTCCAGCACTGAGCCCGACACGACCCGACGAACGAACGCGCCTCACCGGTCGACCACGTCGACCGGACCGCCCGGGCCCCCTGCCGCCCGGGCGCCCCGAGGGCCTCAGCCGCCCCTCGATCACTCCCATGCCCGAAATAGGGCGATCGTCCGATGGGTGCCGGGTGCCTTAGCGCGCACGCTGATGGCATCCGATGGACGTATCGGACGGACTCCAGGAGGAATCATGCAGTTCTCGGCAGACTTCGTGGCCGCAGGCTCCCACCGCGCGAACGTGCTCGCGGCCGAACTCGAGATCAGCCGCCGCATGGCCGCCGCGGAGCGCGGGTCGGGTGACGCGGGGCCGTCGCCCGACCCGGTCGCGCATCGGGCGCACCGCGCGCACCGCGTTCCCCGCCGGCGGCGCGCGCACGGCCGTGCGCGAGAGCTCCCCCTGCGGTGAGCCTCGTCGACGCCGTGCGCGGTGTCGGTGGTGAGTGGCACCATGAGATGGTGACCACGTCAGCGCCGGCCATGATCGGCCGAGACGCCGACCTCGCCATGCTGAACCAGCGGCTCGACGAGGTTCGGGCGGGTGCACCGTTCACCGTCATCATCGGCGGCGAGGCGGGCATCGGCAAGACGCGCCTCGTGCGCGAGTTCGAGGCCGGCCTCGCCGACGACGTGCGCCTGCTCGCCGGCCAGTCCGTCGACCTGGGCAGCGTCGCGGCGCCCTACGCGCCGGTCAAGACCGCGCTGCGCACGCTCCTCGCCGAGGTCGGTGCGCAGCGCATGCTCGACGCGGTCGGTCCGGGCCGTGCGGCGCTCATCGCGCTGCTGCCCGAGCTGGTGGCCGACGACTCCTCCGTCGCCACGATCGTGCCGCCGGTGGCGCCGGTCGCCGCCGGCTCGGCGACCGGGCAGCTGCACGAGGCGATCGCCGTGCTGCTCGAGACGTTCTCGCGCGACCACCCCATCGTCTTCGTCATCGAAGACCTGCACTGGATCGACGCGGCGAGCCTGGCCCTGCTCCGCTTCCTCATGCGCTCGCTCGGGTCGAGCCGCGTGCTCACGCTGCTCACCTACCGCACCGAAGACGTGACGCGCGGCCACCCGGTGCGCGACTTCCTCACCGAGGCCGAGCGCGACCGCTGGGTCGAGCGTCGTGAGCTCGGCCGGCTCACCAAGCCGCAGGTCAAGAAGCTCACCCGCTCGCTCATCGTCGACGAGGCGCCCAGCGAGCAGGTGCTCGACACGATCTTCCGTCGCAGCGACGGCGTCCCGTTCTTCGTCGAAGAGCTCGTGAGCATCGACGGATGCCGCGACGAGGGCTTCGTGCCCGACACCCTGCGCGAGCTGTTGCTCGCCCGCTACGAACGTCTGCCCGACCCCGCCCAGGGGCTGCTGCGCCTCATCTCCACCGGCGGGGTGCGCATCTCGCACTCGATGCTCGAGGCGGTGTACACGGGCACGGCCGACGAGCTCGATGCCGCGGCCCGCCAGTGCGTGTACTACGGCGTGCTCACCATCGAGGGCGACGACTACGCCTTCCGGCACGCGCTCGTGCGCGAGGCGATCCTCTCCGACCTGCTCCCCGGTGAGAAGGCCCGATTCCACGCCCGGTACGCCGAGGCCTACGAAGCGGCCGCGGCCGCGGGTGCCCGGCGCCTCGCCGCCGAGATCTCCTACCACTGGCTCGGTGCCCACAACGCCGCCAAGGCGTTCCCCGCCACCATCCAGGCCATGCGCGAGGCTCGTGCCGCGGCGGCGTACGGCACCGCCGCACAGCTCGGCGAACGGGCGCTCGACCTGTGGGACGTGGTTCCCGATGCCGCCGAGCTCGCCGGCATGAGCAAGCTCGAGCTCATGGGCCGCACGGCCTCGCACCTGCGCAACGCCGGAGAGGGCGAACGCAGTCTCGCGCTCGTGAAGGCGGCGCTCGCCGAGTGCCCCCGCGACGACCCGAACTACCCACGGCTCCTGCGCGACAAGGGCCTCTACCTCGCCAACGTCGGCAAGCCCGGCTCGGTGGAGGTGCTCGAAGAGGCGCTCGCCGCCCTCGACGCCCGTGGCGAGACGGGGGCCACCGAGCTGCGCGCCACCACCCTCACCGCGCTCGCCGGTCGCCTCATGATCGACGGCCGGCTCGACGACGCGCTCGCGACCGCCGAGAAGGCCCTCGCCGCCGCCACCGAGATCGGCTCGGCCCGCTACGCGTCGATCGCCACGAACATCGCCGGCATCAGCCGCGCCGACGGGGGCGACGTCGCCGCGGGCCTCGCGCTGCTCGAGCGTGCCCGCGAGCTCGCCGACGGCGACGGAGCCGCCCTGCTGCGCTACTGGGTCAACGCGTCCGACCAGCACTACCTCGTCGGGCACTACGACGAGGCGGTGCGGCTCGCCGAGGAGGGGCTCGCCCAGGCGAAGACGCAGGGCGTCGAGCGCAGCTCGGGGGTCATCCTCGCGTCGAACGCCGTCGACCCGCTGTTCGCGCTCGGGGAATGGGAGCGCGGCGAGGAGCTCATCGACCGGGCGCTCGCGCTCGATCCGCCCGCGCCGTTCACGGTGTACCTGATCCGGGCTCGCATCTGGGCCCTGCTCTGGCGCGGCGAGACCGAGCGCGCCACGCGACTCTGGCGCGGCGCGCGACCGGCGATGACCGCCGTCATGGAGGTCGAGATGCAGACCCGCCTCGCCGTCGGTCGGGTCGCCGCGGAGCTCGCGCTCGCGAACGACGACCTCCCCACTGCCTGGCGTGAGGTTCGGCCGCTGCTGCACGAGCAGCACTCACCGCTCGCCGGCTACGCGCTGCCCTTCCTCTGGGTCGGCGCGCGCGTCGTGGCCGCGGTGCGCGCGCGCCCGCACGCGGTGAGCGAGGCCGTCGTCGCCGAGATCGACGAGGCGGTGCCGCAGCTGCGCGCCATGCTCGACGACGTGTCGTACTGGCCCACGCAGCCCGTCTGGGCAGCGGCGTTCGAGGCCGAGCTCGCCGCGGCATCCGAGGGTGCGGGCGCGGGAGTCGACGGCACCGACGTGTCCGCGTGGCGCGCGGCGGTCGAGGCCGCGGCCGCGCCCGAGGCTCCCGGATTCCTCATGGCCTACGCGCTGCTGCGGCAGGGCGAGGCCGAGCTGGCCGGCGCCGACCGCGCCGCGGCACGCTCGTCGCTGCAGGCCGCGCTCGAGGTCGCCGAGTCGGGCGGCGTCATCGCGGTGCGCGACCGCCTCGTGCGCGTGGCCGCGGCGGCCGGCATCGCCCTCGACGGCGTGGGCGGCGGGGCCGGCCTCGTCGCGCCCGAGGCGGGTGTCGCGGGCACGCCGTCCGACGCCGACGTGCTCGCCGCGGCCGAGCTCACCGCCCGCGAGCGGCAGGTGCTCGAGCTCATCGCCGAGGGCCTCAGCAACCGCCAGATCGGCGAGCGGCTCTTCATCAGCGGCAAGACCGCGAGCGTGCACGTCTCGGCGATCCTGCGCAAGCTCGGCGCCGCCACCCGCACCGAGGCCGCCTACCGCGCCGGCGCCCTGCGCTGACCGACCTCACCGACCGAGGCCGTCTGCGCCCGCGCCGGCGCCGGCGCCCTGTGCTGACCGACCCCGACCCCGCGCCGCCGTGCGCAATTCAGGTCGGGAGGTGTGTCGCGGCGGGGTTGGTCGGCGTGTCGGCGCGACACGCCGGGTGCGCACCTGAATTGCGCACGACACGAGCGGAGTCGGACCCGGGGCGAGCCTGACGCGGGCCAGGCGCCCGCGGCGCGGGTCACTTCGCGGGCTGGAAGTCGCGGGCCACCTCGATGAGCAGCCGTGCACCGAAACCCGTCGCGCCCTTCGAGCGCCACGCGTCGTCGGACTCGGACTGCATCGTGCCCGCGATATCGAGGTGCGCCCACGGCGTCCCACCCACGAACTCGGCCAGGAACAGCGCCGCGGTCGTCGCTCCGGCGTACGGGCCGCCGATGTTCGCGAGGTCGGCCACGTCGGAATCGAGCTGCTTGCGGTAGCTCCGCTCGAGCGGCAGCTCCCAGACCCGTTCACCGGTGGAGGCGGCGGCACGCGTCACCCGGGCCACGGTCGCGGCGTCGTTGCCGATCACCGCCGCCAACGCCGGCCCGAGTGCTGCGAGCGCCGTCCCGGTCAGGGTGGCGATGTCGACGATGGTGTCGACCCTCGCCTCGTTCGCGAGCGCGAGCCCGTCCATCATCACGAGCCGGCCCTCGGCGTCCGTGTTGCGCACCTCCACGGTCATGCCGTTGCGCGCGGTCAGCACGTCGCCGAGCTTGTACGCCGAGCCCGAGGGCATGTTGTCGGTGCACATCAGCCAGCCGGTGACCGTCGCGGTCGCCCGCAGCGCGCGCAGCGCCGTGAAGGTCGCGAGCACGGATGCCGCGCCGCCCATGTCCATCTTCATCAGCAGGTGCATCGGGTCGGACGGCTTCAGGCTGATGCCGCCGGAGTCGTACATGATGCCCTTGCCGACCAGCCCGAGGTGCCCCGAGGAGGTGCCCGCCGGCGTGTAGCGGAGGGTGATCATCCGAGGCTCCTCGGCGCTGCCGGCGTTGACGCCGAGCAGGCCGCCGCACCCGAGGTCGATGAGCTGCTGCCGGTCGAAGACCTCCACGTCGAAGCCGAACCGTCGTCCGAGGCCGACCGCGACGTCGCCGAGGTCGACCGCGGTGAGGTATCCGGGCGGCGTGTTCGCGAGGTCGCGCGCGATCGTGGTCGCCCGCGCGGTGACCGTGCCGGTGTTCGCACCGGCGGATGCCGCGACGCGATCCGCGCCGTCGAGCAGCAGTTCCACCCGCTCGAGCGGCCTGTCCTTCGGCTGCCGCTGCAGCTCGGAATAGCGGTAGCGCGCGAGGATCGCGCCCTCGGCCAGCGCCTGGGCGGTGGCCGCGGCATCCGTCGACCCGATCGAGGGCACACGCAGCCCGATGCGGCCGAATCGCGAGGCCGCGCGGGCGAATGCCGCTGCCGCATCGCGGAGCACGCCCGTGCCGAGCTCCGACGACGGACCCGCCCCGACGAGCACGATGAGCGGCGCGTGGGGCCCCGGCAGTGCGAGCACGGTGCCGGGCTTCGCCTCGAAGCCGGCACGCGCCTGCGCCTCGCGATCGAGCGGCACCCCGGCGGGCGGATCGCCGTCCTCGGTCAGCAGGACCCCGACGGCGTCGAGCTGTCGCTCGTCGAGCTCGTCGACGATCGCCACCGCCGGGGCCGCGTCGAGCGACGGGACGGCCGTGAAGTCATCGGGAATGAGCCTGGCCGGATCGCGTGCCATGCGAGCGCCCCCTCTCGTCGATGCGGCACCGCAGCATCGCGGCGCCGGTGCCGACGGGACTCACTGTATTGCGCGCGGGCACGACTCGGAACGGTCGGGCGCGGCATCCGACGCCATACCCACCCCGCGCACCACTAGCCTGAGCGCATGGTCGACGTCTCGATCGTGGTCGCCGCCGGCGTGCTGATCGGCGGCGTGCTGATCCTGGTCGCGTTCCACGGGCGGCGGCGAGACATCATGGCGACGGCCGAGGCGGCCGCGACCACCGGGTCGACGCCGGTGATCCCGACCGGCGAGCCCGACTCGGCCGCCACGCTGGCCGCCACCGAGGCGGTCGGCGAGGCGATGATCGATGCGGGCTACACGGGAGCGACCGTGCGTCGTGCGCTCGAGGAGATCGCCGCGGTGAACGGCCTGCCGGCGAGCCAGGTCCTGGTGTTCCCGACC
>Ga0180215_1003498_pt1 | contig 14704 bp, 22 predicted proteins | sample eDN3rd37CBELigBY_FD_128871 | JGI IMG/M metagenome (GOLD analysis project Ga0180215, IMG submission 128871) | Enriched backyard soil microbial communities from Emeryville, California, USA - eDNA 3rd pass 37_C BE-Lig BY (version 2) (version 2) | ecosystem: Environmental > Terrestrial > Soil >...
ATATTTACCATAGGAAACATTTTAGAACTAAACCAAATAATAGTCAATTATTTAATTTCATAATAGTGAATATTAATTTAATAATCTTTATTATGAACCATTTTTTACCAAAACTTGTTTAACTAATCCCAGATCAATTAATAACATTCTATTTAACAGAGACTCATTCCAAGATATTGTGAAAGAATAAAAAAAGACAGGAGTTTAATTTAAACTCTTGTCCCTTCACTAATAAAATCACTCAACATCATCCCCATTTAAAGGGCAGATTATTTATAAACTACTGTATTGGATACAATGCTCACAAACAATCTTTCAGTTCAATTAATTTGACAGTCGAACCCAATTTTCTTACTACTTCGGGCCAATGAAACCCGTCTCCGTGGCTCTTTTTATAAAATGGTGTTTTTCATATTGGCGTACATGGTCTTGACTGACTCATCAATTTCATCTCGGTTCATCCTCATGGCTTGTTCAGCACGTGCGTAGCCAATTTCGTTTTTCCCTGCTTCAAGGCCAGTAAATATGGCATCGGCAAATTCATCTACAGGGGTGCCAAAGGTATGCAGGCCAGCTCCGCCTAAATCGGTATTAACGGCCGGTGGCGCAATTTCTATCACCTCAATGGACGTTTCTTCAAGCTGATGCCGTAAGCTCATCGTAAAGGAATGCACCGCCGCTTTCGTTGCAGAATAAATCGGCGCAATCGCCATTGGGGTAAAGGCTAAACCGGATGATACATTAAGGATCGCCGCATAGTCTTTCTGGGCAAAGTACGGCGCAAAAAGCATGCAAAAATGAAAGGGAGCCTCAATGTTGGAGGCTATTTCTTGACTGTAGTAGCTCCACTCATCCTTCGCCTTCGTTTTAAGAACATGGTAGCGCTGCTGAATGCCTGCGTTGTTAACAAGCACGTTCACATCAGGGTGCTCGCTCTTGACCCAGTCGAACAAGGCAATCCGATCCGCTTCTTTGGTGACATCACAAACACGTGTAATCAGTTCAGGATATTTTGCCTTTGCCAACTGGAGCTTTGCTTCACGTCTGCCGCAGACAATGACTGTATTGCCTCGTTGTATGAATCGCTCAGCAAACGCAAATCCGATTCCTGCTGCCCCGCCAGTAATTAGTACTGTATTGCCTGATCGTTTCATCAAATCACTCTTTCGTTGAACGTTATGTAATTCCTCGTGTATTTTTAATCGTTTAAAATTGTATCAGAGCCATGATTTTGCAATGCTCTTTCACTTTTGCTTCCAGTCCCTAATTTCCTACTCTAATCGGTTGCAGCACATCTTATCTTTTTCCTCTTAATTCCCAAATATTCTTCCCATTTACTAGCTTATTCCTACTATACTGTTTGCCGTTCAATTAATTTCACATCTATCTCTTCGTGAGAATGGTTACTGTCTATGGCTTGAAGAAACAATTTTTCTCCTATTTCAACCAAAGGAATTTCAAGTGTTGTGATATGCATAATTTTTGCAATCGGTTGGTTATCGAATCCCATTATGGCAAGGTCATCAGGTATTAAGATGTTTTTTTCCTTGCAGTAGGTTATGATTCCTGCAGCCAAGATGTCACTGGTAACCAGCAGGGCTGTTGGCGGGTTGTCCATGCTGGTTAATTTTTGAACTACTTTTACCCCATCTTCAAATTTGAGACAGTCATAAAAAATATAGTCCTTGTCAAATGACAGGTTTACCTTATTCAAAAAATCTCTGTAAGCCTTCTCTCTTTGTTTACTATTGGTTCCTGATTTTCTTCCCAAGGAATAGCCAATTTTTTGATGTCCTTTATGATAAAGATACTCTAATGCATTGGAAAAGCATTTATAATGGTCAATGAATGTTGAAGATACCTTTCGACCTCTCGCATCTTCGAAACAAATAATTGGACCGTATTCCACATATTCATCAATAACATCCCATCCGCAGCTTCTTGAACAGATAATAAGTGCATCGATTTGCTTATGCTGTAACATCTCTAACGCTTCAATTTCTCTGTTTTCTTCATAATTGGTTTGAAATAGAACCAACTTGTAATTGTTTTTCACAGCCTCCTTCGCAATCCCTTCAACAAGCAAGCCAAAGTATGGATGATTTGTATATGGAATCACAACCCCTATAAGGAAGGTTTTTCCTTTGCTCAGATGAACTGCATTTATATTTCGCTGATAATTAGATTCCTCCATCGCCCGTTGCACAGCTTCCTTTTTTTCCTTACTAACATATGGATGATTATTTAAGACGCGAGAAACGGTTGTAACGGATACTCCAGCTAATTTTGCAATATCTCTAATATTTGCCACAGTTATAACTCCTTAAAAACTTATTCTTGCTATGATACGCGTTTCATCATTTACACTGATGTCGTAATCAATAAAGGAGGGTACTAAGATGTCCATACTAATAGGTATCATGTGCTTACTATTCTTATGTTGTTCTATTCTGATATTATCATCATTTCCCATTTCACAGTACAAAAGAAAGCATCCTGTAAAAAAGAAGGGTACTAAGGAGTTTAATGATTATTACAGCATTTTATTTGACGTATATAATGAAAAGCAGTGAACTTTCACCACTAACAGGCCACAGGACGGGTTCCGCGGTCCGAATGGAGTCAGTCAGCACCTTTTCCAGGGCCACGGAATCTGTCATTTGGAGGGCAGATTCTCTATTATCAACTGTACTAATCATAATATTCAAACGTTCCTTCAGTTCTTAGAATGGTAAGTAACCATAAATTAGAGGAATGCAACCTCAATAAATTAGCCAAAGGCCCCGTCCCCTTGGCTCCTCTTTGTAGCTTCTATTAAGATTTAATGAAAAGAAAAAATTAGAATGTTATAATACAGAAAAAAGATTTTTATATAGAGGAGGAGTCCATTATGGGTATTACCAAATGGGATTTATTTAAACAAATTGATAAGATTCCAGTTGAAAAGTATCAAAAAATCCAACAATATTTAAATCAAATATCCAAAGAACAAAATGAAGAAGTCACGTTAGATGAAGAAACCAAAAAGAAATTAGAAAAGTCACTTGATGAATACTCAAAAGGAGATTATCTTACTTTTGATGAAGTATTCGAGGATGGTGAGAATAATGTATGAAATCCGTTTTTCAAAATCCGCAGGGAAATATTTGAAAAAACTAGATAAAACAACAAAAGAACGGATTAGAAATTCATTGTTAGAACTAGCTGAAAATCCCTTCCACGTAAAAAATCTTGATATAAAAAGATTATCTGGATACGATTACTCCTTTAGATTGCGTATAGGAAAATACAGAGCTTTGTACAAAATCATTAACGATGAGGTTGTTATACTAGTTTTTGAGATAGATAGTCGAGGTGATATATATAAATAAAAACACGGACAAAATTGATTTGTACTTTATTGATATTATTTTTCCACATATAAATCCCCTCATATGTATTCAATCTAACTATTCTTCCATTATTTTTTTCAATATTTTAATTATGTTAGTCATAAAAGACTTAGGGACAGTTTGACCCCAACCTTTTTAATACATTGGGCCAACGAACCCGTTAACCTTCTCATACATCCCCATTTGGAGAGCAAATTCTCTAAAATTAACTCCTTAATCACAATGCTTCCCAAGATACCTTCAGTTCTTTTGAATTCGTAAGTACCATAAAACAGAGTGATGCAACCTTTTTTATAATAAGCCAGAGAACCGTTGACTCTTCCCAGAATAAGGGACTTTCTGTAAGAACATACTATCACAAACGATTTGTTTGGATTTTTGTGAGGGAGAAATAGGGATGTCAGGATCTGTTGAAATCATCTTTCGAACCTTTACGGCTTTTATTTTATTGTGGATATTTGTCCAGCTGCTCGGTAAACAGACGATTTCCCAGAAGACCTATCACCTTTATATTGCATCCATTACGATGGGGACCATTGCAGGAAATCTAGCATTTAATATTAAAATTAAATTCATGTATTTCATGATTTCCATTATCATTATGGGTGCTACCGTTTTTATGCTAAATCTTATTGCTGTTCGAAATCCGCGCTTCGGGAAATGGATTGCTGGAGAACCTGCTACCCTCATTCAAAAAGGACAAATTCTCGAAGAGGAAATGAATCGAATGGGGTACTCACTAGATTCTCTTAAACAAGCATTAAGAGGCAAAGATATCTTCAACATAGAAGAAGTGGAATGTGCCATTTTAGAGATAAATGGTTCCCTCTCTGTATTAAAAAAACCTCAATATCAAAATATCACCAAGCAGGATGTACCTATTCTACCTTCAACAGGACCTGTACCGATAGAGCTGATCTATGATGGGAAGATCTTATACGAAAACTTATCTAAACACACCTACAATGAAGATTGGTTACTGGCTGAACTTAAAAAAAGAAACCTAGCAGTTTATGACATCTCCTATGCTGTCGTGGGGACAAAAGGAAATTTGTCTATTGATTTGATTAGGGATCAATGAAAATCATCTTTCTTTACAGATTCAACAATTACCTATGCACAAGTTGAATATGCATCAAATAGGCCACGTCTTTTTTTCAGAGTGGCCTACATTATTATTTGGCTTTCCTTATTCATCATTTAGTTCCCTTTTCTCCATACAATTTGGCTTTTTAAAAGTATTACTCTTTTCAGCTTCTAGCACGATACCAACTAGCTGCAGCTTCGACCTCCTGGGCAGTTAATTGATGCCCTCGATTTTCCCAGTGAAGCTCAACATCTGCATTTGCTTTTTCTAATAAATATTGCAATTCTTCCGATTCCTGTGGCGGGCAGATCGGATCATTTGTCCCGGCTGCAATAAAAACAGACTTACCTGTTAAATCAGGAAGATCAATGCCTCTTCTCGGTACCATTGGATGATGAAGAATCGCTGCCTTCAAAGCATGCTGATAATGGAATAATAAACTTGCTGCAATATTTGCCCCGTTTGAGTAGCCAATTGCGACCATGTTTCCTCGATCAAAACCATACTTTTCTGCTGCTTCATCAAGAAACTCGTTTAATTCTTTTGTCTGGAAAATGAGGTCCTCTTCATCAAAGACTCCTTCAGCTATTCTTCTGAAGAATCGAGGCATGCCATTTTCTAATACGTTTCCTCGGACACTTAAGAAATTTGCCTCATCATCGATTTTTCCGGCAAGAGGCAGCAGGTCTAACTCATTGCCGCCAGTCCCGTGAAGCAATAATAACGTTGGTTTTGATGGATTTCCTTTTTGAAAAATATGTTTCATCTTTATTTGTCCCCTTCCAACACACGAACCTCAACAGAAGGTAAGGTTTTTTCTAATTCTTCACGTTTTGACTCAAACCATGATGGCAGCATCAATTTTTGCCCTAATTCGTTCATTGGTTCATCTACTGCAAAGCCTGGCGAATCTGTCGCAATTTCGAAAAGAATCCCACCTTTTTCGTGGAAATAAAGGGCCTTGAAGTAATTCCGATCAAGAATCTCAGTTGGATAATATCCTTTTTCTTGTAAAATCGTTCTCCATTGGAGATGCTCTTCCTCATCCTTTGCCCGCCAAGCAATATGATGAACCGCTCCAGCTCCCATTAGCCCACGAACAGAGGGCGTTAGCTTTATATCAATGATATTTCCAAGCGTTGCTTCTGATTTAAAACGTAGAAAGCCCTCTTCTTGCCCAAGGCACTCTAATCCTAAAATAGTTTCGAGAACATCGGCCGTTTGATTAGGCTTTGCAGAAATTAAGGTCGCCCCACCGAAGCCTTTAATGGCAGTGTCTGGCTTTATATCTCCAAGGCTCCAACTATTGACGGGACCTTCCTTTCGTTCGACCAGTTCAATTTCAAGACCGTCCGGATCTTGGAGGGCCAAGTATTTTTCTCCAAAACGTTCAAACGAGAAAAACTTTATCCCGAATTTTTTTAAACGCTTCTCCCAAAATCGCATGGAACCAACCGGGATGATATAGCTCGTCACTCCAACCTGTCCTGTACCAATGCGTCCTTTTGATTGTTTTGGCCATGGAAAGAATGTGATGACCGTTCCTGGCTGCCCCGAATCATTTCCGAAATAGAGATGATAGACTTCTGGGCGGTCAAAATTGATCGTCTTTTTTACAAGTCTTAACCCAAGTACCCCTGCATAAAAATCAATATTTCTTTGAGCATCGTTTACCATTGCAGTAATATGATGAATACCTGCTGTTTTTTGCATGATTCCCTCTCCATTTCATCAATAGGATTTAATGGCACTCAATCAAGTTCTCTTACTTTAAGAGGAAGTAACATACGTTCGATCTGACTTCTTTGTTGTTCATACTGCTCAGGCAGCATCAATTTTTCTCCCATTGTCTCTACGGATTCATCATGTGCAAATCCTGGTAGATCTGTTGCAATTTCAAAAAGAATTTCCCCATGCTCTCTAAAGTAAATAGCGTTAAAATAATTTCGGTCCTTTACAGGAGTAACACCATATCCATTCGCTTTCACATGCTTTTTCCAATCTAGTTGATCTTGGTCATCAATCGCCCGCCAGGCAATGTGGTGTACAGTCCCGACACCCATTTCTCCGCGTCCCATAGAAGTTAATTTAAGATCAATCACATTTCCGATATCTGCAGTAGAACGATAACGAGCGAAATCTCCCTCTTTACCGGCAAGTTCAAGTCCCATAACACTCTCTAGCAATTCAGCCGTTTTGTTAGGTTGGGTCGATAATAAAGTAGCTCCGCCAAAGCCTTTTACGGCAACATCCGGAGTAACACCTCCAAACGTCCATGTATTAGCTTCTCCTTCTTCTCTTTCAACAATTTCTAAATGTAGTCCATGTGGATCATCAAACTCTAAATATTGCTCTCCAAAACGCTCCATTTTAGTGTACGAAACATTGAATTTTTCAAGTCGTTTTTCCCAAAACTCCAATGCACCTTTAGGAACAACATAGGATGTAACCCCTACCTGGCCGCCTCCAATCATCCCTTGTTGGGCTCCTGGCCATGGAAAGAATGTAATGATCGTTCCAGGCTTTCCTCCTTCATTCCCGAAATAAAGGTGATAGGTTTCGGGATCATCAAAATTGACTGTTTGTTTGACTAATCGCAAACCTAGTACACCAGCATAAAAATCCACATTTTCTTGAGGATGGCCCACAATGGCCGTGATATGGTGAATACCCATTGTTTTTTTACTCATTTCGTACACTCCTTTGCATTTGAAATGCAGCCATTTATACAAATTCAATAACTTATTTTGTTCCTAATAGAGATATAAAAATTTTATGCATTTTAATTTTAACTCAATTATCTTCAATTCAAGATATATTAGAATAAAAATGCATCTAAAGCATATTGACCAGGTCCAATTAGAGCAACACCAATAGCCACTGCAAGTATTGTTAAGTTATATTCATAACCATTTGAAGTAGACCATAACCCGTTTGGACCATGTACTTTAACGATAGCCATTACCATTGTTCCAGCAATCAGAATGCCTGCAAGTGGAGTTACGAAACCTAAAGCAAACAATAGCCCACCAATAAGTTCCGCTAATCCTGCGAAAAGAGCCAGCGTTACTCCTGGCTTCATTCCGATGGATTCGAACCAGCCACCCGTTCCTTTTAATCCATAACCACCGAACCAACCAAACAATTTTTGAGCACCGTGACCTACGAATAGTAAACCAATCACCAACCGAATCATTAATAAACCAATATTTATCATCTTAATTCCTCCTCGTAAATTATCTCGAATTCGAGATATTAGTTTAAAAAATAGGTTGCTTAGTTGCCTGTATGAATGTAGTATATTCATCTCCTTCGTATAATGCTTTTCCTTTTTAAAAAAATCTTGAATTTAAATATCTTTAATTCGAGATAATCATAATACATATCATTTTATTTGTCAATTGTTTATTTTCATTTTCCCTTATATTCTCCGTTAGTCGTTTTCTCAATTTCACTAACTAATTTTTCATTTTTCTACAAAGATGGAGTGGAAGTCTATAAATTAGTGTTTTATTGAATGTAAAAAGGGATTATGAGAAAAATAACGATAAAAACTATAGAAGGTAGGAGAAAAGGAATGGGAAGTAAAGGGACCAAATTGCCTAACATAATCAAAATAGTTGTTTTATGGTTTATTGTCTTTTCTAACTCTGAAGTCAGTGCAGAAACGGAAGTTCCACAGAATTTCGGTGCGAAAGGAGCACTGCGGGACTCGTCCATTACTTTAGATGAAGCGTTAACTTATGCAATTCAAGATGAGTATCTTGCACAAGCTAGATACGATACTATCATTGCAAAATTCGGTTCAATAAGACCTTTTACGCAAATTAAGTCAGCTGAACAAAGGCATATTTCAGCACTTCTTACTTTATTTAAAAAGTATAATGTAAAGATTCCTGAAGACAACGCAAAACAGTATACAAAAGAACCTGCATCTTTAAAAGAAGCTTTCCAGGCAGGCGTTGAAGGGGAAATTGACAATATTGCCATGTATAAAAAATTAACTTCAATACCTGAGCTTCCTCAAGATGTTAAAGCTGTTATGAAACAGCTAGGTGATGCTTCTCAAAATCATTTAGCAGCTTTCAAGAGAGGTCTTAGTCAATATCAGTAAACTTAACTCTAAACCTACTCAAAAATATTTCCCCCCTTCGAGGGGTTTTTTTACTTTAAGGGGTGACCACGGGGACGGGTTCCTTGGTCCAAACCTTCTGCTCAACACCTTTCCCGGGACACGGACCCGTTCCTATGGCTCTTTTCATAGATTAATTTTGTTTTTTCCTTCCCTTACCCACCTTTTAAACTTTCACAGGATTGTACCTTTTCTTTTAATAAAAGATATTCATTTATTTATATAATGGGATTAGTGTACAATTAGGACTATTGTCATAATAACCAAAAGAGGAGTATACATAAATGGAGTTTGTAGAATTAGCAAAACTTAGACGCTCAGCGATCAATTTTCAATCAGATGTGAAAATTTCTGAATCTGAATTACAAGAGATATTTGAAATTGTTAAAACCCACCCATCCTCCTATAACATTCAATCCACGCATTATTATGTTGTGACATCGGAGGAAAAGAAGGCATTGGTCAAAGAAGCTTCATTAGGACAGCATAAAACCCTTACGGCTTCCGCAACCATCATCGTATGTGGTGATACAGAGGGCTATAAGGAAGCTCCTCGATTATACGAAGGGATGAAACTACTTGGAATACTAGACGAGTGTGAGTATCATGAAACGATTGAGGCCATCAATAACCTATACAGTAATGATCTCACATTAAGAGAAGAGGATAATATCCGAAATGCCTGTCTTTCTGCTATGCTCTTTATGCTAGCCGCAAAGGATAAGGGCTGGGATACTTGCCCGATGCATGTAAAAAATGTTCCCATCATCAAAGAGATTTATCATATTCCAGAGAACCACCAACCTGTATTAATGATTCCAATCGGCAAATCCGTCAAAGAGAAAATAAGACCAAGAGGATATAGAAAACCAGTTGGTGAGTTTGTTCATTTTGTAGATTAGTTACTTTGGGTAGAGTCCAACTTTAATTTTAAATCTATTAAAATGCTAAAATTGAATCTCGATAATAAAAAAGGAGAAAGTCTAAAATATAGACCTTTCTCCTTTTTCTATAAAACGATCATATTAGATACTGTTCATTAAGCCTTAACAGCTGATAAATTCTTTGCAGCAGCTGCTACTTTTTCTAACCCTTCAGCAATAATACGTTGAGCTTGATCTGGCATAGCATTATGACCTTCAATAATCACTTCATCAATGATTTCCATTCCGAATACTCCACCAAATACATTTTTCATATAGGTAGCTGCCATTTCCATTGGTGCTGCTTCAGGTGTGGAGTAGCTGCCTCCGCGTGCGCTTAGAATAACCGCTTTTTTATCTGTCATTAATTGGACAGCTTGGCCATTTTCGTCATATTTGAAGGCATACCCTGCTTCGTACACATAGTCAACAAATGTTTGTAACTTCGCAGGAATTGTTAGGTTCCATAATGGGAAAGCAAACACTACGACATCTGCTGCTGATAAAGCATCCTTCGCCTTTTGTTTAGCGGCTACAATCCGTTGTTCAAGATCTGTTAATTCTTCACCAGCGCTCATTTTACCAAACGCATTAAATAAATCTTGGCCAAAGTATGGCATATCTTCAGCAAAAACATCAAACGTTGTAACGTTAACGCCCTCTAGATTTTCCATAAACGTTTCATACATTTTGCTTGATACAGCCTCTGATGCTGGACGGTTATTTGCTTTTACAACTAGTACATTCATTATAGTAAAATCTCCTTTTTATCTCGAATTGAGTTATGTTTATTTCATTTATCTTGAATTAAGAATATATTAAACTAAGATATTTGTCAACCAATAATTTTATTAGAGCCACGAGGACGGGTCCCTCGGTCCGGATCTTGAATCAGCATACTTGTCGGAGCCACGGTACCCGTCCCCTTGGCTCGTTTTTACTTACTACTTATTCTGCTTCACCAACAACGGTAAAGCGCTCATTGATATGCTGCGGATTTTCAATTTCGTCCACTACTGCAATCGCATAGTCTGCATAGCTAATATAGCTTTCGCCTTTTGAATTAACCAAAAGATTGTCTTTTCCAGACTGATATGAACCCGTTCTTTTTCCCTCCGCATCAAACACCGCAGAAGGGCTAATAAATGTCCATGTTATATTAGTCGTTTCCTGTAGTTCTTTTAGGTTACGTCCTTGCCCTGTAGCAGTTGGAATAACGATCTCTGGAAAATCAGGTGTTTCCATTACCGTAACGGTTTTGCTTTCGTCCACATAAAGGCTGCCAGCTCCACCTACAACAATGGCTCTTGTATTGGTTCCTTTTAGTGCCTCAATTAATGCGTGTCCGGCATCAACATGCGCTTGCTCTTCACCAAGTGGCGCACCGAAAGCGTTAACCACTACATCAAACGGTTTCACATCATCCGATGTAAGGTCAAATATATTTTTCTCCATTACAGCAACGCTTTTATCATCAAGCTTTGAAGCATCTCTTACAATAGCTGTCACTTCATGTCCACGACTTACTGCTTCTTTTAAAATAAGACTTCCTGCTTTACCACTTGCGCCAATAATTGCAATCTTCATTTTTAAATCCCCCTATGAATGTAAGTTGTAACTAACTTGATTACCTGTAATCATAATAGTTACATTTAAAGCATTTGTCAACACCTTTAATATTCTGCCCATTTCGTTAGAAAGTATAGTAGTAAGTATACTTGTAATTAGATAAATTACAGGTGTATGATGGTGATACATTTAGTTATGAAAGGTGATTATTATGTCCATTAGCAGCAGATGTTCTGTAGGCATTCATATATTAGCTCTAATTGAATTAAATAAAAATGGAACCAGTACTTCAGAGTATATTGCAGGAAGTGTAAATACAAACCCTGCAGTCATACGAAAAATTATGGGGATGCTCAAACATGCAGGATTCGTAAACGTTCGACCTGGCGTTGCTGGAGCAGAGCTCGCAAGGGAATTATCTGAAATAACACTATTTGATGTTTATAAAGCAGTGAATGTTGTACAGGAAAAAGAGCTATTTACGGTTCATGATCATCCCAATCCTGAATGTCCTGTAGGCAGAAACATCCAGCATACCATTGAACCATTATTCACAGCAGCCCAATTGGCCATGGAAAAGGTTTTAAACAGTGTTACTTTAGAGGATGTTGTGAAGGATATTGCTGCAAAAGAGAATACCTGTTAAAAGAGCCGCGGGTTCCGTGGCTCTTTTTTTTGGATCAGCCTTTTTATGAACCACGGTACCCGTACCCGTGATCTACCCGTGTTCTATTCCTCCATAAAAAGACGTGCGTAGTATTCCGTTTCTTCATCTAATTTGTTGTCTTTTCTCAAGTTTTCTATAGCATCTTTTCGGTTATCTGCAATCACTTGAAAACTTCCTGATAGATTTGGTGTTTTTCCTTTGTTTTTATCCATCTATTCACTCCTATATTTCGTCTTATTTATAGTAGTGTTAACATTCGCGTTTAAATATGCATTTAAATTAAAACATTATCTACAGAAAGAGCCGCGGGGACGGGTCCCGCGGTTCTTTCTGTAGATAAGCCTTTTTAAGAACCACGGTACCCGTCCACATGGCCCGTCTCACTGGATGTCTATTCACTTGGTCTGAAAAATAAACGGAAAAATTCTGCTTAAATCAGGAAATACACCTATTTCCTTAAAAATAAAGGAGGTTTTTCCGTTTATATGATCCAAATCCTTGGATTTTGACTTATTTAGGGCAGCTAATCGGAAATTCTCCGCTTATATCTGCTTTTTTTGCCCTCCGTTTTGCATTAGCCGGAATTTCTCCGCCTACACGAGAATCAACAATTAAAAACACCATTCAATATCCTGCGGTCTGCCAAAATAAGCTTCAATCTGTCTTCCGATACGTGCACAGCATAAGCATGTTCCTCGCCGAACTGGGAGAGATAGTGGACCTCAATTCCCTCATCGCCCACGAGAACTATTATGGCTCTGGCCAACGAACCTATCCCCGTGAACGGAACTCCTGCTTCACTTATATTTTTCTTAATAACTGTAAAAGCTATAAATACTGAAAGGATGAAAAAATCGATTGATAATAGGATTCAAATCCTTTTATTTTCTTCTTGGGCATCTTTTATTTCATTCCTAAACGAACAGTTCATAGTAAATTTATAAACAAATCGGCGGTGTTTCCTTGGACATTTTTCGCAAAACCAAAACCAACAGTTTAACTGCTGCTGAATTGTCCGCTCTTTGGCTTCAATATATGGGCGATAGTATGGCAGTATGTGTCTACAAATATTTTCTAAGTATTGTTGAAAGCAAAGACATTAAGCCTATTTTAGAATCCTCCTTACAGTTAGCGGAAAGCCATCTAGAAAAAATTACGAAATTTTTAAAAAGTGCCAATTACCAAATCCCAATAGGATTTACGGAGAATGATGTGAATGTTCATGCACCACGCCTATTTTCCGATCAATTTTTACTTTTTTACTCCTATATTATGACTATACACGGGTTAACCGCTTATAGTTTAGCTATCGCAAACACAGAGCGGGAAGACATTCAAAATTATTTTTTTGAATGTACGGTATCATCTAGGGAATTGTTTGCAAAAGTACTACAATTGGCTAAAAATCAGCCTAAATATACTAGTGTCCCCTCCATTCCTTCACCACATGGGGCGGAGTTTGTGGAATCACCAGGATTCATTTCAAATTTAATTGGGGACAAAAGACCACTATATAGTTCGGAAATCAGCACTTTGTTCTTTAATTCAACGAAAACCGGATTTATCAGCTCGTTAAGTTTAGCTTTTAGTCAGGTAGCCGTTCGTGAAGACGTTCGTAATTTTATGTTAAAAAATTTTAAATTAGCCGGGAAAGATGCTGACAGCTTTGATGCAATTTTACAACAGGATGATTTGCCAATCCCTGAAAAATGGGATGATGAGATTACCGATTCTACTGTAAGCCCGTTTTCTGACAAATTGATCATGTTTCATGCAGGATTTTTAGTAAATGCGGCTCTTACTTACTACGGTGCATCATTAGGCTCAAACTTCCGATCGGATATACTGCTCAACTATTCTAAAGTATTTACCCACGCTATGGAGGCTGGTGCTATATCTTACAACATTATGGTTAAACACGGATGGTTTGAAAAACAACCAGATTCCGATTAAAAAAACTCTGGCGCATGGATACAAACAAATGTGACGGCAAATGGTGTGTTGTATGATGGTACATGGAATATCGAGAAATTAGAGGGGATAAATCAATAAAAACTCAGATGTTTGAAGAGCATAACTATGCTCTTTTTTGTTGTTTTCTAGCAATACCCTCACCAAAGGTCAACAAAAATAAAAACGTGAATCCGTATATGAATTCACGCTTTTTCATGAATAAAGCTTTTACCAATGTAATCCACCTACTAACCATGGGCGATGTTGATATGGACCAATAGGAATTTGGATGAGAGCCGTTTTCCCTTGAGTATCCAACCGATACAGGTGATCACATAATGTCACATCATATCCGAGGAGTGGGTGGCCTCCTAATCCTAACGCTGATGCAATGATGAGTAATCGTTGCACGAGCATGCCTGCCTCCATCTGCTGGATACGATATCCTCTATATCCGAAGGCATCTTTATCGTAATTCTTCTCGCCTGTAACATGAAAGCAGAGTGGGACTTGGAGCAAATTAACATTATCCATTGACATCCCGGATTGGAGCAGGAGTCGGTGATCCCCGGGTTGGATCCTTCTTAGTGCATGAACATGACGTTCATAGTGATAGGCACCATTAGGGATCCCTTCAACATTATAGATACAAACACTTAGAGTGACTTGTTGCTCATGGTTATGATGCACAGCTTCCAAATCATTTCGATACGAAAAGGAGTCCGTCGCCTCCTGCAGGAGATATGCTACTTGCTGTTGACTGACTTTCCCCAACACGAAATCAAGACTAGGAGAAAATCGATTTCGACAGGCAGCAGCCAAATCATATGACATCCACTCTGTTTCTGGAAGCGCAACCCGTTGACCTTCAGCGTTCACCTTTCGCTTTTCCTTGACTAAGCTAAACGAAGATGGAGAATGTTGCATGGCAGCTTGATTTAATAGGGTTAACATGGGAAATTCTTTTACCTTCTTTGAGCG
>Ga0180215_1003500_pt1 | contig 14694 bp, 12 predicted proteins | sample eDN3rd37CBELigBY_FD_128871 | JGI IMG/M metagenome (GOLD analysis project Ga0180215, IMG submission 128871) | Enriched backyard soil microbial communities from Emeryville, California, USA - eDNA 3rd pass 37_C BE-Lig BY (version 2) (version 2) | ecosystem: Environmental > Terrestrial > Soil >...
CGCCCGCCCGCGTGGAAGAGGGGAACGAGCAGGCGCCGGTCTCTCGGCAATGGCGTCACGTCTGGTGTAGGGCTTGCGCACGATGTCTTCACCCACGCAGCGCCGACCGGGCGTGGACGCACGTCGCGATCGCAGCACGGCCTACCTGGCCGGCGCCGCCATCGTCCTGTTCCTCTGGCCCATCGATGCGGGACTCGCCGGTCACTGGCCGCTGGACACCTTCTGCGTCCGGCTCTGGTGGTCCGGCGTGCTCCTCCTCTGCTCACGCCTCGTCCTCCGCGGCCAGGCGGTCGCGGGCCTGGTGGGGAGCCTCTCGAGCATCGGCTCGACCGCCGCGATGGCGGTGATCGCCGCGAGCACCGGCGGAACGGAGGGCTGACTGCCGCCCTCGCCACCGAGCGGAACGACGCCACGCTGCGCGAGCTGGCGGAAGAGAGCCTGCTGGGCGTGGAGCGGATCTGCCAGATCGCCACCGACCTCCGCTGCCTCGCCCGGGATCCCGGCGACACGGCGGAAGAGGTCCCGCCGTCCGCGGCGATCGACGAGCCGCTCCGCCTCGCCTCGGTGCGCCTCCGGAAGGTGGCGCACCTCGATCTGCGGCTCACCCCCGGCCTGCCCGCGCTCCTCTGTTCCCGCGGTCGGCTGCTCCAGGTGCTGGTCAACCTCCTCGCCAACGCCGCCGAGGCGGTGGACGGGGCGGGCCGCACGGTGCGGGTGACCACCTCGCTGGACGAGGACGCCATCGTCTTCGCCGTGGACGACGACGGCCCCGGCATCCCCCCGGTCGGCGAGGAGATCTTCGCCCCCTTCTTCACCACCAGGGAGGCCACGGGGATGGGGCTGGGGCTCGCCCTCTGCCGCAACTTCGCCGAGCGCCTCGGCGGCAGCGTCGAAGCGGGGCGCTCGGAGCTCGGGGGCGCCCGCTTCGCCCTGCGCCTCCCCGCGGCCCGCGCGGGCGCCCCCGCGAGCGAGGCGGCGTGAGGTCGGATAAACCCGGCTGATGCGACGCGCGCAAGCAACCTACTGCGATCGTTCCGAAAGCCCCTCCAGCGCTGGACCGCACCCTTCCCCGGGGTTACAAGGCACCCGCGTGCAATAGAGAGGGGCCAGGTCCCTGTTGGATCTGCGTCCCGCTGGGGGATCTTCGGCGGACGCACCAGGTGCGCAGCTTGATCCTCCGATGCCCGAAGGATGGGCCCCCTGCCCGATGCAGGGGGCGTTTGGTTTCGAGGAGCCCATGGAAAGTCAGCCCAACGTGCCGGTTGCGGATCGCCCCCGCCAGGATCTGGAGCACGTCACCATCCGCTTCGCCGGCGACTCCGGCGACGGCATGCAGCTGACGGGTTCGGAGTTCACGCGCGCCACGGCGATCGCCGGCAACGACCTCCGCACCTTCCCGGACTTCCCCGCGGAGATCCGCGCCCCCGCCGGCACGCTCCCCGGCGTCTCGGGCTTCCAGCTCCAGTTCGCCCACCACCCGGTCTACACCCCCGGCGACCAGCCGGACGTGCTGGTGGCGATGAACCCCGCGGCGCTCAAGGCCAACCTCAAGGACCTCAAGCCCCGCGGCCTCCTCATCGTCAACACGGGCGCCTTCACCGCGCAGAACCTGAGCAAGGCGGGCTACCAGTCGAACCCCCTCGAGGACGGCTCTCTCGCCAACTACCAGGTCGTCCAGGTCGACATCAGCAAGCTGACCGAGACCGCGCTCCACGGCTCGGGGCTCTCCACCCGCGAGATCGCCCGCTCGAAGAACATGTTCGCGCTGGGCCTGATGCTCTGGCTCTACCAGCGGCCCACCGAGCCGGCGATCCGCAACATCCGCACCAAGTTCGCCGGCAAGCCGGAGATCGCCGAGGCCAACGAGAAGGTGCTGATGGCGGGCCACGCCTTCGGCGAGACGGCGGAGCTCTTCCCCAACACCTTCGTGGTGCGCAAGGCGCAGATCGCGCCGGGCACCTACCGCAACGTGTCGGGCAACCAGGCGCTGGCGATGGGCCTGCTCACCGCCACCAAGCTCTCCGGGCTCAAGGGCTTCCTCGGCTCCTACCCGATCACGCCCGCGTCGGACATCCTCCACGAGCTCTCCAGGCACAAGCACTTCAACTTCACCACCTTCCAGGCGGAGGACGAGATCGCCGCGGTGGCGGCGGCGATCGGCGCCTCCTTCGGCGGCGCGCTGGGCATCACCACCTCCTCCGGCCCGGGCATCGCCCTCAAGCAGGAGGCGATCGGCCTCGCGATCATGACCGAGCTGCCGCTGGTGGTGGTCAACGTGCAGCGCGGCGGGCCCTCCACCGGCCTGCCCACCAAGACGGAGCAGGCGGATCTCCTCCAGGCGATCTGCGGCCGCAACGGCGAGGCGCCCCTGCCGGTGATCGCCGCCTCCAGCCCGAGCGACTGCTTCTACGCGGCGATCGAGGCGGTGCAGATCGCCACCAGGTACATGACGCCGGTGGTGCTCCTCTCCGACGGCTACATCGCCAACGGCCAGGAGCCCTGGCGCATCCCCGAGGTCTCGTCGCTGCCGAAGATCGAGGTGGCCTTCCGCACCGATCCCAACGGCTTCCTCCCCTACGCCCGCGACGAGAAGACGCTGGCCCGCGCCTGGGTGCGCCCGGGCACGCCGGGCCTCGAGCACCGGATCGGCGGCATCGAGAAGGACGCGCTCACCGGCGCGGTCTCCTACGATCCCGCCAACCACGAGAAGATGGTGCGCCTCCGCGCGGAGAAGGTCGCCCGGGTGGCGCAGGACTACGCGCCGCTCCAGGTGGACGGCGAGCCGAGCGGCGAGATCCTCGTGGTGGGCTGGGGCTCGACGAAGGGTGCGATCACCGCCGCGGTCCAGGAGCTCCGCGGAAAGGGCCGGCGCATCTCGCACCTCCACCTGCGCAACCTCAACCCGCTCCCGCGCGACCTCGGCGACGTGCTGAAGCGCTTCGAGAAGGTGGTGGTGCCGGAGCTCAACATGGGCCAGCTCCTGCAGCTCCTCCGCGCCAACTACCTGGTCGACGCGAAGGGCATCAACAAGATCCAGGGCAAGCCGTTCACCGTGAGCGAGCTGGTCGCCCGCATCGAGGAGGTGGCGTGATGACCGCCCCTGTTCAGCTGACGCGCAAGGATTTCCAGTCGGACCAGGAGGTCCGCTGGTGCCCCGGGTGCGGTGACTACGCGATCCTCGCCTCGGTGCAGAAGGTGATGCCCGAGCTGGGGATCCCGAAGGAGAACATCGTGTTCGTCTCGGGGATCGGCTGCTCCAGCCGCTTCCCGTACTACATGAACACCTACGGCTTCCACACGATCCACGGCCGTGCGCCGGCGATCGCCACGGGGCTGAAGACCACGCGTCCCGACCTGCAGGTCTGGGTGATCACCGGCGACGGCGACGCGCTCTCCATCGGCGGCAACCACTTCCTCCACGTGCTCCGCCGCAACGTGGACGTGAAGATCCTCCTCTTCAACAACCGGATCTACGGCCTGACGAAGGGGCAGTACTCGCCTGCGTCGGAGATGGGGAAGAAGACCAAGTCGACCCCGTACGGCTCGATCGACGCGCCGCTGGTGCCGCTGCAGGTGGCGCTGGGCGCCAACGCCTCGTTCGTGGCCCGCACGGTGGACGTCGATCCCCAGCACCTCCAGGGGATCCTCCACCGCATGGCGACCCACAAGGGTTCGGCGTTCGTGGAGATCTACCAGAACTGCCCCGTCTTCAACGACGGCGCCTTCGACAACCTCACCAACAAGGCGACGAAGAACGACGCCACGGTGCGCCTCGAGCACGGCAAGCCGGTGATCTTCTCCGGCGGGAAGAAGGGCATCCGCCTCAACGGCTTCGAGCCGGAGGTGGTGACGCTGGGCGAGAACGGGATCACCGAGAAGGACCTGCTGGTGTGGGACGAAAAGGCCTCCCCGGCTCTCGCCTTCCTGATGGCGGGCCTCTCCGAGGAGTTCCCGGTGCCGCTCGGCGTCTTCCGCGCCGTGGACCGCCCGGTCCACCACGAGCTCGAGCTGGCGCAGCAGAACATGGTGGTGGAGAAGCGCGGCGAGGGGGACATCGAGAAGCTCCTCCACGCCGGCGACACCTGGACCATCGAGTAGAACGGCGCTCCAGCCCTCCCAGACGGCGGGTTCTCCGGCCAGGGGACCCGCCGTCGGCGTTCCTCGTCGCCCGCAGGCTCGCCGCCCCCCCGCGGGGCGTAGCGCCGGGCCCATCCCTCATCCAAAGCACTAGTTCCGCTGATGAAGGAGCGCCCTCTCCCCACTTGGAGTGGCGCGAAATCCGGACTGGCGCTATCAAAGCGCGCATCGATTCCGAACGGGAATTCGGTAGAGAACAACGTACGATGTGACCGATCGGATGGCCGCATCGTCACTCACGGCTGGAGATTGCAACGATGGCTTCGAATCCTGCTGCCCGTCCCGAGGGGCGCCTCGCCATACTTCTGCCCGGTCTGGGCGCGGTGGCGACCACCCTCATCGCCGGCGTCGAGCTCGCCCGCCGCGGCCTGGGCAAGCCCATCGGCTCTTTGACGCAGATGGGGACGATTCGTCTCGGGAAGCGGACCGAGGGGCGGACGGTGCGGATCGACGAGCTGGTCGGGCTGGCCAGCCTCGACGACGTGGTCTTCGGCGCCTGGGACATCGTCAACGAGGACGCGTGGCAGGTGGCGAAGCGCTCCAACGTGCTCCCCGCCGAGCAGCTCGCCCCCCTCGAGGAGATGCTCAAGGGGATCAAGCCGAAGAAGGGCATCTTCGATCCCGAGGCGGTGCGCCGCATCGACGCCAACCACGTGATCGAGGCGAAGTCGCACCGCGCCCGGATCGAGCAGGTCCGCAAGGACATCCGCGACTTCATGAAGGATCTGGGCGCGAGCCGGGCGGTGATGGTCCACATCACCTCCACCGAGACCTACCGCCCCGCCGGCGACGCGGTCAGCTCCCTCGAGAAGCTCGAGGAGGCGATCGAGAAGAACGACCCGCTCCTCAATCCGGCGCTCCTCTACGCCTACGCCGCCATCATGGAGGGCGTCCCCTTCGCCAACGGCACGCCCAACCAGGCGGTCGAGACCCCGGCGCTGCAGGAGCTGGCCAGGAAGCAGAACGTCCCCATCGCCGGCCGCGACCTCAAGACCGGCCAGACGCTGATGAAGACCATCATCGCTCCCGGCCTCAAGGCCCGCCTCCTCGGGGTGAACGGCTGGTTCTCCACCAACATCCTCGGCAACCGCGACGGCGAGGTCCTCGACGACCCCAGCGCCTTCCGCGCCAAGGAAGTGACCAAGACCAGCGTGCTCGACACCATCCTCCAGCCGGAGGTCTACCCGGACCTCTACGGCAAGATCTCCCACAAGGTGTCGATCCACTACTACCCGCCCCGCGGCGACGAGAAGGAGGGCTGGGACAACATCGACATCTTCGGCTGGCTGGGCCTGCCCATGCAGATCAAGGTCAACTTCCTCTGCAGGGACTCGATCCTCGCCGCGCCGCTGATGCTCGACATCGCCCTCTTCATGGACCTCGCCCAGCGGATGAAGTGGCGCGGGATGCAGGAGTGGCTCTCCTTCTACTTCAAGAGCCCGATGGCGGCGGAGGGCCTCCAGCCCGAGCACGACCTGTTCATCCAGCTCACCAAGCTGAAGAACACCCTCCGCGTGATCGCCGGCGAGGAGCCCATCCACCACACCGGCCTCGACTACTACGCCGATGACCTCCCTCTCGGCCGCTGAACCCCGCAGCAGCCTCACCACCTGGGCGCCCGTCCTGGCGGGCGCCCACCTGCTGCTGGTGGTGGCGGCGGGCCACGCCCGCACCGAGCACGTGGTCGTGGACCTGGCCCTCTCGGCCATCGCGCTGGCGGGGCCGAAGGTGCGCCGGTTCCTCCCGGTGGCGCTGCCACTGTGGATGACCGGCGTGCTCTACGCCGACGTGCAGCCGCTCCTGCTGCCGTTTCGCGGAACGATCAACACCGGCAACCTGTTCGACCTCGACGCAAGGTGGTTCCCCGGCCCCGGGGGCGTGCCCTGGCCCGCCTTCTTCGCCGAGAACCACCATGCGTGGATCGATTTGATCGCAGGGGGCGCCTACCTCGTCTACCTGCTCCAGTTCTTCGGCGTCGCCATCTGGCTCTATCTCTCGGAGCCGGGCAAGGGTCGCGCGATGGCGTGGTGCTTCTTCGGCGTGAATCTCCTCGGCATCACGATCTACCTGCTCTACCCGGCGGCGCCGCCCTGGTACGTGCTCCTCCACGGGCCGGGGCCCGCCGATCTGGCGGCGCTGCCCAGCGCCGCGGGCGCGGCCCGTTTCGACGAGCTGCTGGGGATCACCTACTTCAAGGAGTTCTACGCGCGGAACGCCAACGTCTTCGGGGCGATGCCCTCGCTCCACGTGGCCTACCCGACCATCGCCGCCGCCTTCCTGTGGCAGCGGGGGTTGGGCCCCCGCATCTTCGGCGTCTTCTTCGCGGGACTCGTGGCCTTCTCGGCCATCTATCTGGTGCACCACTACGTACTCGACGTGATCGTCGGCGCGGTCGTCGGTCTCGCCACCTACTTCGCCGTCCGTCGCCTCGCCACCGTGCAGGCCGGTCGCTGAAGGAAGACAGGACCACCGAATGGAGCTCCTCGACATCGTCCTCGCCTGGATCCTGGGCGATCTCTCGCCGACGGCCCGCGTGCTCACCGCCCTCGGACCGGCGATCCTCGTCACCGCCTTCTTCCTCCTCGGCATCCCCGTCTTCGCCGTACGCTGCCTGCGCCACGGCATGCCGAAGGACGCGGAGACGCTGACGCGGGGCAAGAGCCTCCTGGTGGGCTTCTTCCTGCGCCACTACTACTTCTGGCTGACCGGCCCGCTGTGGAACATGCTGCTGCGCAGCGGCATCCCCGCCCACGCGGTGACGGCCCTCTCCGGCCTGCTCGGCCTGGCGGCGGGCGTGGCGGTGGCGGCGGGCCGCTTCGCCCTGGGCGGCTGGCTCTTCCTCTTCGCCGGCATGCTCGACGCCGCCGACGGGCGCATCGCCCGCAGCCGCGGCACCGCCGGCCCGGTGGGCTCCGCCCTCGACTCGGTCCTCGACCGCTACACCGACGCTGCCATCCTGGTGGGCCTCGGCTGGTACTACCGGAACACCTGGGTGCTGCTCTTCGTGCTGCTGGCGCTGGTGGGCACCTCCCTGGTGCCCTACGTCCGCGCCAAGGGTGAGTCGCTGGGGATCCCCCTGCGCGGCGGCGTGATGCAGCGGTTGGAGCGCGTCCTCTTCCTCGGCGCCACCACCGCCCTGAGCCCGATCATCGAGGTGATCGTCGCCCCCCACGATCCCCGGCCACAGCACTGGCTGGCGGTGGGCGGCGTGGTGCTGGTGGCGGTGCTCGCCAACTTCACCGCGGCGCAGCGTCTGATCGATCTCCTCCGCGCCCTTTCCCCCGCCCAGCCGCTGCCGGGCAGGCGCCGCTTCCGGGCGGAGCTGGCGCTCAACGCCTTCGCCGCCGCCGCCGCCACCGCGGTGGACTTCGCCCTGGTGGTGCTGCTGGTCAACGGGACCGGCATGCACGCACCCACCGCGACGCTCCTCGGCTCGCTGCTGGGCGCGGTGGTCAACTTCACCCTCAACCGCATCGTCACCTTCCGCAGCGACGGCGCGGTGGGTCCGCAGGCGGCGCGCTACGCGGTCGTCAGCGGATCGAGCGCCCTGCTCAACGCCGGTGGGGTGGCGCTCCTCGCCTTCCACCCGGCGCTCGACTACCGACTGGCCTGGTGGCTGGTCCGCGGCGCGGTCTGGCTCGGGTGGAACTTCCCGATGCAGCGGTCGTGGGTCTTCCAGCAGCCGGAGGAGAGCCATGCGTAGCGCCGTTCTCGCCCTGGTCGCCGCCCTCTTCGTCGCCACCCCCGCCGTCGCGGCGGAGCGGGGCGCGCTCGAGCCGGCGGCGCTCGATCACGACGCCTACGCCGAGACCTGGACCTTCGTCGCCGATCTCGACGGCGGCGCCTACGCGCAGGTGCAGTTCTCGGTGACCAACCTCGGCCCCGGCTCGGGCCATGGGATCTGCCGTGCCCTGGTGGTGGAGCCCGGCAAGAAGCCCTGGACCGCGGGCGAGCGGGTCACCCGCGGGAAGTGGAAGCACGCCAGGTCCGCCGACGCGGAGATGCTCCAGGTGGGCCCGTGCCGCGTCCGCAAGGCGGGCAACGGCTACACCATCGACGCCCGCCTCGAGGACCGGAGCCTGCAGCTCCGCTTCGTCGACGCCCAGCCGGCGGAGACACCCGCCTCCAACGTGCTCCAGGTGGCGGGCGGCCAGCACGTCACCCGCATCCTCGCCCCGTCGGCGAAGGTCCAGCTGCGGGTGCAGGGCAAGGGGATCGAGCCGCTCTCGCTCGGCGGCGCCGGTTACGCCGACCAGAGCTGGTCGACGGTGGAGCCGAAGGAGCTGGCCCGCCGCTGGGTGCGCTTCCGCGCAGTGCGCGGCGAGCCGAAGCAGCTCCTCCTCGGCCGCGAGGCGCTGGCGGGGGGCTTCGAGCCGCTGTGGCTCCGCGGCGCCGATGGCTCGTACGAGACGCTCGCCTCCTTCGCCGTGGAGCGGAGCGGCGGGGAGAAGACGCCGGCCTTCGTGGTGAGGGTCGCCGGCGAGGGGCGCAAGCTCGTCCTCCGCTCGGGCGAGCTCCTGTACCGCTACGCGCCGGTCGAGGAGCTGGGCGTCCTCTCGTCGGTGGTGAAGCCTTTCGCCGGCTCGCCTGTTACGTACACGTACCGCGCCACCCTCGAGGGGGCGGGTGGCAGGACGGTTTCGGGGATCCTCGAGGTCTCCGTCTCCGAGGACTGAGCGGAAACGCTCGATCGAGATCGGCGCGCGGAGGAAGCGCGCCGCGCCGCCGCCGGGTCGTCCTTGCGGGGCCCCAGGTGGAGGAGATGGGTGTGAAGGGCGTTTCTGCGTGGATGGAGCGTCGTCTCGGTGCCCTGGCGATCGCGGGGCACCGGCGGCCGTGGGTGGCGCTGGGCATCGCGCTGGTGCTCCTGCTCGCCGGCGCCGGCACCGCCCGGGGGATCCGGCTGAGCGCCGATCTCACCGAGCTGCTGCCGAAGAGCTTCGAAAGCGTCCAGGGGCTGCAGAAGCTCAAGGAGCGCTTCGGCGGCATGGGCTACGTGGTGGTGGTGGGGCGCGGCGCCGAGCCGGAGCAGCTCCGCCGCTTCGCCGATGATCTCGCGCCCCAGCTCGAGGCGCTGCCCGGCATCCGCTGGGTGGAGTACCAGCGCTCCACCGACTTCTTCGCCGACCACGCGCTCTACTACATGAGCGTGGAGGATCTGGAGGAGGTGCAGCGCCGCATCCGCGCCCGGGAGAAGTGGGAGCGGCAGCAGCGCAACCCGCTCTACGTGCAGCTCGACGAGCCGACCCCGGCGCCCTCCCTCGATTTCAGCGACATCGAGGCGAAGTACGTGGGCGGCGCCGAGGCGCGCTTCGCCGGTACCGGCGAGAAGTACTACCTGGATCCGGAAGCGCGGATGGTGGTGCTGCTGGCCAAGCCCGCCTCCCACTCCGCGGACCTCGGCTTCTCGAAGCAGATCCTCTCCGACGTGGAGGCGCTGCTCGCCCGGCAGGATCTCGCGAAGTACGGCCCCGGTTTCGACGTGGCCCTCACCGGCACCTTCCAGAAGAAGATCGATCAGCAGAACCAGATCGCCGGCGACGTGGCGACCGCCTCCACCGTGGCGCTGCTGCTGATGCTCGGCTACCTCTTCTTCCACTTCCGCAGCGTGGTGGCGATCGGCCTCGGCCTCGCGCCGGTGGGGCTGGGCCTGGTGCTCACCTACGGCTTCGTGGGGATCGCCTACGGCCAGGTCAACCTGCTCACCGCCTTCCTCGGCGCGATCCTCGGCGGCCTCGGCGTCGAGCACGGCATCCACCTGCTCGGCCGCTACCAGGCGCTGCGCAGCGAAGGGGTGGCGCAGGAGGAGGCGACGCGCGAGGCCTTCGCCGAGACGGGGAGCGGCGCCCTCGTCTCGGCCTCGGTCGCGGCGCTCACCTTCCTCAGCATCGCCGTCTCCGAGTTCCGCGCCTTCCGCGAATTCGGCGTGATCGCCGCGGTGGGCATGCTGCTGCTCGTCGCCGCCTACGTGCTCGTCCTTCCCGCGACCCTCTCCCTCGCCGCGCGCTGGGGGATCGAGCCGAAGTCGAGCCCGTCGGAGGGACGCTGGACCGCGGCGCTGGGCTGGGGCGTCTTCCGCTTTCGACGGCCGCTCGCCTGGGCGGGCAGCCTCGTCACCGTGGCCCTGGTCGTCGCCGCGGTGGGGATCCGCTTCGATTACGACTTCGGCGCCCTCGAGGACGGCGACCTCCCCTCCTTCCAGCTCGACAAACAGGTCAACAGGATCCTCGGCCACTCCCAGACGCCGGTGGTCCTCCTCACCGAGGATCCGGAGGACGAGCGAGCGGTGGTGCGGGAGCTGAAGGCGCGCAAGGAGCGCAACGGCGCCGCCTCCACCATCGACTTCGTCGGCTCCCTCGACGATCTCGTGCCCGACAGGCAGGAGGAGAAGCGGGAGATCATCGCCCGGATCGGCAGGACCCTCGCCCGCGTCGATCGCGAGGATCTCGATCCGGAGATGCGTCCGAAGTTCGACGCCTTCCTCCGCGCCACCAAGGCGCAGCCCTTCGGCCACGACGATCTCCCCGTGGCGATCCGGCGGCAATTCGAGGGGACGGGGACCCACGCCTCCGGCTTCGTCCTCGTCTACCCGCGGATCAGCCTCGCCGACGGAGCCAGGGTGCGGGCCCTCGCGGAGGAGGTGCGGGGCATCCCCCTCGCCTCCGGGAAGACCCTCTCCGCCTCCGGCGAGCCGATGGTCCTCGCCGACATCCTCGAGATGGTGACCAGCGAGGCGCCGATCGTCCTCGTCGCCGCCCTCCTCTCGGTCCTGGTGGCGATGTGGATCACCCTCGGCTCGCTGGGCACGGCGCTGCTCTGCCTGGCGCCCACCGTGGTCTCGATCCTCGCCCTCGCGGGCACGATGGCCCTGGCCGGCCTGCCCTTCAACTACCTCAACATCCTCGTGGTACCGGTGCTGATCGGAACCACCGTCGACGCGGGCGTCCACCTGATGATGCGCCTCTCCCGCCCCGGCGCGGGCTTCGTCTCGGTCTACGCGGAAACGGGGCGCGCGATCATCGGCGGCCTCCTCACCAGCGCCTTCGGCTTCGGCGCGCTGATGCTCGCCGACCACCCCGGCCTCAACTCCGTCGGCGCCATCGCCAATCTGGGCTTCACCGTGAATCTCGCGGTGATGCTGGCGGTCTTTCCCGCGGTGCTCCTCCTGCGGAGCAGCCACCAGCCCGTCCCCGCTCCCGTGTCGTCGCTCACGGCGACGGAGCAGAACTGACCTCCGGAGTTCCCATGCGTACCCTCCTCCTCCTCGCCGCCCTCGCGCTCCCCGCCACCCCCGCGCTCGCGCAGGAGAAGGCCGCGGCAGCGGCGCAGCAGACGGCCCCCGATCCCGCCGCCGCCACGAAGCGGACCGAGGAGTTGATCGCCGCCTTCCGGGCGGTCCCCTCCGGCGCCGACGCGAAGGCGAGCGCCGCCGCCTTCGCGAAGCTCGACGGCTTCTTCGACTTCGACACCATCCGCACCGCGCCCATCTCCAACCGCCTCGACAGGTTCTCGCCGGCGCAGCGCAAGGAGTTCGAGCAGCTCTTCGAGAAGCTGGTGCGCGAGAACGCCTACCCCAGCTCCGGCGACTTCTTCCGCAAGGCGAAGCTGGAGATCGTGGGCGGCAAGGCGAAGGGCGAGGTGACGGTGGTGACCCTCTCGGCCCTCGACCCCGCCGACGGCATGGAGACCGAGGTGGGCGTCCACTGGAAGGAGGTGGGCGGCGCGCTCAAGGTGGTGGACGTGGACTTCGACGGCGACTCGCTCATCGTCGACTACCGCAACCAGTTCACCGGCATCATCGACCGCGACGGTGTGGACGCGCTGCTGTCCAGGGCGAAGGAGCGCCTGGCGGAGCTGCAGAAGCCGAAGGCGAAGAAGGAGTAGCTCGCGATGCGCGTCCTGCTCCTGCCGGTGCTCGCGGCGCTGATCGCCGCGGCGCCCGCCGCGGCGCAGACCGGAGAGCCCCAGAACGGCGCCGTTCGCCGGCTGAACGCCGATCAGTGCGCGGCGCTGGCGGTGGAGGCGAGCGGCCTCGTGCGCGAGGCGGACGCGAAGGTGCAGGATTGGAAGGGCCGGCTCGCCGAGGTGGAGTCGGTCTTCTACCCGAAGCTGTGGGGGCTCGGGTTCGTGGCGCCGATGTTCCGCGTGCGAGGCAGCCCCATCGCGCCGGACGTGGAGCGCGACTACGGCCAGTGGGGTCCCTACCTCCACCTCGAGGCGGCGCTCGCCCAGCCGCTCTACACCTTCGGCCGCGCGGCGGCGGGCGAGAAGGCGGCCGAGGAGCGGATCGCCGTGGAGCGCGCGCGGGCGCGGCAGGTGCGCAACACCGTCGCCCTCGAGGCGCGGCGCATGTACTTCATGCACCTCTACGCGCGCTCGATGATCCCCATCCTCGACAGCGCGCGGAAGACCCTCGACGACGCGCTGGCGACCGCGCGCAGGGAGTACGAGGCGGGCACGGGCAAGATCTCCCGCGCCGATCTCTCCCGGCTCGAGTACGGCTCCGCGGAGCTGGACAAGCAGCGGGTGCGCGCGCGGATCGGCGCCGAGCTCTCCCTCGCCGCCCTCAAGCACACCATGGGGCTGCCGCAGGAGGCGCAGCTCGAGCTCGCCGACGAGCGCCTCCCGCAGCCCCCCGAGGCGCCGCTGCCCCCCCTCGCCGAGCTGCTCCAGGCGGCGGCGTCGGGCCGGCCGGAGTGGGCGCAGATCGAGCACGGCAAGCAGGCGGCGATCTCCCTCGAACAGGCGGAGCGGCTCGCCAACGCGCCGGTGCTCTTCGCCGCGGGGCAGGTCAACGCCGACTGGACCGCGATGCGGCCCGACGCGAAGAATCCCTACGCCTGGGATCCGTACAACCGCCTCAACGCCGGCGTGGCGCTGGGGCTGCAGTTCGACCTCGATCCGGCGAAGGCCAACGCGAAGGCCCACCAGGCGGAGGCGCTCGGCCAGCAGGTGGAGGGGTTGGAGCGCTTCGCCTCCACCGGCATTCCCCTCGAGGTGCGCAAGGCGCGCGACGAGGCAGAGCAGGCGCAGCAGTTCTACGAGCTCGCCACCGCCGGCTCGAAGGCGGCGCGCAAGTGGATGGTCTTCGCCGCCGCCGCGTGGAGCACGGGGACGGGCGACGCCGCCGACGTGCTCGAGGGGCTCGCCGCCTGGGTGCAGTCGAAGAACGGCGAGATGGAGAGCCTGCGGGATCTCCACATCGCGCGGGCGTCGCTCCTCTACGTCACGGGCAGACACCAACCGTAAGAACGACGACACGCCGCGTACGTTCCGGGGCGGTGATCCCCGAGGCCCGCTCGGAAGGCGGAGCGCATTCTCCAATTTGTGATCAATTGGTGTGCGAAGCACGCCAAGCTCGGAATTTCACGGCTTTTTCTGACGGCCGGCGGTCGCGTGACCGCTCGGAGACGATCGTGCGGCGTCCGGCTTGCAGCGCTCCCCTGCCGGAGGGTAGAGCGTCGCTCATGATTCCCGCCGCGCTCCAGCACAGGCTCCTCGCCCTCGCCAACCAGGTCGGCGCCGCTGCCGACTCGATCGGCGCCCCCGCAACGGTGCACCTCGAGACGACCGACGAGCGGATCGTGCGGCGCGACGCGCGCGCGACGCCGGCGCTCTGCCTGGTGCTCGAAGGGAAGCGCACGGTGGAGCGCGCCGGCAGGCGCGAGATCTTCCGCGCCGGCCAGCTCCACCTGCTGCCCGCCGGCTTCCGGATCGAGGTGGTCGACGAGCCGTGCGGTGAATCGGCCTGCTTCCGGGCGATGCACCTCGAGTTCGGCCCCGCGCTCCTCGCCCGCTTCGTCGAGGACTGGCCCGACGCGCAGGAGCGGATGCCCGGCCAGTCGGCGCTCCGCCTCGCGGAGGATCCGGCGCTGGCGGAGTCGCTCGCCAGCGTGATCGAGTCGCTGCTCGATCCCGAGCGCCACGGGCGGCTGCTCACCCAGCGGCTGCTCCTCGACGTGCTCCTCCGGCTGCGCCGCCAGGGGCGCCTCCCCGACCTGCTCGGCACCGAGGGCTGGGACCTGGAGACGCACGTGCGCGAGCTGGTGCGCCTCAACCCGGCGGAGAGCTGGACGGCGGAGGGGCTCGCTGCGGCGGTGGGGGTGGAGACGGCGGTGCTCCTCGCCGGGCTGGAGGGGGCCGGCGGCCTCCAGGCGGTGATCGACGACGAGCGGATGGGCCGCGCCTCGCGCTTGCTGCGCGGCGGCGGCGTCTCCCTGGCCGACGTGGCCTACGCCTGCGGCTATGCGTCGCCGGAGGCGTTCGCGCAGCGGATGCGCGCCCACGCGGACGAGGTGGTCGGGGCGCGGTAGATCGCGCGCGTCATGCCCGCGGCTGCGCGCAGCGAGCGCGAAACACGCCTCGCCGCCGGTGCGGCGCCACACGCGGGGCGAGGCGCCCGTGCCGTCGCGCACCACGGCTCCCCGCCAGCGGGGCGCCGCACCCGGGGTGACTTGCAACCTCGGGCCATTCCGTGCAACCTTTGGCGCATGATTGATTCCTGCCGCTTGCGCTGAAGCCCGGCAGCCTCCGTCGCCGCCAACGCGCGGCGCGTCC
>Ga0180215_1003501_pt1 | contig 14690 bp, 11 predicted proteins | sample eDN3rd37CBELigBY_FD_128871 | JGI IMG/M metagenome (GOLD analysis project Ga0180215, IMG submission 128871) | Enriched backyard soil microbial communities from Emeryville, California, USA - eDNA 3rd pass 37_C BE-Lig BY (version 2) (version 2) | ecosystem: Environmental > Terrestrial > Soil >...
CTTCCGCCACGACGTCTGCTCGGCCGTCCACCCGCTGGGCATCGCCTCCCCCTTCTTCCGGCAGCTGCCGCTCGAGCGGCACGGCCTGCGATGGCTCAACGCCGAGGTCCCCATGGCCCACCCGCTCGACGGCGGCCGGGCCACCGGGCTGCTCCCTGGCGTCGACGCCACCGCCGCGCTGGTGGGCGGTGGCCACGACGGCGACGCCTACCGGCGCCTCGTCACGCCGCTGCTGGCGCGCTGGCGCCCGCTGCTCGAGGGGCTCCTGGCCCCGCTCGTCCCCCCGAAGCGACCGCTGCTCATGGCCCGCTTCGGCGTGCCCGGTGCGCAGCCGGTCTCGTGGGTGGCCAAGCGCTTCCACGGCGCGGAGGCACCCGCGGTGCTGGCCGGCATCGCGGCGCACAGCTGCATCCGCCTCGACGCGCCCTTCACCACCGGCCTGGCCCTGCTGCTCGGCCTCGGCGCGCACGTCGACGGCTGGCCGGTGGCGCAGGGCGGCTCGCAGGCCATCGCCGACGCGCTGGCCGCGCACCTGCGCGAGCTCGGCGGCGAGATCCGCACCGGCTGGCGCGTGCGGTCGTTGGGGGAGCTCCCCCCGGCCCGAGCCACCGTGCTCGACGTCACCGCCCGCCAGTTCGTGGCGCTGGCCGGCGAGCAGCTCACCGGCGCGGGTCGGCGGTCGTTCGTGCGGTTCCGGTTCGGGGCCGGGGTGTGCAAGGTCGACTGGGCCCTCGACGGTCCGGTCCCGTGGACCTCCGAGCTGGTGCGGCGGGCGGGCACCGTGCACGTCGGCGGCAAGCTCGCCGAGATCGCCGCCTCGGAGGCCGACGCGGTGGCCGGCCGCCACAGCGACCGGCCGTTCGTCCTGGTGTCGCAGCCCTCGGTCGTCGACCCGACGCGCGCCCCCGAGGGTCGCCACGTGCTCTGGGCCTACTGCCACGTGCCGCACGGGTCGACGGTCGACCACAGCGCGGCGATCGAGGCGCAGATCGAGCGCTTCGCGCCCGGCTTCCGCGACCGCGTCCTCGCCCGATCGGTGATGACGGCCGCCGACGTCGAGCGCCACAACCCCAACCTCGTCGGCGGCGACATCGCGGGCGGCGCGCTCGACGGCACGCAGCTCCTCTTCCGCCCCCGCCCCTGGCCGCACCCCTACCGCACGCCGGTACCGGGCGTGTGGCTGTGCTCGGCGTCCACCCCTCCCGGGGGTGGCGTGCACGGCATGTGCGGCTACTGGGCCGCGCAGGACGTGCTCCACGCCGGCCCCGCCTGACCGCTCCAGTCTCTGCACACGGTGCCGATGGATCGGGGCGTGCGCCCCCCGACCCTGATCCGCGCCGAGCGCTACTACGAGACGCTGGTCCGACACTCCTCGGCCTGCTCATCGCGTACGACCGCGACGGCTTCATCCAGTTCGCCAACCCGGCGGCGGCCTCGCTGCTGGGCTGGGACCCGGAGGTCTGGACGGGCCACAACGTGTTCGAGTTCATCGCGCCGGAGGACCACCAGCAGGCCCACGACCTGGCCACGCAGCTCCTGGCCGAGAACGGCTCGCGGGGCGGGGGCCTCTACCGCCTACGCCACGTCGACGGGTCGTGGCGGCTCTTCACCGTGGTCATCACCAACCTGATCGGCGATCCCGACGTCGGCCTCTTCCTCTGCACCGGCCGCGACGTCACCGACCAGCACGAGCTCGAGGAGCTGTTCCGCTCCGCCTTCGAGGGCTCCCCCATCGGGATGGCCGTCTTGGGCATCGACGGCGTGCCGCTGCAGGTGAACCAGGCGCTGTGCGACCTCCTCGGCCGACCGCGGGAGGTGATGCTGCGCCACAGCCTCCTCGACGCGCTGAACGACGAGGGCCGGGCCGTGGCGGCACGCGAGCTGGCCCGCGTCGAGCAGGGGCACGAGCCCCGCGCCAGCGAGGTCCGGTTGCGCCACGCCAGCGGGCAGGAGCTGGCCGTGCGCGTGCACGGGAGCCGCCTGGCCGCGCCCGCCGGCGTCGACCGGCTCCTCATCCAGGTGCTCGACATCACCGAGGAGCAGCGCTACCAGGAGCTCCTGGCCCACCAGGCGGGCCACGATCCGCTCACCGGGCTGCCCAACCGGGCCGCCGTCCTCGGCCGGCTGCAGGAGGTGCTCGACTCGCCGAGCCGCCAGGCGGTGCTGCTCTTCTGCGACCTCGACCGGTTCAAGGTGGTGAACGACAGCCTGGGCCACCACGTCGGCGACGAGATCCTCGTGCAGCTCGCCGGCCGGCTGCGCTCGGCCATCCGTCCCGCCGACCTGGTGGGCCGCCTCGGCGGCGACGAGTTCGTGGTGGTGTGCGCCGACCTCCGGCGGCGCTCCGACGCCCATGCCATCGCGCAGCGCATCGCCGACCTGCTCGACGAGCCGTTCGTGGTGGACGGGTCGCCCTTCACCCTGAGCACGAGCATCGGGATCGCCTACGCCGAGGACCTCGTGCGCGACCCCGCGGGCGGGACCCGCGACGCCGCCGCGCTGCTCCGCAACGCGGACAGCGCCATGTACCGGGCCAAGGAGCACGGGCGGGCGCGGTGGGAGGTGTTCGACGAGGAGCACCACCAGCGCCTGATCGAGCGGGCCCACACCGAGCGGGCGCTGCGCCGGGCCATCGACCACGACGAGCTGCGCCTCCTCTTCCAGCCGGTGGTGGCCCTGCACGACGGCCGGGTGGTGGCCACCGAGGCACTGGTGCGGTGGGCCCACCCCGAGCGCGGCCTGCTCGGCCCCGGGGAGTTCGTACCGCTGGCCGAGGAGTGCGGGCTCATCGTGCCGCTCGGAGCGTGGGTGCTCCGCACGGCCACCCGCCAGCTGGCGGCGTGGCGCCAGGAGGGGCGGGCATCGACGTCGACGGTCATGTCGGTGAACCTCTCCGGGCGGCAGCTGGCCTCGGGCGAGGTCACCGAGGTCGTCGCCGCCGCGCTCGACGAGGCCGGCCTGCCGGCCCACTGCCTGCAGCTCGAGGTGACCGAGAGCGTGCTGCTGGAGGACGCCCGCACCGCCACCCGCACCCTGGCCGACCTGCGCAGCCTGGGCGTGCGCCTCGCCATCGACGACTTCGGGACCGGCTACTCGGCACTCACCCACCTCAAGCGGTTCCCGTTCACCACGCTGAAGATCGACCGGAGCTTCGTGCAGGGCATCGGGCGCGACCGGGGCGACGAGGCGATCGTGGCGGCGGTGACCGGCATGGCCGCGGCCTTCGGCCTGGAGCTGGTGGCCGAGGGCATCGAGCACGGCGCCCAGGTGGGCTGGCTGCGGGCCCACGGGGTGCCCTACGGCCAGGGCTTCCTGTTCGCGCAGCCGCTGGCCACCGCCGAGGCCGCCGCGGTGCTCGGACGCCGCCTCGACACCTGACGGTCGCAGTCCGGCGGTACGGTCGCCGGCGATGGACGACGCCGATCCGTCCGCTCCCCCGGCGGCCGAGACGCCGGAGCAGGCCGCCGCGGCGCTGTGGCGCACCCGGCGCCGCAACCGCCTCCGCGACCTCGACCGCATCGACGCCCTCTACCGCGTCTACGTCACGGCCGTGGTCGGCATCGTCGCGGTGCTGCTCATCTCGAGCGCCGTGGGCGACACCGACGTGAGCGCGGCGACGTTGGAGCGGGTCACGGACGAAGGCCCCGCCTGGGTGGGCCTCGCCGCCGCGCTGGCCGCGGCTCTCGGCCTGCGCTCCGGCAGCCACGGCGGACCCCTCGCCCTGGAGCCGGCCGAGGTGCGCCACGTGCTGCTGGCGCCGGTCGACCGGCGGACCGTGCTGCAGCGCCACGCCCTGCGCCTCCTGCGCTTCGGGGTGTTCGTGGCCGCGGTGGTGGGGGCCATCGCCGGCCAGCTGGCGGTGCGACGCCTGAGCGGCGCGCCGCTGGCCTGGGTGGCCACGGGCGCGGCAGCCGCGGTGCTGATCGCCGCGCTGGGCCTCGGCCTGGCCCTGCTCGCCGGCGGCCGGCGGCTGCCCCGCCCGGTGGCCACCGTCGTGGGCGGAGCGCTGCTCGGCTGGGCCCTCGCCGATGCGCTGGCCGAGGTGTGGTCGCCGTTCCGGTTGTTCGGCGGCCTGGCGCTCTGGCCCCTCGAGGTGCGCCCGCTCGACCTCGTCGCGGTGCTGCTCGCCGGTGCGACCGTCGCGGCCGGTCTGGCGGCGCTCGGCGGCGTGTCGATGGAAGCGGCGGAGCGTCGCACGGGCCTGGTGGCCCAGCTCCGCTTCGCCGTCACCGTGCAGGACCTCCGCACCGTGGTGCTGCTCCGTCGCCAGCTCGCCATGGACCTGCCCCGGGCCCGGCCGTGGATCCGGCTGCGCCGGTCGGCGCGCTGGTTCCCGGTGTGGCGGCGGGACCTGCGCGGGCTCCTGCGCTTCCCCTTGTCGCGCCTGGCCCGCCTGGGCCTGCTCGGGATCGTCGCCGGGCTGTGCGTGCGAGGTGCGTGGGACGGCACCACCCCGCTCGTCGTGCCGGCCGGGCTGGCCCTCTACCTCGCCGCGCTCGACGCGGTGGAGCCGCTGGCCCAGGAGGCCGACCAGCTCGACCGGGCCGACGCCTACCCGACGGAGCGGGGGGTGCTGTTCCTGCGCCACCTCGCCGCGCCGGTGCTCGTCATGGTGTTCGTGGCGCTCGTCGGTTGGGCCACCGTGCTCGTCACCGCGCCGGAGACCCTGACCCTGGAGGCGGGCGCCGTGGCCGTGCTGCCCGCGGCGGTGCTGGCCACCGCCGGAGCGACGGTGAGCGTGGTGCTCGGCGTGCCGCTGCCGAGCTCCGCCGCCTCGCTCGACGACCAGGTGCTCATGCCCATGCCCGAGATGGCCGGCATGAAGGTGGCGCTGCGCAGCGGCTTCCCGCCGGCGCTGGCCATCCTCGGCACCGCGCCGGTGCTCGCCGCCCGCGAAGCCGTGGCCGACGGCGCGTCGGCCGTGGCCGAGGCGGCCAACGTGGCCGCGCTCCTCGTCCTGCCCGCGGCGTTCGTCGCCGCGTGGGTGCGCTACCGGGAGCCCGCCAGGGCGTGGTGGGCGCAGTCGCTGCAACAGAGCCAGGCCACCCGGAAGGTGGCCACGTGAGCCCCGCCGACCGCCGTCGCGCCAACCGGGCCTCGCAGCCCAAGGAGCAGCCCAAGCAGCGGCCCAAGGAGCGGCCCGCCGCCCTCCGGGCCAACGGGCTGACCAAGGACTACGGCGACCTCGTGGCGCTGGCACCGCTCGACCTGGCGGTGGCGCCGGGCGAGTCGGTGGCGCTCATCGGCCACAACGGCTCGGGCAAGACGACGTTCCTGCGCATGGCGGCCGGCCTGCTCGAGCCCTCGGCCGGCGCGGTCGAGCTGCACGGGCACCCGGCGGGGAGCATCGGAGCGCGTGCCGTCACCGCCTACTTGTCCGACGCCCCGACCTTCTACGAGGACCTCAGCGTCTGGGAGCACCTCGAGTACACCGCCCGCCTGCACGGCGTGCAGGACTGGGAGCAGGACGCGGCCGACCTCCTCGGCCACCTCGGCGTGTACGAGCGGGCCGACGACCTCCCCGCCCGCTTCAGCCGCGGCCTCAAGCAGAAGGCGTCGATCGCGCTGGCCTTCATCCGCCCGTTCGAGGTGCTCCTCGTCGACGAACCCTTCGTCGGCCTGGACGCGGCCGGCAAGGAGGCCCTGCTGGAGCTGCTGGCCACGGCGCACGCGGACGGCGCCACCCTGCTGGTGGCCACCCACGAGCTCGCCTTCGTGGAGCGCGTCAGCCGCTGCGTCGCCCTGCGCGACGGCACGGTCGTGCACGACGGTCCGAGCGAGGGCGTCGACGTGCTCTCGCTCGTCACCTGAGCGCCGTCACGAGAGCGTCACGCGCCCGTGCTGCGACAAGGGGCACAGGTCGCGCGGGAGCGCGGCTAGCGTGCGCCGGCATGTGGGAATACGCGTCGGTGAGCCGTCCCTCCTCCGATCCCGATGCGCTCGTCGGTGCGCTCAACGAGCGGGCTTCCGACGGTTGGGAGGTCGTCTCGGTCGTCCCGGGCGTGGGCCAGCTCGTGGCGATCCTGAAGCGCGACGCCGGGCCGGGTGCCGCCAAGGACGCTGACGTCGGCGACGAGGCCAAGGCCGAAGCCGCCGAAGCCGCTGAGCCGATGCCCGACGCCGCGGCGGCCGCGGTGGCCGCGTCGCCCGGCGGCGCCGTCCGAGCGGGCGAGCCGTCGCCCTGGGCGCCCGGCGGTGAGCGGGCGGCGACGCCGTCGGCCGCCACGGAGGAGCCCGCCGGTTGGGCGGCTGCGCCCGACCGCGATCGCGAGCGCACCTCGGAGCCGGCCGGTGCCGGTGCGGGAGCCGCAGGCATCGGCGCGGCGGCCGGGCCCTCCGCCGCCGAGCGACCGGCCGAGGCCCCGTCGTCCACGTCCTCCACGCAGACGCAACCCACGCAGGCGCAGCCCAGCCAGCCCGCCTCGCAGCCGCAGACGCCGGCCAACTGGTACCCGGACCCCTCGGGGCGCTTCGAGCTGCGCTACTGGAACGGCACGGCCTGGACCGAGCACGTGTCGCGTGGGGGCGTGCAGTACACCGACCCGCCGACCGCCTGATGGCCCCCTGATCCGGGGCGGCACCACGGCGACACGGGGCGGCGCGACGTGGCGAGCAACGAGGTGAGCACCTCGACCGGTCACGCCCGCACCGCTGCCCCACGACGGGTCTCCTGGGTCGTCGCCGCGCTGGCGGCAGTCACCGCGCTCGTCGGGTTGCTGGCCCTGGTGGGCTGGTGGACCGAGACCGAGCGGCTGACGCGCCCGTTCGGCGGCGGCACCCCGATCAAGGCCAACGCCGCGGTGTGCCTGCTGCTGCTGGCCGCCGCGCTGCCCCTCGTCGGCCGGCACGACCGCCACCGCCGCACCGGGCGGCTGCTCGCCCTGGCCGCCGCCGCCATCGTGGGCGTGTCGCTCCTGCAGCGCACCTTCGGCGTGGACCTCCACATCGACGAGCTGCTGGCCAACGACACCGTGGCGGCTCGTGAACCGGGGCGGATCTCGACGGTGACCGGCTTGGGCATCCTCGCGGCGGCCCTCGCCGAGCTGGTGGTGGGCAGCCCCGGCTTGGGGCCCCGCCGCCGGGCGCTGTACGCCCTGGTGCCTGCCGGTGCCGCGGCGATGCCCTTCCTGGCGTGGGCCTACGGCGCGCGGTTCCTCGACGAACCGACGCCGCACACCGCGCTGGCCTTCGGGACGGCGCTCGGCCTCGCCGCCGTGGCCTGCGGTGTGGTCATCCTGGCCACACCGGAGCGCATCGGCGCGCGACTGGTCCGGCGCGACACCGCCGGCCGGCGGTTGCGCCTGGCCCTCGTGCTCGCGCCGGCCATCGTCATCACGACGGGCGCGGTGCGGGCCCGGGTGGTCGGCCCCGACGGCGACGTCGGTGCCGGTCAGGCGTTGATCAGCGTCGTGCTGCTCGTCGCAGTCGCGATCGCAGTGGGCCTGGTCGCCGACCGCGTCGACCGGGAGGCGGCCGCTCGCCGGTCGGCCGAGGCGGAGCGCGACCGGGCGCTGCAGCAGCTGGCCGCCATCCTCGACCAGTCCCCCGCGCTGGTGTACCTGCGCGCCCCGACCGGGCGCTTCGTGCTGGGCAACCGCACGTTCCACCAGGTGTTCGGCGTGACCCCCGACCGCCTGCCCGAGCTGCGCGACGAGGACGTGCTCGGCGAGGAGGGCGAGGTGCTGCGCGCCGCGGACCTGGCGGTGCTCGAGACCGGCAGCGACGAGACGACCTTCCAGCTCCGCCTGCCGGGCCTCGGGGAGCGCTGGTACCAGGCGGTGCGCTTCCCGGTGACCACCGACGTGCAGGGGACCGTGTCGGTGTGCGTGATCGCCACCGACGTGACCGACCGGCACCGGCTCGAGGCGCGCCTGTCCGAAGCCGAGCGGCTGGAGGCGATCGCCACGCTGGCCGGCGGGGTGGCGCACGACTTCAACAACCTCATCACCGTGGTGAACGGCAACGCCGAGCTCGGCCTCCTGCAGACCGACGACGAGGACCTCCGCCGCGGGCTCCAGGCCATCCTCGAAGCGGGCCAGCGCGGCGCGGCCCTCGCCCGGCAGCTGCTCGCCTTCAGCCGGCGCAACGTGGTGGCCCCGCAGCTCGTCGACGTGGGCCGTGTGGTGCAGGAGCTCGCCGAGCTCCTCCGCCAGGGCCCGGGGCGCGACGTCGACCTGTCCGTGACCGTCGACGACCACCTGCCCCAGGTGCTGATGGACCGCTCCGCGCTGGAGCAGGCGGTGATGCACCTGGTGAGCAACGCGACGGCGGCGGCGCCGAACGGACGGGTGCGCCTCGAGGTCAGCTACGAGCGACTCACGCCGTCCTCCGCTGCGGCCGTGCGCACCGGCGCGACGCCGGGGCCGTACGTGCGCGTCTCGGTGGCCGACAACGGCGTCGGCATGACCCCCGACGTCCTGGCCCGGGCCTTCGAGCCGTTCTTCACCACCCGCCCGGGCGAGGGCACGGGGCTCGGGCTGTCCACCGTCTACGGCATCGTGCGCCAGGCGGGTGGCTTCGTCGATCTCGTGTCCGAGCTCGGCTACGGCACCGTGGCCCGCCTCTACCTGCCTCCCGAGCGCGCCGACGCCGCGGACGAGCCGACCCCCGCGGCGCCGAGCGGCAGCCGGCGCCACCGCGGTCGCCTCCTCGTGGTGGAGGACAACCCTGCGGTGCGCACGCTCACCGTGCGGGTGCTGACCACGGCCGGGTTCGACCCCGTCGAGGCCGAGGACGCCGACGACGCGCTGGCCGCGCTGCGGGGCACGGGCAGCCACTTCGACCTCCTGGTCACCGACCTGGTGATGCCCGACATGTCGGGCGTGGACCTCGCCGCCAAGGCGCGCGAGCTGGCGCCCGACCTGGCGGTGGTGGTGATGTCCGGGTGGACGCCCGCCCTGATCGAGCCGTCGCTCGGCGAGCGCCTCGGCCACCGCGTGGTGGCGCTCGAGAAGCCGTGGAGCCGCGAGCAGCTCCTCAGCGCGGTGGACAAGGCGCTGGCCAGCCCCGCCAGCTGATCGCTAGGGCGCCGCGACGCCCTCGGCGTGCTCGGTGTCGGAGGAGGCGCGCACGTCGATGCCGGGCGCGGGGCTGCGGATCTCCACCTCGTCGCTCTCGGGGAAGCGCACCTGCTGCAGGGCGGGTCGCACGACCAGCGCGCCGAGCAGCATCACGCCGGCCAGGACCACCGCGACGAAGGACAGGTACGCGGCGAGGGCCCGCATGGCGGCCCCGCGCTCGGCGACCACGCCGTCGTCACGCATGCGGCGGCGCTACCCCGGCCGCGGCCTCCGCCAAACGGTGGCCGTCCCGAGGCTCCCGCCGGTGCGCCGCCAGGTTCCGGTCCGGCTCGGGACGGGTAGCCGAGCCTCGATCCCCCGTCCGCAGGAGGCCCGGTGACCACCCAGACCGACGACCGCATGCAGCTCCACACCGACCTGACCACCTGGTCGGTGCACGTCACCGGGGAGCTCGACGTGGCGTCGGCACCTCGCCTGGCCGAGGCCCTGGCCCTCGTGGTGGCACGGGGCGGTCGGGTGGTGCTCGTCGACCTCAGCGAGGCCACGTTCGTCGACTCGAGCGGCCTGCGGGTGCTGGCCGCCGCGGCCAACGACCTGCGCGAGGTCGAGGGGCGGCTCCTCGTCGAGGGTGCCTCCGGCGCCGTGCTGCGCACCCTGCAGGCCGCCGGCCAGCTCGAGCGCCTGGCCCGCACCGCCTGAGCGCCGGACGCACCGGCCGGGCGCGCCCGGCGCCGTGTGGGGCCGAGGAGCGTGGGGTACGCGCCTCGCCATGGCAGCAGACGATCGGCAGGACGTCGCGGAAGCCCTCGACGACGACAAGCTCGACGACAAGAGCGGCCTCGACGAGGACCGCGAGCTCGACTACGTGGCCCCGGACGCGCCGGTGGCGTCGCTGGACTACGGCGTCACGGACCGGGAGCAGGCGATCGACGAGCCCATCGAGGAGCGGGCGGAGCGCTGGGAGCCGGACCCGCTGGTCGACGCCCTCGACCGCGAGGCCGACGAGCGCCCCTGACAGGACCCGGGACGACAGGGACGACGGGATGACCTCCGGCGCGACCGTGCCCCCGCCGCAGCGGGGGCACGTCGTCGCGTCGCAGGCGGCCGGTTCAGGCCCGCTTGGTGGTGCGCTTGGCCGGCGCCGCCTTCTTGGCGGTGGTCTTGCGCGCCGTGGTCTTGCGCGCGGCGGGCGCAGCCTTGGCGGCGCCACGGGTGCTGGTGGTCTTCTTCGCCGGCGCCTTGGCCAGCTTCGGCGCCGGCGCGTTGCCGGCCACGATGTCCTTGAGGCCCTTGAGCGGCGTGATCCGCGCCTTCACCGACGCCTTGATCTTCACCGGCTCACCGGTCTGCGGGTTGCGCCCCGTCCGGGCTGCTCGCTTCACCTTGGCGAACTTGGCGAACCCCGTGATCACCACCGGGTCGCCCTTGGCGAGCGTCGCGTTGGTGACGTCGATGAAGCCCTCCAGCACGCGGGCCACCGTCTTGGCATCGGTCTCGGTCTGCGACGCCACGGCGGCGATCAGCTCTCGCTTGTTCATCTCCACTCCTACGGTGTGGTCGGCGGTACCAGCATGACGCTTCACGCAACCGCGCATGCGGATACTGCTTGCGGCACAACGCTCGACGGCGTTCGCGGCGACCGGCGAGCCGCCGAAGGGGAGCGATCAGGCGCTGCATGTGCCTCTTGGCACCAGCCCTCCACCGCCCTACCGACTGGTAGGTAGGCGGCGCTAGGGTGCACGTCATGGATGCGCTCTCCCTGGTGGCCGAGCTCGAGCCCGTCGCCGCAGACCTCCTGGAGCGGCACCTGCGCAGCTCGAAGGAGTGGTTCCCGCACGAGCTCGTGCCCTACAGCCGCGGCCGCGACTACGAGCCCGGCGAGGCCTGGACGCCCGACGACGCGCACCTCGACTCGCCGCTGTCGTCAGCGGTGCGCAGCGCCCTCTTCGTCAACCTGCTGACCGAGGACAACCTCCCCTACTACTTCCGCGACGTCGAGCGGATGTTCGGGCGCGACGGTGCCTTCGCCACCTGGGCGCGGCGCTGGACCGCCGAGGAGGGGCGCCACGCCATCGTCATCCGCGACTACCTCACGGTGACCCGGGCCCTCGATCCGGTGGCGCTCGAACGGGCTCGGATGGAGCAGGTGAGCGGCGGGCAGACGCCGGCGCCACCGGACGCCTTCCACGGGCTCGTCTACCTGACGTTGCAGGAGCTGGCCACCCGCATCGCGCACCGCGGCACCGGCCGGGTGCTGCCCGACCGTGCCGGCTACGAGGTGATGGCGCGCGTCGCCGCGGACGAGAACCTGCACCACCTCTTCTACCGGGACCTGGCCAGCGCGGCCATCGAGCGCGACCCGTCCACCATGGTGCTGGCCATCGAGCACCAGGTGCGCACCTTCGCCATGCCGGGCACCGGCATCCCTGACTTCGATGCGCACGCCGCCGCCATCGCCCGGGCCGGGATCTACGACCTGGCCGTGCACCACGAGCAGATCCTCGTGCCGGTGGTGCTGCGGCACTGGCGGGTGGAGGAGCTCACCGGGCTGAGCGCCGACGCCGAGCGGGCCCGCGACCGGCTGGTGGCCCGCATCGAGCGCACCGGCCGCATCGGGCGCGAGCTCCAGGAGCGCCGCGCCTCGAACCTGACCCCCGCGAGCTGAACGGGCGGCACCGCTCGCCCGGCACGCCGGGCCATGCTGGTGCCGTGGGTCCCGGTCAGGTCGCCGTCGCCGACGCGCCACCGGCCGAGATCCTGGAGCCGCCCTACGGCTACATCGTCCGCACGGCCGCCGACCGGCTGCGGCTGCTGCTGGCCACCCTGGTGCTGGGCGTGGCGCTGGCGCTGGCCGCCGCCGATCGCGGCACGAGCGGCCTGGAGGAGGAGCTGCTCCGCCAGGTCGAGCGGATGCCCGAGTCGGCAGCCGCCCTGCTCGTCGGCGTCGTGCAGGTCACCGCGGTGCTGGCGCCGCTGGCCAACCTCGCGGCGCTGATCTGGCGACGACGGCTGCGCATCCTGGCCCAGGTGCTGGTGGCCGCGGGCGTGGCCGCCGTGGCCACCACGGTGGCCGAGGACGTGCTGGACCGCCCACCCGTGCGCCGACCGCCCGCCATCGAGGACGCCCGCTACCTCGCCGGCAGCGACTTCCCGTCCGGGCCGTACCTGGCGGCCGTCACGGCCACCTTGGTCGTGATGGCACCGTGGCTGCCGCGGCGCTGGCGGCACGTGCTCATCACCTGCCTGGTCGTGCTGGCGCTGGCCCGGGTGGCCTCGGGCACCACCGTGGCCTGGAACGTGCTCCTCGCCGTGGCCGTCGGCGGCTTCGCCGGCACGCTCCTCCTGGCGCTGGTCGGCTCCCCCAACCGGCGTCCCCACGGCGCCGACGTGCTGGCCGGCCTCGCCCGGGCCGGCATCACCGTGCGGACGTTGCAGGCGGCAGCCCAGCGCGGCCTCCGGGTCACGGCGTACCGGGCGGTCACGGCCGACGGCCGCCACCTCCGGGTGGAGCTGGCCAGCCCCGACGACCACGAGGCGGGCATGCTCGTCCGGACGTGGCGCTGGATCCGCCTGCGCGACCCGGGCCACCGCTCGCCGTTGGCGTCCCTGCGGCGGCTGGTGGAGCACGAGGCGCTCGTCAGCCTCCTGGCATCCGCGGGTGGGGTCCGCACGCCCCGGCTGGTGGCGGTGGGCGAGGCCGGCCGCGGCGGGCACCTGCTCGCGTTCGAGGACGTCGACGCGGTGCCGCTGTCCGCGCTGAGCCCGCAGGGCCTCACCGACGACGTGCTGCGGGGCGCCTGGGGGCAGGTGGCCGCCCTGGCCCGCGCCAGGGTGGCCCATCGGGACCTGCGCCTCGACAGCCTGCTGCTCGACCGCGACGGGCGGGTGTGGATCACGGACTTCGAGGTCGGCGAACCTGCGCCCGAAGACGCCATGTTGAACGGCGACGTGGCCCAGCTCCTGTGCGACGCCGCGCTGGCGGTCGGCGCGACCCGCAGCGCCCGCACCGCGGTGGACGTGCTCGGCCCCGACGCCGTCGCCGCCGCCCTCCCGCGCCTGCAACCCCTGGCCCTCCCGGCCGCCACGCGGCGCTCCTTCCGACGGCGCCGCACCCTCCTCGCGGAGCTGCGCACCGCCGTCCAGGAGGCCACCGGCGTCGACGAGGTGCCCTACGAGGACCTCGAGCGGCTGAAGCCCAAGACCGTGCTGGGCGTGCTGATGGTGGCCGTCGCCCTGTACGTGCTGCTGCCGCAGCTCGGCGACCTCGGCACCATCGCCGATGAGCTGTCGCGAGCCGACTGGGGCTGGTGCCTGGCCGCCGTCGCCGCGGCCGCCGTGACCTACGTGGGCGCGGCGCTGACCCTCACCGGCTCGGTCCCCGACCGCGTGCGCTTCGCACCCGCGCTGGCGGCGCAGGTGGCCGCGTCGTTCGTGAGCAAGGTGACCCCCGGCAACGTGGGCGGCATGGCGCTCAATGCCCGCTTCCTGCAGAAGCACGGCGTGGACACGGCGGTGGCGCTGACCGGTGTGGGGCTGAGCGCGGTGGCCGGCTTCGTGGTGCACGTCGGCTTCCTGGTGGTGGTGGCCGTGTGGGTGGGCCGGGCGGGCACCGCCACGGGGTTCTCGCTGCCGGTGGGGCGCACGGTCGTGCTGGTGGCCCTCGGCACGCTGGCGGTCGCGGCCCTGGCCCTGCTGGTGCCCTCCACCCGCCGGCTGGCCACCGACCGCCTCCTGCCGCCGCTGCGGCGCTCGGGCGCGGCGCTGCGCGAGCTCATCGTGCGCCCCGGCAAGCTCAGCGCCCTGCTGGGCGGCGCCGCGCTGGTGACGGTCGGCTACCTGGTCGCGCTGATCTGCTCGCTGCAGGCCTTCGGCGGGGGCGTGCCGCTGGCCAGCGTGGCGCTCGTGTACCTGGCCGGCACGGCGCTGGCCAACGCCGCGCCGACGCCGGGCGGGCTGGGCGCGGTGGAGGCCGCGCTGGTTGCGGGCCTCACCGGCATCGGCGTGGGCACCGAGGTGGCCGTGAGCGCGGTCCTGACCTTCCGCCTGCTGACCTTCTGGCTCCCGGTGGTGCCCGGCTGGCTGGCTTTCGTGATGCTCCAGCGCCGCATGGAGCTGTAGCGCCGCTTCCCCGCCGCTCGGGCGTGCTCGCGGACGCGTCGTAGGCTGCGGCGCGATGTCGGGCCGGCGAGCGCGGTCGTGAGCGTCCCGCCGGTGCCACCGGGCGATCCGGCCTACTGGGACGAGGTGGCCGAGGGCACCGACCGCCTCCCCGCGGGGTGGCGCCGCCACGCCCGCCGAGCGCACCTGGAGCTGCTCGCGGCCTGGGTCGGCGTGCCCGAGGGCCGGTGGCTGAAGACCGACCTGTTCGAGGAGCGCTCGCCGCACCGGGCCCTCCTGCCCTCCCTGCGCGACGCCGGATGGGTGGGGATCGACCTGTCGGCCAGGGTGGCCGTGCAGGCCCGAGCCGGCGTCGGCGCCACCGGCGTCGTGGCCGACGTGCGCGCCCTGCCGTTCGCCGCCTGCGCCTTCGACGGGGTGCTGTCCACCTCGACGCTCGACCACTTCCGCGACGAGGCGGACCTGCACGTGTCGCTGCGGGAGCTCCGCCGCGTGCTCCGGCCCGGCGGCGTGCTCTTCCTCACGCTCGACAACCCGGCCAACCCGCTCATC
>Ga0180215_1003505_pt1 | contig 14678 bp, 13 predicted proteins | sample eDN3rd37CBELigBY_FD_128871 | JGI IMG/M metagenome (GOLD analysis project Ga0180215, IMG submission 128871) | Enriched backyard soil microbial communities from Emeryville, California, USA - eDNA 3rd pass 37_C BE-Lig BY (version 2) (version 2) | ecosystem: Environmental > Terrestrial > Soil >...
AATGGGCAAACCGACCCCAGGCAACAGAGTTGACATTATCAATGAAGAAGGTGATGTATGTGCTGTTGGTGAGGTAGGAGATATCGCTGTCCATGTCGAAACTCCTGCGCTCTTCAAAAATTATTATAAAGATCCGGAAAGAACAGCTATGCAATTCCGCGGTGATTACTATATTACCGGAGATAAAGCAAAGAAAGATGAAGATGGCTATTTCTGGTTTGAAGGACGCGGTGATGATATTATTATCAGTTCAGGCTATACGATTGGACCTTTCGAGGTGGAAGATGCGCTTGTAAAGCACCCGTATGTAGCTGAATGTGCAGTTGTGGGGAGTCCGGATGAAGTGCGCGGATTAATCGTTAAAGCATTCGTTGTATTAAGAGAAGGTGTGGACCAAAGCGATCCTAATCTTGTTTCCCAGCTGCAGGAACATGTAAAAGAACTGACAGCTCCTTATAAATACCCTCGGAAAATTGAATTTCTGTCAGAGCTTCCTAAGACCACTTCAGGAAAAATCATGCGTGTGGAATTACGGAAAAAAGAAGCGGAAACTGCTTCCGCACAAAACTGAATGTGTAAAAAATGCAGGCGGGAATTCCGCCTGTATTTTTGTTATACTATGGTAAATGTGAACTTTTAGTTTATCGCAGGCTTAAGGGCAGTAAGACCCCTACTTTAACACTCAGAGTGATCAATGGAGGATTGGTTGGGGGCAGACTGCCCGTAAAGGCCCGATAGAAGAACAAAGACTAAGAATGCCACGTCCTCCCAAAAGCTACCGCTTTCGGTTGTGCGATGTATCGCTGCAGCAGCTTTCCTTGTCCTGTGGCAACGTCTTTGTGACCCGCTTCCTGTGGGCCTCAACTAACAATCAGTGGAAAAAAGATCCCCGCTGATTGAAGTTTCACTCTATTAAAGGAGAAAAGATTTATGGGAACGCTTTGGCATGGGGGCTCGATTTATACCCTTCAGCAGGAAGGTCATCAGATAGAGGCCGTTTTTACAGAAGGAAGCCAAATTATTGAAATTGGCGCGTTGAGAGATTTAAAAAGCAAATATAAAGAAGAGATTCAAAATGAGATAGATCTGCAGGGAAGCACCATGCTGCCGGGATTTGTGGATAGCCATATGCATCTAATCGGGCATGGTGAAAGGTTAATAAGGCTCGACTTATCTAAGCACACATCAAAGCATGAAGTTCTTATGGCTGTAAAGGAATTTTCAGAGACCATAGAAGAGGGAGAGTGGGTCATTGGGGAAGGCTGGAATGAAAATTTATGGGATCAGCCGGAACCTATTTATGCCTCAGAACTTGATCAATTTGTTCCAAAGCATCCTGTCATGCTGAAACGTGTGTGCAGACATGCCCTTGCAGTGAACTCCCTTGGATTAGAAAAAGCAAACATTACTGCAGATACAGAATGTCCTCCAGGAGGAGTAATCGATAAAGATGAATCTGGGAAACTAAATGGACTTTTGAAAGACCAGGCCCAGGAGCTTTTATTTAATGTGATGCCGGCTGTATCAGAAAGCTATTTAAAGAAGGCGCTTCATGCTGCCATTAAAGATGCCTATAGGCTTGGGCTGACAGGAGGACATACTGAGGATCTCAATTATTACGGAGGATTCAGCCAAACTTATCAGGCTTTCAAGCAGGTAATAGAGGCGGATGGTCTATCTTTCCGTGCACATCTGCTTGTTCATCATGGAGTTGCGGATGAAATGAAGGAATCTGGCGGAGGCTATTTAGAGGGAAGTAACCATATAGAGTTTGGAGCTATGAAGATATTCGCCGATGGAGCCCTGGGCGGAAGAACAGCTTTATTAAGTCATCCGTATGCAGATGACCCATCCACTTCGGGAGTTGCCATTTATTCACAGGAGCAGCTTGATGAATTAGTGGAGAAAGCCCGCAAGCATGAATTGCCGGTTGCCGTCCATACGATTGGGGATTTGGCATTTGAAATGGCATTAAATGCGATAGAAAAGCATCCACTGGAAGGTTTGGGGCGAGACAGGCTGATTCATGCACAAATTTTGCGCAAAGAACTTATAGACAGGGCTAAAAAACTGCCTTTAATTATTGATATCCAGCCAAGATTTACAGCTTCTGATTTTCCATGGGTGATTGACCGGATTGGTGAAGAACATATGGAGTACTGTTATGCATGGAAGACACTTCTGAAAGAAGGGATACATTGTGCAGGAGGTTCTGATGCACCGATTGAACCGGCCAATCCGTTCCTTGGAATTCATGCGGCTGTTACAAGAACAAATATAGATGATCCGCATAATACAGTCTATTATCCAAGTGAAGCGTTAACTGTTTATGAAGCAGTAAGCTTATTCACAAAAGGCAGTGCATATGCTGCATCCCATGAAAATGATAGAGGTATTATAAAAGAAGGATATCTGGCAGATTTCACAATATTAAATGAAGATATCTTTAAAATGCCAATAGGGCAAATTGCTGCCATTTCAGTTAACAAAACCGTTATTGACGGAATAATAGTATACGAAGCATAAGTGAAAGTGCCAGGCACCTATTCAGCAGGTGCCTGGCACTCGTTTTAGCAGAAAAAATGATTGCAAACATTTTTATCGCAGATTTATAATATAAATATTTCGATACTAGAAAGAATTGAGGAAATGGCAATGAAAAATAATGAAGTGCAAACGGGAGCTCTATACGCAGGGTTTGCTTACTTTTTATGGGGCATTCTCCCGGTTTATTGGAAGTTTTTAGATCACGTCCAAGCAGATGAGATTTTGGCAAACAGGATTTTTTGGTCATTTTTCTTTATGCTGATGATTTTGCTGGCATCAAAGAAATGGAATGATTTTGCTGCAACAATGAAAGGATTTAAAACAAATAGAAAGCAGCTCTACGCCCTTATAATTGCCTCCATTCTGATCAGCACCAACTGGTTTTTATATATTTGGGCGGTCAATAACGATCAGATGATTGAGGCTAGTCTTGGCTATTATATTAACCCGCTCGTAAGTGTGATTCTGGGAATGGTGGTTTTTAAAGAGAAATTATCAACTGCGCAATATTTATCTTTTGGATTTGCGTTTGCAGGGGTTTTGATTTTGACTGTCAGCTATGGGCGGTTTCCCTGGGTAGCCATTGTCCTTGCTTTATCCTTTGGTCTTTATGGGCTTGCCAAAAAGCTTATAAAGGTGGATTCAGCAGTTGGGTTAACGCTTGAAACACTTGTAGTGACCCCGATAGCATTTATTTATATGATTATTCTTTTCATGGATGGCAAACAGGCATTCCTGCATGTTTCGCTAAGCTCCGACTTGCTCCTTATAGGAGCAGGCGCAGCCACAGCAGTACCGCTATTGTACTTTGCCAAAGGGGCACAAAAGATACCGATGTCCATGCTTGGGTTTCTGCAGTATATTGCGCCGACAATTACATTGATTCTGGGGATCTTCGTTTATCATGAACACTTTACAAAGCTTCACTTGCTTTCCTTTATGTTTATTTGGCTGGCCTTGACGATTTACTCTGTTTCAAGAACAAAACTCTTTGTCCATTGGGAAACAAAACTAAAGCGCGGAAAAGGTATTGGCATATAGAAAAAGAGTTTCGCACCATCTTGCGAAACTCTTTTTTTATAAAAATTAGAAAGTATAAAGTTTTGAACGCCAGGCTGTCTAGCGCAAGCAGCCTACCCCCCCTCGAGGTGCCTGGGGTGGGAAAGGCCCTTCCGCTTTTCTTATAAAAATGTCCTCTTAACCTTTTCCCAAAAGGAATTGTCTTTCAGTTTTACGGTTTTAATGATTTTGTCGCTAAGTTTAATATCAATCTTTTCTACATGCTGAATGCTGAGGGCTTCGTTGTCCATTCCCATTGTAGGGTGGTCGTTGCCATCTTGAACCACCTTTAGGGTCAGCTTTCTGTTTCCGCTCAGGATAAAGGAAGATCCGAGCGTGCGATAGCGATTATTATTCAGTGAAGCGAGTTCGCTCACCTGCATGCAGGGAAGCAGCGGGTCAACAACAGCTCCATTTACAGATTTATTATAAGCCGTGCTTCCAGTTGGGGTGGCAACAATCATTCCGTCCCCGCGGAACGTTTCAAAATGAAAATCATCGATAAAGACATCGATTACAAAAGTTTTAATGATGGCAGAACGGATGCTGAATTCATTTAAGCACTGAAACGATGTCTGGTCATCAACCGTAACATCTATAGTGGGATAGCGTCTTACTTCTACTTGTTCATTTGTCATTGCCTCTACCATTTTCGCGGTATCATCGAGATGGAAATCACAGTACAGGCTCAGGCTGCCAGTCGTTGAAATCCCGGCATACAAACAATCATCCCTATAGCCAGTTTTACGAACTGCCTGCAAAAACGTTCCGTCTCCCCCGATGCTTACAATGATATTGGCTTGTTTGAAGTCATTAACGATGGTAAAGGCATGCTCTTCAGCCAGGCTATAAAGCGGTGCTACTTTCTCCATCGTTGCTTCATCTTTTTTGTGATAAAAGTATATATTGCGTCTTTCAGGCATATTCATTCCTCCAAACAGTAATAAAGGTTGTGGAATTCCAGGGGGAAATGTCCTTGGGGATTTTCTTTCCCAAATAATTCATATTTTGCTATGATTATGGTTGCCTGAGTTCAGTTTACCTTTTTTTGAAACATTTTAAAAGTTTATACGTATGAAGAATATGTGACGAATAGGTTTTCTGGGAATCATAATCGGTCAAACAAGGCACAAGGCGGCTGGTTATGTAAGGAGAAAGCATATTAAAAGGAGGATTTCACAATGAATGGAAAACGTTGGGCTGCACTGGGAATAGCAGCAGGTCTGTTTGTTTTTTCTGTTGTGCTGAACTTTGTAACTGCATTTGCATTTACAGATTTTGAAAGCTCGGTAAATGAACTGTTTGCAGGAAGCAATGAAGCGTTTTTGGAAGAAGTCATTGAAGAGGGAAATGCACAGAAAAAGATAGCCGTGCTTGATGTAAATGGAGTGATTCAGGATACTGGAGATGCAGCTTCTTTATTTGCAAGCCCGGGATATAATCACAAAGGATTCATGGATAATCTTGAATATGTGAAAGAAGACGGCACAGTAAAGGCGATTGTCATTAAGGTTAATTCTCCAGGCGGAGGAGTAGTGGAAAGCGCCGAAATACATGATAAGATTATTGAAATTCAAAAAGAAACAAAGAAGCCAGTATACATATCAATGGGGTCCATGGCTGCATCCGGAGGCTATTATATATCCGCTCCGGCTGACAAGATATTTGCGAGCCCTGAGACAATGACCGGTTCGCTGGGTGTTATCATGCAGGGCTATAATTATGCAGGGCTTGCTGAAAAATATGGTGTCGAGTTTGTAACGATTAAGAGCGGGCCGTATAAAGATATTATGAGCCCTACCAGAGATATGACAGATGAGGAAAGAAAAATCCTTCAATCCATGATTGATAATTCATATGCAGGGTTTGTTAAAGTCATCTCGGAAGGACGCGGACTAACTGAGGCACAGGTGAAGGAAATTGCTGATGGCCGTATTTATGACGGACGGCAGGCGAAAGAACTAAATCTAATCGACGGTTTTGGCTATGCCGATGATGTAATTGAACAATTAAAGAAAGACCATAAATTAGATGGTGCCCAGGTTGTTAAGTACACTGAGAATTTTGGGTTCGGCTCCATGTTCAGCATGGGGGCGCGAAAAATCATGGGGGATGACCTGGAAATGGCAGGGATGATGAAATTGTTATCTCAGCCAAACTCACCGCGTTTAATGTATCTTTATGCTGAATAGGGAGGGGGAGAGAAAATGACTTCAAATGAACAGAATGAAAGAGAGCTTGCCCGTCCTGTATCATTGCAGGGTGAAGGCAGGAATGAGTCATCCCCTGATGAAGCAGCTCCTGCTGTTAACGAAACGATTACACAAGCAGAAACCCTCCCCATTCAGAAAACTGGGGAACCAATCAGGTTTGCCGGGTTTTGGATGAGATTTTGGGCTTATCTTTTAGATTTAATTGTGGTTGGCAGTGTTTACCGGATATTGATTAATCCAATTTTTAGGGCGCTGGATATTCCTCTGCATGAAAGCAATTTGTTTGCTCCGATTTCGATAGCTACTGCCATTACGTTTTATGCCTATTTTGTGCTGATGACAAAGTTTTTTGGCCAGACACTCGGTAAAATGGTATTTGGTTTAAAGGTAGTAAATCTTAAAGGAGAGAAACTGACATGGAGCACAATTTTGTTCCGTGAATGGATCGGCCGCTTTATATCAGCGACCATTTTTGTCGGGTATGTGATTGTAGCATTCCTGCCGAAGAAGCAGGGGCTGCATGACCTTTTTGCAGAAACCTCTGTAGTTCATGAAAGGCAAAAAGAACAAGTCTATAATTGAAAAAAAGGAAGCCTGTCACCGCTTGGTGGCAGGTTTATTTTTTTTCAGTTGGGCATAATACAATGCTGAAAGGGTGTGAAAAAAGTGAAGTGGCTTCTGATTGCCGTAATTGCCCTCATACTTCTTTTAATTCTAATCATGGCAACAAAACTAAAGATATATATTCATTTTTACCATGGTAATGATAATGACCATTTAAAAATCCAATTTAAAGCCTGGTTCGGCCTAATCAGATACAAAATAGAAGTCCCTCTAATAAAACTTGATGATAACTCGCCAACTCTTGTTGTTAATGAAAAGACAGCTGCTGGACCACAGGAGGATGCTCCTAAACAGGATACAAAGCAATTCTCCGCAAAAGATCTTATTAATAGTTTGCATGATACGAAATCAATAATAAATCATATCGTGTCTATTCACAAAATAATACGGAAATTTCTAAAGCGTGTGACTATCCGGAATCTTGAATGGCATACATTTGCTGGCCTTGGGGATGCAGCCCATACGGGAATGCTAACTGGAGCTCTCTGGGCGATAAAAGGGAGCATTCTTGGATTAATAAGTCATTATATGAAGCTGAAAACGCCTCCCAGCATCACTGTAACTCCCCATTTCCAATTTTCCGTTTCACAAACAGCCATTTCATGTATGATTCATTTTCGTGTCGGGCATGCTATGTTAGCAGGAATTAAACTGATCAAATATTGGAAAGGCGGACGGCCCGACTTCAGGACAAAGCCGCTTTCTGCCTTATCTGATGATGGTACTAAAACTGTCTAAAAAAGGAGGAGCAATGAATGTCTGACCATCCTATTCAAGGTCTTATGACTACTGCCATGGAAAACCTGAAAGAGATGATTGATGTTAACACCATAATTGGGGATCCAGTAGAAACCCCTGATGGAAGTGTAATTTTAACCGTTTCAAAGGTCGGCTTTGGTTTTGCCGCAGGAGGAAGCGAATTCATGCTTGATGGACAATCAGGCGAGGAAAAGGGCCACCCGTTTGGCGGCGGAAGCGGCGGCGGTGTCTCCATCACTCCAATCGCCTTTTTGATTGTCAATTCTCAAGGGGTGAAAATGGTTCATCTGGATGAAAGCACTCATTTATATGAGAAAATTCTTGACCTTGCTCCACAGGCCGTCGATAAAATTCAGCAAATGTTCAACAAGAAAGACGGAGGAACCGGCAATCAGCAAAGCCAGCCTCAGAGTCAAAACAATGATGAGTACAGCGGCAAGAAACAAGACCTTGATATTTAAGAGAAGGAAGTTAACTTTCCCAGGGAGAGTTAACTTTTTTCTTGGAATGTATCCTTAATAATTGCAAAAAAGATTCTGAAAAGATATGATTTACACTGTACATAAGTGATTAAGGAGGACGATTTAAATGGCATCTATTACGTTCAAAGGAAATCCTGTAACATTGCTGGGCAATGAAGTAAAAGTTGGAGATAAAGCTCCTGAATTCAAGGTGCTGGCAAATGATCTTTCTGAAGTAACACTTGCTGATTCAAAAGGGCAGGTGCGTCTAATCAGCGTAGTTCCTTCTATTGACACGGGAGTTTGTGATGCACAGACACGCCGTTTTAACGAAGAAGCTTCCAAGCTTGACAATGTTAAGATTCTTACTGTAAGTGTGGATCTTCCATTTGCTCAAAAACGCTGGTGTGCAGCAGCAGGCATTGAAAATGTTCAAACCGTTTCTGATCACCGTGACCTTTCTTTCGGAGAAGCTTATGGGGTTGCCATCCAGGAACTTCGCCTATTGGCTCGTGCCGTTTTTGTTGTCGATTCAAATGACACAGTTACATATGCGGAATATGTAAGTGAAGCAACAGATCATCCAAACTATGAAGCGGCCGTGGAAGCTGCTAAGCAGGCGAAATAATCATAGAATATTGAAAGCTCCGGATTTGGTCCGGGGCTTTATTTTTTTACTTCCCTTCAGCACCAAACTTGTGAATGAAACAAAAGCCCGTTAAAATAGGAAAAAGAATAAGGACGGGAGGAATAAGCTGTGAAAATAACTCCGGTTGAGGATTTATTTACCATTTTAAATGAAACGGCTACGATTATGCAGGAAGAACTGCATTCTACATACCTTGAAGCTCTTGCAGAAACAGGAGAGAATTTATTCCATGAAAGCATTCTTCAGGATGAGCTAAGCGAATTAACAGTAAAAAGGCTTAGGAAGAGTTATGAATCAATTAACTTAAGCAGCTACTCAAAAGAAGAGATTAGAAAATCCTTTCAGCTTGCCATATTAAAAGGCATGAAAGAAAATGTACAGCCTAATCATCAAATGACTCCTGATGCAGTGGGCATGCTAATGGGGTATCTAGTCGAAAAATTCATTCAGGAAAAAAGTTTCCGCCTGCTGGATCCTGCAGTAGGAACAGGAAATTTATTGACAACTGTAATGAATCACCAAAAGGATAAAACGGTTGAGGCAACTGGGATTGAGATTGACGACTTATTAATTAAGCTTGCTTATATAAATGCCAATTTACAGGAGCATCCCATTCAATTTTTTAACCAGGATAGCCTTGAGCCCCTGTTTATAGAAGCTGCTGATGCTGTAGTGAGTGATCTGCCTATTGGCTATTATCCGAATGATGTCCGTTCAGCTGAGTATAAGTTAAAAGCAGATGAGGGACATTCCTATTCCCATCACTTATTTATTGAGCAGAGCATGAATCATGTGAAATCTGGAGGTTATTTATTTTTCATCATTCCAAATGGGCTGTTTGAAAGTGAACAGGCACCAAAGCTGCATGAATTCATTAAGGAAACTGCCTATATTCAAGGTTTGGTCCAGCTGCCGCTTACCATGTTCAAAAATGAAAAAGCTGCCAAAAGCATATTTATCCTTCAGAAAAAAGGGGATGGAGTCACTCCACCTAAGCAGGCTCTGCTGGTCAACTTGCCCAGCTTGTCCAAAACAGCAGAAGCTGAAAAAATTCTCAAGAAAATTGATGTCTGGTTTAAAGAAAGCAAATAAGGATAAACGAAAAGAAGCCGTGCATTTGCCGGCTTCTTTTTAAATGTATGGAAAGTATAATTTTTACACATTGATAACTGTCTAGCGCAAGCAGCCTACCCCTCGAGGTCACAAGCAGTTTCCTTTCAGAAGGAAGAGCGCCTTTCTTACAGCAACCGTCATATGCCTATCGTCCCTGGGCAGTTTCCTCCACATTTCGGGGGAATCCTCACAAAAAGGCAAAGGACGCCTTTCCGAGAGGCACGTCTTGTGCATGTCCGGGGTGGGCAAGGCGCTGCCGCTTTTCTTTAAATATAGGGAAGTATCAGAAAATATTTAATTTATCATGAAAACGATACCATTGCAAGGTGCTTCTTGAAATGTATTGCTTACAGTGTTTAAATGGGAAATTGAGAGATATTAATTGTGGCCGATGCACAGAATAAAGTTGTATTACTTTTAGTGTCGTATCACACATTGTTATATAAAAGTATGGGTTTGGAGAGACAATGAAGTCCCTTTGAACATCTTCTAAAGGAGCGGTAGCTTTATGGCAAAAATCATAGCAATCAATGCCGGCAGTTCTTCGTTAAAATTTCAATTATTTGACATGCCGAGTGAAGAGGTTATTACCAAAGGATTAATCGAGCGTATTGGGCTGGATAATGCAGTCTTCAATATCTCTGTAAATGGAGAAAAAATCAAGGAAGTAACGGATATACCTGATCATGCAGTTGCGGTTAAAATCCTGCTTGATAAATTAACAAATCTTGGGATTATTAAATCTCTTGATGAGATCGAAGGAATTGGCCATCGTGTAGTACACGGCGGTGAGGCATTCAACGATTCTGTAGTCATTACGGATGAAGTGCTTGCGAAAATAGATGAACTTTCTGAACTTGCACCCCTTCATAACCCGGCTAATATTACGGGAATTAAGGCATTCCAGCAGGTTCTTCCAAATGTGCCTGCAGTGGCGGTATTTGATACAGCATTTCACCAGACGATGCCTGAAAGCTCATTCCTATATAGTCTGCCATATGAGTATTATGAAAAGTATGGCATCCGCAAGTATGGATTCCATGGCACTTCACATAAATATGTATCAGAGCGTGCTGCAGAAATGCTTGGCCGACCGCTTGAACAGCTTCGCCTCATCTCCTGCCATTTAGGGAATGGAGCGAGTATTACAGCTATTGAAGGCGGAAAGTCAATCGATACCTCCATGGGGTTCACTCCGTTAGCGGGTGTTACAATGGGTACGCGCTCAGGTAACATTGACCCTGCACTTATTCCATTCATTATGGAAAAGACGGGTAAGAATGCAGATGAAGTTCTTGACGTTCTAAATAAAAAGAGCGGTATGCTGGGTGTTTCCGGATTCTCCAGTGATCTTCGCGATATTGAAGTTCAAGCTGTTGAAGGAAATGAAAGAGCAGAATTGGCTCTTGAAGTATTCGCAAACAGAATCCATAAATATATCGGATCCTATGCATCCCGCATGTATGGCGTAGATGCGATCATCTTCACAGCCGGAATCGGTGAGAATAGTGATGTCATCCGTGATCGTGTTCTTCAGGGGCTGGAATTCATGGGCGTATACTGGGATCCTGCATTAAATAAAGTACGCGGTGAAGAAGCATTCATTAACTACCCTCATTCACCAGTTAAAGTCATGATTATCCCGACAAATGAGGAAGTCATGATTGCACGTGATGTTTTGAGATTGTCTAAATAACATTCATAACAAGGCAAGGGCTAACGCTCTTGTCTTTTTGTTTTTATCGAGATTTAGTCCCCGCCAGGCGGAAGGAGAATTCATCATCTGCTTATGCTATACTGAGTCCAAGAAAAAAATGTTTTGGGAGGAATTGCGATGCCATTGAACGAACGGGAAGAAAGTGTTTTGACCGGTATTCAGGAGTGGGAGAACAAGCTGTTAAATTATGAGCCCAATGATTTGGAAATGGTTTATGATAAATCATTGGAAAGGTCTTTCTCACTACTGCCTGAAGAAGTTCAGCAGCAATTTTTTTCAGCAATGGATAGCTGGCTGTTTCATCTTCATGCGCTTATTCAAGGCTCACAGCTTCAAATGGATGCGAAAGAGCGCATTTTGACAGCAGGCCGTGTTTTTCATTCTGATATTGAAACGATTGAAGACCTTAAGCAATTGACTATCGACCAGCTTCAATACATAGCTCAGCAGCAGATTGCCCGGCATCGTCTTTATTCTTTTGCGCAAGGCGGCATTGCAGGTTCAGGCAGCTCACTCATGCTGGGTACAGATATTCCTGCTATGGCGGTTATTAATCTTCGTGCCGTCCAGCTGATTGCCATGACCTATGGTTTTGAAGTCAATACTCCATTCGAAATGATGAGCTCTCTTAAGGTTTTTCACGCAGCCACACTGCCGCCGCGCATGCAGGGCAGTGCTTGGGAAGAATTAAAGAACGAGCTGAAGAATCAGGAAGAATTCTATTTTTATGAGGGAAAAGAAGAATTGACTGATATAACCTGGGTTGAGCAGCCAATGAAGCAGCTTTTTAAAGCGATGGCTATTTACTTTTTTCGGAGAAAATCCGTTCAAGGAATTCCTTTCATCAGCATGGCCATTGGAGCCGGGACCAATTATCAGCTGACAAGAAAAGTAACAGATTTCGCTCATAAATATTATCAAATGAGATATTTGCATAGAAAAAACAATCAGCAGTAAACTCCCGGATAACTATGATTTATAAGCAAAGGTGATGCCAAATGAGTACATTCGAGCATAAAAAAGAAGCGCCAAAAGAAGTTAGATGCAAAGTGGTCACCGTGAGTGATACGAGAGATAAAGAAACTGATAAAAGCGGAAAGCTGATGATCCGCCTGCTGGAAGAGGCAGGACATGTCATATCTGACTATGAAATCGTCAAGGATGAAGGAAGTCTCATTCGCCAGGCCGTATTAAAAGGTTGTGAAAACCCCGGCATTGATGCTGTACTTACAAATGGAGGCACTGGAATTGCGTTAAGGGACGTGACTATTGAGACAGTAAGACAATTATTTGATAAAGAAATGGACGGATTCGGCGAATTGTTCAGAATGCTAAGCTATACGGAAGATATCGGGTCTGCGGCCATTCTTTCACGAGCTGCTGCAGGCACAGTTCAAAATAAAGCAGTTTTCTCAACACCAGGATCATCAGGGGCAGTTCGCCTTGCGATGAATAAGCTGATTTTGCCTGAACTCGGGCATATCGTCAGGGAACTAAGGAAAGATTTATAAAGGGCAAAAAAACCTTTCCTCCGCGGAAAGGTTTTTTTGAAAAGAGAAGGAAGTATCATTTTGAACTTTGAGAACCGTCTAGCGTAAGCAGCCCTCCCCCCTCGAGTTGACGCAGGACAAGGAAGGCTTCGAAAGGCTTCGGCAGCAAAAACATCGCGACCGAAAGCGGCGGCTTTTGAGAGGACGTGGCGTTCTTAGTCTGCATTTCTTCCTGGGCAAGGCGCTTCCGCTTTTCTATTATGAATGCATTTTCCCTGTAATATCCTGATTCGTTCGATACCATAGCCACAGATCATTTATGACTGATGCCAGTTCTGAAATTTCACTGTTAAGTCTGCATGATCTTTCGAAATTGCCCTCATCTGATAGCTCAGCCTGTTTCCTGTTGATATCCGCTTCAAGCTCTGCGATGCGGTCAGGAATCCTGCCTCTTATTTTTTCCCACTGAAACAGGATCATCTGCTGTGTTTTTGGTGAATATTCATCCCAATCCCGGTCAAAGGCCGGTATAGGAATGCCAAGACGACGATTATGTGAAAAATGCTCTTCCATTATGAATCCCCCAAACGATAATCTTGTTTTTATTTTACTATAAAGGTGTTTATGGTGCATGGATGTTTTAGTATTCAATCTTTTTTGCAGATACTATTATGGGACTAATGTGAAAATAAATGAACTTGGTTCACAAGTACTGATTTAATAGAAAGGCTATGGGATTGGTTTGCAGATTTAATAGAAATCGAATAGTATATTTATTATTAAGAATATTTAATTATTTTAAAGGGGGGAGAATATGAAAAGGTTTATAACACGCTTAACAGTTTTAGGCCTGGTGTTGAGTTTGCTTTTGCCTTATCCCATTGCAGCCTTAGGAGTGGAATTGGGCACAACAGATAGCAGCAGTTCAGAAGAGCAAGTCTTTAAACATAAAAAACCATTAGAATATCCAACCTTGTCAAAAGCAAAGCGCCCCGAGGATGCAGGCTTTTCTTCCAAAAGGCTCAAAGAGGTTGATAAGCTGATCGAGGGAGAAATAGAAAATGGTTTTCCAGGAGCAGCTTTAGTCGTAATTAAAGATGGAAAGATTGTTAAAAACTCCGCATATGGTTCAGCCAAAATATTTGATAAAACTGATCCATTAACTCACCCGCAGAAAATGAAGACAAAAACCATGTTTGACTTAGCATCAAACACGAAAATGTATGCCGTTAACTTTTCATTGCAGCATCTTGTCAGTGAAGGTAAGATCAATCTTGAAGAAAAAATTCAGCATTATTTTCCTGCATTTAAAGATTCAGCGGACGATGAAATAAAAGGGAAAGGTGAACTCCGGATAATCGACTTGCTTCATCATACTGCCGGATTTCCTTCAAGCATCCATTATCATAATCCTGAAAGGGCGGGAGAATTGTATTCCCAGGAACGCAGTAAAACGCTTTCCATGATTTTAAAAACTCCCCTTCAGTATGAACCTGGCACCAAACAGGTTTACAGTGACATTGACTATATGCTGCTGGGATTTATTATTGAAAAAATAACGGGAATGCAGCTGGACCATTATACTGAGAATCATATCTATAAGCCCTTAGGGTTAAAGCATACTTTATTTAATCCGCTCCGCAAGGGTTTCAAAGAAAAGGATTTCGCTGCAACTGAATTACACGGCAACACCAGGGATGGGGTCATTTCCTTCCCTAATATCCGGACCTATACTCTCCAGGGAGAGGTTCATGATGAGAAGTCTTTTTATTCAATGGATGGAATATCCGGGCATGCTGGCCTCTTTTCCACAACTTCAGATCTTGCTGTCCTGATGCAGGTGATGCTTAATGATGGAGGCTATGGAAATGTAAAGTTATTTGATAAACGCACAATTGATGAGTTTGTAGAACCATATGATATGAACCCTACATATGGGTTAGGATGGCGTTTGAACGGAGATTCAAGTATGGAGTGGATGTTCAGCCAGTATGCCGGGAAAAAAGTTTTTGGACATACTGGCTGGCCAGGAACGGTAACGGTGAT
>Ga0180215_1003506_pt1 | contig 14669 bp, 22 predicted proteins | sample eDN3rd37CBELigBY_FD_128871 | JGI IMG/M metagenome (GOLD analysis project Ga0180215, IMG submission 128871) | Enriched backyard soil microbial communities from Emeryville, California, USA - eDNA 3rd pass 37_C BE-Lig BY (version 2) (version 2) | ecosystem: Environmental > Terrestrial > Soil >...
CCCCTATTGAGCCGGACGTTCTTGTCATAACGGTCCTCGATTAACGGAGAGAACCATGCAGCGTCGTATTATGGAGAGGTACGAGGAAGAAGGCCTCGGCCTGCCTTACCCGATCGTCCTCATTAATGCGGCGGTCGAGTATCTCGATGAGGCGGGAAAGCCCGTCGGGATTTCCGTGCCTAATCTAGAAGGCCTCGCTGCGGCTGTAGCGGTGGCACGAGCGTTTATTCCGGTCGAGCTGGACGGCCGAGAGGTCCGCTTTATGCGCAAGGCGATCGGCGTCTCCGCGAAGGAGTTTGCGGAGAACCTGCACATGGACCCTGCCACTTTCTCTCGCTGGGAAAACAATAAGCAGCGCGTTGGAGCTTGGGCGGACAAGGAGGTGCGTATGGCCACTGTCGCCATCCTGGCCCAGCGCATGCCTGAGCTAAGGGCGGATATGGATGCCCTGTTTGCACTGAAGGCGCGGCAACGTGCCGATGATGAGGCCTGGCCGGAGATCGTGATGCATCTTCGCACTGCTGAGGACGGGCCGATCATTGAGCGCCGGAACTCGCGCCCAGAAGAAAGCTGGGCACCAGAGCTGAAGGCTGCATAACCGGCAGGGCAGTTTGGAACTCTGTCTCCTGACAACGTGCCGAAGACTGGCGCTACGTGTCGTCGGTAAGAGAGGATGGCTATGGAAAAGAATGAGGCTGCGTCTGCAATTCAGCGCGTTATCCGCAATGAACTTGATGATTGCGAGAGAGCTATGACGCGTGGTGACATCGCTGCGGCCAAGAGAGAGCTGGACGATGCGATTACGAAGCTAAAGCGAATCGCCAGAGATCTCGACTAACAGATAGACAGCCCGCCCGGCCCTGCCGCGGCGGGCTTTGTTATGGGGCGCCCAGCCCCAAAAGCCGCTCCACCTTCTGCTTTGCGTACCCTTCAGCCAACTGCTTCGCCACGCTCGCAAGTGTGCTGATGCTGGCATCCTTGAAGCTGGTCTTAATGGTGGCCCAAACCTCCTTATTGCGGAGGTTTTCGGCGAACTCATGGCCCGCAGCTGTGAGGCGAAGAGGTAAGACCGACCATTGGATGGACCCGTCCGCTCCGCGCTGTATTCCGATACCGGCCTTCCTGTCGTCTCGGGTGAGGAAGCCTTGATCAGCTAAAATCTCAGCGTGGAAGACAAAGGCATCAGTCCGATAGTCGAGGCCGGACGCCCGGAGTTGCTGAATGTCTGTGACCGGCCCAGGGGCCTCCTCGAAGGCATCCAATAAGCTCTTTAGGTAGTCCTGGTCGATCTTCATTCTGGTTGTTGATCCTTCCTCTCCGGTACGCTCGTCTTCACTTGCGCATCTTGGCTTTCCGCAGGAGGAGCAACTGCCGGCAGGAGCGTAATCGGTACCGGACGCTTCCCGGAAGCAACCTGCGCCATAAAGCCGCGAATCGATGTCTGCTCGCTCTCTATGTCAGCCCAACCGCGCGGGCTGTAGCCGCCCCGAAAAATATCCAGATCGGGAACACTAAAGCGCAGAGCTTTAGCCATGCTAGAGAGTAAAACGGCCCTTGCATATTCCGTCCTTTCTCCAAATCGGCGCCCCTCTTCTTCGGAGGTGGCTAGGGGACCATTCAGAATGTCTAGCATATTCTGCCAAGGCTTGATCACTTCAGGAACATCATAGAACTCAACCTCAATAAGATTTAGCGCTCCCACAAACTCCTGCGATAAGGGAGCGCGTCTTGTCCGCATAAGAGTGCGGAACAACTCAAGGCGACGATTATATCGCTCACGCTTATGATCTACCCACCTAGTTACCAGCACGGCGGCGATGGGGCCGATGAAGGTGGCGAAGATAGTGCCTAAGCCAAACCACATCGCCTCGGTCATTGCGTGGCCTCCGCCCGGCGCTGCTTGAGCCGCACCCCAGCACCTCCACCATTCTCCGGAATGAACTCGACGCCGGCCGCCTCTAGGGCGGCGCGGATGGCGGTGAGGTTGTTGGGGTAGGGGGTACGGGCGCCTCGTTCAAAGTCCACGACCGTCTGACGAGCGACCTGCGCCGCTTCCGCCAACTGCGATTGGCTCCACCCCAACATGGCGCGGGCGCCGCGACACTGCGCGGCAGAGATTGCTTGCGGCGGCAAGTTCAATCTTTCTGATTGACGTTTCGAATCATGCCAATCATATTAATCGAGGTTGGACACTACTCCAACCGAAATCGGCCGAGCGAGGAGCACCACCTCCCGCGCCCGGCCTGACCACCACCTGCTGTAGAAGGACAGCCGGCAATGGCTACCCATGCCCATAGCACACCCGCGTCCGCTGCCAGAAGAAGACTGGCTCCGGCGCCCTTCACCATCCATCCTACCTCTCTGCAGCGCTGCCGGGCCTACGTGGCAACGGGCAGCCTGCCGCCCTTCCTGGTCGGTGGTTATGCCGCCGCCGTCGCGCTGGCCGGCTTCGGCCTGGGCATGATTTTGGCCGGAGGTCTGTTGTGATGCCCCGCCTGAAGCAGGATCTCTCGGCCTTCACCCTGGCTTGCTTCCTGCCTGCCTTGCGTGCGGCGGAGGAGCGGGCCGAGGCCGCCTCCATGCGGCTCAACCGGGGCAGCGAGGAATACGCCCGCGCGGGCAAGGCTTGGCACGCGGCCTGCGACCGCACCGAGGCCTTCGAGAGGATGGTGCTGGCGGCCGAGCCGATGAGCTTGGCCGATGTCGCCGCGCAGATCCTGCTGGCTGCGAACGAGGTCGGGGTCGCAATCGACGTTGAGGACGGTGAAGAGGGACTCAGAAGAGCGGTCCGCGCTCTGCACCGCTGCCTCCCCGTCATCGCCGAGGCAGCCGGGATCAACCTGGCGGACATCGCCGTCAACATCTACGCGCCGGATGCCGAGCGGCCGGCGGGAGACGTGGCATGAGCATCACCAGAAGATCCGCCTTCGCCGCCCTCCTGCCGATCACTGCTGCGCCCGGCTTGGCGTTTGCCGCTCCGGCCCCTGCCGATCCTGCGCTTGCCGCCTACCGCGCCGTTATGGCGCGCAAGGACGCTATGGAGAGCGCGGCCTATGAGGATTGGTCCTGTGTCGAGCGGTGGTGCGATGCGGAAGCGGCGGCCATCGAGGCTCTGGCTGAGCCAAGTCCCGGCGGCCTCCCCGCCTTCCTGCGGCGCCTGATCGTCTTTGCCGAGCGAATGGAGGACGGAACGAGCTGGAGCGGGCTCGCCGTCGAGGCGGACCTTCTGCACTCCCTCGCGGAGCAAGCGCGCGTGATGTTGGACGAGGCGGAGAGCGCCGCATGATCCAGCACCGCGCCGGTAGTCCCTGTGGCGGGGCGTACCTCCTCCGCGTCCACGCGCAGATTGCGTTCCTGCGCTGCCGGATCGTCTGGAACGCTTGGCGCATCGGCCGCATCAGGCGCCGTCTCGCCCGAGTAGATTTCTCCAGCGATCCACAAACGTAGCCTTTGACTCCCTATGACGCATGGTGCTACAACCGTTTCTAACGACGGAGAGCACCATGGCCAGTGATCTTGACGAGCAGCGGTTTGGGATGAGGGAGGCTGCCCTGTACAGCGGCTTCTATCCCAAGCTGCTGCGCACCCAATTGGAGCGTGGAACCTATACCTGCGGCGTGCGTCACCCGCCGCCGGTCAGCCGGTGGACTTTCAGCATCGCGGACGTGCTGTTCCTCCGCCTCCTCAACGACTTGACGGGAGTCCCGCCAGGCTTCGAGCCGAGCCGCATGGTGAACGCCGCCCGCGCGCTCACGCAGGATGCGCGCGACGTCTGGGAGGGTCGTGAGCCCGATGACCTCAAGGTGGCGCTGGGCTGGGAAAGCACCGTTGATCTGATGGAGCACGTCAAGGTCCGTGGCAACTTCTCCGCCGCTTGGATTAATGGCTCTGATCGCTGGCCCCGCATGCAGATTGTGGTTCCTGTCGGCCGCGCCGTGGCGGATGTGCGCGAAGCGATGAACGAAAAGCCCCATGTCGTCACGATGCCGCCGAACCCGTTCGGCTCTTCTCGGGCTGCGCGGGAGGAGTGATGCCAACCTTCATCCCCAACTCCACCTCCTCGCCGCACCAGCCGATCACGGCGGAGTCGCTGATCTCGATCGACGATATCGCGACCCTGCTGGGCGCTGACGAGAGGATGATGGCAGGCCTGTTGAGCGGCCCGTTCCGCCCGGTGCAGCCCGGCTACCTGACGCTCCGCTCCGTGCTCGGCCTCTACGTGACCCTGTACCTGAACCAGGCGGAGCTGATGAGCTTGGGCCACATCGTCAACATCGCGGAGAGCGCCGCCGAGGGCGCGAAGGACGGCGGCAACCGCGGTCTTCTGATCGCCTGGGAGGGTCGTAAGCCGATGGTGCAGTGGGTCTCGCCCGGCTCGCCCAACCTCGACGCGGCGCTGCATGTCCCGGTGATGCTGCTGCCGGTCGACCAGATGCTGGAAGATCTGGGCCAAGCCGTCGCGGAGCTTCGCGCCCAGCGCCACAGCAGGCTGAACTAGGAGGAAGCGGGATGCCGGTGAACGACACCTCCTGATCCTTCGCGGATCGCCTGCTCCAGCCCGCTTCATCACGAGGAAAACGATGACTAACGAAACGCGCCCCGAGGCGCGCACGCCCGAGCCTTGCCTGCCGCCCGCCCTCCGCAAGCCGCGCCTGCGGCGCTGGGAGGCGGCCGAGTATCTGGAGATCGCCCACGGCATCAGCATCGCGCCGGCCACGCTGGCGAAGATGGTGACGACCGGCGGTGGCCCGCACTTCCACAAGGCGCTGCGCACGCCGCTTTATCCGCGCGATGAGCTGGACCGCTGGGCCGCCGAACGGCTCGGCAGGCTGCGCGCCAGCAGCAGCGAGATCGCCTAATGGACGCTGCCGGATACGCTGCGCAGTCCGATCCGGATTGCAACCCTCACTTCCGCCGCCGCTGGACGGAACCCGAAACCCCGCTCCGGCAGAAGCCCGAAAGCGCCTGCAAGACTCTGGAGAATCTGTCTGCGGATGTGGTGATCGCCTGGCGCCGGAAGGCGCCGCAGCGGACCGCCTGAACGGGGGAAGGCAGCAGGCAAGGTCGGGATGGTCGGTGCTGGGGAGCACTGATCTTCTCGCAGACTCTGAGCCTGCTGCCAAGCCCTCTCAGCAAAGGAGATTGGCGTGGCATTGCTGTCGCCGGCCGATTTGGCTCAGCGCTTGAACTTGAAGAAGCATCCGCGCTCGTGGCGGGGTGACTGCCCGAGCTGCGGCTATCGCAGTTCTTTCAGCCTACGTTCGGGGAAGGAGCAGCGCGCGCTCCTCTACTGCAGCAACGGCTGCCCGCAGGAAGCCCTGGGCGACGCCCTCGCGCGCATCGCCGGCCATGTTTGGGAACCGCCGCAGCGTGACGTGCAGGACGAAGAGGCGACCCGCAGACGCAAGCAGGCGGCGGCCGTGGCGATGTGGAACGGCAGCATTCCCGCTGCCGGCACGCTGGCCGACCGCTACCTGATCACCCGCCATCTCGCCGGCCTGGCTGCCTCCTCCGCGCTGCGCTTCCGGCAAGACGTGCACCACCCGGAGGGCGGCAAACTGCCGGCGCTGATGGCGGCGGTGACCGACGCAGAAGGCAGCCTTGTCGCGACGCATCGGACCTTTCTGGACGCCACCACGGCCGGGAAGGCGAAGGCCACTCCGGTGAAGGCATCGCTTGGCCCGGTGTGGGGCGGTGCGATCCGGCTGGACCCGATTGCGGCCGAGCTGGTGATCGGGGAGGGCATCGAATCCTCCGCCTCGGCCGGCCGCCTGATGGGCTTGCCGGCTTGGGCGGCGCTCTCCGCTGGGAACCTGGAGAGGGGCCTCCAGCTGCCCGCCAAGGTGCGCAGCGTCGTCATCGCGGCCGATCGCGATCCGGCCGGCCAGCGGGCCGCATGGAATGCGGCGAAGCGCTGGCGGGCGGAGGGGCGCAAGGTCCGTGTCGCCACGCCCGATGAACATCCCGACTTCAACGACTTGCTACGCGCCAGCGTGACGGCGCGGGAGGCTGCGCATGCCTGAGGGCTTTACCGTCCGTGACGATCGCCCGGAGGATGAGGCGGAGGAGGGCCGCCGCGGTCCTGGCCAGCGCCAGAAAATCATCGATGCGGTGCTGGATGCAGGCGTGATCTTCTGGCGCGATCCCGACTGGAACACCTATGCGACCGTCATCGGAAAGGACGGCGAGACGGCGCGCTTTCGGGTGCGTTCCCGCGCCTTCAGCATGCTGGTCCGTACCATCTACGCCGAGCGTCACCCGACCAAGAACGGCCATCCCGGTAGCGTGTCCGATACGGCACTCTCCGAGGCCCTGCCGGCGCTGGAGGCCATGGCCATCCGCGAGGCGCCGCGTGACCCGGAGGTGCGGGTTCTCCGCGACGGGGAAGCGGTCTGGCTGGATCTCGGCGACAACGCCTGGCGCCTGGTGCGAGTGGATGCCGCCGGATGGAAGGTGATCGACTCTGCTGACGTGCCCCTAATCCGCTCGCCGGGGATGCGCGCCTTGCCGGTGCCCGTGCGCGATCCGCAGGCGCTGCAGAAGCTGCGAAAGCTGCTGAACCTCTCCGTGCCGAAGCATGAAGGCGAGGAAGACCTGACCGACCTGCAGCTGGTGGTCGCGTGGCTGCTGGCTGGGCTGTTCCCGAGTGGACCCTACCCGGTGCTGGCGCTGGACGGAGAGCAGGGTAGCGGCAAGAGCACTGCCTCAAAGATGCTGCGCCGGTTGATCGACCCGAACTTGGCCGAGCACCGCGCGACGCCGCGCTCCGAAGATGATCTCCTGATCGCTGCTCAGAACGGCCGCGTGGTGGCGATCGACAACGTCTCCTACCTGGAAGCGGAGATGGCCGATGCGCTGTGCCGCCTCGCGACGGGTGCGGGGTTCAGCAAGCGCAAACTCTACTCCGATGGCGAGGAGATCATCGTCTCCGTGGCCCGGCCGGTGCTACTGAACGGCATTCCCTCTCTGCTGGCCCGAGGCGACCTGGCCGACCGCGCCCTGGCTATAACGCTGCCGCCGATCCCCGACGCCGCCCGCAAGCCCGAGGCGGACGTGTGGGCCGATTTCGCCGAGGCCGCGCCGGGCATCCTGGCGCTGCTGCTGGACGGGTTGGCGATGGCCCTGCGCCGCCTGCCGACCATCCGGCTGTCGCGCCTGCCGAGGATGGCCGACTTTGCCCGCCTGGCCTGCGCCGCCGCTCCGGCTTTCGGCTGGACCGAGGAGGCGATGCTGGAGGCCATAGAGGGCAACCGGCGGGCGGCGGTGGCAACCGTCATCGAGGCCGATCCCATCGCGGTTGCGGTGGAGGGTATCGCCGCGACCTACCGCCTGTGGACCGGCACCGCGACCCGGCTGCTGGAGCTGATAAACGGGGCGGTGCCGCTGGAGGTCCAGCGCGAGCGCGGTTATCCGAAGGATGCTGCCCGCCTCTCTGCGCGCCTGAAGCGGGTTTCCCCGGCTCTGCGGCGGGCTGGGGTGGAGGTGATCCTTCCGACGTCTGGGGGGCGCGCCGGGCGCGAGATTCGGATTGAGCGGAAGGAGGCCGAAAAGCCTAACGGGAACGCTGATGAGCGTTCCGGGAACGCTAACGAAAATGCTCAGCGTTCCGCTAAGTCATTGAATGATAAGGCCCGGAACGCTGGGAACGCTCGGAACGCTGAACCGTCCTACTCTGGCGTCTCGGATGTTTGGGAGGCCGCGCTATGAGCGCCGCCCTGACGCTGCGCCGGTTGGAGGAGGCTGGCGTTCGGCTGAGCGTGGACGGCGAGATCCTGCGGCTACGGGGGCAGCAGCCGGAGCCCGCCCTCCTGGCTGAAGCCAAGGCGCGCAAGGCCGAGCTGATCCGGCTGGTGGCAGGACGCGAGGCCGAGGAGATCGAAGAGCGGGAAGCCATCCAGGCGGAAGCCATGGTGGGGCGACCTGGCCCTGAGCACCGCCGGCAGGTTGAGGGACTGATCGCCAGCGCACTCCAGCGCCCGCCCTCATGGGCCGATGCCGCTTCCTGCCCTGCACCGGGAAGCTATTGCGGATGCTGCGGGCGGTTCGATGCCAAGCCGTCCGGGCGCTGGTGGCGTGAGCGGGAGAACCCTTCCGGCTGGTGCTGCTGGAGCTGTCACCCGCCTGTGCATCTGCAGGCTGATGAGGTTGTGGAGGTGCGGACATAGGGCCGTTGGAGATGCCGAGCCTAGGCCCGCCGTCTCCCGAATTTCCGCCCTAAATTCAATGGCCTGAGCGGCTTCGTTTCGCTTGCCGCGATCGCGCGTGAAGCGGTAGCGCTGCCAGACATGGCGCGCAAAAGCTCCCTGATGGGCTCGATCAAGGCTCTGTTCTCCGCCCCCGAAAGCCGGGCGGCAACGGGGCGTCTCAAGGATGCCTGGGCGACCATCATGCTGGGTGGCGCTGGTCCCACCGCTGCCGGCATCTCCGTCTCGCCCGAGACCGCGCTGCGCTGCACCGCCGTTTATGGCGCCGTGAAGGTGCTGGCCGAGACCGTCTCCCAGCTTCCGGTCCATCTCTACCGCCGCGCTGCCGATGGTGGCCGCGAGCGCGCCGACGATCATCCGTTAGAAGCACTGCTGTCGGACGCGGCGAACCCGTGGACGCCGGCCAGCGAGTTCCGGCTGGTGATGCAGACGCAGCTTGCTCTGCACGGCAATGCCTTCGCGTGGATCGGACGGGCAGGAGATGAGGTTGCCGAGCTGATCCCCCTGGCGCCGGGCAGCGTTGGCATCGAGCCCGACGCCGTGACGCGGGAGCCGGTCTATACCGTCACCGAATCCGATGGCCGCCGACGCAGCTATAGCCGGTCGGAGATCCTGCATATCCGCGGCATCGGTGCGGGACTGAACCAGGGTGACAGTCCGGTCTTGCTGGCGCGTGAGGCCATCGCGCTGTCGCTTGTGCTGGAGCAGCACGGGGCCGGGCTGTTCGGCCGGGGGGCGCGGCCGGGCGGCATCTTGAAGTCTCCCAACTTCCTGACGATGGAGCAGCGCAGTTCTCTGAGGGCGAGCTGGGACAGTCAGCACCAGAGCGGCGCCAATGCTGGCAAGACCGCCATCCTGGAATCCGGCCTGGAATTCCAGCCGCTGCAGCTCTCCAGTGTCGATGCGCAATTCCTGGAACTGCGCAAGTTCCAGCTGCAGGAGATCGCCCGCATCTGGCGCGTGCCGCTGCATCTCCTGGCCGATCTGGATCGTGTGACACACAGCAACGCCGAAGAGATGGGCCAGCAGTTCCTCACCTTCACGCTGCTGCCGATCCTTCGCGCCTGGCAGGATGCCATGCGTCTGACGCTGCTGACGCCGGAGGAGCGCGGCGCCGGGCTCTACATCGAGTTTTTGGTGGATGACCTGGCCCGCGCAGACCTGGCCGCACGTTTCACCGCCTACTCGCAAGCCATCAGTGCCGGCGTGTTCAACCCGAACGAGATCCGCGCCATGGAGAACCGCAGCCCCTATGCCGGCGGCGAAGTGTTCACGCGGCCCGTCAACACGGCGCCCGTGAATGGCGCTCCTGCAGGAGGTGGCACCGATGCGGATTGAGAAGACCGCAGGCGTTGAGACGCGCTTCGCGCCGGAGGAGAGCGGCGTCATCAGCGGCTATGCGGCCGTCTGGGGCAAGCGTGACCTGTTCGGCGATGTCGTGCAGCGCGGCGCCTTTGCAAAGTCGCTGGCCACGCATGAGGCAGCCGGCACTCGCCCGTTGATGCTCTGGGCGCATGATGTTGCCCGGCCTGTCGGCGTGTGGACTGATCTCCGCGAGGATGCCACCGGCCTGCACGTCACCGGCATGCTGGTGATGGACAGCACTGCCGGACGCGATGCCTACGCGATGCTGAAAGCGCAGGCGCTTGACGGCCTGTCCATCGGCTTCCGCACCGTCCGCGCTGCGCCCGCTACGGGCGGCGGCCGGATCGTCAGCGAGATGGAGCTGATCGAGGTTTCGCTGGTCTCCCGCCCGGCTCAGGCCGCGGCGCGCGTGGCCAGCGTCCGATCGGCTCCCACCCATCCCGAGGCGGCCGGGCTTGCCGCGTTCATCCGCGAATGCGCGGGAAAGCTGAGGAAAGCATGACCTTTATGCGCAACAAGCCTGCCTGGGAGACCCGCGAGGCGCCGGAGGGTGAGGGCAACCAGACTGAAGATCTGGCTGAGATCCGCTCTGCGGTTCAGGGCTTCACCGCGAGCGCCGACCAGCGCTTCGGGCAGCTCGACACGGCGCTGACGGAGATCCGCAGCCGCCTGGATCGTACCGAGACGGTTCTGCGCCGTCCTGGTGCCACCGTTGAGCAGCGCCAGGGACCGGAGCTGGAGACGCGCGCCTTTGCCAGCTTCCTGCGCCGCGGCCGGGAAAGCCTGGAGGCGCCGGAGCTGCGCTCGCTCCGTGTCAGCGACGATACGGCCGGCGGCTATCTGGCGCCGGATCAGTTCGTGGCGGAACTGCTGCGCAACGTGGTGGCGTTCTCGCCTGTCCGCTCCGTGGCCCGCGTGACCAACACGGCGGCCGGCGCGGTGCTGCTGCCGAAGCGTACCGGCGGGATGACGGCGCAGTGGGTGGGCGAGATCAGCCCGCGTCCCGAGACCACCGTGACCTTCGGGCAGAACCGCTATGAGGTGCGGGAGATCGCCTGCTGGGTGGATGTCTCCAACGCCATGTTGGAGGACAGCGCCTTCGACGTGGCGGCGGAACTGTCCTTCGAGTTCGCCGAGGAGTTCGGCCGGGCCGAGGGTGCTGCCTTCGTCAACGGCGACGGCGCGCTCCGTCCCATGGGTTTCATGGCGGACCCGACCATTCCCACCGTCGCCAGCGGCAACGCGTCCAGCTTCACCGCTGACAGTCTGCTGGACCTGTATCACTCCATCCCGTCCGCCTACCGAGGCAACGCGGTGTGGGGCATGAACAGCAACACGCTGGCCACGGCCCGCAAGCTCAAGGACACGGCAGGCAACTACCTTCTGGCCACGGCCGGACTGGCGGGCGCGATGGCTACCACGCTGCTGGGCCGCCCGGTGGTCGAGATGCCGGACATGCCCGATGTGGGCGCCAACGCCACGCCGATCGTCTTCGGCGACTTCGGCCAAGGTTACCGAATTTTTGACCGCGTTGCCCTGTCGGTGCTGCGCGACCCCTACAGCCAGGCGACTAACGGCATGACCCGCTTCCATGGGCGGCGCCGTGTGGCGGGTGGCGTCGCCAAGGCCGAAGCGCTCCGCAAGCTGAAAATCGCCACGGTCTGAGAGGAGAACGACGATGCATGATCTGTCCCACAACATCGTCACAGCGCTTCCCCTGGCGCCGTCTGCCCGCGCCGCCACGGCCAATGGCACGGCGGTGGATCTGCTGGGCTACGGCTCGGCCGTCGTGCTGGTGAGCTTCGGCAACTGGACCGATGGCACCCACACCCCGAAGATCCAGGAGAGCGATAGCGGCAGCAGCGGCTGGACCGATGTGGCTGCCGGCGACCTCACGGGCGGCTTCACCGCTGTCTCCTCCGGTGCCGGCGGCAATGCCGTGCAGCGTGTCGGCTACATCGGCAACAAGCGGTTCGTCCGGCCGGTGCTGACCGTCTCCGGTGCGACCACGGGCGCGCTATCCAGCGTGCAGGTGGTCCTCGGCGACCCTGCCAGCGCTCCGGTGGCCTGATGCCCTGGGCAGCGCCACGCTTCTGCACGAAGCCGGGGCATCCCGCCTTCACAGGGCGGCGCTGCCCGGAGTGCGAGCGGATCTGGGACCGTGCGGCGGGGAGTGCTTCCGCCCGCGGTTACGGCAAGGACTGGCAGCGGCTTCGTCAGCGCGTGCTGGCCGAGGAGCCGCTGTGCCGCCTTTGCCATGCCGAGGGCCGGGTGACGGCAGCCACCGAGGTGGACCACATCGAGCCGCTGCACCTGCGCCCTGACCTGCGCTTGGTCCGATCCAACACCCGTCCGCTCTGCCACCCCTGTCACCGCGAGGTGACGCGGGCCTTCAACCGGGCGAGGGCAGGCGGGGACCGAACCAATGAGGGGATAGGGGGGTCAAGATCTGACGCCCGATGCGCTGAGACCGCGCCCCCCGCAGCACACGCAACATCGCCCGGAATGGGCTTTCCGAGGAAAGGGTCTTCCCGATGAAGGGTGGAAAGCCGGATCTGACCGTCATTGAGGGCGATTTCGCCCCCAGCAAGTGTCCTGCGCCGCCGCCTGGCCTGAGTGATGAGGCTCGGAAGGAGTGGAAGCGGGTGGCGGCCGTCCTGCACCGCCGCCAGCTGCTGGGCGACGACACCATGGCCACGCTGGAAGCCTACTGCCGGGCGGTTGGAGCGATGCGGCAGTATTCTGCCCTGATGGATGCCGAGGGCCATGTGGTTGAGGGCAAGAACGGCCCGGCCAGCCATCCCGCCTTCAAGATGCTCAGCATCGCGATGCGCGACGTGCGGCTCTACGCGGCCGAGCTGGGCCTGACGCCGCAGCGGCGGGGCAAATTCACCGACGCGCCCAAGGCCGATCCCTGGGAGGGGATGCTGGCGTGAGCGCGGCTGGCTGCCTGACGGGTTCCCGCTTTCTGGAAGCCGAGATCCCGGACCCTCTGGGCCACGGCGAGCGGGCGGTGCGCTTTGTGGAGAAGCTGCGCCACACCGAGGGCGCGCTGGCGGGCCAGCCGTTCAAGCTCCACCCCTGGCAGGCCCGGATCATCCGCAAGGTCTTCGGCGATGTTCACTCCTCCGGCCTGCGGAAGGTGCGCACCGTCTTCATGCTGCTGCCCCGCGGCTCCGGCAAGACGACCCTGACCAGTGCCCTGGCGCTGCTGGGATTGATGGGGCCGGAGCGGGATGCTGCCGGGCAGGTGATCAGCGCCGCCGCCGATCGGGAGCAGGCGAGCATTGCCTATAACGGCGCTGCCCGCATGATCCGGGCCGACCCCCACCTGACGGGCGCCACCCGGATTGTGGACAGCCGCCGGATGATCAGCCATCCGCGCTCGGAGAGCACTTACCGGGCCATCAGCCATGAAGCCTATTCAAAGCATGGCTTGAGCGTGTCCATGCTGCTGGCCGACGAGGTGCACGCCTGGCCGACCCGCGAACTGTGGGAGGTGCTGGTCTCCTCTATGGGCAAGCGGCTGTGTCCGCTTTCCATCGTCACCACCACGGCCGGCCACGGGCGGGGTGATCTGGCCTGGGAGCTGTACGACTACGCCCTCAAGGTGGAGCGCGGCGAGGTCGAGGATGAGACCTTCCTGCCGGTGCTCTACCAAGCGCCCCACGACTGCGACTGGCAGGACGAGGCGGTCTGGCAGGCGGTCAATCCGGCTCTGGCAGCGGGCTTCCGCAGCCTGGACGAGATGCGGATGACGGCCCGGCGGGCCGCCGAGATCCCCAGCCAGCGCGAGATGTTCAAGCGCCTCTATCTGAACATCTGGGGCGACTCGGCGGCGGTTACCTGGGTGGACATGGCTGTGTACGACCAGGGGGACGCGCGGCCGGTGGAACTGTCCGACCTGACGGGGCGGGCGGTCTATGTCGGCGTGGATCTGGCCAGCGTGTCCGATCTGGCGGCTGTCTATGCCGTGGCGGAGGACGGGGAAGGGGGCTGGCTTGTTTGGGGGCGGCAATACTGCCCAGCCGAGCAATACCGGCGCCGGGTGGCGGACAACCAACCCTATGCCGAGTTCAAGGAATCCGGCCGGCTGGTGGTGACGGAGGGCAACAGCATCGACCAGGAGCAGATCCTGCGGGATCTGGTGGACCTGTGCGGCGAGGTTCCGGTGCGGGAGATCGCGGTGGACCGCTGGGGCGCGGTGAGCTTCCTGCAGCGGCTACAGGAGCATCAGCTACCTGTGGCGCAGTTCGGTCAGGGGTTCGCTTCCATGTCGGCGCCGTGCAAGGAGATTGAGCGGGCCATCCTAGGGCGGCAGTTCCATGCCGGGCGCGATCCGCTACTCCGATGGAACTTCGCGAATGTCCGGGTGGAGCAGGACGCGGCCGGCAACATCAAGTTCAGCAAGGCCAAGGCGATGGGGAAGATCGACGGGGCCGCCGCGGTCGCCATGGCGATCGGCCGGGCCATGGCAAACCAAGCCGGGCCGATGATCTATCAGGTGGAGGGCGCGAGGCCGGAGGGACTATTGTTCGTGTGAGGCGGGGTGAACTTCCTGCGTCGGCGGAACAATCGGGATGCTGAACTTTATCCTGCTCACCGTGCTTCGTTCAGCACTCTTGCTAGCACCGCCACCGAGATCGAGGCTCCAGACTTTAAGCCCCGCCTTTCCCTCACGACCCGACTTATCTGACACGGTTAGCGCCACATCAAACTCGACCATCTGGCGAAGCGTCGAGTTGTAGGGATTGTGATCTCTCTTGAAGAACACCGGATTGATAGCGCCAGCCGCGTCATCGGTGCTGGAACGGCGCTTGATGGCGTCCTGAACGCCTTCTTGGATCTGAACGATAGTTTCCGTGATGAACTCTTTCAGATCCATAGCGTCCGACCTCTACGAGACCCGCTGCTTCCGCAGCGCTTCCGGGAAGTCTGCGTTACTCACGCATTTAGCGGCTAAGCGTCTGAAAAAACTGGCGGACCCGACACGATTCGAACGTGCGACCTTTGCCTTCGGAGGGCAACGCTCTATCCAGCTGAGCTACGGGTCCTCGCCAGGGGCTTGTTTAGCGGCAGCCGAGGCGCAGGGGAAGCCCC
>Ga0180215_1003507_pt1 | contig 14667 bp, 15 predicted proteins | sample eDN3rd37CBELigBY_FD_128871 | JGI IMG/M metagenome (GOLD analysis project Ga0180215, IMG submission 128871) | Enriched backyard soil microbial communities from Emeryville, California, USA - eDNA 3rd pass 37_C BE-Lig BY (version 2) (version 2) | ecosystem: Environmental > Terrestrial > Soil >...
CGAGCTTCGCGCCGGGGCGGTGGTCGGAGAACGTCGCGCCCCCGTCCTCGGAGCGCATGACGCCGCCCAGCTCGATCCCGACGAGCAGCCGCTCGGCATGGTGCGGATCCGGCGCGACCCAGCGGACGTGGTGCGTCCACGGCCGCGGCGGGAAGCTCCACCGCTCGCGCGACGGGATGTCCTGCAGCGCCTCGAGCTCCTCCCACGAGCCGCCGTCGCGCGAGACGAACAGCCGGCTGGGCTCCGTCCCCGCATAGAGGGCGCCGTCGGCGGCGCTGATCGCGACGGAGAAGACCGCCGGCTCCGGGAGCTGCTCGCGCGTCCAGGTGGCGCCGCCGTCGGCGCTGACGAGCACGCCGGCGGGCGTGCCCGCGAGCACCCGGTCGCCGCGCACGGCGACGCAGCGCGCGCCGGCCCCCTCGGGGACGGGCTGGGCCGACCACGCGTCCCCGGTCCGCCTCAGCCGGACGAGGCCCTCGTCGGTACACGCGAACACCGCCATGCCTCGATGTTCGCACCGGGCGCAACCCTCACAGGTACCGGCGCGCCGCCGCCTCCGCGGACGCCGCGTAGCCGCCCCCGAACAGCACGGCGTGCACGAGCAGCGGGAACAGCTGGTACAGCGCGACGCGCTCCTCGTGGCCCGCGGCGCGCGGCCAGACCTCGTCGTAGGCGGCGAGCGTCCGCGGCGACGGTGCGCCGAAGAGCGCGAGCATCGCCAGGTCGACCTCCCGGTGGCCGCCGTAGGCCGCCGGGTCGATGAGCCACGGCCGTCCGTCGGCGCCCGCGAGCACGTTCCCGCTCCACAGGTCGCCGTGCAGGCGCGCCGGCGGCTCGGGCGGGCCGGTGAGCGCGTCGATCCGCGCGCAGACGCGCTCGACCACGTCCGCGAGGCCCGCCCGCGCCGCGAGCGGGGCGAGGCGCCGCTGCGCGTAGAACGACGGCCAGTCACCGAGCGGCTCGTTGGGCAGCTCGAGCGGGCCGAGGCGCAGCGGGCGCGGGCCGCCGAACGCCGGCGCGCCCGACCGGTGCAGCGCTGCCAGGCCGCGCCCGAGCTCCTCCTCGCCCGCCGCGCTCAGGCGGCCGCGGTCGATCCAGCGCAGCGCGAGCCAGTCGTCGGCGACGGCCAGCACCTCCGCGACCCGCAGCGCGCCGGCCTCCGCCAGCCAGCGCAGGCCCTCCGCCTCCGTCGCGAACTCGCCCGGCGCGGCCCCCTCGCGCGTCTTGACGAACACGCGCTCGCCGTCCTCCAGGCGGGCCGCGAAGGCGTCGTTGAGGTCGCCGCCCGCGACCGGGCGCAGCTCCTGCACCCGCCGTCCGAGCGCGTCGCCGAGCGCGCGGCGGATCGCGTCCGCGCCTGCCACGCCCGGCAGCGTAGTCGCCAGCCGGCCTGGCAACATCTCCGCCGATGAAGATCCGTGCCGCCGTCCTCGAGCGCTTCGGCGAGCCGCTCGTGGTCCAGGACGTCGACCTCGCCGGCCCCGGCCCGGGTGAGGTGCTGGTCCGCCTCGCCGCCTGTGGCGTCTGCCACACCGACATGTACACAGCGTCCGGCGTCGACCCCAGCGGCTATGCGCCCTGCGTGCTCGGCCACGAGGGCGCCGGGGTCGTCGAGGCCGTCGGCGAGGGCGTCAGCTCCGTCGCCGTCGGCGACCACGTCGTGACGCTGTTCTCGCCGCAGTGCCGCGAGTGCGTCAACTGCCGCAGCGGCAAGACGAACATCTGCCTGGCGATCCGCGAGCAGCAGGGCCGCGGCTACCTCCCCGACGGCACGACGCGGCTGTCGCGCGACGGCGAGGAGCTGCGCCACTTCATGGGCTGCTCGACGTTCGCCGAGGCGACCGTCATGCCCGAGATCGCCCTGGCGAGGATCTCCGAGGAGGCGCCCCTGGAGGCCGCCTGCCTCTTCGCGTGCGGGCTGTCCACGGGGCTGGGCGCCGCGATGTACCGCGCGCCCGTCGAGGAGGGCGCCACCGTCGTCGTCTTCGGCGCCGGCATGGTCGGCCTCGGCGCTGTCGTCGGCGCGCGGCTGCAGGGCGCCGGCCGGATCATCGTCGTGGACCTGTCCGAGGACCGCCTCGCGCTGGCGCGCAGGCACGGCGCGACGGACACGTGGATCGGCGGCGAGGGCGTCGTCGACCGCGTCCTGGAGGAGACCGACGGCTTCGGCGCGGACTTCACGTTCGAGGCGACCGGCCTCGTCGACGTCATGCGCCAGGCGGTCGAGTCCGCCCGCATGGGATGGGGGACCTGCTGCGTGACGGGCGTCGCCGGCAAGGGCGAGACGCTCGACATCGTCCCGCGCTACCTCATCACCGGCCGCAAGGTGATGGGCGCCTCCTTCGGCGGCGTGAAGGGCCGCGACCAGGTCCCCCAGCTCGTCGACCGCTACCTGGCGGGCGACATCGACGTCGACTCCTTCCTCTCGCACCGGATCACGCTCGACGAGGTGAACCGGGGCTTCGAGCTCATGCACCAGCAGGACGGCATCCGGAGCGTGATCACCCTCTCATGATCCTCGAGCGAACCGAGCACCCTCAGTGGCTCTCCAACGCCTACCTCGTGGGCGACGAGCGCGGCGGCACCGGCGTGTTCATCGACGGCAACGACCGCGTGGAGCCGCTCATGGAGAAGGCGCGCGAGCAGGAGCTGCAGATCGCCGCGGTGCTGCTCACGCACCATCACCACGACCACCTCGCGGGGCTCGAGCGCCTGGCGGAGGAGTTCGGGGCGCCGATCCTCGCCCACGAGCTCACCGCGCGTGAGGTCGAGGGCCTCGTCGACCGCACGCTCATCGACGAGGAGGAGGTCGAGTTCGGCGGGCTGCGCGTGAAGGCGCTGTTCACGCCCGGCCACGCGCCGGGGCACCTCGCGTTCCTCGTCAACGACACGGACGTGTTCACCGCCGACGTGCTCTTCAAGGGCACGGTCGGCGGCACGCGCGCCCCGGGGGCGACGGGCTTCGCCGACCTCAAGGCGTCCGTCGAGCGGCTGCTCGCGCTGCCGCCGGAGACGCGGATCCACCCCGGGCACACGCTGCCCACGACCGTGGCCGAGGAGCGCGAGCACAACCCGTTCTTCCGCATCTGGACCGGGCGCGACCCCGAGGGCTCCGAGCCCTGCAAGGTGCGCGGCGAGCCCGCGACGCTCGTGCTCTGGGCTCCGGACTACGACGGCACGAACAAGGCCTGGGTGCGGTTCCCCGACGGGGAGGACGCCATCGTCGGGGGCTCGCAGGTCGAGCGCTGAGGCAGGCTGCGTGGCGCGGCTCGTCGTCAAGCTCGGCTCCTCCATCGTCGCCCACGACGACGGCGCCCTGCGCGTCGACGTCGTCGGGCGCGTGTGCGAGGAGGTCGCGCGGCGGCGGGCCGACGGCCACGAGATGGTCATCGTCACGAGCGGCGCGATCGCCCGCGGCATGCACCTCATGCGCTTCGACGTGCGCCCCTCGGCGGTCGAGGACCTGCAGGCCGCGAGCGCGGTGGGGCAGGGCAAGCTCTACGGCGTCTACGACGCGCTGCTGCGCGAGCGCGGCGTGATGACCGCGCAGGTGCTGCTGACGTTCTTCGACATGAGCGCGCGCACGCACTACCTCAACGCGCGCCAGACGCTGCGGCGCCTGCTCGACCTCGGGGTCGTGCCGGTCATCAACGAGAACGACACGACCACCACCGACGAGATCTCCTTCGGCGACAACGACTTCCTCGCCGCGCAGGTGGCGGTCCTCATCAACGCCGACCGGCTCGTCCTGCTCACGGACACCGACGGCCTCTACACGGGCGACCCGCGGTCCGATCCGAACGCGCGGCTCGTCGAGGAGGTCTCGGACTTCGCGGCGCTCGAGGAGCTGCAGATCGGCCACGCCACGTCGCCGCTCGGGTCGGGCGGGATGCGCTCGAAGGTCGTCGCCGCGGAGATGGCGACCGCGGGCGGCATCCCGACGGTCATCGCGAACGGGCTGCGACCCGAGGCGCTGCCGCGCGCGCTGGACGGCGAGCGCGAGGGGACGAGCTTCCCGGCCCGCGGCAGCCGCTACTCCTCGTTCAAGCTCTGGCTGCGCTACGCGAAGCCGTCGCACGGCACGGTGACCGTCGACGCCGGCGCCGCACGTGCGCTGCGGGAGGGCGGCACGTCGCTGCTGCCCGTGGGCATCGTCGACGTGGAAGGCCGCTTCGACGTCGGCGACGCCGTCGAGGTCGCCCACGAGGGGCGCATCATCGGCAAGGGCATCTCGAACTACACGGCCGACGAGCTGCGCCAGATCAAGGGCATGAAGAGCAACGAGATCCGCGACCTCATCCCGCGCGCGAGCGAGGAGGCCGTGCACCGCGACTACTTCGTCCTGGCCTAGGGCGCACCCCGATACCCTTCGCACATGGCCCTCGCACAGCAGACCGTCGCGGACGTCTGCCTCGCCGCGCGCGACGCGTCCCGCGTCCTCGCGTCGCTGCCGACCGCCACGCGCGACGCCGCGCTGCACGCGATCGCCGACGCCCTCCTCGCCCGCGAGGCGGAGATCCTCGAGGCCAACGCCGCCGACCTCGCCGCCGGGCGCGAGGCCGGGCTCGGCGACGCGCTCCTCGACCGCCTCGCGCTCGACCACGACCGCCTCGTGGGGATCGCCGACGGCACGCGCGCGATCGCCGCGCTGCCCGACCCGGTGGGGGAGGTCGTCGAGGGCCGGCGGCTGCCCAACGGCCTCGACGTGCGCAAGGTCCGCGTGCCGTTCGGCGTCGTGGCCGTCGTGTACGAGGCGCGCCCGAACGTCACGATCGACGCCGCCTCGCTGTGCCTGAAGTCCGGCAACGCCGTCGTCCTGCGCGGGTCCTCGTCGGCGACGCACTCCAACGCCGTGCTCAGCGCGGTCGCCGCCGAGGCGATCGCGTCCGTTGGGATCCCGGCCGGCGCGATCGGCCTCGTCGCGGGCGGCGGGCGCGAGGAGCTGCGCGAGCTCGCCACCCAGGACGGCGTCGTCGACCTCATCTTCCCCCGCGGCGGCGAGGGCCTCAAGAATGCGCTGAAGGAGGTCGCGACCGTCCCGGTCATCTACGCGGCCTCCGGCAACTGCCACGTCTTCGTCGACGCGACGGCCGACCTCGAGGCCGCCCGGCGCATCGTCCTCAACGCGAAGACGCAGCGCCCCGGCGTCTGCAACGCGGCCGAGACGCTGCTCGTCCACGCCGACATCGCGCCTGCCTTCCTGCCCGAGGCGCTGCGCGCGCTGCACGACGCCGGCGTCGAGCTGCGCGTCGACGGCCGCGCCCGCGCGCTCGCCGACCCCGGCCTGCAGGGTCACCTGCGCCCCGTGACCGAGGAGGACTTCGGCGAGGAGTTCCTGTCGCTGGTCCTCGCGGTCGGCGTCGTGGACTCCGTCGAGGAGGCCATCGAGCACGTCAACCGCCACGGCTCGGGCCACAGCGAGGCGATCGTCACGCGCGACACGGCGTCCGCGCGCGCGTTCGAGCGCGGGGTGGACGCGGCGTGCGTCTACGTCAACGCGTCGACGCGCTTCACGGACGGCGGCGAGTTCGGCATGGGGGCCGAGATCGGCAACTCCACGCAGAAGCTCCACGCCCGCGGCCCGATCGGCGTGCGCGAGCTCTGCACGACGAAGTACGTGGTCGAGGGCGACGGCCACATCCGGTAGTCGTGCGCGTCGCCCTCCTCGGCGGCACGTTCAACCCGCCGCACCTCGCGCACCTGCTGTGCGCGTCGGAGGCGGCCGACCAGCTCGGGCTGGAGCGCGTCGTGCTCATGCCGGTGTTCTCGCCGCCGCACAAGGACGCGCCCGAGGACCCCGGCGCGGAGGCTCGCCTGGAGCTCTGCGAGCTCGCCGTGGCCGGCGACGAGCGCATGGAGGTCTCGCGCCTGGAGATCGACCGTGGCGGGCCGTCGTACACGGTCGATACCCTGAGGGTGCTACATGCCCGTCATCCGGAGCACGAGCTGACCTTCATCGTCGGCGGCGACATGGCCGTGAGCCTTCCGGCGTGGAAAGAGCCGCGCGCCGTGCTCGAGCTGTGCCGGCTGGCCGTCGCCGAGCGCACCGGAGCCACCCGCCGCGACGTCACGGAGCGGCTGACCGCCGAGTACGGCGAGGACGTCATCGATCGCCTGGACTTCTTCGACATGCCACGTATGGACATCTCATCCTCCGACATCCGCCGCCGCGTGGCGGCGGGCCGGACGATCCGCTACCTCGTCCCCGACGCGGTCGCGGAGCACATCGCGAGGCGCGGCCTCTACGCGCGCGCGGGGAAGGCGGTCGCATGACGCAGATGTCCTCTGAGCGGCTCGTCGAGCTCGTCACCGACCTCGCGGACGACAAGAAGGCGATCGACATCGTCGAGCTCGCGGTGCGCGACGCCGTCGGCTACACGGACTACTTCCTCATCTGCTCCGGCAACACCGAGCGGCAGGTGAAGGCGATCCACGACGGCATCCTGCAGGGCCTCAAGGACGACCACGGCATCCTGCCGCGGCGCGTCGAGGGGCTCCTGGAGGCGCGCTGGGTCCTCATGGACTACCTCGACGTCGTCGTGCACGTCTTCACGCCGGACGCGCGCGCGTTCTACCGCCTCGAGCAGCTCTGGGGCGAGGTCCCCGCGCGCGCCGTCGGCCAGACGGCCTGACGCGCGCGGCGGCCTCTTCGAAGGCCTAGCTCGCCGTCGGGAAGTGCAGCTGGGCCGCGGCGACGGCCGCGTCCTTCGGCCACCGCGCCGTGACCACCTTGCCGCGCGTGTAGAACCGCACCCCGTCGGGGCCGTGGACGCCGCGCTCGCCGAACAGCGAGGACTTCCAGCCGCCGAACGTGTGGAACGCCATCGGCACCGGGATCGGGACGTTGATGCCGACCATCCCGACCTCGATCCGGCGCTGGAAGATGCGCGCCGCGCTGCCGTTCGTCGTGAAGATCGCGGTCCCGTTGGCGTACGAGTTCGCGTTGACCAGGTCGATGGCCTCGTCGAGCGTCCCGACGCGCATGACGCCCAGCACCGGCCCGAAGATCTCGTCCTTGTAGATCTCCATGTCGGTGTCGACGTTGTCGAACAGCGTCGGGCCGACGAAGAAGCCGCCGCCGTCGACGTCGAGGTCGCGGCCGTCGACCACCGCGGTGGCGCCCGCCTTCACGCCGCCCTCGATGTAGCTGCAGATGCGCTCGCGCGCCTCCGGCGTGACGACGGGCCCCATCTCCGACGACGGGTCCAGGCCCGGGCCGACCTTGATGCGCTGCGCGCGCTCGCGCAGCTTCTCCACGAGCGGGTCGGCGGCGTCGCCCACGGCCACCACGACGGCGATCGCCATGCAGCGCTGGCCGGCGGAGCCGAAGCCCGCCGCCGTCAGCTGGTCGGCGGCGAAGTCCAGGTCGGCGTCGGGCAGGACGATCGCGTGGTTCTTGGCGCCGCCGAGCGCCTGGACGCGCTTGCCGTTCGCGCTCGCGCGCTCGTGGATGTACCTCGCGATCGGCGTGGAGCCGACGAACGAGACCGCGGCGACGTCGGGATGGTCCAGCAGCGCGTCGACGGCGGTCTTGTCGCCGTGCACGACGTTGAAGACCCCCTCGGGCAGCCCGGCCTCGGCGTACAGCTCGGCGATGCGGTTGGAGGCGGACGGGTCGCGCTCGGACGGCTTGAGCACGAACGTGTTGCCCGTGGCGATCGCCATCGGATGCATCCACATGGGGACCATCACGGGGAAGTTGAACGGCGTGATCCCGGCGCAGACGCCGAGCGGCTGGCGGTAGGAGAACGAGTCGACGTCGGAGGAGATGAGGTCGGAGTACTCGCCCTTGAGCAGCTGCGGGATGCCGCACGCGTACTCGACGACCTCCATGCCGCGGATGATCTCGCCCTTGGCGTCCTCGACGACCTTGCCGTGCTCGGCGGCGACGAGCTTCGCCAGCTCGTCGATGTGCGCGTCGACGAGGTTGCGGAACGCGAACATGATCTTCGTGCGCCGCGTGATGGAGGTCTCGCTCCACGCCGGGAAGGCGGCCTTCGCGGCGGCGACCGCGGCGTCCACGTCGGCGGGCTCGGCGAGCACCACCTCGGCCTGCGGCCGGCCCGTGGCGGGGTCCCAGACGACGGAGGTCCGCGTCGAGCTGCCGCTCGTCTCCTCGCCGGCGATCCGGTGTTGGATCGTCCGCGTCGCTGTCGTGCTCATGGTTCGGTCCACCTTCGCTCGTTCGTGCCTGGCGGTCAGTATGCCCCCATCGCGGCGACGACCGCGGTGGGCCTGTCACCCTGCCACGGCGCCATGTCGATCCGCATCGTCCCCTACACGCCCGCGCACCGGCCCGGCGTCATCGCGCTGTTCGCCGCGGAGCTCTGGCCGTCGTACACGCGCGACCCGCAGCGCACGTGCGAGGCGCTGCGCGCCCCCGGCGTGACGTCGCTCGTCGCGCTCGACGGCGACGGCGTCGTGGGCGTCGTGCAGGTGCAGAGCGACGGGCGCATCCAGGCGCACCTCTCGACGCTCGTCGTCGCCCGGACGCACCGCCGGCGCGGCATCGGGACGCGGCTGCTCGCCGAGGCGCTGCGCGCCGCCGGCGGCGAGCGTCTCGACCTGCTGTCGATCGCCGACGACTTCTACGCGTCCCTGACGAACCGCCGTCTCAGCGGGTGGCGCCTGACCCGCAAGGACCTGGGTCTTGATTAGCCCTTGGCTTATATAAGCGCTGGCTGATACGTTGCCCGGGTGCATGCGTTCGACGTCCTGGGCGACCCGGTGCGCCGCCGGATCCTGGAGCTGCTCGCCGAGGGCGAGATGACCTCCGGCGGCGTGTGCGAGGTCATCCGGGCGGAGTTCGGCATCAGCCAGCCGGCCGTCTCCCAGCACCTGCGGGTGCTGCGCGAGCACGGCTTCGCCACCGTCCGCCCGCAGGGCACGCGCCGCCTGTACGCGGTCAGCGCCGAGCCGCTGCGCGACGTGGACGAGTGGCTCGGGCGGTTCCGGCGCTTCTGGACCCCGCACCTCGACGCGCTCGCGACGGAGCTCGCGCGCGGGAAGCGGCAGCGGCGGCTGCAGGAGCGCGACGACGACGGGGAGACGAGATGATCGATGTGACGCACGAGGTCAGCGCCGTGCGCCGGACGGTCGGCACGCGGGTGCTCGAGGCGGGGGAGGCGCGGGTCGTGACGATCGCGCGCACCTACGACGCGTCCCTCGAGGACGTGTGGGACGCGTGCACGAACGCGGAGCGCATCCCGCGCTGGTTCATGCCGGTGACCGGGGACCTGCGCCCCGGCGGGCGCTACCAGCTCGAGGGCAACGCGGGCGGCACGATCGAGCGCTGCGATCCGCCGCGCAGCTTCGCGGCCACGTGGGAGTACGGCGAGGAGGTGAGCTGGATCGAGCTGCACCTCGAGCCCGAGGGCGACTCCCGCACACGCTTCCGGCTCGAGCACGTCGCGCACGTCGACGACGAGCGCTGGGCGCAGTTCGGCCCCGGCGCGGTGGGCGTGGGGTGGGACCTCGGGCTCACCGGCCTGGCCCTGCATCTCGCCACGGGCGAGGCGGTCGATGCCGCCGGGCATCAGGCGTGGACGGGCTCCGAGGAGGGGGTGCGGTTCATCACGCTCAGCAGCGAGGGGTGGCGCGACGCGAGCATCGCCGCCGGCACGCCGGAGGAAGATGCCCGCGCCGCCGCCGACCGGACGACGGCGTTCTACACCGGGGCGCCGTCTCAGCCGTAGCCGCGCCGCCGCGCGCGGAAGGCGTCGAACAGGCGCTTGAGGACGAACAGCTGCAGGATTCGCTTGACCATGGGCCGCGCGTACCCGCCGCGCGCGGCCCGGCATGCGCGTCGGTGTCGAGGAACCCTGCGTCAGAACTGCTGCGCCCACGCCCGCTGGGGCTCGACGAGGTAGGCGGCCCGGTCGGCACGCCACGGGTACCGCGTGCCGATGTAGTCCTGCGAGAGGGCGTCGATGACCTCCCAGCCCCGGTCGCCGTCGAGGACCTCGACGACCCGCCCGCGCACGTGCGCCATGCGATTGGGGTGCTCGTGGTCTGCGACCGAGATCGCCACGCGCGGGTCGCGCGCGATGTTGCGCGCCTTGCGCGAGTTCGGCGACGTGAGGAACGCGATGCGTCCGTCGCGCACCCCGACCCAGATGGGCACGGCGTGGGGACCGCCGTCGGGCAGCACGGTCGCGAGGTGGGCGATGTTCGGCGCCCGCAGCAGCGCGGCGACGTCGTCGGGCAGGGGCATGTGACCTCCAGGACGGATCTCCGTGTGTCGCTCTGACGCCGCGAGCGCGCCCAACTCATCGGCGCGCCGGGCGGTACGGTTCGGGCGTCCACGACGGAGGGGAGACCGCATGGGCCACGAGTGCGGCGGCGCGTTCGGGCGCCGCGAGTTCGTCCAGGGCGTCGCAGGGGCGGCGGCAGCAGCAGGGGTCGCGGGGACGTTCGGGGTCACGGCCGCGACCGCGCACGCCTCGGCGGGAGGGCCGCGCAAGGGCGGGCCGACGCCGCCGAAGGTCGACGTGCACGCGCACTTCCTGCCCGAGGGGTACCGCGAGGCGCTCATCGCCAACGGCCACGCCCAGCCGGACGGGTTCCCGCTCCTGCCGACGTGGAGCGCCGAGGAGCATCTGGCGATGATGGACCGGCTCGGCATCCGCACGTCGATGCTGTCCGTCACGAGCCCCGGCGTGACGTTCGGCGAGGACCCGGTCGCCTGGGCGCGCAGGGTCAACGAGGCCGGCGCCCGGACGGTGCGCGAGCACCCGCGGCGCTTCGGCCTGTTCGCCTCGCTGCCGGTGCCCGACGTCGACGCGGCGCTCGCCGAGTTGCGCTACGCGCTCGACGTCCTGGAGGCCGACGGCGTGTCGCTGCTCACGAACGTCGACGGCGTCTACCTCGGCGACGAGCGCTACGAGCCGCTGTACGCCGAGTTGCACCGGCGCAAGGCCGTCGTGTTCGTCCACCCGACGTCGCCGGCGTGCTGGGAGGCGACGTCGTTCGGCCACCCTCGCCCGGTGCTCGAGTTCCTGCTGGACACGACCCGGGCGATCGCCGACATGGCCCTGCGCGGGACGTTCGCGCGCTATCCGGACATGCGGATGATCATCCCGCACGCCGGCGCCGCGCTGCCCGTGCTCGCCGACCGCGTCGCCGGGCTGGCGGAGCTCTTCCCGCTCGGCGGCCAGGAGCCGGGCGCGGTCGACGTGTTGGGCTCCCTGCAGCGGCTGTACTACGAGGTCGGCGCGGGCTTCCCGTTCCCGCGCCACATCGCCGCGCTGCTGGACTTCGTGGACACGAGCCGCGTCCTGTTCGGCACCGACTTCCCGTTCGGGGGGCTCCCTGGCATCGAGGCGAACGTGAAGGCGCTGGCCGAGACGGACCTGCTCGACGACCGCGGACGGCGCCGGGTGCTGCGCGACAACGCGCTCGCGCTGTTCCCGCGCCTGCGCTGACGAGGGGATCACACGACCAGGAGGGGGGAGACATGCAGACGGTGTTCCGGGCCGAGACGATCGGCTCGCTGCTGCGGCCGAGCTACCTCGCGGAGGCGCGCCGCCGGCACGCCGACGGCGAGATCACGGCCGCCGAGCTCAAGCGCGTCGAGGACCGTGCGGTCGACAGCGCGATCGCCCTGCAGGAGGGCGCGGGCCTGGACGTCGTCACCGACGGCGAGCTGCGGCGCCAGGTCTTCTTCGACCAGTTCATCCGCGGCCTGGAGGGCCTGAGCCCGCACCCGGGCGCGCCGGTCCACTTCCACGGCGAGCAGCCGGAGAACGACGTCGACTTCCAGAGCCCGCTGTGCGTGACCGGTCGCCTGCGCAGCACCCGGATGGTGACCCTGGAGGAGTTCGCCTACGCCCGCGCGAGGGCGCGCCGGCCGGTGAAGGTCACGCTGCCGAGCCCGCTGCTGGTCTTCGTCCTGTGGTCGCCGGAGCACTCGACCGCCGCGTACCCCGACCCGTTCGAGATGTTCGCCGACGCGGTCGACATCGTCCGCGCGGAGGCGCGCGCGCTGGCGGAGATGGGCTGCGAGTACATCCAGATCGACGCGCCCGAGCTGCTGCAGGTGTTCGCCGACGAGCGCTCGCGCGAGCACTGGCGCAGCCTCGGGATCGAGCCCGAGCGCGTGTTCACCGAGGGCGTGGACATGGTCGACGCGGTCGCCGACGTGCCCGGCGTCACGTTCGGCCTGCACCTCTGCAAGGGCAACTACCAGAGCCGCTGGATCGCGTCGGGCGGCTATGAGGAGTTCGCGCGGCAGGTGTTCCCGCGCGCGAAGAACTACGACCTGTTCCTGCTCGAGTACGACGACGAGCGGTCCGGCTCGTTCGAGCCGCTGGCCGAGCTCCCCGACGACAAGGTCGCGGTGCTCGGCCTGGTGTCGACGAAGCGCGACACGCTCGAGGATGCCGAGGAGGTGAGGCGCCGGATCGCGGAGGCCGAGCGGTACACCGGCCTGGACCGGCTGGCGCTGTCGACCCAGTGCGGCTTCGCCTCCGACGCCTCGGGCAACCTCATCAGCGAGACCATGCAGGAGCGCAAGCTGCAGCTCGTCGCCGACCTCGCCCGGCGCGTCTGGGCGTGACCTGCGGCCGCCACGCCGGCGAGCCGATCGCGTTCCGGCCCCTGCGCCGGGACGACTTCGGCGTGCTCGCCGGGTGGCTGGCCGAGCCCGTCGTGGCCCGGTGGTGGAATCACGAGACCTCGCCGGAGGCGCTCGAGCGCGACTTCGGCGCGAGCATCGACCACCGGGACGCGACGGAGATCTTCGTCGCCTCGGTCGCCGGCCGCGACGTCGGGCTCATCCAGCGCTATCCGGTCGCGGCGTACCCCGAGTACCTCGACGAGCTCGCGCAGGTGTGCGCCGTCCCGCCCGGGGCGCTGAGCATCGACTACCTCATCGGCGAGCCGGGCGTCCGCGGGCGCGGCCTCGGCGCCGCCATGATCCTGCGGTTCGTGGAGGACACCTGGATCGCCCATCCGGACGCCGCGGACATCATCGTGCCGGTCGCCCTGGGCAACCGCGCGTCGTGGTCGGCGCTCGAGCGCGCGGGCTTCACGAGGGTCGCCGTGGGGCCGATGGAGCCCGACAACCCGGTCGACCCGCCCGAGCACGCGGTCTACCGGCTGCGCCGCCCGGCGGGGCATGTGCGTGGCGTCGGCCACACAGCCGGGGCGCGGTCCGTCCGGCGCTAGAATCTCAGTCAAAGCGACTGAGATTTTGGAGCTCATGCTGGATCACACCGTTCCCCCCTGCGCCGCCTGCGGGCGGCGCCCCGGCACAGTGCAGGTGGTCGTCGGGACCCCTGGCGGCCGCCGTCCCGCCGTGTTCTGCGAGGCGTGCGCCCGCGTGCTCGCCGGTCGCGGGGGCGCCCCTGCCGCCTCGCGGCCGCAGGGGACCGCGACGCCCACGCTCGACGAGTTCGGGCGCGACCTGACGGCCGAGGCCCGGGCCGGGCGCATCGATCCGGTCATCGGGCGCGACGAGGAGGTCGAGCAGACCGTCGAGATCCTCGCGCGCCGCAGGAAGAACAACGCGGTGCTCATCGGCGAGCCCGGCGTCGGCAAGACGGCGATCGCCGAGGGCCTTGCGCTGCGCATCGCCGGCGACGACGTGCCCGAGGCGCTGCGCGGGACCCGCCTCGTGGCGCTGGACCTGACCGGCATGGTCGCCGGCAGCCAGTTCCGCGGGCAGTTCGAGCAGCGCCTGAAGACCGCGCTGGACGAGGTCGTCGCCAGCGACGGCAAGGTCATGCTGTTCGTCGACGAGCTGCACACGATCCTCGGCGCGGGCAACGCCGAGGGCGGCATGGACGCGGCGAACGTGCTCAAGCCACTGCTCGCGCGCGGCGACCTGCGCATGGTCGGCGCGACGACGCTGGCCGAGTACCGGCGCATCGAGCGCGACGGCGCCCTGGCGCGCCGGTTCAGCACCGTGATGGTGGACGAGCCGAGCGTCGAGGACACCGTCGAGATCCTGCGCGGGCTGCGCGCCGCCTACGAGGAGCACCACGGCTGCCGCATCGACGACGCCGCGCTCGAGGCCGCCGCGCGCCTGAGCGACCGCTACATCAGCGAGTACCACCTGCCCGACAAGGCGATCGACCTCGTCGACCAGGCCGCCGCGAAGGTGCGCCTGCGCGGGGGCGGCGCCGGGGACGCGGACGCGCTGCGCCGGCAGCTCGCCGAGGCCGTCGAGGCCGAGGACTACGAGCGCGCCGCGCAGCTCAAGCAGCAGATCGAGGCCGCCGGCACGCAGGCCGTCCAGCCCGCGGTCGTCGGCGAGCCCGAGATCGCGGCGGTCGTCGCCGCCCGGACCGGCATCCCGGTGGGCGAGCTCGTCGCCGGTGAGCTCGAGCGGCTCGCCGAGCTGGAGGCCGAGCTGCACGAGCGCGTCGTGGGGCAGGAGGAGGCCGTCGAGCTCGTCGCCGACACCATCCGCCGCGCCCGCGTGGGGCTGGCGGAGGGCGACCGGCCGCTGGGCACCTTCCTGTTCCTGGGGCCGACGGGCGTCGGCAAGACCGAGCTGGTCAAGGCGCTCGCCGAGCGGCTGTTCGCCACCGAGAAGGCGCTCGTGCGCATCGACATGTCCGAGTACCGCGAGCCGCACACGGTGGCGCGGCTGATCGGGTCGCCGCCCGGCTACGTCGGCTACGGCGACGGCGGCCAGCTCACCGAGCCGGTGCGCCGGCGGCC
>Ga0180215_1003509_pt1 | contig 14664 bp, 9 predicted proteins | sample eDN3rd37CBELigBY_FD_128871 | JGI IMG/M metagenome (GOLD analysis project Ga0180215, IMG submission 128871) | Enriched backyard soil microbial communities from Emeryville, California, USA - eDNA 3rd pass 37_C BE-Lig BY (version 2) (version 2) | ecosystem: Environmental > Terrestrial > Soil >...
CCTCTCCGCCCTGGCCGCCTTCGCCGTGATCGGCACCGGCGGCGTGGGCTCGGTGCTGGCGGGCGCGTGGGCGGACCGGCTCGGGCGCGAGCGCGTCACCATCTGGGCCATGGCCGTCAGCGGCGCCTGTGCCCTGCTCATGGGCTGGCTGCTGCACGCCCCGCTCGCGCTGGTGGTGGCGGTGGCGCTGGTCTGGGGTTTTGCAGTGGTGGCGGACTCCGCTCAGTTCAGCGCCGTGGTCACGGAGGTGGCTCCCCCGCACGCCGTGGGGACGGCGCTGACGCTCCAGACCGCGCTCGGCTTCCTGCTCACCTCCGTGACGCTCACGGCCGTCCCGCACCTCCGCGATCTGGGCGGCTGGCCGCTCGCCTTCGGGATCCTCGCCCTAGGCCCGGCCGCCGGAATCGTGGCGATGCGTCAGCTCAATTCGCTCCGAATTCGAGCCACCTCAGCCACGAAGGATAGTCGCTCGTTGCAGATCTCGTAGCAAATCCGTCCCGGATCAAGCGCGAGGTCGCTCAAAATCGCCGATTGGTCAGCCATGGGCTCCCACGACTTTCGCTAGACAGCTGGTTCTTCGACGGGAAGAGCGGCACATTCGAGACGCGCAACTCCAGACCATCGCAGGGCGTGTCGGTGGACAGACGTTCCTCCAGCGGCTACGTTGACGCGGAGAGGTGGCTCTGCCCCGGCACACCTCACGCCTCGTCCCCACGGCCAGTATTCCACGCAATGCATTCGCTCTCGGCGGGTGCGTTCACCTTTGGTTCCAGCACGAGCAAGCCTGACCCCGAATCGGATACCGCGGTTCTGGTCACAGGCGGTAGCTCCACCCCCGGTTTCGCTATGGCTACTCCTACCATTTTCGAGCTCTGCCAACCCCGTGAGGACGTCCTCCAGGGGACCATCACGGAGTCCGATTTCGCCGCGGATCTCGCCCAGGTCCTCCGAGGGACGGCGCCCGACGAATACCAGAAGGCAGACCGGTTCTTCGCGACCACGTATCCCACGCGGGGATTGCGCAACCTGCTCTCCAACGTCTGCCGACGGCTGAGCGGCGCGGGCGGCGAAGTTGCGTCGATCTTTCGCCTGAACACCCAGTTCGGCGGTGGTAAGACGCACGGCCTGATCGCGCTGGCGCACGCCGCCCGCGGGATGACCGACGTATCGAACACCTCGGAGTTCATCGACCCGGCGCTGCTGCCGGCCCCGGGCAGCGTGCGAATCGCCGCGTTCGATGGGGAGAACGCCGATCCGACGAACGGTCGCACTCTGGAAGAGGGGCTCCGCGCCTACACCCCATGGGGCGAGATCGCCTACGCGCTCGCTGGGCGCGAGGGGTACGAGCGCGTGAGGGCCAGCGACGAGCAGCGGGTCGCGCCGGGCGCGGAGACAATCCGCGAGCTGTTCGGCGACAGCCCGACGCTCATCCTGATGGACGAGCTGGCGGTCTACCTCCGCAAGGCCAGGCAGCCGGGGACGCGTGCACAGATGTCTGCCTTCCTGACCGCGCTGTTCAAGGCCGTGGAGGGCACTCCCAAAGCCGCGGTGGTCTACACGCTGGCGGTGGGTAAGGACGGCCGCGCCTCGGATGCATACACGGAGGAGAACCAGTATATCGCCGACACGATGGCGGAGGCGGAGAGCATCTCCGCCCGGAAGGCGACCCTGCTCAATCCGACCGAGGAGGACGAGACAGTCCAGGTGCTCCGGCGCCGCCTCTTCGAGTCGATCGACGAGGCGGGCGCCCAGCCCGTGATCGAGGCGTACCGCGCGCTCTGGCAGGCGAACCGCGACAGCCTCACCGAGGTAGCTTCGCGGACGAGTACCATGGATGCCTTCCGTGCGGGATACCCGCTGCACCCCGAGGTTCTGGAGACGCTCACCACCAAGACCGCAACGCTCCAGAACTTCCAGCGTGTTCGCGGGATGCTCCGCCTGCTCGCTCGCACCGTGGCTGACGTCTGGAAGAAGCGGCCTACCGATGCGTACGCGATCCATCTGCACCATGTCGACCCGGGCAACGAGCTGATCCGGCAGGAGATCGTCACCCGTCTCGGGCAGGCGTCGTACGTGCCCGCCATTCGGCACGACGTGGCCGCCACGGAGGGCGGCAGCCGCTCGCTGGCCCAGCAGATCGACGGGACACAGTACAAAGGACTGCCGCCCTATGCCTCTTACGTGGCCCGCACCGTCTTCATGCACACCCTGGCCTTCAATGAGCCTCTCAAGGGTTTGAAGGCGGAGCACCTGCGCTTCTCGCTGCTCGGGCCGGCCCTGGACGTCAGCTTCGTGGAGGACGCGCGGAAGAGATTCATCGCGGATTCCGCCTACCTCGACGATCGTCAAGGAGCGCCGATGCGCTTCCTGGCTGAGGCCAACCTGAACCAGATTATCCGCAGGCAGGAGCAGGAGGTCGATCCAGGGGAGGTGCGCACGCAGCTCAACGACCGCATCCGCGAGATCTTCAAGGGGAAGCCGTTCGAGTTGGTGGCATTCCCGGGCGGCGCATACGAGGTACCGGACGAGGTAGGGAACGGGTCGCTCCTGGTGCTGCTCGGCTACGATGCCGCGTCCGTTGGCGCGCAGCTCGACACGGTACCCGAGCTGGTCCGGCGCATCTACAAGCACAAGGGCTCGGAGGAGAAGACGCGCCTGTACCGCAATCACCTGGTCTTCGTGGTGGCGGATGAGCAGCGGAAGGAGGACATGCGCCGCAAGATGGTGCGTCGCCTGGCGCTGTATGAGTTAAAGCGTCCGGAGCGACTCTCTGAGCTGGCCGAGCACCAGCAGCAGAAGGTGCGCGAGATGGAGACGAAGTCGGAACAGGAGGTCGCGCTCGCCATCCAGCAGTGCTACCGGCACATCTTCTACCCGTCCACGGCCAGGCTGGAGGGGGCGGATGTCGAACTTGCCCACACGGCGGTGGAGATCCAGTCGGCGTCCGCGAACCCAGGCTCTGGGCAGCTGCAGGTGGTGCGAGCGCTTCGTGACAACAAGAAACTACGCGCTGGCGACGACGAGCCTGATTCGCCCACCTACATCCGCGACCGCACGCCGCTCAAGAAGGGGCAGATCACCACGGCCACGCTACGAGACGAGTTTCGTAGAGACCCTAAGCTTCCCATCCTGATCGGGGATGACATTTTTATCCGCGCCATTCGCCGGGGGGTGGAGGAAGGCGAGTACATCTACCAGCGGAACGATCTGCTCTACGGGCCGGGGGATCCCTCGGCCAGCATTATGATCGACGAGCAGGCCGTAATCTCCACGATGAGCTTCTCCAAGGAGCACGGGATCTGGCCGCGCCCTGAGCCGAAGGAAGAAGCCCCTACGGCGATATTCCCGACGGGTGGCGGGGGAGCTTCGGTGGTGAAGGAGGATCGGGCTGGAATGGGCGGTACCAGCGCTCAGCCAGGAAACGGGGGCAGCTCCACCACGGTGGCACCGCCGGCCGATGCCTTAGAGGAAGAGGGCGTGCTGAAGGAAGCGCTCACCAAACTCTGGGAGAAGGCCCGCAGTCGGAAGCTGAAGCACATCTCCCTGCTCCGGATCCGCATGTTCGACGCGAACGACGCCTTCCGGGTACTCGGGGCGGCCGGCACCATCCCGGCGACCGAAAAGAAAGTGGCGATGGAGGGCGGCTACGAGACCCGCGAAGGAGCATCGCTGGAGCTGAACTTCAGCGGCCCGGTAACGGAAGCACAGCCGCTGAAGGAGTTCCTGGAGCCGCAACTCCGGGCTGCGACGGAGAAGTCGCTCAACGTGTCGTTCGACTTCCGATTCGCCGAGGGTCTCGCGCTTGGCGGGGATATGCCGGAGAAGATCTCGGAGCGGCTGACGCGCTTCGCCACCGGCGCGGCGTACGTGATGGCCTCGGCAGAGGGTGAATGAGCCACACCTGCGGCTCCATGCTGGTCCATCCCTCTTGCTAAGAGGACGCCGGCACTCCATTTTCGGAGCAATCATTCCGTTTTCGGGGTGATTGCTCCGTTATCGGAGTGACGCCTGGAGACCCCATGCTCTTCCACGTTCTCGATTCCCTCCTGGGGACAACCACCAAGGTCCGCGTGCTGCGGGCGCTGATGCAGCTCGACTCTCCGGTCTCCGGGAACGAGGCCCAGCGCCTGGCCCGGGTGCGTTCGGCCGATAGCATGTGGACCGCGCTCGAGGAGCTGAGTGACCTGGGTATCCTCTCGCGCGAGCAGACGCGGGGGAGCCATCTCTACCTGATCAACCGCGAGCACGACCTCTACCCGTCGTTGTCTGCTCTCTTCGAGGCCGAAGCCGCTCGCCTTTTCCGGCTGCGCGAGTGGCTGCGCGGGAGCCTGGCAGCGGCGGGTCTGGCTGATACCGTTCGGTCAGTGATTCTCTACGGTAGCAACGCGCGCGCTGCCGCTACCGCGCGCAGCGACGTAGACCTGCTGGTGATTGTGGAGGACGACACCGCGGTTTCCACCGTTCGTGATGCGCTGATGACCGGCGCGCCCTCGTTTGAGGGGCAGATGGGGCTGCGGATCTCGCCGTACGTTCTCCCTCGCGAGCGCGTGCAGGCTCGGTACCGGGATGGCGACCCGCTCATGAAGACGATCACTGACGAGGGCCGGGTCCTGCTCGGTGAGCCGCTGCAGGAGGTCGCGGACGCATGGTGAAGCTGGGCAAGACGAAGCATGAGGACCGCAGCCGCGTGGCGAAGTACGAGGCCGTTGGCCGGGCCCTGCTGCGCACCGCGCGCGACCTGGAGCTGATGGGTGAGGCGAAGTACGGCAACGGGCTCGCCATCATCGCCATCCACGCGGCCATCGCTTACACGGATGCGCTGACGGTGGCGTACCGGGAGATCAAATCCACCGACGGCGAGCACCTGCGCGCGGCCGACGTGCTCGTGCACGCGCTTGGGTCGCTGGCCGATCCCCGGCAGGTGGACCGCCTGCGCGGGATCCTGGACGCGAAGACTCACGCTTCATACAGCGGCAACTACTACACGCTGCAGGACGGTCGAGAGATCCTCCAGGAGCTGGAGCGGTTCGCCACTTGGGCCGAGGAGCGGCTGGCGAGCCGGCCCCCCGCGTAGCTCGAAACAGGTAGAGCCCTGTTGGACCGACACCGTCCACCTGACTGATAGACTGAATGGTAGCCCGAGCTGAACGAGCCGGACCCTCCTCCCTTCGGAGGCATGCGTCCGGTAGCCAACGAAAGAATCCACCCGCTTCTGCCGCACCCGCCCCTCAGTACGAGCTGCGGGTACGGAGCCACGGCACGGGCAACACCGAGCTGGAGATCTGGCAGTTGCCCGCTCCCGCTACGCCGCATCTCCGCACCCCGCTCCGTGTCGCGGGGCTCTGGGGCCGCAACCTGGAGCTGATCGAGCATCGCGTGCTGCGGCGACTGGCTGAGGCCGGGATCCGGTTCGGCGAGCTCCTACCGGGCGAGGAGCAGCGCCACCCCCTTCCGGAGCACCTCGCGCTCACGGTGGGTCTGCTCTTCCGTGTGCTCGCCCCCATGCGCAGTCGCGACAACATGCGCACGGTGGCCGACGGGGTGGAGGCGATGCGCCCGGAGGAAGCCGCGTACTGGCTGGGCATGGCCATGCACCGTCCCAATCCGCGCCGCGTGCTCTTCGCGCTCCGCATCCTGCTGACCGAACCGAAGCGTTCCCCCCTGGCCGTCTGAGATGACGACACGACTGATTGAGAAGTGGCTGCCGATCGCGGAGATTGGGATCGAGAGCCTCCGCGAGCGGACGCCGATGACTCCCTTTCCAGCGCCGAATCGTCTGCACGTTTGGTGGGCGCGACGCCCGCTCGTGGCCTCGCGGGCAGCAGTGCTTGCCTCTCTGCTGCCCGCGGACACAGATCGAGAAAAGTTCACGCATGTGCTGGGGATCCACGGGGATCCGGTGGCAGCGAAGCGCCGGATCGCAATTGCGGACCGCGCTGGCGAACGACTAGGCACGAACGCATACGGCTACTCCCGCGCCTTCTCCTATACCCCGGATGAGCACGAGCGCGAGTGGGTTGCTGCACAGGCTGCGGTGGCTGGAGTGGAAAACGCGACGATACTTGACCCAACGGCCGGTGGTGGCAGCATCCCTTTCGAAACAGCGCGGCTCGGCGTTGCTGCGATAGCGAATGACCTGAATCCTATTGCTTCGCTCATTGAGAAGGCAACTATCGAGTGGCCGATAAGGTACGGTCTGAAGGTGCGCCGCGAATTTTTAAGGCTTGGTACTGAGTTCGCTAAGCGGGTCCGTACGAGTTTGCAGGAGGTCTATCCTCAGGAGCCGGGAGATGACTGCCGACCCGACGGCTATCTCTGGGCGCGCACCATTATCTGCCCGTACTGCGAGGGGCTGATCCCTCTCTCCCCGAACTGGCGGCTCGCACCGGATGGCACGGGCGTTCGCCTTGTACCGCAGACCGCCGGCCGGCCAAACTCGGCGGGCCGGGTCTGCGCATTCGAGATCGTCTCCAAGACGAAGGACCAGTCGGCGGGCACCGTCTCCGGAGGAAGTGCCACCTGTCCTTTCTTGGACTGCGGCCGCGTGGTAGACGGGGGTGAGATAAAGCGCCAGGCTCAGGCTGGTGGGATGGGCGACCAGCTCTTCGCAGTGGTCTACAAGGAGCGTACGATCGTCTACACCAAGACTGGTAAGCCGCGCGAGAAGTGGGTGCGACGCTACCGCGCTCCGCGACCGGAGGACGACAACAGCGCGGAGCTACGCTGTCGTGTAGAGCATATGCTGCCGGAATGGGAGGCGCTGGGATACGTACCGACGGAGAACATCTGGTCGAATGGCAAGGGATCGAGGGTCAATGATCCTGGTCAGTACGGCAACAACACCTGGCGTGACCTTTTCAATGCCCGCCAGCTCTTGGGACACGCCACTGCAGTTGAGGTGTTTCACGCACTTCTTCAGGAAGAGCAGCAGCGCGGCGGGCCATCGGAGGTCTCCCGGGCCGCCTTCGGGTACCTGGCGCTCTCGCTAGATACGATGCTCAACTACGGAAACCGATCCTGTCGATGGGATATCGTGACCCAGCGAGTACGCTCGATCTTCGACCGCCATGATTTCGCGGTCACGTGGTCGTATGCGGAAATGGCACCGCTAGTAGAGGGACTCGGGTACGACTGGTCCATCGACAAGACAGCCAAGTGCATCGCCGAGTTGGTGGAGCTATCCCGCCCGGACATCGACGTGAAGGCCGAGTTGAAGAACGGGAACGCTGCACAGCGAGACCTCCTAGCCGGCAGCCGCGGCACTGTGTATGTCCCACCGCCCGTCACTATCACCTGTCGCTCGGCGGATACGCTTGACCATATCGCGCATGGCAGCGTGGACGTGGTGGTGATGGACCCGCCATACTACGATAACGTGATGTACGCGGAGCTGTCGGACTTCTTTTACGTCTGGCTGAAGCGGACGGCGGGGCACGTCATCCCGGAGCTGTTCCGCAGCCCTCTCGCGGACAAGGACAACGAGGCTGTCGCTAACCGAGCAAAGTTCCACGGCCAGAAAGGAGCCGCTGCGCTCGCGGAGCGCGATTATCAGGAGCGTATGGCCGCTATCTTCGCGGAGTGCCGGCGCGTGCTGAAGCCCGACGGCGTGATGACGCTGATGTTCACGCATAAGGCCACGGGTGCCTGGGATGCGCTTACCAGTGGGCTGATGGAGGCGGGCTTCACCATCACCGCGAGCTGGCCGATCAATACCGAGGCGGAAGGCTCGCTGCACATCAAGGACAAGGCGGCCGCCAACAGCACCATTTTTCTGGTGTGCCGCCCGCGGGCCGCTGATACCGGCGGCGAGACGCAGTACTGGGAAGACGTGGAGCCCAAGGTGCGGCGTGCGGTCCGGGAGCGCGTTGAGGAGTTCCAGAAGGGCGGTATCGGCGGCGTGGACCTCTACCTCGCCTCCTTCGGGCCCGCGCTGGAAGAGTTCTCCAAGCACTGGCCGCTGAAGCGTGGCACGCCCGCGCCCAAGCCCGTCGCCCGCAAACGGCAGAAGCAGCGGGAGCTGTTCGAGGAGGAGTGGGATCCCTACGCCGTGCTCCCCGAGGACGCCCTCAACGCCGCGCGCGCCGAGGTGAAGCGCTGGCGGCTGGAGCAGCTCACACACCTCAAGGGTCGAGCCGAGCTGGACCCGCTCACCTCCTTTTTCGTGCTGGCGTGGGACGCCTTCAAGGCCCCCGTTTTCCCCTACGACGAAGCGCTGCGCCTGGCGCGCGCCGTCGGCGTGGACCTGGATGGCGAGGTGATCGGCCGCCTGGCCGAGAAGAAGGCGAGCAACGTCGCCATATGGGACAGCGCCACCCGCGCGGCCAAGGGATCCCTCGGCCCCGTGGACGGCTCACGGGCGATGATCGATGCCATCCATCACGCCGCGCACAGGGCCCGCACGCGCACCCTGGAGGCCGCGCGCGAGCTGCTGGAGCAGGCACAGGTGCATCAAAATCCGGATTTCTTCGCCGCGCTCGAGGCCGTGCTGGAGGTGCTGCCGGTTTCCAAGACGTTCAGCGGCGTGGAGCTGGAGGGCGACGTGGCCGCCTCCGGCAGCGACTTCGAGGCGCTGGAGAACCTGCGCCGCCTCGCCTTCGCGGAAGAGGTGGACGAGCCGGAGCAGCTGTCCATCTGGGTCAACGATGCTGCCTGAGACGATGCTGGATCGCCAGGAGGCCGCTCACCGACGACCGATGCCGCTGCTGCCTGCGCGCGAGTGGCGGCTCAAGTATACGCCGGACGACGGCAACATGGTCGAGCTCTTCTACGTGCCAGCGCTCCGCTGTGCGAAGCACTACGACCGAAGCACCGGCTACTTCCGCGCGACCGCGCTGGCGCTGGCCATGCGAGGTATCGAGGTGGTGGTGCGGAACGGAGGCCACATCCGGCTGATCGTCGGTTGCACGCTCGATCATCCCGAGATCGAGGCAATCGAGCGTGGCGAGGCGCTGAAGCAGGTGGTCAGCCGCCAGCTCGCGAACACGCCTCTCACCCCGCCCGACCAGGCCGCCAGCAACGCGCTGGAACTGCTCGCGTGGCTCGTCGAGAAGGGCATCCTGGAGGTAAAGCTCGCCGTCCCTTGCGACGAGAAGCGCCGCCCGATCCCGGCGGACGGTATCTTCCACGAGAAGGCGGGCATCATCCAGGACGCCGAGGGCAACCGGCTGGCGTTCGTCGGTAGCATCAACGAGACGGCCGGTGGGTGGAAGTACAACTGGGAGAAATTCCACGTCTTTACGAGCTGGACGGGCAAGAGCGACGCCGCGCGCGTAGCAGAGGAGGAGGCCGACTTCGCCAAGATCTGGGCCAACCTCAGCCACCGCGTCATCACCCTCGACGTTCCGGAGGCGGTGCGCCAGGACCTCCTCCGCTTTCTCCCGTCCGATGATCGTCCCGCCCGTCTGAGGGAGAGCGACGGCCCCGCACCGGGTGAGCCGCTGGCGGAGCCGGACCCGGCCGAAGATGCCGTCCCTGTAGCCGACCTGCGGCAGCAGGTCTGGAGCTTCATTCAGCACGCCGCGGCGCTGCCGCACGGCGAATGCGTCGGCGAGGCGACCTGCCCGGTGGAGCCGTGGCCGCACCAGGTCCGCGCCTTCCAGCGGCTCTATCACGCCGATGCGCCCAAGCTGCTGATCGCCGACGAGGTCGGCCTGGGCAAGACGATCCAGGCGGGTATGCTGCTGCGGCAGATGTGGCTCTCCGGCCGGGCGAAGCGGATCCTGATCCTCACGCCGGCCGCGGTGATGAGGCAGTGGCAGATCGAGCTGCGCGAGAAGTTCGGCCTCAACTGGCCCATCTACGACGACGGCAAGCTGTGGTGGTACCCATCACCCGCCATGAGAGGGCACGAGGTCCGGCCGGTCAGCCGCGACGACTGGCACAGGGAGCCGGTCGTCATCGCATCCAGCCACCTGATGCGCCGCAAGGACCGCGAGGGCGAGCTGTGCGAGCAGGCCGAACCGTGGGACCTGGTGATCCTCGACGAGGCGCACCACGCGCGCCGCAAGGCGGCGGGGTCGCCGACCCAGGGTGGACCCAACGCACTCCTTCGGCTGATGCAGCGGCTGAAGGCTCGCACCCGCGGGCTCGTGCTCCTGACCGCCACACCGATGCAGGTGCATCCCATCGAGGTGTGGGACTTGCTCAACCTGCTGGGACTCCCACCGGAGTGGGACGCGCAGGCATTCCTCCGCTGCTTCGAGATCCTCGACAAGCCCAGCCCGTCGCACGGCGATCTCGACTTCGTGGCCGAGCTCTTCCAGGCCATCGAGCGCCATTTCGGCCCCGTCGAGCCCACCGCGCTCCAGGCGCTGGGCGTCACCAGCAACCTGAAGGCGAAGAAGATCCTCGGCGCCCTGCGCGACCGGGCCAGCACCCCGCGCCGCCAGTTGGAGACGAAGGACCGGCAGGCTGCCTTGAAGCTGGTGCGGGTGAACACCCCGATCTCGCGCCTTGTTTCCAGGCACACCCGGGAGCTGCTCCGGCGCTACTACAAGGCCGGCAAGATCAGCACACCCATCGCCACGCGGAAGGTGGAGGATCGATTCATCGATCTCACCCCTGCGGAGCGGATCGTCTACGAGGCTGTCGAGGACTACATCTCGCGCACCTACAACTGCGCGGCCGAGGACAAGCGGAGCGCCGTCGGGTTCGTGATGACCATCTACCGCCGGCGCCTGGCGAGCAGCTTCTATGCGCTACGCCGGACGCTGGAGGCCCGCCTGGAGGCCGTAGAGCACCTGGAGCGCTTCGGCCAGGTGTCACTCGACTTCGATGCTGCCGAGGAGGACCTGCCGGACGACGAGGCCGCAGACGAGGTTCTGACTACCCCGGAGGTGACCGCACTTGAGCAGCAGGCGCTCGTTGCCGAGGAGCGGGGTGATCTGGAGGATCTGCTGCGACGCGTGAAGGCGCTGCCGACAGATACCAAAGCGCAGCGGTTGAAGGAGGTGCTCGCCGAACTCCGCGAAGCCGGTTACCCGCAGGTGATGGTCTTCACGCAGTACACCGACACCATGGACTTCCTCCGAACCGAACTGGCCAAGGAGGATGGCGCGGGCATTCTCTGCTTCTCCGGCCGCGGCGGCGAGGTGCTGTCGGTAGATGGGAATTGGCGGGCAATCTCGCGCGACGAGGTCAAGCGCCGGTTCCGCGAGGGACAGGCAGAGCTGCTGCTCTGCACCGACGCGGCGGCGGAGGGGCTGAACTTCCAGTTCTGTGGGGCACTCGTGAACGTCGACGCCCCCTGGAATCCGATGAAGATCGAGCAACGCATCGGGCGCATCGACCGACTGGGTCAGCGGTATCCGGAAGTGCGGATCGTCAACTTCCACTACGCCGACACCGTGGAGGCGGACGTATACAAGGCCCTGCGCCGACGAATCGGCCTGTTCGAAACCGTCGTCGGTCGGCTGCAGCCCATCCTATCCCGTTTGCCCCGGACCATCACTTCGACAGTGCTCTCCGGCGCACCGCGCGGTGAGGAGGCCCGGACGGAAGTGGTGAATGCGCTCGAGCGCGAAGTCGCCGAAGCCGAGCGTAGCGGCTTCGATCTGGACGCCGTTATCCAGGACGAGCTCCTGGAATCGGCACGGCAGCTAGCTCCGCTCGACCTGGACGGCCTCGACGAGGTGATCCGCCGTCCTGACCTGTTGCCGCCCGGCGTCGACGCCGGCCCGCTCAGCTACCGGGAGTATCGCTACCTGGTTCCTGGGATGGCTGCGCCCCTCCGGGTCACCACGAACGCTTCCTACTACGAGGCACACGCGGAGAGCGTGGAGCTGTGGGCACCTGGCAGCGTCGTGTTTCCGGTAGTGGACGATGGGGAGGCGGATCCAAACTCGGTGTGCACGACGAGCAACCTCGCCGATCTTCTTCGGGACCATCATACTCGAAACCCGTTCAGTCATCCGTGAGGGCCTGAACCGCCTGGAGCCTCGGCTGCACGCCCAAGGCGGACTACGCCGGCACGACAGAGTCCGCACCGGTAACGGCTAACTGTGCCTCTCGTCCCGGGCGGGTTGTCAGGGACCCGCAACCGCCTCGTAGACCCCGGCGAATTCCTTGACGGCGACGGCAGAGTGGCTCAGTTTGTATTCGGTCCCGGAACGCGTGGACTGACCAACAGGACGATGGCAACCTAACGGGTGGTTCACTCCGAGCTGCCCACCACGCCCGATCCTGGAGGTGCAGTATGCCGAAGCGCGCCTACGATTACACGCAGGCAGACCTCGACAACCATGCGGACCAGATGAACCCCAATAACGATGCCTACTGGCAGTCGCGGGGTGAGGACGAACGGCCGGATGATTGGCAGGAGCGCCTCGAGCAGGACCGGGACGAGCCGCCAGTGAAGTAGGTCGGTCCAGTCGTGACCAACCAAAGGGCCTGTGGGCATTCGCTCATAGGCCCTTTGCAGTCTTCGCCCCTTCCTGCCGTCATACTCAATGCCGATCACCCCGGATCGCGAGCGCCTCATCCAGCAGGTTATTAGTGAGGATCCGCTCGCACGACTCCTGTGGCGAACTTACGCCCAAAAGATCATCGCGGCGGGGCATGATCCGAACCAGCCTCCCGCGGGGATCCTGCCCTTCAACAGCTTCGTGCTTCAGGGGATTCACCGTGAATCGGGCGCCGAGTGGCTGAGACGTAACACGGACCTTGACCAGGAAGCCCAAGTCCAACGAGCCGAGCGCCGGGCGGGGGTCGTAGCCGACGTCGAGGCAATCTGGGGGACTGCCCTTGCCCTGCTGGAGCGAGTCATCATCCTCTCCGAGCGGTTCGTGGGGGATTGGGTCCCTCGTCTTGGCGAGTACGTAGAAGGACGGCTCGTGACCGAGCACACCCTCCTCTGGCTACTCTCACGCAGCATCCAAGTGGCCGAGGAGACGTTGATTCTGCTGCGGGCTGGGATGGCGGCGGGCGCAGAGGCGCGGTGGCGGACCCTGCACGAGCTGGCGGTTATAGGCGCGTTCATCGCCCTGGACGAGGGAGACAACACGGCGACGCGCTACCTCGCACACGACAAGGTGAAGTGGTATCAGCGAATGCAGGCAGAGCAGGAGCATCATGAGCGGCTCGGATTCCCACCGTACACTGCGGAGGAGATGCGCGCTGCCAAAGCGGAACACGACCGCGTAATCCATCAGTTCCGCCCATACTTCAACACGGACTACGGATGGGCCTTCGCGGCGATCCAGGCGGCGGAGGCGAACGGGGGAGGCAAATCGCGACCTGGGCAGGCGAAGGGCAGAAAGCGGGGCAACAGTCCCACGGCGCCGCGCTTGAGGGATCTGGAGGCGCTCGTGGACCTCGGCCACTTCAAGGCCGCGCATGCCTCGGCGTCCGCGCAGATCCATGGTGGCGCAGCCGGTCTCTTCGACCATCCCGCCCGCGACACACTCCGCGTCCCAGCATTTCTCGCGCGTGCTATCCCGGTAGGTCTCCGAGAACCGGCAGTCCGTGCAGTTGCCGCTCTGCACATTCTATCCAGGTGTCTTGTGTTACGCGTCGGCGCCCCTGAGGAGTTGCTTACCCTTATGGCGTTGGACCAACTCGCGTCCGATTGCGTGCACGCATTTGTCGCTGCGGAGGAGCAATCAGATCGGGTTGCAGAGGCATGAAGGCGGTGTTCCGGGCGAACCGTGATCTAAGCGAGCCCGAACTCCGGAGGGGGAGCACGATCATCTCTCTTCCATTCAGCGGGATTGGCGTCGGCCAACTGTCTTGGTTCAGCGGGAACAGGACAAACCGACCGACGGGAGTTGTGACAACCAGAGGGCTCAGGCGGCGCTCTGGGAGCGGGCGAGGCGTCGCTTCTCGCGAGCCTCTTCCAGCTTGCGGTCGCGCTCGGCGTGGATCTGGTCCGCGCGCCCTTCCAGCATGTCGCGCGGGGTGATGTATCCGATGGCCGAGTGCAGGCGCACCTCATTGTAATACGTGACGAAGCGTTCGACTACGCGTCGGGCGTCCTCCAGGTCGAGCGGGCTCTGCGGGCGGATGGCCTCGCTCTTGAGCGTCTGGTAGAAGCGCTCCTTCTTGCCGTTGGACTGCGGGTAGTAGGGCGAGGTGCGTACGTGCTCCAGCCCCACCTGGCGGACGAAGAGCTTGAAGTCCCGGGCGACGAACTGCGGCCCGTTGTCGGAGATGATGCGCGTCTTCTGCTCGGGATAGCGCTCGCGGGCGCGCTGGACGATGATCTCCACGTCCTTCTCCGTCATGGCCTCGCGAATCTCCCAGTGGACGATGATGCGGCTGAAGCCGTCCAGGATGGAGCACAGGTAGTAGAAGGTGCCACCGAGGTTCAGGTACGAGATGTCGATGTGCCAGTGCTCGTGCGCTCGGCTCGGTTGCACGAAGCCGCTGCACTTGGACGACGGCTTGGCAGCGTTGCGCGAGAGTCGGCCCGCCTCGCGCAGCACGCGGTAGACGGAAGACGGGCTGAGCGCGACCTGGACTTCCCCCCAGGGAACGGACAGGGGGTTAAGCAGCCACCCTCGGGGTGAGGGCGAGCTGATGCTCGTACTCCGCAGGACTGCGGTAGTGTGGGTTCCCAAAACTCTGTCGCCGGTCCTCTCTAAAATCTGTCGCTATTCGGGGTCTTTGAGACCTACCTTGCCGCCGGTCCGGGAGGGCTGCTGATCCCACAGCCGGAGGCGGAAGAGG
>Ga0180215_1003510_pt1 | contig 14664 bp, 11 predicted proteins | sample eDN3rd37CBELigBY_FD_128871 | JGI IMG/M metagenome (GOLD analysis project Ga0180215, IMG submission 128871) | Enriched backyard soil microbial communities from Emeryville, California, USA - eDNA 3rd pass 37_C BE-Lig BY (version 2) (version 2) | ecosystem: Environmental > Terrestrial > Soil >...
ATTAAGAAATAAGTTGAAGTTTGTCCTGAATAATACGATTCATTCGACAAAAACGATTTTTTTTGGGTATTAGGCAAAGCTCCAGTGTCGTTACCAACGCTTATTCAATACAAAACCCTTGGCCCCAAAAAAGTGGTCAAGGGTTTAAAGATGCTAAAAATACGTTATGAGAAATACTATTTTTTAGCATAATTAGGATGCACTGTTGATGTAACATTGCGTACGCGTGAAGACTAGGCTTATATTTATTCCAAGACTGTTACGCTTCTTTGCATTCTTTTATTCTTAAAATAGCCAAAGCAAGTCGTCATAAATATAATTCCTATAATCATGATGATGATACTGCTCATTAAATATGATGAATCAATACTTAGTAATACATTATTTCTAAACCAAGATTGGAATGGCAATCCTAAGCCGAGTAACACACTGAAGAACAATACTTTGCTCTTCCAGCCTTTTCTTTTCATTTTTTTAATTGAGCTGTTGACGAACAATCGTAATAATCCTAACCCCATACCAACGGCAAAGAAAATAAGTAAAAATACTTTTGCCTCTTCATTGAGAATAAACGCCTTCGCAAGCATTCCAACAGCAATTAATAATGTGAAAACCATGATCCTATTTGATTTTTTCATTATGATCACCTTTTGTTCGATTTATTATCACCCAACATAGTGTTGAGTGGTATGTTTATTATTCTATTTTGTTGATACAATCTAAGCAATAAACAAAAAACATGATGCTGTTCAGTGGTACGGAGGGAATGACATGGTGTCTATCTATGATGAAATGAATGAAAAGACGAAAGAAAATATTCAGAGAAGCTTTTTGCAGTTGCTAAAGGAAAAGCCTTTCGTGAAAGTATCTGTTCGGGATATTACAACCGCCGCAGCGATTAACAGAGGGACTTTTTACTTGCATTACGAGGATAAGTACGATCTTCTTCATCAAATGGAGGATACCTTGCTTAGAGGACTCGAAGTGCACTTGCAGCGTCTGAAACCGGACGTCTTGCTTTTAGAAGCAGAAAAGGGGAACATATCAAGGTTTTCCGTTGAAGTATTCCGTTACATACAAGAGAATGTGGAACTCTTCCAAGTGCTATTAGGGGAACATAATCAGTTTGGTTTCCATAAGCGGCTCAAACACTTCTTCGTCAATCACTTTACTGATAAAATCGTACAATACCAGCACTTCTTTCAAGATTTAACCATCCCAAAGGATTATTTGTCATCGTTTGCAACCTCGGCTTTTTTAGGATTGGTTGAACAGTGGCTTGATAATTCCTTGGCAGAGTCTCCAGAAGAAATGGCCGATATGTATATTCAGATTATCTTTTTTATAAGGAAGATGTGAGCCTGTCATTAGACAAGGGAGCAGTTAAAGGGGAACCATATCTAGTGCTCTTGAAACAGTATTCCCACAACAACCGTTGCTAAAAGAGGGTATTATAACAAAAACAAGTGGCAGTAGGGGGTCAGTGAGACCCCGTATCCCCTTCGTAATATAAGCGTACTAATTCCTGAGAGTAGGCACTAAATTCAGTGTTGGAGTTGCCTTTTCCCAAGTCTATGTCGGAATAGACCCAAAAAATGAGTTTCCTTAATTCGTTTGCATTTTGTTTGATTTGTTCCGCCACGAGCTTTTTCTTTTCATGCTCATCTGCCTTTTGGTAGGCTTCTGAGTGGATGATGTTGACCATACTAGGCGGTGTTGCATTTTCGGGACTGCCGTTGATTGCCTTCAGTTGATCGCCTAGATACAGGCTTATTTCATCTTTTTCTTTATCACCTGAAAAAATAGTTGATAAGAGGGAAGTTGCCGGTTCGGGATTTTCTGTTTTTTTATCAATGACATTCTGTAAAATTTCCATGGTTGTTTCGCTCGCGTCCCGATTATATGCAACAAGCATTCGAACGTTTGCTATATTATCAATTAAAGGTTGGAATGCAACAAAAAATAGGAGCAGAAGGGAAAAACAAGTGGCCACAAAGTACCAGCTACTAAATATTTTTCTGCCTACTGACTTTAACAGCCATATGAAAATCGCTCCAACTAAGAATGGAATCGCCAAAACAAAAATAGCGATTTTTAAGATTTCAACCGAAGCCCCATCCGAAGTAAGATCCATCTCAAGTACACTTGATAAGAAACCCTGAAACAGACCATCAAACATTTTATCGTCTAAGTAACTAAATGCTGTGATAAATCGTGTATAACCGATGGATTGCTTAATTAAAATCTGATCGTCATATTCAATCACAGTTATCCCGGTTCTTAAGGAAACTACATCATTATCAATGGTCTCTCCCTGTAAATAGGTAACACCAGTAAATGTTTGTAATAGTTTATCTGTACCATACCCTATAAAAATAAAAGCAATTCCTAAGACAATAAAGTATTTTATAAGATTTCCCAATACCTCTCCTCCCCTTGAACAACTAAGCCCGTGCTAAAACTTCATTTTCTCTCTTTTTTCTTTTGGAAGAATCATAGAAACGGAATATCGTTGAGGATATTCTTTTTGTTCATTTTCCAGTCCATCCTCAGCATCTTGGTCAAAATATTCATTTTCATCTTCATCTTCATCTTCGTCATCAGCATCAATAAAAAATTCTTCTACAATCTTGTCCTCATTTGCTTGATATTCGTACTTATAGTCATAGTCAGTCTCTGAATCTAGCTGATTTGAATCCTCCTCCACGGATGTAGCTACTTCATTTTGATCGTTTATTATCCAATCGCTTACATGCTCTAAAAACTGACGGCGCAGTTTAAGTAAGCCGTTTTTATTAAATCGATCGTCATCCCCAACCTCATGGACAGCTGTATTTCCCAGTTTTCTAATCGTTGATAGCAGAGAATATAATTCTTTAGAAATATATTTCCGGTCATATAACGACTTAACGCGGCTAAATTGATCCATTTTTTCTAAATTTAACCTATTGTGAAGTGAAATTTGCTTTGTAAAAAGTTCTGAAACAAGTCGAAGATTGGCTGCTGCATCAGAGGTTAAATTCATGTTTATGAATTGTTCAACCTTTGTTAACAATTTATGAATGTGATCAATAGCCTCTTGATCAGAAATAAGTGATATCCGGGAAACGAAGTTTACGTTTTTCGTATGGTCCGGGACCGATATGTGTATTGTATTTTTGGGGTTCTGAATAGTGCTTTTGTTCTCCTTGTTTTCTCTTGTAGCAGGTGTATCTTTTGTCCCTGATAGAAAATATACAAAAGCTAAGACTATCAAAAAGACGACAGCGACAAGTGCAAGTTTCCATGCATTTGCTTGCCAAATATTTGCTGAAAAAAGGTAAATTAATTGATCTACAAAAGGTAAGGCTGAAGTAAAGCAGACGTACATATTCATGATCCATCCAATCCATAGTAGAAAGGTGATGGGATTCGTCGTCGTTTTCCACGTAGTCGCTAAGATGGCTATTACTAGACCTACAATCGCACTGATACCCTCATTCCATAGAAAGCACCCAATTCCAAAGGTAAATACGAACCAGGCCAAGAAATTCCGCGTTCGCCCTTTCCCATTTTCAAGCATAGCCTTTTTTTCGCTCATCATGACCAATAAAAGAAAGGAGTGCCCAACGAACAGCCAAAAGCTCCTCATTGCATCCTCGTCCTGATTTAAAATTAGAGACCCCAATAAAACGAGGAGCATAGGCAACCCCATCCCCAATAGGATCTTATCAAAGTTACGTAAGTTTTTTTCCAGATCATGTGTATTATCCATTTTTCTCTCCACCTTTTTTCAACATATACCAGCTTTCCTTAGTAGAATTTAGAAGTACTTAATCTTTCGGTATATCACTTATATTTACCTCTTGTAATTGTTCAAAGGTGATATCACTTTGATTGAATAACGATAACCGATTTGCCTGATTGGTTCGTATCTCTTGTGTTATGTTTCGTATCCAGCGTCCATCGCCATCAATATAGCCGTTGTTTTCTTCTACTTTCCTATGTATATAAAGCTGCAATGACTTACTAGCCTCTTCACTAGGAATCAATGTGTCTCTTTGTTTTAATTGAATAAGGGCCATTTCGTATAATTCAGCCGCGGAATAGTGTGGGAAATCAAAATGGTAAGGTATCCGGGAACGCAGTCCCTCATTGAGATTCATCAGTTTATCCATCTCATTCCGATAACCAGCTAAAATTACGACTAAATTATCCGCATGATCTTCCATTTCTTTAATAAGCGTATCCAATGCTTCTTTTCCAAAACTTGATTTATCATCGGATGCTAAAGAATAGGCTTCATCAATAAACAGAATTCCACCCATTGCCTTCGCAATAAGATCCTTCGTTTTTAAAGCCGTCTGTCCTATGTAACCTGCAACAAGATCACTTCTTGATGCTTCGATAAAATGGCCATTCGATAGGACCCCTGCTCCTTTTAAAAATTCACCCATTATTCTTGCTACCGTCGTCTTTCCCGTACCTGGAGGGCCATAAAAGACCATATGCATTTTCGTTTTCTCCGGACTTAACCCATTTTGAAAACGTAGGTTATCAATAACAATGGTGTTCAGAATTCGTTGTACTTCGATTTTCAAATCATGTAATCCGATTAGGTTTTGCAATTTCTCTGAAGCGGATGTTTTAATCGACTCTAATTCTTTGCGATTTTGATTCTGTGCTAGCTTATCGGTGGCAATTTTGACATCATCCACATTAATCATACGAGTATTTTTGAATTGTTGTTCGCGGTCTTTTCCAATTCGGATATTTAATTCCTCTTCGATATCTTCTGCTATGTTTCGGGCGGTTCTTGCATTTCCATCGACTTTCCCTTGTTTTGATTTTGCTTTGACGGCCCGTGAGATTTCCGTTACCACCTCGTCAGGACAGATATAGCCTTTATGTACAAGGATATTTTGGATGATGACCGCTACTTGTTCAGGTGTATAGTCATAGAAATGAAAATGCTGTTTAATTCGTGAACGGAATCCTTCATTGGAATTAATTAATTTCTCCATGTCAGCTTGGTAGCCGGCGAGTATGACCATAAATTCTCCTTTATGATCTTCCATCTCTTTAATTAATGTAGCGATAGCCTCCGGTCCAAAATCCTGTTCATCGCCTACGAGCGAATAGGCTTCATCGATGAATAAGGTTCCACCCAATGCCTTTTTTACTGCTTCTTTAACTTTGGGAGCAGTTTTCCCAATATGTTGAGCAACAAGCTGTGATCGGTCAACTTCTATTAAATGACCTTTCTCTAAATAACCTAACGATGCAAAGATTTCACTCATGATCCGAGCCATCTCTGTTTTACCTGTTCCAGCGGGACCCATAAAGGCCATATGAATATTAGGCTTGATTTGTTTGATATTCTCCGCGTTTTTCTCTCTACCAGCTAATGAGTAAATCAGTTTAAATACTTGTTTCTTAAATACATCTAAACCGGTCATCCCCGTTAACTGGTCAATGGCCTTATTAAATCGGCTGAAATCGGTTCTTTCATTTTGAATATGGAAGAATTCGAGTTTGTAAGAAAGTTTTTCTGGCAGGGAAGGGATAGGCAAACCGTTTAATACAGCTTTTTTAGTCATACTTAAATAGTCTCTAAAGTCCGGAGTTTCATTAAATAATAGGACTACTTCTCTTTCTCCCCAGCGAATCAACTTGGACATATATTCTGCTAGTTGTCTTGCTGATTCATAGTTTGGCATTTCTGTCATCATTACAGCAGTGGGGATATGGTCAATTGTCCAAATTCCACTTTTCTCTTGATGAATAGCGAGACCGTCTATAATGAATTCTCCTGATACTTCATATTGGCGCTCATTGTCATCTTCAACCATATAATAAATACCATTGCTACTTTGAGAATGAGTCAGCCACTCATCGATGTTGCCTTCTTCTGTTCTCATATCATAGTAGTCGATGATTTTGTTCATTACTGTAAAGACTTCGTACTCCGTCTCACCACTAAGAATCATGAAATAAACGTCTTCCGGTCTATTCCAACTGATTAAATTTTCTAGTCTGCCTTTTGCTCGTTCAGCCTTTTCTTTTGTTTCAGCTAGTAAAATTTCGTCACCTGTTTGCATTTGATAAACGCCGAAAAAGCCTTGCTCTGTTTGCAAAACTTTTAAGCCTACTTCTATTATTTTTGGCTCTTCCTGAATTTCTTCCTTCACCTTTTTTTCTCGGTTAAAAATTCCCACTGACCGTACCTCTCCTTCTGTTCCTTTTCATAGAAAACTAGTTTTCTAATAATAGACCTAGTTACAACCGTTGATCCCGTGCAATATTTACTCTATTTTTATGACTGCATCTAAATTCGATACATGTAATATAAATACACTATATATATGGTAAATATTATCATAAATATGATGTTTAGAGTTACAAAGTACCTAATTTTTACAAATACCAAATAGGAAAATAATACTTTATCAAATAGCAGATGGAACAATAAATCATTAAATGATAGGAGAAGAGGGGATGGTGGAGGTGCAAATAAGGTTGTACTGTTAATTTTAGTTTTGCAATATTTATCTACTTGGCACCGGGGATGGGGAATAGTAATCGCATGTAACGTATTAGAGAGAGTTGGGTTATAAATCTGACCATTCTTTAAACGTTCACATCCATTTAATTTGATTAACTGTTAGGCGTCACCTGAATGTACCATCAGATTTTATTTCAATAGAGTTTTTTGACACGCTTAATAATCACGGCTGAATGAAAAAGAGGATGTTCAACTAGGTTCTGCTACCTTCGTTGAACATCCTCTTTTTTATCATTGGGAATACACAGAGATTGAACGTGATTTGTATAAACGGTTGTAATAAATGATGACGCCTTTCCCTTTATTTGCTTTTTTAATTTCCTTTACCTTGCTTTTAACCGCTAATTGAACGATACCTTCAGCAATAGAACCTCCACCGCGAACTCCTTTGCCAATCACTTCTGCCACTACATCTGTAAATTTCTTAGCTGAGCCACTTTCAAAGGACTTGATTAGTTTCTTCGTATCTGCATCATTTAAATAATAAGCATCGCGAATCCAACCTTTATCTACCTTCGTTACCCCTGTTGAAGCTGCATCAGCTTGTAAGGAAGGAAAAGCTGAGAATACTAGAGCAAAGAGTAAAGCAAAAACCATAAACTTTTTGAACATGCGACATTTCTCCTTTTTAATAGTAATAATGGTATTGTTTTCTAATATAGTAATATAATTCTATTCTATCAAGGGAATTTGGAACTAGGACTATCGTACTTCTGTAAAATGGAAACAGCAGCTTGTCGCGATCTATAAGGGTGCCTCTGGTGAATCATAGTGCTTTAGGAAAAGAGTCCAGGCACTATATCTTGAACAAGGTTAAGACGAATGAACTGATTTTTAAATAGTTATACAGAGGAGCAAGAAAATCGCTTGCTAGTCCTTACGGCTTGGGGAGTAAGAGGTTGTGACCAATCGCTTCATACGAATGTTTAGCCTTTCAAAACTGTCAAAACTAAGGTAGTGAATCTGTCCAAATGTCCCGCTTAAATAATATGATAATTTGTATAATTATGGTATTATTGAGAGATAGGACTAGATACATAAACTACTAGATTCATTGATGTTTATTACAGCAAAATATTAAATAAGGAGAGATTCCGGTGGATAAAATTAGATGGGGTATTTTAAGTACGGCACATATCGCGAGAACACAGTTGATTCCTGCAATTTGGAGGGCTGACAACGCGGAGGTTGTAGCAATTGCGAGTCGGGGCAGTAAAGTTCATGAGGTTGCCGCAGAGCTTCAGATTGCCAAAGCGTATGAAAGCTATGAGGAATTGTTGAATGATGCTGAGATCGATGCAGTGTACATTCCACTTCCAAATCATTTACATAAAGAATGGGTTCTTAAGGCAGCACAAAAAGGTAAACATGTTCTTTGTGAAAAGCCAATCGCGCTGACCGCTCAAGAAGCGGAGGAAATAGTTCAAGCTTGTGAGGAGCATGGCGTGAAGTTTATGGAAGCGTTTATGTATCAGCTTCATCCGCAACATCAACGTGTGCGTGAAATCATGGAATCCGGTGAAATTGGTGACGTTAAATTGTTTAAATCAAGTCACTCTTTCTTTTTACAAAACCGTGAAGGAGATATCCGGATGAAGAAAGAGATGGGCGGAGGCGCACTTTATGATGTAGGATGTTATTCTCTTCATGTGCTTCGTACCGTTCTCCAATCCGAGCCAGTTCAAGTCAGGGGTATGGGTCAACTGGATTCCAAAACGGCAGTGGATCTTTCCTCCTTCTTGTATCTAGAAATGGAAAATGGGATTCCCGCTGTGATTGACTCCAGCTTTGATATGGTTAGCCGCAATGAGTATGAAGTGGTTGGGACGAAGGGAAGCATTAAAGTACCATACGCGTTTCGCCCTGATGTAAATGGGGGAATTGGCAAAGTTGTGGTCAAGCATAATGGGATGACTCGTGAAGAAAGCATTCCTGGAGATATTTATCGATTGGAAGTGGAACATTTCTCACAAGCCATCTTAAATGACCATCAACCTGTTCAGACCGGTGCTTCATCCATTCAAAATATGCGCGTCATCGATGCCTGTTATAAAGCCATTCAGACTGGGGAGATTGTTACCCTTTAAGGTTCAGCAGGAACTCCTTCCTAGATAGGGGAGTGTAGCTTGACCTTTTAAGCTCATCACAATGCTTTTTAATCTGGAGAAAAAAACCGGTTGGGGATCCAACCGGTTTATTCTATTCTTTCGTTGAAGGCTGTTTCAATTAAAAACAACCAGTTATTAATAGATTTGTGAATAAGCTCAGGTGCGGGGCAGGGAACCAGTTCCTGTGTCCCTCTCCATATTTTTATACTCTTCCTCTAAATCAGTTAAAGATAATTCGTATAAATGTTTATTCCCCTTTTTAAAGATCCCCGATTGGATCATCTTATTAATCAATTTTTCCTTTTTTATTTGAACTGCATATCGTATTGTATGATTCATTTGTGACACCTCGTTTATAGTGTTATTGAGAATTTAGTATGTAGGAGTTGGTTTAGAAGCTTTAGATGAACTCCTTTATACAACTCCTTACCCTTTCACTTGGTTAGTATAAACAAGCTTAGTAAATAAAGCTGTCGATTGAAATCGAAAATAAAATTCTTAACGAAAACGTTACCTTCTTATTATGAAAGTAAAAAATGAAATAAATGAGACTGGGGACAGGTACTTAATCACTTTTGTCCCAGTAGGATAGGTAGACAGCCACGTAGAGGATTCGTTTTATAATAAAATAGCAAAAACGAAGCGATAACCTCATTGGTGATGATTAATACTTAGGGACAAAGTCCTGTAAGGCTTGTTAAATGAAGTTGGATTTGATCAAACGTTTGATTAATAGAGTTGGAAAAAGGTATGCCGAGAAAATAGTGCATTCGAGACTACTAAAATGCAAATCATACGAAGACCGATGTGGGCTCTTAAAAAGAAAAAAAGTGTGGGGCTTCCTAGGACAGATGAAGCCGAAATAAAGCTAGGAGTTGCCACGAAAACCGCTTCATAAGGTCGATGAAGCTGAAATCAAGGAAGGAATCGAAAAGAAACCTGCTTCATAAGGTCGATGAAGCCCAAATCTAGGTAGGAATCGAAAAGAAACCCGCTTCATAAGGTCGATGAAGCCCAAATCAAGGAAGGAATCGAAAAGAAACCCGCTTCATAAGGTCGATGAAGCCGAAATCTAGGTAGGAATCGAAAAGAAACCTGCTTCATAAGGTCGATGAAGCCGAAGTCAAGGTAGAAACCGCCAAGAACCCTGCTTCATAAGGCCGATGAAGCCGAAATCGAGGTAGGAACCGCCAAGAACCCCGCTTCATTAAAGCGATGACCCACGAAATCTATACGAAGTGACTTTTTTCAGTGGTTTTGGATCATTTCCTCCTTCCCTGAATGCAAAGTGCCTGTCCCCTTGTCTCACCGTTATAGCTTTTAACTATAACGACTTACAGCTTTTATCAGTTACGCTATAACTCTTTTTTCATGGTAGTATACAACAATAGTATTACATAAGAGAAAGAGGGATTTTAATGAAAACAGTTAGTCAATCAATTTTCCGTGCGGACCAGGTTGGAAGTCTATTACGATCTGATGCAATTAAAAATGCACGCTTACAAAGAGTGGAAGGGAAAATCTCTGCAGAACAACTTCGTCAGGTTGAGGATACTGAGATTGCAAGAATTGTGGAGAAACAGAAAGAAGTGGGTCTAGAAGCGGTGACCGATGGCGAATTCCGCAGAGCATGGTGGCATTTTGATTTCCTTGAAAACTTAGTCGGTGTGGATGGCTATTGGGCAGGGAACGGAATTCAGTTCCAGCAAAAACAAACAAAGTCTCGGGCAATTAAAGTCACTAGCAAACTAGATTTTGGACATCATCCAATGCTGGAAGATTTTAAGTTTCTCCATCAAGCAGCTGGAGACCATACAGCGAAGTTTACGATTCCTAGTCCGAGCATGCTTCATTTCCGTGGTGAAGTTGATCGGTCCGTTTATCCGGATGAAGCGGAATTCTTTGAGGATTTAGCTCAAACCTATAAAAAAGGGATTCAAGCATTTTACGATGCGGGCTGCCGTTACCTACAGCTTGATGATACAGCCTGGGCTTATTTATGTTCTGAGGAACAAAAACAACAGCTTCGCGCTAAAGGATTGGATCCAGATTATTTAATTAAAATGTACCTGGATACACTGAACAAAGCGGTGGCAGACCGTCCGGCTGATCTGAAGATCACAATGCATATCTGCCGCGGGAATTTCCGCTCTACTTGGATTTCTTCAGGCGGATACGAACCGATTGCAGAGCAATTATTTGGGCACTTAAATATCGATGGCTTCTTCCTTGAATATGACAATGATCGCTCAGGTGGATTTGAACCACTTCGTTTTGTTAACAGACCAGATTTGAGCATTGTTTTAGGGCTTGTTACTTCAAAATTTGGCGAACTGGAAGATAAAGATGTCATTAAGAAGAGAATTGAAGAAGCAGCACAATATGTTGATTTGAATCAACTTGCGCTTAGTCCACAATGCGGCTTTGCCTCTACTGAAGAAGGAAACTTGCTAACAGAGGAACAGCAATGGGCGAAGCTTCAGCATGTTGTAGAAATTTCAAAGGATGTCTGGAAATAAAAAGTTAAGAGAATACAAGCAAGATGAGGAGGAAACCAATGCGTATCGTTCAGACCTCTCAGGTGATCGCTGAAAGCAAGTTTAATAAGTTTCATCTAGTCGTTTTTCTATGGTGCTTTTACGCCATTGCTTTTGATGGCTATGATATTGCCCTGTACGGCATCGGCTTGCCGATGATGGTGGAGGATTTTCAACTAACTCTTGTAGAAGCGGGCGCAATTGGCAGTTACACGCTGGTTGGGATGATGATTGGTTCCTTCCTCCTTGGTTCGCTAGCAGATGTAATTGGTCGAAAAAGAATTCTTGCCATTTGCATGGGGATATTTAGTGTCTTTTCTCTTTTAGCTGGGCTCGCACCCAATGCACTTATTTTTACAATTATGCGTTTTATTGCCGCTTTAGGGATGGGTGGTTTGATGCCCGCTGTTATTGCGGTCATGACCGAATACTCGCCTAAGAAAAACCGGGCACTGATTGTCGCATCCATGTATACCGGCTACTCAATCGGAGCGATTCTGGCTTCACTCATCGGAATGTACCTAATGGAAAGCCTGGGATGGAGATTTTTATATTGGATCGGGATTATCCCGCTCTTTACACTCCCGTTCTTCCTAAAATTCTTTCCTGAATCGTTGTCTTTTCATATTTTACGGAATCAAGGGGATAAGATTGCCGGGATCCTAAACAAGGTGAATCCGAAAGGGAAGTATCAGGCTACAGACGATTTTGAATATGCTAGTGTGAAGGAGCGCACAAAAGGTTTTCCCGCCAAAAAGCTGTTTTCCGACAATCGAGCCGTTAGTACACTAGCGTTTTGGGCGGTTGTATTAAGTTGCCTTCTAATGATTTATGGCCTTAATACATGGCTTCCTAAAATCATGCAAAGCTCAGGATATGGGATATCTTCCAGCTTATCCTTCAGTCTTGTACTGGGAGTTGGCCAAATCGGCGGGTCCTTGCTGGGCGGTTATTTAGTGGAACGATTGGGGCATCGAAAAGTGTTGATGTTCATGTTTCTAATCGGGGCACTTTGCTTTGTGTCTTTAAGTGTTACGACCCATGCGCTGTTGTTATACGTGTTAATCGCGATTGGCGGCGCGTGCACCGGCGGGACGCAAAACCTGGTGAACCCCTATATATCAGAATTCTATCCGCGGGAAATCCGCACAACAGGCCTTAGCGTCACGGTTGGGATTGGTCGAATTGGAGCCATCATGGCCCCGCTCATCATTGGACTCCTACTCGCAACAAATCTGGAGCCACAGCAGGCGTTCATGGCATTCGCCATCCCTAGCATGATCGGCGGCCTAGCCCTTATGCTCGTCCAAGAAAAACACGGAAGCTTCGACAGAGTTGGGACAGAGGGACAGGCACCTAGTCCCGGTAAGGGGATAATGGATTATTCCGAGAGGGCAGGGGGATCCTTGTGAAAGTATCCTCGCAGTTGAGCTCCACCTGTTAAAGTAATACGCAGCTTAATAATTATAGAAAAAGAATGACAAAACCGGTTGGGTTCCCCAACCGGTTTTGTCATAACTTTTATTTAAAATGTTAAAGAGTTGTCTTATATACGTTATGCTTTATAGCAGATGCTTGAAAGAGATTTAAGAGCAGGGGGGCGGGACACGGTGCCTGTCCCCTTGTCTCAAAAGTTACTTTAATATTTACGCCTTATAATTCAGAATGTAAACTATAGGAGTTGCCTATTGTTTGTTCTTTGATCATGTCGGAACTTAAAGGGTTAGGAGCCATAGATTATGGGGTTTGTTTATATTAATCACCATGTTTTAGATAATCTTTTTTATATTTTAGTCAGTTTGTTTGCTTATTTTATCTTAATCGATCATTCAAAAAGAATGAAACAGTATAAAAGGACGCTGATAACTGCGTGTATGAGTGTCCCAATTATTCTGTGTATGAGATTTTCCATTTATATTGATGAATATTGTGTTCACGATTTAAGGCAAATTCCTCTTTTTATCGGAACCCTTTATGGTGGATGGCCGGTGGGTGCCGTTTTGTTAATCATCACATTACTAGGAAGGTTTTATCTATATGGATTCAATTTTCTTACGCTGATTGTTTATCTTGTGATTTTTGTCGCAACGGCTCTTTTCGCCAATAAGTTCAATGGGTTCAAACGGAAGGGGAAAGTGCTGGGATCCTCCCTGCTTGTTTTCGTGGTTGGAGTTGTCACCACGCTTATTGCAGTCTCTTTCTCTGACTTCTTTCAAGTAACAGAGGCATATTTATTTTATTTTGTTATTTTGCCTCCATTCGTTATGTTTTCTTTCGTCTATTTGGCTGAAATCATGCAAGATGCCATTACTATTAAGCCCAAAATGGTGAAGTTAGAAAAAATGGAAGTGGTCAGCCAGCTTGCTGCAAGTATTTCTCATGAAGTTAGAAACCCATTAACAGTAGTAAAGGGATTCATTGATTTATTAAAGGACCCAAATCTTTCTCAAGATAAGCGGGACGAGTATATTGAACATATCAATCGAGAGCTCCAGAGTGCTGAGTCAATTATTAGTGATTACTTAGCATTTGCGAAGCCCGCTACGGAACAAAAGGATCCTATTTTTGTCGACCGTGAAATCCGTAGTATTCTTCATATGATTAAACCTTGGGCGAATATGAAATCGGTGCGCATATCAGATGAATTGTCTCCCGGAGTAATCTACGGGAATACACAGCATTTTAAGCAATGCTTTTTAAACTTAATTAAAAATGGGATAGAAGCGATGCCTGAAGGTGGAGAGCTTCGAGTCATTTCTTCTACAAGTAAAAACCATATAACGATCAAAATAGAAGATTCCGGAGTTGGAATGACAAAAGAACAGCTATCCCGTTTTGGTGAACCTTATTACAGTAGTAAAGAAAAGGGGACAGGCTTAGGTTCTATGGTCGTCGTCCGCACGATACAGACGATGAACGGCACACTAGATATCAACAGCGTCCTTCATAAAGGAACCACCATCACTGTAAAACTACCAGAAATGGAATCAAACGTCTGCTGAGCTGAATAGGATAGGTCACATGTCCCGCCGAAAGGGACCTAAGAAGTCACGGGGCAGGATAATCCCCTAAGAAACATCATATTAATGGTGAGGGAACTCTTTTACAGCGACAGTGAGGAAAGAGAGGGCGAGGGCCTTTTTCTTATTTAAGCTATAAGTCAGACCTGAGTTGTAGCATCACGAAGCTATTCAATAGTAGAATCATAGAAAATCAAAAACCGGTTGGATTCCCCAACCGGTTTTGTTATTTGCTTTAAAAAAGTTTTGTAAAGAACAGCGGGCGACACGCGGTGCCTGTCCTCTTAAGACTTCTTCTTATTAATAATATCAAACGCTACTGCTGCAAGTAGTACTAAGCCTTTGATGGCTTGTTGCCAGTCGATTCCTAGACCTAGGATGGACATTCCGTTGTTCATGACACCCATTACTAGACCACCGATTACGGCGCCGACGACTGTACCTACACCGCCGTA
>Ga0180215_1003512_pt1 | contig 14655 bp, 14 predicted proteins | sample eDN3rd37CBELigBY_FD_128871 | JGI IMG/M metagenome (GOLD analysis project Ga0180215, IMG submission 128871) | Enriched backyard soil microbial communities from Emeryville, California, USA - eDNA 3rd pass 37_C BE-Lig BY (version 2) (version 2) | ecosystem: Environmental > Terrestrial > Soil >...
AATTCAAAATCGGTGACACAAAAGCGAGGGAAATAGGATGACTTTTGAAGAGAAATTAGAGCAGTTTGCTGAATTAGCAGTAAAGATTGGCGTTAACATTCAAAAAGGGCAGTATTTATTAATCAATACTTCTACAGATACACTTGAGTTTACGCGCATCGTTGTGAAGAAAGCCTATGAAGCAGGCGCAGGGCGAGTTCAAGTGAATCTGACCGACCCTGAGATAACACGTTCTTTTTATGAATTAGGTGCAGAAGAGGAGTTCAGTAAGTTTCCAAAGTGGACGGTTGCCCAAAGACACGAACTAATTGAACGAAAAGGGGCACTATTATGGATTGATGCAGAGGATCCGGATCTTTTAGCAGGAATCCCCTCTTCTCGTATTTCTGCTCAAGAAAAAGCTTCTGGTACGGCGCTGGTTCGATACCGTAAAGCGATTATGAACGATGAAATTGCATGGTCGATCATTGCAGTTCCATCAAAAAAATGGGCAGCCAAGGTATTCCCTGATTTAGATGAGTCCGAACAAATGCAAGCATTATGGGAAGCAATTTTCAAAACAGTCCGCATAGGTGAAGGGGATGCTGTTGAGAATTGGCGGAAGCATATTGATACATTACAAGATCGCGCAGAACAGCTTAACAATATGAAAATAGCAAAATTACATTACAAAGCACCAGGAACAGACTTAACAATTGAACTGCCTGAGAAACATTTATGGATTTCCGGAAGCAGCAAAACACCGGAAGGCTCAACATTCATTGCCAATATGCCTACAGAAGAAGTCTTTACTTTACCTGCTAAATACGGGGTAAATGGTGTAGTGAGCAGTACTAAACCGTTAGCATATCAAGGCAATATTATCGATCAATTCTCTTTGAAGTTCGAAAAAGGGAAGATTGTTGAAGCCCGTGCAGAGGTAGGAAATGATTTGCTGCAGGAATTAATTACGCAAGACGAAGGGTCATCCTTCTTAGGAGAGGTTGCCTTAGTTCCACACAAGTCGCCAATTTCCGAATCCGGCATTTTATATTACAATACGCTATTTGATGAAAATGCCTCCAACCATTTAGCAATCGGTGAAGCATATCCGACATGCTATGAAGGTGGTCAACAATTAGAGGAAGGCCAATTAGAATCGCTGGGCATCAACGTTTCCATCACTCATGTCGATTTCATGATTGGAAGCGCGGAAATGGACATTGATGGAATCTTGCCAGACGGGACAAAACAACCAATCTTCCGAAAAGGGAATTGGGCGTTTTAGTTGATGTACTTGGTGCATTATTTCAATGTAAATTACTTCTGCAAAAGATTTATTAACTAAATCAGCCACGTTCTTCTGAATACTCGGAAGGACGTGGCTGTTTTAGTTTTGTTAAGGAAATTATAAAATTTCGCTTTGGGGATAACTTAAAAAAATAAGTTTGACATCTAGCTCCAGCACCCTAGCCCCTCGAGGTCGCTTCGGTACCTTCCCACGTGTGGCAAGCACACTTGTCAGGGCTAATCAGGGCGCTTGCGCTTTTGTTCTTATTAATCGACAGCCATAGAGAAAATAATAACCCAAATTGACAAATTATACATATAGTGTAAAATTACACTATAAGAGGAGCTGGATACTGTGGATAAAGAGAGTTTTTCTAAATTAATCTCTAATAAAATGAAACTTGTACGAACTGAACAAGATTACTCACAAGATAAAATGGCGGAAGTTTTAGGCATTTCTAAAAAAACGCTTATACAAATCGAAAAAGGCAGAACTATTGCAAACTGGACATCTGTTGTAGCCTTTTGTGCATTATTTAATCAGAGTGAAATCTTAATCTCTGCAATAGGTGACAACCCAGTAGCCTTTGTCCAGCTTATTGCAAACAATGTTGAAGGAACATCAAATGAAAAAACGATGGGTGGCAGAATCTGGTGGAAGGAAGTTGGAAATAAGGGGAATTTCCGCCTGCAACAAAATCTGATCAGTAATCATTTTAGAATTTTAGATGAAGACAATTTTCGATGGTTCAGCTCATTTGATGAAGATGAAGCAAGAAGAAGATTGAATGAGTTAGGGGCATAATCCATGATTTAAAGGGGAGTGTGTTATGACTAATAGCAAGAAGTTTCTTTTAATTGCCTTGATAGGGACATATCTATTAGCTTTTGTGATGAATGTCATGCCTGCAATAAAGCATCCGGATCTAAATGTGAGCATAAGCGATTTAATTACAAGTGTATTATTTGGCTTCTTGTTACTCATGTATTCTAAAACAGGAAGCAAGAAGTTAAGGATAGTTTCAATTGTAGGTATTTTTTCGGGTGTCGTTATTTGTATAATCTATCATTTTGAAAGTGTAATGAGTGTTAATCCATTTTTGAATGCAATCGCTTCTTTACAGTATCCTCTATATGCTATTTTTACGATTCCATTTTTCGGAGGGAATCTATTTTTTGATATTAACTATGGAACTTACTCATTATATCTTTCCCTTTTTTATGGAGTTGTTCTTGGACTCTCAATCTACTTTAAAAAAAGAGATTTTAATGGTCAAATCAGGTAATTTTGAGCATCAACCCAAAAATTACATCTCAAAAAAGACTGATTTTTACGAATGTTTGTTCGTAGAAATCGGTCTTTTTTGATCGAAAGATGTTATAATGGAAAAAACATTTCAAATGGAGGACGAGTGAATGAAACTATTTCATACTGCAGATTGGCATTTAGGGAAACTTGTACAAGGTGTTTATATGACAGACGACCAACGCTATGTTTTGGAGCAATTTTTGCAAGCCATTGATGAAGAACAACCAGATGCCGTGATTATTGCTGGGGATCTTTATGACCGTGCACTTCCTCCAGTCGAAGCTGTTGATTTATTGGACGAGATATTGGCTGAAATTGTGTTAAAACGAAAAGTACCCGTATTAAGCATCGCAGGGAACCATGATAGCCCGACACGACTTCGTTTTGGCAGCAAATTGATGAGAGAGACTGGATTGCATATATCTGGAGAGCTATCAGCGAAGCTAGAGCCTATTATTCTAAATGATGAATTTGGAGAAATTCATTTTTATTTAGTTCCTTTTGCTGAGCCGTCTACAGTAAAAAGTTTATTTGAAGACGATTCGATAAGTACACATGATGATGCAATGAAAAAGATCGTAGAAAAGATTGAAGAAAAAATGGACAAGTCAAAACGACATGTCTTTATTGGACATGCTTTTGTAACGCCATATGGTGAAAAACTGGATAATACAAGTGATTCTGAACGTCCGCTGGCAATCGGAGGATCCGAATGTGTGAGTGCACAATACTTTAATTCATTCCATTACACAGCTCTTGGGCATTTGCATAAGGCACACTATGTATTAAACGAAACCATCCGATATTCAGGGTCGCCATTAAAATATTCGTCTTCGGAGGCGAAGCATGAGAAGGGCTATTTAGTTGTGGAGCTAGACCAACATGGACAAGTCTCCGTTGAAAAACGCAAATTTATTCCGAGACGGGATATGAGAATAGTAGAAGGATCTATTCAAGACCTATTAAAAACGCCTGTAAATGAGGATTATGTGTTTGTACGGTTAACTGACTTAACTCCAGTGGTAGGGGCAATGGAGCAAATTCGAACAGTCTATCCAAATGCCATGCATGTTGAACGCAAAGCTCTTTCACGGGAAACATTTGAAGGGGAAGAAGAATTTGTACGAAGAGAGCAGATGGACGACTTAAGTTTGTTTAAGGCATTCCACAAAGAAATATTGGGGCAGGAGCCAAATGAAATAGCTGAGAAATTGTTTGAAGAGGTATTACAGGAATTGCTCGCAGAAGAACGTGAAACGAAAGAGGTGGTAGTGAAATGAAGCCGATTAAACTGACGATGACGGCTTTTGGGCCATATAAAAATGCAGAAGTAATTGATTTCAATGAACTAAAAGGCAACCGGTTATTTGTGATTTCGGGTTCAACTGGAGCAGGAAAGACGACAATTTTTGATGGCATCTGCTTTGCTTTATATGGCTTTGGAAGTGGGCAAGACCGTAAAGAAACCAAATCGCTAAGAAGTGATTTTGCCGAAGATTCAGTTCATACTGCTGTTGAATTAGTCTTTGAAATTCACGGAAAAACCTATCGTGTGCTGCGCCAGCTTCCTCATGTGAAGGAAGGGAATAAAAACGCTACGGGTGATAAATACGAGCTGTTTGAGATGCAAAATGATGGACAAGAAGTTGCGATAGTTGAACGCCAAAGAATTAAGGATATTAACCAAAAGATTGAAGATCTAATCGGACTATCCTATGACCAATTCAATCAAATTGTGATGCTTCCGCAAGGGGAATTTCGCAAACTCTTAACCTCTCAATCTGATAATAAAGAAGAAATCTTGCGTAAAATTTTTAAAACGAACCGCTACGGAGAAATGGCTCAAAAGCTTGAGGAAAAAAAACGAAAAGCAGAGATGGAGTTAAATCAGGCTCGGGCTTTAAAGGATAGTTTAATTGATCAGGTCAAAGGAGCTCTGCCAGAACGTGATTCCCTGCTGTTTGCAGTGTTAGAGCAAAATTCGAATATCTATCAGATTCAAGATGCATTGGATGAAGAAATTCAATTTTATCAACAAAAAATAAGAGAAGACCAAAAATTTTACGATGAAGCTGTAATAAAACATAATGAGCAATACAATCGATATATGTATGACAAGGCGGTAAATGAGCGAATCGAAGCTTATAAAAAAAGAAAACAAAAGCTTCAAGAATTAGAACAGCAAAAGCCGATTTATGAGCGGATGCAAAAAGAGTATGAGGCTGCCATTCAAGCAAATAAAATCCAGCCGATAAATCAGCAATGCCATGCTTTAAACAAAGCTAAGGCGGAAAAGCAGCACCATTTAAAGAATATAAAACAAAAATTAGAACAGGCGAAAAAAGATTTAGCTGATGCTAATTTAGCATACGAAGCAGAGCGTGCCAAAGAGCAGGAGCGAGATCAGGCATCTCAACAATTAAATGATCTTCAAAAATTAATGCCTCGTTATGAACAAATTGAAGCGCTAAGCAAAACGGTTCAATCATTGCAGGCAGCCGAACACAATGCGCGTACTGCTTTAGAAAACCTCGAACAGGAGCTGAATGGAGAAAAAGCTAAAGTTACTCAACTTAGCCAAGTAATCGAACAGCTGGAAGAAAAAACGGATAACTTTAAAGAGCTGCTAGAGCAGCAAGGGGTATTAAGAGAAATTGTGAACTGCTTTTCTAATTACAATCAGTTAAAAAATGAATTGCAGCTTTTACAAACACAGTCCAATAATGTAGAAAAAGAATACAGTGCGGCAAAAGTAATCTATGAGCTGGAAGAAGGAAAATGGCTAACAAATCAGGCATCCCGTCTTGCAGCGAGTCTAGTTCCAGGCTCACCATGTCCAGTATGCGGAAGTACAGAGCATCAGCAAATTAGTAATCAACATACTGAAATTGTGGATGAGGCGACAATAAAGAAATTAAAAGCAAATCTTGCAGAAGCGGAGCAAAAGAAATATCGTTTGGAAGCCAATGTGGGTGCACTTGAAGCTCGGGTAAAGCAGTGCGAACAAGAGCTTGAAAGGCTTCATGCACCACTTACGCAGGAACAACAATATGTTCAACAATTTAAAGAACTGAATTTAACGATTGAGCAATTGAAAAATGAGGATGCAAAACTTGTAAGCTATAAAAAGAATTTGAAACAATTAAAAACGGTGCTTGAACAATTAGAAGAAAACCAAAAACAGCTAGAAGAGAAGCACCATCAAACGAAAGAGCTGCTGTTAAAAGAAAGTACGGTTTTGGCAGAGCAGCAAAAGGAAATTCCAAGTGAATTACAAAATATTTCGCTATTGCACAAGGCCATTGCACAAGCAGAAAAGCACAAGCTTATTTTATTTGCCCGCTGGGAACAGGTGCAAAAAAAAGCACATGAAGTTGAGAAGTTAGTTGCAACAACAGAAGAAGCAGTAAATCAAACATCGAAACAAATTGAACAGGCTGAAGAAAATCTCGAGCAAGCAAAAGAAGAATTGAAACATTCTATGGCTGCTGCTGGATTTGAAAACTATAAGCATTTTGAGTCTTCATTACGCGATGATTTCCGAATTAATCAGCTGCAAAATCAATATATGGAGTTTTCCAAAGAGCTTCATGCTGTGTCTACTCACATCGAGCAAGAAAGCGGAGAATTGGAAGGCAAAGATAAAGTAGATTTGACATTCGTTGAAGATACTTTGAATGCATTGAAACTTGAATTTGAAAGTGCGCTTCAAACGTTGAACCGTTCGAGAGAATGCGAACGTCAAGCAATTAATTTCTCGGAGAAGCTGGATCATGCAGCAGATCAAATATTCAAGCTTGAAGAGGAGTCGAGCCAGATTATTGATTTGCATAATTTATTGCGCGGTCAAAATAGTAAAAAAATCTCCTTTGAACGCTATGTACAAATGGGGTATCTAGAGCAAATTACGGAAGCGGCCAATATTCGATTGAAAAGTCTATCAAATGGCCAGTACTATTTACAATGTTCTGACAGACAAGAATCCCATGGTCGTCAAAGTGGTCTAAGCTTGGATGTCTATGATACGTATACGGGACAGTCACGAGATGTTAAATCCTTATCAGGAGGAGAGAAATTCAACGCATCCCTATGTTTGGCACTAGGAATGGCGGATGTCATCCAAAGTTTCCAAGGAAATGTAAAAATCGATACGATGTTTATCGATGAAGGCTTCGGCTCTTTAGATGAGGAATCATTGATGAAAGCCATCGACACTTTAATCGACCTTCAGAAATCGGGAAGAATGATTGGAGTTATCTCCCATGTATCCGAGCTGAAAGCAGCTATGCCCGCTATTTTACAAGTAGAGAAATTAAAAGAAGGCTATAGTAAAACATCCATAGTCCTCAAGTAAAAAAACGGCGGAGACCTTTAGTAGTCTCTGCCGTTTAATTTATAGCCTGTTCTTGATGATTTTTTCTTATCCATTGCTTTCTTTACGATCGGATATACAATTGGTGCTACCTTCATGATTGTTTTAATAGTCTTTCCCAGTTTCATAAATAATGCACTCCTTCGCTTTAAGAATTCTATACCCGTTTAAATAATATTAGAAACCTACTCGGAATACTCGATAAGCCTGTACAAGGTTCCAGATTATAATCACTAAAGTAATGACAAAGTAGACGCCCATTAAAATAAACATCAGCATAACGAAGCCGTTCATATTTTCATAATTTATCGAGAACATCCCTATAAATCCTAAAATTGCCATCAGAATCGAGAGAGCGGCGGGAATTGAATGGGATATAAATGCCCTTTTCGCATGATGCTTTACCTCTTTATCTTTAATGACGAAATAAACAATTATAGGCAATATGAAGGGAGCGAACAATAAACTTACATAACAAAGAGCAGATAATATTTTATTATTATCCATGTATTCACCTCAATTACACTTTACTATATATGGAAGTCATTGACAATAAAAGGGGATGCTATTCATATTCTAGTTGAAAAAAGCATATAGTTTGATACAATTAATAATGTTCTAACGATAAAACTAAATGTATTTACCACAAGGGGAGCTGATGAAGTCAGCTGAGATTGTGCACTTATTGCACTAACTCTATGAACCTGTAAGTTAGTACTTGCGTAGGGATGTGGATAGAAACCGACTCCAATTGGCGTTTAGGCTCTGTCCTGGCGTCATTTTTATTTTGGAGAAATATGTCTTTTGTCATTTTAAGGTATTTGACTAAATGATTTCTATCCTTCTCTTAGGTTCCAATTGGATAAAAAGAGAGGAGATTAGTTATGAACAGTAAAAAACTATTAATGCTCGTTGAGATTGCAATTTTTGCAGGTATCGGCCTGGTGCTGGACAAATTTTCTTTTTCGCTTTGGGCTCAAGGCGGATCAATTAGCTTTGTAATGCTGCCTATCCTTATCATTGCCGTTCGTTGGGGAATTCTTTCGGGGGTTGCAACCGGATTATTAATCGGTATATTGCAAATCTTGTTTGGAGGATATGTTTTACATTTGGTGCAAGGATTCCTTGACTATGTAGTTGCATTTTCGGTAGTCGGACTGGCTGGTGTATTCCGTAAACAAATTCTTCAAGCAGCCATTGAAATGAATAAAAAACGCATGGCCCTTTATATTACATTAGGAATTGTATTGGGGGGATTATTGCGTTATGCAGCACATGCAATAGCTGGAGCGGTGTTCTTTAGTGAATATGCAGGAGACCAGAATGTGTGGCTTTACACAATCATTTACAATGGTTCCTATATGATTCCTGCCATCATCCTAACGGCAATTGTCGGTTCCTTCATCTTTACGGCAGCACCAAGACTTTTAAAATCAAACTAAAATACAATACCAAGGCGGCCAAGTAATTTTTGGCCGTCTTTTTAACTTTAGCAGCCAAGAAATTAATTGCGTAAAAAATGATGCATTCTATGAATAATCAGCAAATAATTAAACTGATTATCAATTCCCAGGAGTACTTGCCCAATAATTTGCTCTGATTGTGGTATATTATATAGAGATATGTAAATAGGAAGAAGGAACATTTAAGATGATAGTACAAACAAATGAAGAGTTAGAAGCGTTAAAAAAAATTGGGCGTATCTGTGCTGAAATTCGTGAAGCGATGAAAGCTGCAACAAAACCAGGAATCACAACGAAAGAATTAGACGAAATCGGTGGACGCATGTTTGAAGAAGCAGGCGCTATCTCCGGACCAAAGGGCGAGTATGATTTCCCAGGCTACACTTGTATTAGTGTAAATCACGAAGTAGCCCATGGGATTCCAGGATCTCGAGTAATCAACGAAGGCGATATCGTGAATATCGATGTTTCGGGTTCTTTAGATGGATATTTTGCGGATACAGGAATTTCTTTTGTAGTAGGAGAAGGATATCCTGAAAAAGAAAAACTATGTACTGTAGCAAAATCTGCATTTGACCGTGCCATGACGAAGGTAAAAGCGGGCTCAAAGCTGAACCAAATTGGGAAAGCGGTAGAGCGTGAAGCAAGAGACAAAGGACTAACGGTTATTATGAACTTAACTGGCCATGGGATAGGTCGTGCATTACATGAGAAGCCGGACCATGTTTTAAACTATTTCGATGCTTGGGATACTACTATTTTGAAAGACGGTATGGTTTTAGCGGTAGAGCCGTTTATATCGGAAAAAGCGGAGCATATCGTTGAAGCTGGCGATGGTTGGACATTTATCACGCCGGATAAATCCCTTGTTGCACAAATTGAGCATACAATTGTGGTAACAAAAGATAAACCAATTATTATTACACAAATTGAAGACTAAAAAAGAATCCTGGCACTTGAAATTATTTCAAGTGTACAGGATTCTTTTTAATTAGGAACACGCCCACAATCATAACACCGGCTAAAAAAAGTGCCGCTGTAGTAACCAACAGCTCATCCAATCCGTTTTGAACGGCAATTCCTATATAGCACCATATAAACACAATCGGAAAGACGATATCAAAATGATGGTATCTTAGATGCAGCGCAATAGCCGTTCCAAGCGTCATGATAATCACTGCCCAAAGAGCATAACTGATTCCAAATCCCGACCATTGAAGGTCTACCAAAAGATAGGAACAATTTAATATCAGCAAGAAGGTTGACCAACTAAAGAAAAGTGCAATCGGCATTCTTATCGTAAACATTTCCTTCTTCAAAGGGTAAGTATAATAGAGTGCGAATAGCACGATAACTTGTATCAATAAAATCACGGCTGATAAGACGAAATACTCACTGTGCCAGCTCCAAAGAGAGGCAATCTGAAGAATTACTGCAACCAGGAAAAGCATGGTTTGTAAATTCGAAATAATGAGATCAGTCCGACGTAACTTGAGATAGTTATAAACCCAAAGGAAAAGAAATATGAAAACAATAAACCATATGTAGTAAACATAATTTGCTGGTGCAAATAATAACGGCAATCGATTTATGATATCAATAGTGGAATGCCCATTTAATTGTAGCCAAAATGCATTAATCGTAAAGAGTGTGGCTACAATGACCGAAATAAATAATAAAATTAGTCGACCCATTCATTCCTCTCCCTTCTATAAAATTATATACATTAACAAGCCATTGAACAACATTTTCCAGTAACATACAAATCTAGTACAATATATAGTAAAGAACTTAAGGAGTGTTCCCGATGAAAAAAATAGAAGAACTCAACTTAGATTTAGCAATTGATAAAAAAGAATACAAAAAAGAGCTGGAAAAACTTCAATATGAAATGCTTAATATTCAACAATTCCTATATAAAAATAATATAGGGCTGATCATTGCATTCGAAGGCATGGATGCTGCTGGAAAGGGTGGTGCAATTAAAAGATTAACACAAACTCTCGATCCACGCGGAATCCTGGTACATCCAATTTCTGCCCCTCAAGCACATGAAAAAAGATATCATTATTTGCAACGATTTTGGCGCAAGCTGCCTCAGCATGGTCAAATCAGTATATTTGATCGTTCATGGTATGGCAGAGTATTAGTAGAAAGAATTGAGGGATTTGCCACACAAAATGAGTGGGAAAGAGCATATGATGAAATAAACGCTTTTGAAAAAACATTAACAGACGAAAATTATATCGTCATGAAGTTCTGGCTTCATGTCGATAAAGATGAACAATTAATCCGGTTTGAAGAGCGGCAAAATAATCCGATGAAAGCATGGAAATTAACGGATGAAGACTGGCGTAATCGTGAGAAGTTTGACGAATATGTTGCATCTGCGAATGAAATGTTCCAAAAAACGGATTCATCTAACGCACCGTGGATTTTGGTCCCTGGAAATAATAAGCATTATGCTCGCATAAATGTATTAAGGGAAACGATTAGCCATGTTAAGCAGGTTGCTGAGGAAAGAGGATTAACGATTACCTATTTTTAAACCAAAAAGAAGGAATAAATGAAAACAGCTTGAATAAAGAAATAGATGATGTGCAAAATAATGGAAAACAGGTAGTTGCAAGAATCTTCAAGAAAGGCTTGGAAGGTACTTTGGATGATGGTGAAAAAGTTTTTGAATTTATTACATAAAAAGGGTGATAGGTTGGTAAAGATTGAGGGGGATCGTTTATTATTACGCACCTTTGTGGAGTCCGATGCTAAAAGTTTAGCCGACCTCATGAGAAGAAATAAATATTTCTGGGCTGTACATGAGCCGCTTCACGAAGAAGATTTCTACACAGAGGAAGCTCAATTTAAAAAAATATTGGAGAGCATTCATTTACTTCGCGCAAATCGCGAATACTCTTTTGGTATTTATCCGAAAGGAAGCAATGTATTAATTGGCCATATTTCCTTGTACGCCATTAAAAGACTGCCATATAATAGTGCATTTATCGGCTATTCCATTGATGAAAAGTATACGCGTAAGGGCATTGCCACCGAAGCAGTGAAAGAAGTGATTAAATTTGCTTTTCGCCATGTGAAATTACACCGGATCGAAGCGTATGTATCGCCTAAAAATGAAGGTTCCATCAAGGTACTTGAAAATGCTCAATTTGTACGAGAAGGCTTACTAAGAGAGCTCCTGTATATAAATGGGAACTGGGAAGATCATTATCTATACTCTTTACTTCGAGATGAATTTAGAAATTAAAATAGGGCATATCCATAAAAATGTCATTTGCAATGGTGCAATTGCATTTTTAGGATAGCCCCTTTTATTATTTCAGGAAATTTAAGTTGTTGATTTATTTGGTTGATGATCCTCTAAATAAGTGTTTCCATCTGCAAGTAAATCTAGTTTGCCGGTATTAGGATCGATAACAAGCCCATGGACTGGCGTCGTCTTTGGCATTAATGGATGATTGCGAATAATATCCACACTCTTTAACACACTTGTCGAAACATCCCCGAAACCACGCAGCCATTCTACTAAATCAATGCCGGAGTATTTCACCGTATTGATAATGTCTTCGCTGATTCCACGTTCAATCATATGTCCAATCATTATTTCTGGATCGATGGCACTCATCCCGCAATCATGGTGACCGATTACATACACTTCGTCTGCCTTCAATTCATATACGGCGACTAATAAGCTTCGCATGACAGATCCGAATGGATGACTGACTTGAGCACCAGCACTTTTTACAATTTTTACATCCCCATTGCGCATATTCATTGCTTTAGGAAGTAATTCAACAAGACGAGTATCCATACAAGTTAGGATAACTGATTTTTTATCAGGATATTTTGATGTAATGTAAGGCTCATACTGTTTGAATTTAACAAAAGAATCATTAAAATTAAGAATTTCATTTAAAGAAGATCCCATTATTCCCCTCAACTCCTATTCAACATAAATACAAATCCATTATATACTAAAAAAGTCGGCAAAACTCGTTAAAGAGTTTTGCCGACTAATGTTTTTAGAATTTTTCAGTTGGTTTTGGATCGATGCGTACTGATGATTTAGAATCTAAACCAACGCGTAAATAGTGAATGAACATTGCCATAGCAATCATTAACACAACGAAAAAGCCAGTTACAGTTGAAATGAATAAACCCATTGTTGAAAGACTCCCTTCTAAATTAACAATTGTCATTGAAACCTATTATACTATATAACTATTATTAAATGTATGGCGAAAAGAAAAATTATCTTGCCAATTTCATGAAGGATCTGCATAGGAATTCCTATTTATATAATTCGTGAGTATTATAATTAAATGTAGAAATGATGTCAAATTGTATAGGTCCTTATGTCATCTACGGGTACATATTGAATTGTTTTTCTTTATCTTTTGCGAAGTTTTATTAAGTTTGTAGAAATTTTGAATTAAATTTAACTTTGTTTCAAGCATTCTGTCATATTGCTGTAAAAAAAATAGATTATTTGTCGAAAAAAAGAATAGTAGAAGATTTGGAGGAGCACATATATGGATTTATCAACACTAATAGGGATTATACTCGGAATTATTGCTGTTTTTGTCGGAATGGTTGTAAAAGGAGCAAGCTTAAGTATCCTAATTAACCCTGCTGCCTTTTTAATAATTATCGTAGGGACGATTGCTTCGATTACAGTTGCGTTTCCGATGAAAGAGTTAAAAAGAATACCAAAGTTATTTAAAATTCTATTCACTGAACAAAAGCTTACAAGTGATGTTGAAATAATTAAAATGTTTTCAAGCTGGGCAGACCTGGCGCGTCGTGAAGGTTTGTTAGCACTTGAAAGCAAAGCGGCAGAAGTAGAAGATCCTTTCTTGAAAAACGGGCTGACACTCGCAATAGATGGGCAAAATGCCGACTATATTCGTGATGTACTGACAGAAGAAGTAGAAGCTCTTGAAGAAAGACATGCAAGCGGTGCACAAATTTTCTCGCAAGCAGGTACATATGCTCCGACTTTAGGGGTACTTGGTGCTGTTGTCGGTTTAATGGCAGCCTTAGGGGATATGAATGATATCGATAAATTAGGACATGCCATTACGGGTGCCTTTGTTGCTACATTGCTTGGTATTTTTACAGGATATGTACTTTGGAATCCATTTGCAAATAAATTAAAACGCAAATCTGCTGAAGAAGTAAAACAAAAAAGTTTAATGATCGAAGGGATTCTATCTGTACTAGAAGGTGAAGCTCCGCGTGTTATTGAACAAAAGCTAGCATCTTATTTACCAACGGAGGAACGCCGTAAAATCACAGATGAAAGCGGGGCTGGCGGTAATGGCAAAGAAAGCTAAAAAAAAGAAGCATGATGAGCATGTCGATGAATCATGGCTATTGCCTTATTCTGACTTAATGACGCTGTTATTAGCCCTGTTTATTGTGTTGTTTGCTTCAAGTTCGATTGACCAAGAGAAATTGAATAAAATGTCTGATGTGTTTAACGAGATTTTGGACGGTGGTACAGGCATTATGGACAATACCTCTGTCATTGAAAGACCTAATACCAAAACAAATGGCATCTCTGCAGCCGAAGCAGCTTATATCGAGGACCAAAGAGATTTGCAGGAAATCCAAGAACGATTAGATAATTTTATTGCGGTGAATGAATTGGAAAGTACATTTGCAACTAAAATGACCGATGAGGGTTTATTAATAACAATTAGAGACAGTATTTTATTTGATTCGGGGAAAGCTGATGTCAAGCAAGATTATGCAGTAATTACGGACGAACTATCTAAAATTCTGCAGCTTGATCCAGCTAGACATATAGTAGTAACCGGCCATACCGATAATGTGCCGCAAAATACAGCAGAGTTTAGTTCGAACTGGGAATTATCTGTAATGCGTGCAGTTAACTTGATGAAGTTGATTATTGATAGTAATCATGAGCTTGACCCTAAATATTTTAGTGCAAAAGGGTACGGAGAATTTAATCCCATTGCAACAAACGATACTCCGCAAGGCCGTGCACAAAACCGCCGTGTAGAAGTACTTATTCAGCAATTAGTACAAGAAGATGGCACTAAAGTAAATGAAGTAAAAGAATAAAAATACTTAAACTCGGAAGCTAATCGAATGCTTTCGAGTTTTTTTGTTTTTTAAAGATTAAAAAAAAATTTTTTATTCCTTTGACTATTTGTGAACAAAAGTTTATAATTTTAAACAAATGTTTATATCGAGTGAGG
>Ga0180215_1003514_pt1 | contig 14647 bp, 12 predicted proteins | sample eDN3rd37CBELigBY_FD_128871 | JGI IMG/M metagenome (GOLD analysis project Ga0180215, IMG submission 128871) | Enriched backyard soil microbial communities from Emeryville, California, USA - eDNA 3rd pass 37_C BE-Lig BY (version 2) (version 2) | ecosystem: Environmental > Terrestrial > Soil >...
AATCCATACACGAATTGGGAGGAAGTATTAAAGCTGGCTGAAAGTAAGGATATACAGTTTGTATTTTCTAATACAACCGAAGCTGGATTGAGTTACGTAAAAGAGGAGTATGAACCAGAAAAGTCCCCTTTATCTTTTCCAGGAAAACTAACAGCCTTCCTTTTTCATCGATTTCAAGTGATGGGGGATATTCCAAATACTGGACTAAAAATTTTCCCCTGTGAATTATTAGAGAATAACGGAGATCTGTTAAAACAAATTGTCCTCCAGATTTCTGCTGATTGGAATCTTCCAACCGAGTTTATTAATTGGGTTACTGAGCATAACCGTTTCTGTAATACTCTTGTGGATCGCATTGTAACAGGGTTTCCGAAAGATAATCTGGAAGAATTTATGAAAAGATTGGGATATGAGGATGAACTGTTGACTGTGGGGGAACCTTTTCACCTTTTTGCAATTGAAGCGGATGAGGAAACCGCTCTATCCATCCCTTTTCATCTTGCAGGATTAAATGTCAAATGGGGGGATGTGAAACCATTCCGGGAGTTGAAAGTTAGGATTTTGAATGGGGCTCACACCATGATGTTTGCTGCGGCGTATCTATCCGGTGCCAACACAGTTCTGGAAGCGATGCAAGACAAGATTCTGCGTGAATATATAATAAATGGAATTTATCAGGAAATCCTGCCCGTTTTACCTATGGAGATAGAACAGAAGAAAGACTTTGCTAATTCCGTTGTAGAGAGGTTTCGTAATCCGTTTACCCACCATCAGCTGCTTGATCTGGGACTCAATGCAGTATTCAAATACAGGGTTAGGGTACTGCCTACGCTAATTGATTCGGCGGAAAGCGGACATCTGCCTTCAGCGATTTGTTTTTCCCTGGCAGCTCTGATTGCTTTCTATCGGGGCGAGCTCGTGAAGGGCAACCTGATGATCGGATATCGGGGGGAGGAAGAATATTCTGTTCGTGAGCAAACAGAAACGCTGCAATTCTTTAGAGATGCTTGGGCCGGTTACCAAGGACGGGAAGACGATGTAAAGTTGTTAGTTGAAACCGTTCTGGCGAATGAATGTTTGTGGGGGTGTAATCTAACTGAGATTGAAGAATTAACGGAAATCGTTTCCGCATACCTGCACCATATAATTCAAGAAGAAATGAAGCCAGCACTTGTTCAACTTCTCAGAACAGCAAACTATAATCGCGGCGATGGTAGTTGAATGGATAATTTTTCTTCATTCCTACAAATAGGAAAAGGGGAATGTGTATGGGGATCTATAGAGTAGGCTTAATTGGTATAGGTGGATTCGGTAGAGTACATGCCCGAAATATTTTATCTCTCCAAAAAGAGGGAGTGCTACAGTGTGTTGCTTTTGCTGACCCAGATGTTAAGCGAAGCCTGGATACATATGAAAATCTTTTGGAGGTCGGTTCCAAGCATTATGACTCTTATACGGACTTGATGGAAAAACACGTAGATTTGGATTTCTTGGTCATTGCTACACCCATTCATCTACATAAAACGATGGCTATCCAAGCACTAGAAAAGGGATTCCATGTCTTGTTGGAAAAGCCTCCGGTTGTTACCGTTCAGGACCTAAACGAATTGATAGAGGTGCAAAAAAGGACCCAAAAAAAATGTGTAGTAAATTTCCAAAATACATCTGGTGAGGCGTTTCGCATGTTATTGGATCAGATCCAAAAGGGGGTGTTGGGAGAAATCACGGAAGTAGTTGGAATTGGAATGTGGAAGCGGACCAATCAGTATTATGAACGGAGCCCATGGGCTGGAAAGTGTTTAGTGGAAGGTGAATTTGTACTGGATGGTACACTAAGCAATCCCTTTGCCCATCTAGTCCACAATTGTCTGATAGTTGCGGGTCAAGGGGAAGCCAGGAACGTAGAAATGAAGTCGATTCAAGCAGAATTATATAAGGGCCATGATATTGATGGTGAAGATACAGCCGCAGTGCGAGTGAAAACGAAACAAGAAACAGAAATTCGAATCTACACAACGCTGTGCAATGAAACGGGCGAAACTCCATATATCTTGGTGAAAGGAAGTAAAGGTTCAGCCTTTTGGAGTTATAGTAATATTTTAAAAGTGAATGCAGATCAGGAAAAAACGTATGTATATGAGGAAAAAGACAGTGCAGCACTTACGGGAAACATATACCGGAATCTGCTTGATGTTCTTTCTGGGGGAAAAGAAGAGCTCTATGCGCCCATTGATTTCTGCCGTCCATTTGTCCTTTTGTTAAATGGCGCTTATGAATCATCAAGGGGGACCTACAAAATTCCAGATCAGTATTTGGATATTCGCCCTGAGGGCGATACAGTAGCAACAACTTTAATCCATGCTAAGGATATCTTTGATACAGCGATTCAAACGGGAAAGTTGTTCTCGGAAATTCCAGTGAACTGGGGCATTAAGACCGAACCTTTTAACTTTCAGGGGTATGAACATTTTCCTTTGTCTATTAAATTAACCGGTGGAAAGAATTAACATGGCTTGGAGAAAAAATGTAACAACCATTTCCATCTATTATGCCCTTATATATATGACCGTGGGTGGTTTTTCCTCCTTTATCGGATTATATTATGCCAGCATTCATTTGAGTAATATGGAAATAGGTTTACTTATTTCTTTAGGGTCGGTCATTGCTCTTTTTGCCCAACCCATCTGGGGGATTTTAAGTGATCGAGCCAGGACAAAAAATACGATCCTATTCATATGTTTACTTTCTTCCGCAGTAAGTATATGGCTTATCCCCTTGGCGGGCAATCAGCTTTGGCTTCTTATCGTGATGACGGCTGTTTTCTACTTTTTCCAATGTGCAGTGAATCCGTTAAGTGATACGATCGCACTGGAGCTTGCGGGGCAAGAATCATTTAGCTTCTCTTTTGTAAGAACAGTTGGTTCTTTAGGATACGCCTTTATGTCAGTCATTGCAGGGTGGATATTCAGCTACAACCTTAATTATATTTTTGCTGTATTCTCCTTGTTCATGTTGTTCTCATTCCTGTTTTCCCGATCTATTCCCTCTGTAGAGGGTCATCAAAAGGGAAATGAAAAGGTAAAGTTTACTGAACTGTTCAAAAATAGGAAGTTAATATTTCTGTATATCTTTATTTTTTTGATTGGTTCCACTCTCGGTTTCTTTTTTGCCTTTCACGCCATTTATAGTCAAGAACAAGGAATAGGAACCCACCTGATTGGCTTAGGTGTGATGGTCGGTTCGTTTAGTCAATTTCCCTTTATGCTTTTATTCGATAGAATCTATCAACGATATGGGATTGTTAAGATTCTTCTCTTCTCTGGTGCTATTCATGTTATTCGATGGTTTTTATACGCTTATTTTTTGAACAGTACAACCATCTTGCTTATTTGGATGCTACATGGAGGCACTTATATCTTGCTCTACCTTTGTCTGGCTGAATATGTCAATCAGACCGTGATAAAGGAGTTAAAAGCTAGTGCACAGATGATGAATTCAATCGTTCTGATGGGGATCAGTAAAATTTGTGGGGGCATAATAGGGGGTTATTTTGCTTCTGAATATGGATTTAGTGCTATATTTTTTGTCTGTGCAGCAATAAGCATGTTGGCAATTATCGGATTAGGACTAACTGATAAAATGTCTTCTATTTTCGAAGACAAAAACTATACAACGAAGTTGTCACAATAGACCCGGTCCTTCAAGCCCTTTCAAAAGCTTAGTCGGAATCGCACCTAACAAATATAGAAAGATCTATTTAAAATAGCGAGATAAAATATTTAATAATTTACAAAATACAATTAAGTGAAATAAATATTCAGGTGTACCGAACATGTGAAGGGAGTTATATATATGGCTGAACGTACAATTGGAATTATCATGAATGGGGTTACCGGACGAATGGGAACGAATCAACACCTGATTCGATCGATTCTTGCCATACGCGAACAGGGGGGAGTTCCCCTGCGGAATGGCGATGTGATTATTCCTGATCCAATCCTTGTTGGACGCGACGGGAAGAAATTGCAGACTCTGTCTGAGACCTATGGGGTACCACGCTGGAGTACGAATTTGGATGAATGCTTGGAAGATCCATACAATCAAATTTATTTTGATTCCCAAACTACAGACCGTAGGAGTGACAGCATAAAGAAGGCAATGAAAGCCGGCAAGCATATCTATTGCGAAAAGCCGATAGCAAGCGATTTAACTGGCGCGTTAGAGTTGGTGCAGTTGGCCCGAGAAACTGGAGTGAAGAATGGTGTAGTACAAGACAAATTATTTCTCCCGGGACTTTTGAAATTAAAGAGGCTTGTTGATTCAGGATTTTTTGGACGGATTTTGTCTGTTCGGATGGAATTTGGATACTGGGTGTTTGAAGGGGATTGGCAACCAGGGCAACGTCCTTCATGGAACTACCGGAAAGAGGACGGGGGAGGCATAATTTCAGATATGTTCGCCCATTGGCGATATGTCCTTGATAATTTGTTTGGCAAGGTACAAGCAGTTTCCTGCTTGGGTACAACACATATACCTGAGCGAGTGGATGAAAAGGGTGACAGGTACAAATGTACAGCAGAGGATGCTGCTTATGCTACCTTTGAATTGGAAGGTGGGATTATCGTCCAATGTAATTCTTCTTGGGCTGTAAGAGTGGATCGTGATGATTTACTTACGATCCAGGTCGATGGAACGGGGGGAAGTGCGGTAGCCGGACTTCGCAATTGTAAAGTGCAGCATCGTGTAAATACCCCAAAACCAGTTTGGAATCCAGATATTCCCAACCCATTTCAATTTACTGAACAATGGTATCAAGTACCTGATAATCAGGTTTTTGATAATGGGTTTAAAGTGCAGTGGGAACTGTTCCTCAAGCATGTTGTTTGCGATTCTCCTTTCCCTTGGGATTTGCTAGAGGGAGCGAAGGGAACACAGTTATCTGAATTGGGGATACTTTCTTGGCAACAACGCCGATGGGTAGATGTGCCCGAATTAAAAGTTGACGTACCTGAATTAAAAAGGTAGGAGGATATAGTATGGTACAAGAAATAAAATTGCCTAAAGTGGGAGGGTCATTATATACATATAAGCCACAGCGGGCAGTTGCATTTGAATTACCACAGCAGAGCTTCCAGAGCAGGACAGCTTTTGCAGCGGCGCATGTAGTGTGTGACCCTTTTGCAGATACTGATCCTCTTAATCATGCTCAGATCGATTGGAATGCAACCATGGCGTTCCGTCACCATTTATGGTCGCTTGGTTTATCCGTAGCTGAAGCAATGGATACCGCCCAACGTGGAATGGGGTTAGATTGGCAAAAAGCAAGAGAATTAATTCGTTACTCTGTTGCCGAGGCACGTTCTGTTGGCGGTAGAATTGCCTGCGGGGCAGGGACAGACCATCTTCTACCGGGACCAACAGTGACAGTGGAGGACGTGATTGCTGCCTATGAGGAGCAGTGTGCTTTCGTTGAAACTCAGGGGGGACAGATTATCCTAATGGCAAGCCGAGCATTGGCTTCTTGTGCAAAAGGACCAGAAGATTATGAACGGGTATATGGAAAAATTTTGAGTCAGGTTTCGCGACCGGTAATTTTACATTGGTTGGGGGATATGTTTGACCCAGCACTTGAAGGGTACTGGGGAACTAGTGATTTTCAGCCTGCAATGGATGTTTGTCTGCGAATTATCCGTGAGCATGCAGATAAAGTAGATGGAATTAAAATTTCACTACTTGATGCAAACAAGGAAGTTACGATGCGCCGCCTGCTGCCAAACGGTGTGAAAATGTACACGGGGGATGATTTTAATTATCCAGCTTTAATTCGTGGAGATGAACATGGTTTTAGTGATGCATTGCTTGGTATCTTTGATGCAATTGCTCCTGCAGCGGCAGCAGCACTTCACGCCTTGGATGCCGGTGAAACAGAACGTTATGATTCATTATTAGAAAAGACAGTACCTTTGTCACGGCATATTTTCCAGAAACCAACCTATGCGTATAAGACAGGCATTGTTTTTATGGCCTTTCTTAATGGACACCAGTCCCATTTTCGGATGATTGGCGGGGCTGAAGGGGCACGTTCTGCCGTTCATTTGTCCGAACTTTTTGTGCTTGCTGATCAAGCAGGGTTACTGGTCGATCCAGAACTGGCAGTGAAACGAATGCAGCAGGTTTTGACATTAGCTGGTATTTAATAGTACGCGATGAAAGAGGAGGAATTTGATGCGACGATTACACACAATTGAACGGTTAAGTTTAAATCAAATTACAACTGAGCGTTGGAATTTAAAAGAAGCTATAGAAGGTTGCGCCCGTGCCGAAATTCCATGGATTGCGCCATGGCGCCATAAGGTATCAGAGATAGGACTAAAGGAAAGTAAACGCTTAATACGGGATACTAGGATTCAAGTATCGAGTCTTTGCAGGGGAGGGATGTTCCCAGCGAAAAGCGAGACTGAACGTAAAGCAAAACTAGACGATAATCGACGCGCTATTGAGGAGGCTGCTGAGTTGGGGGCAGAAGTGCTTGTTCTTGTATGTGGACCAGCTCCTGATCGAGATATCGACAGTGCTCGAAAATGGGTGGCAGAAGGTATTGAACAGTTGGTTCCTTATGCAAAAGAACGAGGAGTTAAGCTAGGGATAGAACCGCTTCATCCCATGTATGCCGCTGAAAGATCAGTCATTGTAACCTTGGGACAAGCTAATCAAATGGCAGCATCTTACTTACCTGAAGAAGTAGGAGTGGTCGTGGATGTCTTTCATGTCTGGTGGGATCCTGACTTGTAGAATCAGATTCAAAAGGCAAATGGACGGATTCTTGGCTTTCATGTGTCTGACTGGATTGTCCCTACACCAGATCTGTTGATGGGTAGAGGAATGATGGGTGATGGTGTCATTGAGATTAGACGGATTCGAAACGCTGTCGAGGCGGCAGGGTACAAAGGACCGATAGAGGTAGAAATTTTTAATCAGTCAGTATGGGATATGCCTGGAGATCAAGTCTTGGCCTTGATGAAAGAACGTTATTTGGAACATGTGTAGTTTTTCCAAATAGGCTGCTCACTTAATTAAACAGGTTGCAAAAAAAACAGATCGTTATCCATTTTAAATATTTCATGTATTCATTAAATACTGATTAATATAATGGGTGATATTTGATAATATTTTACTAACAACGTTGTTAAGTTTCCTCGCTATAAGGTGATAATAAGCAGTTTGTTTAGAAACGAGCATATGCTTTTTTAGTAAATACAATAAGTATTCCATTAGGAAGGGGAGGAGAATGTGATGCAAAGAAATGATGGGATGAATTACGCTCCAAAAGGAAAACCAAACCCCGTTGTTTCCCATGGAGAATTTCCTTTTGCTGTAATGGCTTTAGACCATGGACATATTTATGGCATGTGCAATGGGCTAATTGAAGCGGGTGCGAGGTTGAAATGGGTATATGATCCTGACCAGGTTAAGGTAGACGCCTTTTGTAAGGCATTTCCTTTTGTAAAGGTAGCTAGATCCGAAGACGAAATCCTTCAAGATTCGGAGGTTCGCTTGGTGGCTGGTGCTGCTGTCCCTTCTAGGCGTTGTGAGCTAGGTTTGAAAGTAATGGATCACGGAAAGGACTATTTTACGGATAAAGCCCCTTTTACCACAATGGAGCAGTTAGAAAAAGCGAGAATCAAAACTGAAGAAACGGGTCTTAAATATGCTGTTTATTATAGCGAAAGGATACATGTTGAAAGCGCTGTATTTTCTGGACAATTAATAAAGGATGGGGCGATCGGTCGTGTGCTTCAAGTAATTGGGCTCGGGCCCCACCGTCTTAGGGCAGAAAGCCGTCCAGAATGGTTTTTTAAGAAGGAATTTTATGGAGGTATTCTATGTGATATAGGAAGTCACCAGATCGAGCAGTTTTTGCATTTCGCAGGTGCCCAAGATGCAAAGGTAGTGCAAAGCAGGGTGGCAAATTATAACAACAAACAATATCCCGAATTAGAGGATTTTGGTGATGCGAATTTGATAGCCGATAATGGGGCGACAAATTATTTTCGCGTAGACTGGTTTACCCCTGATGGCTTGAGTACGTGGGGGGATGGACGAACTTTTATCCTAGGAACGGAAGGAACCATTGAGATTCGTAAATACGTTGACGTAAGTCGTGATCCACAGGGGGATCAACTGTATTTGGTGAACCATGAAGGTGAACACCATTTTTCGCTGAAGGGACAAGTTGGGTATCCGTATTTTGGAGAACTTATTTTAGATTGCCTAAATCGAACGGAGAATGCAATGACCCAAACACATGCTTTTAAGGCCGCGGAATTATGCCTATTGGCCCAGATGCAAGCTTTACGGGTTGAATAAAGAAACTTTACTAGGAAGTCGCCTGAATTTGTGGTTAGAGGTAGGTCTTTAAAATCTAAATGATTTTACTAATGAAGTAGCCAGGGAGGAATCATAATGGCAGAAGTAACCCGGTTTGCACTTATTGGATGTGGAGTAATTAGTACGAAGCATGCGGAAGCAATTACTGCAATCAATGGGGCTAAATTGATTGCGGTAGCTGATACGGACGAAGAGAAGGTAACGGAATTTTCCAATAGATATGATGTTGATTCATATACTGATTATCGTAAAATGCTGCAGCGGGAGGATATTGATGTAGTCAACATTTTAACCCCCAGTGGAATGCATGCGGAAATGGCTATCCATTCTGCCCGCGCAGGTAAGCATGTCATTGTGGAAAAGCCAATGGATATTCAGATAGAAAAAGCCCATGCAATGATCCAAGCCTGCAGAGATGCGGGAGTGAAGTTAGCTGTCATTTCTCAGCATCGGTTTGATCCTTCTACAATCCGGGTGAAAGAAGAAATAAAGCAAGGAAGTCTTGGAAATCTAGTTCTTGGTCAAGCCGCAATTAATTGGTACCGGTCGCAGGGATATTATGACAGTGGGGATTGGAGAGGAACATGGAAACTAGATGGTGGGGGAGCTCTCATGAATCAAGGCATCCATACTGTTGATCTTTTACAATTCTTGATGGGGCCAGTAGAAAGTGTCTATGCCCATACAGCTACATTGGCTCATGAACGTATTGAAGTTGAGGACGTAGCTGTTGCCACTGTTAAGTTTAAAAACGGAGCAATAGGTACAATTGTTGGGACAACGAGTGCTTTTCCGGGCTTTTCGGCAAGAATAGAAGTGTTTGGAACAAATGGTTCGGCTATTATCAATAACGATGTTCTGACTCATTTATATATAAAGGAGGAAGGAAGTCAAGGGGAAATGTATGGTAAGGGACCATCAGAAAACCTTGCAGATCATCCTTCTGAGGGTAGCATTGGTGGTGCAAAGGATCCAGCAAATATCAACGGACTTTCCCATCAAATGCAAATTTTAGACATGATTCACTCCATTAACGAAGATCGAGAGCCGTTAGTAAATGGGGAGGAAGGATTAAAGCCCTTAGAAATTATTCTTGCCATTTATCAATCTGCTCGAACAGGTAGACCTATTGTGTTTTCATAAAGGTTAAATAACTATTTAAAAATCTGACTTTTATATGACCGCAGCCTCTGCAGGCTAGCAGGGATATGTATTACAGAATAACAACCTTTTCAATCCCGAACAATTCAATTAATAAGTTTAAACCAGGTTGAAAATTGCATCTGGACAAATTTATATTTAAATATTGAAAAGTGTCCGAATATAAAATATAATGTTATTTAACAACGTTGTAAATTTGATTTGATAGATAGAGAGGAGAAATCTGGGTGGTCAAAAATTACTGTATAGTCGGGACGGGGCATCGTGCGATGGATATGTTCGCCAAAGACATGATGGAAACATATCCTCACTATGTACGTATCACAGGTCTATGTGACATCAATGTAGGGCGTGCGGAATGGATGCAAAAAGAATTGGGCGGGGATATCCCTGTTTTCACGGATTTTGATGAAATGTTGAAAGCGGTTCCATGTGATGTTGTTATTGTTACTACAAGAGACTCTGTCCATGATGTGTACATGAACAAGGCTATGAAAGCTGGTAAAGATGTCATTACGGAAAAACCGATGACCATCAATGATGAGAAATGCCGTTCCATTCTTACAACTCAACAAGAAACAGGAAGAGATGTGAAAGTTACCTTCAACTATCGCTATGCTCCTTATAAAACAAAGATTAAAGAGTTGCTGAGTGAGGGGATTATTGGTGAAGTACATTCGGTTGAATTCAGGTGGTTCCTAGACACGGTCCATGGGGCAGATTATTTCCGCAGATGGCATCGAAAGAAAGAGAATTCGGGGGGGTTATTGGTTCATAAATCTACACACCACTTCGATTTAATCAATTGGTGGCTGGATCTCGATCCCCAAGAAGTGTTAGCAATGGGTGCCCGTAAGTATTATGTTTCGGACCGGAAACCGGGTCATGGTGAACGCTGTTTAACCTGTGCTATCAAGAATGATTGTGAGTTCGGTCTTGATATAACGAAAGGAAAGCATAGGGATCCTTACTTCGAAAACGAACAATATGATGGATATTATCGTGACCAGTGTGTGTTTTCAGATGAAATCGATATTGAAGATACCCTATCTGTCTTGGTTCGATACCCCAACGACATTCAGCTTACCTATGGTTTAACAGCTGCTACCTCCTTTGAAGGATGGCAGGTCGCATTTAACGGAAGCAAGGGGAGGTTGGAAGCATTTGAGCCTGAGTATTTTGTTACGGAAGAAGAGATGGTCCAGTTTGGTGAAAGAGACAATCCATCTGTTCGCAGAAGGGTGGACTGGAGAAATGCAAAAGCTGGGGATAAAGAGGAAGTGAAATCGTATCAAATTCGCTTTTACCCATTATTTGGTGGTGTCGAAACTTTTGATGTCCAACATGTGGAAGGGGGGCACGGTGGCGGTGATCGCAGGCTGAAAGATCATTTGTTTATCCCTGGGAGCCCGGATCCTCTTGGACATGCTGCTGGGTCTCGTGCAGGTGCGATGTCAATCCTTGTTGGTGTGGCCGCTAACAAGTCGATAGAAGAACGACGAATCGTAACTATCGAGGAGTTATTGGCAAAGCCTACTAGATCCCTAGTTAAATAAATTTACTAATTAATGATTGGTAATATCAAATTTACATATTGGGGGGAAATAAATGAGAAAAGGTAAGAAGCTTTTATCTGTTTTGTCATCTGCTGCATTACTTGTTGGTTTAGTTGCAGGGTGCGGCGGCTCACCAGAATCTAACCAATCAGCCACACCTGCAAATGGCGGTGGTGAGAAGTCTGCAAAGGTAGAAGACACGAAAGCTGGTGAATCCGTTGAACTGCGGATGGTGTGGTGGGGCTCGCAAAACCGTCATGACCGTACTTTAAAGGTTATTGAAATGTTCGAGAAAGAAAATCCAGGTGTGAAGATTAAACCCGAGTTTTCCGGATGGGATGGATACTGGGAGAAATTGGCAACACAGGTTGCAGGGAACAGAATGCCAGATATCGTCCAAATGGACTATAAATTTTTAAATGAATATGTTGACCGGGACACGCTACTTGATTTGAATCCATATGTGGAGCAAGGAGTTCTTGACCTTAGTGACACAGATGATAACTATATCGGCGGTGGGAAGATTGATGGAAAACTGTTTGCGGTTAGTTTAGGTGCCAACTCGCCTGCCATTGCCTATGACCCAGAGCTATTTAAAAAGGCGGGGGTAGAGCTAAAACCTGGCTATACATGGGAAGAGTTTGCTAATATAGGTCGTCAAATCAAAGAAAAAACGGGGACTTTTGGAATTGAACCCTTTAGTGATTTGAATGGGTTTAAGCATTACCTAAGAAATCATGGACTGTGGGTCTATAACGAACAAGGTAATGCATTAGGTTATGATGATGATAAATATTTAGTTGAGTATTTCCACTTTTTTAAAGACTTAATTGATGAAGGTGTTGCTGCCCCAGCAGAACAATGGGTGCCAACTGCTGACCAGGTTGAAAATCGTATGATGACTCATGGAACAGCAGCAATGGGACAAATGCATAGCAATCAGATTACGGCCGTTATGAGTAGTGCAGGGCGTCCGATGGAGGTAACGATCCTTCCAAGCATCGAGGGTGGAGAGAAAGGACACTTCTTTAAACCTTCACAATTCTTATCTGTTGCCAAAACAACTAAGCACCCTGAAATGGCTGCGAAATTTATTGATTACGTAACAAATAACATCGAAGCGAATGATGTACTAGCTGGTGAACGAGGACTTCCTATAGCTAAGAAAGTGCGCGACCACTTGAAAGAAAAGGCCGATGAATCTGGAAAGAAAATGTATGAATATATGGAATTAGTTGAGGAGTATGCTCGTGAAATTGATCCTCCAGATCCAAAAGGTGCTACAGAGATTGAGGCTTTATTTGAACGTATCGTACAGGAAGTTGATTATGGCCAATCAACACCTGAAGATGCTGCTAAGAAATTCCGTAATGAGGCTACAGCGATCTTGAAGAAAAATAACGGATAAGAAAAATTCAACACAAGCCATCTACCATTGGGCTAGATGGCTTGTTCCAACATAGGAGGTGCGGAAATGAACGGAGAGTCACAGGTTGTGACGAATAACGGGGCTATTCAAAAAAAGATTAAACCGATGACATGGCAGAGTGATTTAAAACGAAACATCGTTGGGTATGCCTTTATCTCCCCTTGGCTTATTGGTTTTATAGGTTATATTTTAGGTCCTATGATCGCCTCACTTTATCTTTCTTTTACAGACTATGATTTATTGTCAAGCCCAACTTGGATTGGGGCTGAGAACTATATCAACTTATTTACAAATGATGAACGATTTTGGACAGCTTTAAAGGTAACCTTTGTATTTGTATTTATCTCAGTTCCTTTAAAGCTTGCATTCGCCCTTTTTGTAGCCATGCTATTTAATAAGGATTATCGCGGTGTTGGTGTATACCGTACTATCTATTACGTACCTTCCATTATCGGGGGTAGCGTAGCGGTAGCCGTTATGTGGAGAGAGTTATTTGGTATGAACGGACCAGTCAATGCATTACTAAAACTATTTGGAATCCAGTCCTCCAACTGGGTGGCGAATCCAGATACGGCCCTTTCCACTCTAATTCTTTTGGTTATCTGGCAATTTGGTTCACCGATGTTAATCTTCCTGGCTGGGCTAAAACAAATCCCGAAGGAATTATACGAAGCAGCTGCAGTGGATGGAGCAAATAAAGTTCATCAGTTTTTTAAAATTACAATACCTATGCTTACTCCGATTATATTCTTCAACCTGGTTATGCAAATGATTAACGGTTTTATGACTTTTACCCAAAGCTTTTTAGTCACCCAAGGTGGTCCCATGGATCGAACCCTATTCTATGCCGTTTATCTTTATGAAAAAGCGTTTGCCCACTTCCAGATGGGGTATGCTTCTGCAATGGCATGGATTCTTCTAATTATTGTTGCGACGTTTACCGCGATTATCTTTAAATCTTCATCTTCATGGGTGTATTACGAGTCGGAAGGAGGAAAATAAGGTGAATCCAACAATTAGAAAGTTTTCTTTTCACTTATTTGTGGCTGGTTTTGCTCTAATCATGATTTATCCAATCGTGTGGACGATTGTCAGTTCGGTCAAGCCTGAATCGGAGATTTTTAGAAAAGCAACATCCTTAATTCCTTCCGAAATTCTCTTTGAAAATTACGCTTCAGGATGGGCAGGTTTTGGTAGCTTTAGTTTTGGTTTATTTTTTAAAAATTCAGCCTTTGTTACATCTATGGTAGTAATCGGTGCCTTGATATCCTCATCGTTGGTAGCATTCGGCTTTGCAAGGCTGCAGTTTCGTTATAAAAAACTAATGTTTGCTTGTTTGTTGGCCACGATCATGCTTCCCATGCAGGTCACCTTAATTCCCCAATATATTTTGTTTGATAAACTTGGGTGGATCAATACCTTTTATCCTTTAATTGTTCCCGCATTTTTGGGTGGAATACCCTTTTTCATTTTCCTTATGATCCAATTTATCCGCGGAATCCCACGGGAGTTAGATGAAGCTGCGGTTATAGACGGTTGCAGCACCTTTGGAATCTTTTGGAGGATTATCCTCCCATTGTGTACTCCTGCCTTGGTTACAGTGGCTATTTTTGGGTTCATGTGGACTTGGGATGATTTTTTAACGCCATTAATTTATTTAAACGATACGGAACTATACACAGTAGCCCTTGGTTTAAAAATGTTCGCTGATCCATCATCTGTTACAGCATGGGGACCTATGTTTGCAATGTCTGTTCTTTCCTTACTGCCACAATTTATTGTCTTTCTGATCTTTCAGAAATATCTGGTAGAAGGAATTTCAACAACAGGATTAAAAGGATAGGATGATGAAAAAAGAAATCAGATGAAATGATAAAGAACTTTGTCATCCAGAGAGGGGAACTTGTTATGAAAAAATATGCGATTTGCGGTGTCAGCAAGAGAGCGCTGGGAATGTTTATACAGCCTCTTTTAAAGCAATTTTCTAAAGGGAGCAAGATTGTAGCTTTGCTTGACAGCGACCCTATTCGTTTTGAGGTTTGTAAATCAGAGCACCCTGAATTGCTAAAAGTGCCTGAGTTTCTCCCAGATCAATTTGATCAGATGATTGGGG
>Ga0180215_1003515_pt1 | contig 14645 bp, 12 predicted proteins | sample eDN3rd37CBELigBY_FD_128871 | JGI IMG/M metagenome (GOLD analysis project Ga0180215, IMG submission 128871) | Enriched backyard soil microbial communities from Emeryville, California, USA - eDNA 3rd pass 37_C BE-Lig BY (version 2) (version 2) | ecosystem: Environmental > Terrestrial > Soil >...
CAGATGGACGACGGTTTCGTACATGCTCTGCATAAGCCATAAGCCAATGCCGGCCTTCCGGTATGACGGCACGACGCAAATATCTACGACATATAGCGTTTCACCGTCATCGTCGTGATTGCGGATATACCCGCCGCCTGTAAGCGTCTCCCAATTGTGAGTATCCGAATATTGATCCATCTTAACAATCAACCCCGTCATCGAGCCGATAATGCGGCCATCCGCTTCCGCGCAAAGCGCGCCTTCGGGAAATCGGGTAATATGTTCTCGAAGCTGCTCCTCGTTCCACCACAGCTCCTCGGGAAAGGGCGGAGGAAAGCTTTCGCGCTGCACTTCAATAAGGCCTTCAAAATCCGCAGCCGTATAATTGCGGATCAAGATCCGCTGCGGCTTGCCGTCCGCCATTACAAACATTTGCTTGCGCATAGCTGCAACGCTCCTTCTTTTAAGCGCTAGTTCCAATCAGGATACAGATCGGTGCGGCGGTCTCTCCACGTCATCACCGAGCCGCTTACGCGAACTTCATCCAGCAAAGCAAGATCAAGATCGGCTACGATGAGCATATCATCGTTCACGACGCCCTCGCAAATAATGCCGGCCGGCGGAAACGGAATATCGTTAGGTGCGATAACAGCTGCCTGTCCGTAATTCGCTCTCATGAAATCGACGCGGCGCAGCGCGCCGACCGTTCCCGTTGTCACGATATAGACTTGATTCTCGATTGCCCTGGCGTGGCAGCAATAACGGACGCGGTGAAAGCCGTGCCGGTCGTCGGTGCAGGACGGGCAAAAAATGACATTCGCGCCTTTCGCCCTCGCCATTCGCACAATTTCCGGAAACTCGATATCATAGCAAGTCAGCATCGCAATCGTGCCGAATTCGGTTTCAAATACGGAAAGGCCTTCGCCCGGCGACATATTCCATTCCGTTACCTCGGTCGGCGTCAGATGGATTTTATGCTGAACGTCCACTTTACCGTCCGGATGGAACAAATGCGCTGCGTTTCTCAGCTTGCCGCCTTCGACCTCGACAACATGCGTTCCCCCGACAATATAAACGCCATATTCCGCTGCCAGTTCCCGAAATAGCTTCAAGTACGCTTCCGTAAATTGAGGCAGTTTATCGATCGTCAGAGGCTTCCCCGACTCATCTCCAATCGAGAGCAGCTGAGTCGTCATAAATTCCGGGAATAAAACAAATTGAACCCCGTATTCGGACGCGTTGCGCACATAATGCATCGCCTGCTCGGCAAACTGTTCAAAGGAAGCGATATCCTCCAGCTTATATTGCACAGCGGCTGTGCGAAATTTCGTTTTCTTGGTTGTCACAGGCGTTCACTCCTACTTTTTCTGCTTAAATTGCAATGTAATTGTCGTGCCGACCTCTGGCAGGCTGAATACATCGATCTTTCCTTCATGCAAATCGACGATCCGCTTCGCAATCGACAGGCCTAGCCCAACCCCCCCGGTCGACCGGCTGCGCGCGCCGTCGACACGATAAAATCGCTCGAACAAATGCGGAAGCTCGTTCTCGGGAATGCCTATCCCTCGATCCTTCACTTCAATCTTCACAATGTTGCGCAGCAATGAGACCGATATATCGATCGGATCCTTTGAATATTTGATTGCGTTGTCCAGCAGAATGACGAGCAGTTGCCGAATCTTATCTTTGTCACCGAGAATACGGACGCTCTTCGACACCGCTTTTATCCGAATCGTACGGCCGAAAGTCGTTTGCAGCATGCCGGATATTTCATCAACGACTTGCACGACATCGAAGCTTTCCTGCTTCACCCAATCCTCTTGCTCCGCTTCGGCGAGCATCAGCATGGACTTTGTTAAATTTTGCAGCCGGTTGGCTTCCTTGTCAATTGCATCAATCGCTTCGTCTCGTATATTATCGTCGTCTCTTCCCCACCGCTTCAGCATGCCCGCATAGCTGCTAATAACGGTTAGCGGCGTCTTCAGCTCATGGGAGGCGTCAGCGACGAATTGCTTCTGCTTTGCGAATGTGCGGTCCAGCCGTTCGATCATTTGATTGAACGCCCTGATTAGCTGAAGCAGCTCCGCCGATTCTTCCTTGCTGTTCAGCTCGATTTTGCGCAGTTTTCCGCTGCGGTCGATTTCCCGCATTGTGTTCACCATTTGCTGAATCGGGGAGGTGAGGCGCGAGGTGAACCAGTAGGTGCCGAATATCGCGAACAGAATCGCTCCTGCTGTCGTGACGCTAAGCGCCGCAACAAGCACCTGCAAATAATCGTCCAGCTCGTCCAATATCCGGTTAACCTCCAGCATGCCGATGACTTCATTGTCATTGAACAGCGGTACGCGCATATACAAAATCCGCTCACCGTGATGCATAACCATCCCCGTGCTGCGCATATCCTCGAATTGCGCCGGCAGCTCCAGCATGACCGGGTCGGAGCCGACGATGTTGACTACGCGGTTATTCGGCGTAATAATGCGGATCATCTCATTGACATTATAATAATCATTCAACAGTTCGGCTGAATTCAAGCCTCTTCCGCTCTGAATCCTCGGATTTTCAAGCATGAGGCTCATTTTGTTCGCAATGATTTCCTCTTCGCTTTCCGTGGAAATTTTAATGACATAGAAATAAACAAATATGTTGAATAAAATCAAAATAAAGATAAGCCAAAAAATCGTAAATAAAGTGAACCGTTTACGGAGCGTCATGCATCCGGCTCCTTCATCATATATCCGACGCCGCGTACGGTATGAATCAGCTTGTAGCGATACCCCTTATCCAGCTTCTGGCGCAAATACCGGATGTACACGTCCACCAGATTCGTTTCTCCGATGAAATCGTAGCCCCATACTTCCGATAAAATGTCTTCGCGCGATTTCTCTTCGTTCTTGTTCTCCGCCAAATAAACCAGCAGCTCGAACTCACGCGGCGTCAACTCGATCAAAATGTCCTTGCGGTACACTTTGCGCGTGCGCAACTCGATCGTCAAATCGCTCACTTTAATGATGTCCGAGCCTTCCGATTCCCGCGGATTTTGCTGGAATATGCGCAATATATTGCGGACGCGCGCAAGCAGCTCCTCCATGGCAAAAGGCTTCGTAATATAATCGTTCGCGCCGTGCTCAAATCCGCTTACTTTATCAGGCACCGTATCTCGTGCCGTCAGCAAAATGATCGGCACCGTATTGCCGGCTTGGCGCAGCAGCCTCAGCACCTCAATGCCGCTCATTTCCGGCAGCATGACATCAAGCAGCACCAGATTATATTCGCCTGAGGCAGCCATTTCGTAGCCCTTCCGGCCGTCCGCCGCAGTGCCCACGCTGTAGCCCTCGTGCTCCAGTTCTAGCTGAAGGATACGGGAAATGCCTGCTTCGTCTTCAACAACTAGTATATTTTCTTTCATAGCCTTCGTTCACCTGCTCTCGATCGTCAAAATGAAATGAAAAGCGGTCATTCGCCGCTAGTTTTATCATAATGAAGCATAGTGCCTATTGCAAGTTAGTAACTTCTTAATTATATCTCCTACGCTTTCAGAGCGGCCCGCATCAGCATCTTCACAAGCCCAGCCGACGCTTTCTCCAGCTGCTTATTGCAGCTTTTAGCTTCCACGGGATGCCTTCCGCTCCACAAACATTCTATCATTGCGTTATAAGGGATTGCCGGCACAGCAATTTGCGGGCAATCGGGGAATAAGGACAGCCAGTCTTTGCGGCCGCGGAAAGAGATATCCTTATTGGCAGCCCAAATCCATTGAATGCCGGAGCTTGCAAGATCACGCTGCAGCTCCGCAAGTTTTTGCAAGCTGTGCAGCTCCCACTTTGCAGCGTTCGGATCGGCTACAATGATGACATGCCGGCATAATCGTAGTAGATTTGCCGCGTTATTATCCATCCAATGGCTGGACAAATCGATAAGAACGAGATTTCCGGCAGCCCCCTGCACCATTTTGCGAAACAACTTGTCGTCTTGCGCATCCGGGTGCGTGCCGGGCGGCTGCGGCTTCAGCGCCAGCCACTCGATTAAGCTGTCCTTGTCCGCATAACGCCGGTATCGCCCGTCAATTACTGCCGTGCCGGTAACGTTCGGGGGATGAACGGACTCGGCGGACAGAACCTTGTGCCATTCCGGAGACATGCCGCAGTACTCCGCCGCCGTAACCGGAATGCGCCGCTTGCCCAGCAGCCTCGCTAGCATCAACGTTACGAAGGTTGCTCCAGCGCCAGCGTACAGCGATACAACCGCTGTCATCGGCTTGCAGGCAACTGGTCTCAGCGTAATCGGTGTAAGCATGGACTGTGCAGATATATCCGCATGCTCTCTGTCCGCGGCCGCCAGCAGCGCTTCGCGCACCTCCGAAATCGATTGAAAACGATCCTTGGGATCAGGCTGCAGCATTCGCTCAATGGCGGCCATTAATTCGACCGGCACCTCTTTCGCAGCGATCGGACTCCAATTCAGTCGCTGCGCGCCACTTAGTTTCGACATCGGCAATAGCCTGCCGTTTAACAATGAATACAGCAAAGCGCCTAACCCAAACACATCGCTTCTCGCGTCGCTTTGCCCGTCTCCCCCCGCCTGCTCAGGCGCTGCGTATCCTACCGTGCCGAGCTGAACGGTATCGTGCCGCTGGTCTTGCTTATACCGGCGCGAAATGCCGAAATCGATCAGCTTGATATAACCGGCGCTGTCCAGCATGACATTGGACGGCTTCAGATCGCGATGAATGATAGCTGGCGACTGGCTGTGCAAATAGGACAGCGCAGAGCAAAGCTGGAGCCCGATTGCAAGAACGGACGTCCAAGCGGGTTCGCTCACGTCCTGCATCAGCTGATTTAAATTGCGACCATCGATGTATTCCATGACGAGCCATTCCAGACCGCCATCCATCGGCGGGATATAATCGACAATTAAAGGCAGCTGCGGATGAGCCAGCTTCATCAGCAAATGCGCCTCCTCGCTGTATCGTCCGCTGCCGTCCGGCAGCGCCTGGCTTGCCTTGACCGCTCTAAGCGTACCGTTTAAACGCAAATCCTCTGCCGCATAGACAATGCTCATTCCGCCTCTGCCGATCTCGCCGGCAATCCGATACCGGTTATTGACAATCGTTCCTATATTCCAGTCCATCTGCTCTCCCCCTGAACAGCCGACAAAAAAACATCCCGACTATGCTCGACATGAAATCGAGGCATAATCGGGATGCTTTCCCGCCGCATATAGTTAAGGCTACTGTATCACAAGCGGGTTCATATGCTCAAGCGGATATTAGGAATAAACGTTGTTTTTAGATTTAAGCAATTCAGACAGGAATACGAGCGCCAGCCCCTGACCCCAGCCTTGAACCCGCTTATGGCCTGTATCTTTATAGCCGTCAGCATCGTTCATGACAGCTGTTCCCGCGGAAACGTTCATAACGGAGCCGTCCTCCGAAATTTGGCTCAAAATGCCTGAAATCGACTTTTGGATATATTTATTGTAAAGCGAGCCGAATGCGAACAGCGCTGCGGCTATTCCGGCGGAGCCGGACGTTTCATGATAAGAGGACTTGTCGTTCAGAACGGTATGCCACAGCCCCTCTTCCGATTGCAGCCTCACCAGCGCGCTTAGCTGGTCGCGCAGCGAGCCTTCGATGATCATGAAGGCCGGCAGCTGCACCGGCACGAGCGGCAAAGCCTTGTACATCGTCAGAGCGGCCCAGGAATTGCCGCGCGCCCAATAAACGGCCGACATATGATTTTGCGCGATATTGTCCCAGCCATGATAATAAAGATTCGTAACCGGATCCTGCGGGACGCGCTCATGTCCGTGGTATTGCAAAATGCCGTCCATCAAATAATCGTCGCGGCCAAGCAGATTGCCCATGCGCACAAGGAAATAGCCAGCCATCATCATCGTATCGACCCAAGCTTGCTCAGGGAAGTTATACGTCTCCGAGTTAACCGTATGCTGGAAAATTCCTTCGGCGAAACGGACGGCATCATGCTTCAAATATTCCGCCATCGACACCGCTACATCCAAATATTTTTGCTCGTTTGTCGCCTTGTACAGCGTGATCAAGCAATGACCGATCGATACGCCGTTAACGGACAGCTTTGGCAAGCCGTCTTCGAGCTTCTCGTCTACCCATTCCTTTAACAGCGCGATATATTTTTCGTTGCCGGTGGCCTCGTACGCCTCGGAGACGCCGAAGAAAGCTACGCCGCCCGGCCAATCCCATGTAAAGTCCATTCTAAATGTGCGGTCTACTACGCTGTCAATAACATCGCGTATATGCTGCTCATCGTATTGAAGCTTAGGCATTTCCATCTTCCTCTCCCATTTCTATGTTGTCTGTTTACTATTTCAAACCGCTCGTGCTGATGCCTTCTACAATATACTTCTGGAAGATGAAGAATACGGCAAGAACCGGCAGCAAGCTGACGATGGACATCGCGAACATAGCGCCCCAGTTCGAAATCGTTTCGCTGTCGAGGAACATTTTCAGACCCATCGATACCGGGTAGAGGCTAGGACGGTTCAAGTATAGCACCGGTCCGAGCAAGTCCTCCCAGCGCCAGTAGAAAGAGAATATCGAAGCGGTAGCTAGAGCAGGCAAGATGAGCGGAACGATAATCCGGAAAAACAACCGGAACTTGCCGCAGCCGTCGATCGTCGCTGCTTCGTCAAGCTCGCTCGGAATGGTGCGAATGAACTGAATCATCAGGAAAATAAAAAACGGAATGCCGAAATATTGCGGTATGACGATCGGCTTAATCGAGTTCAGCCATTCCAGTTTGGCGAAAAGTATATATTGCGGCACTAGGACGACGTCATGAGGCAGCATTAGCGTGACCATCATAATCGCAAACCAGAAATTTTTGCCGAAGAAATTCAAACGCGCGAAACCGAAAGCAATGAAGGCCGAGGAAATAACCGCCCCGATTGTCGCTATAACAACGATTTCAAGCGAGTTCATAATAAACGTGCCGAACGATTGCCCTGCGATGCCGATCCAGCCGATTTTGTAGTTCTCCCATACCCAAGGCGATGGAATTAGCGATTCTGCTGTAATGAAGATGAGTTTGCTGTCTTTAAATGAGCTCATAAGGAGCCATAACACCGGATAAATCATCCCTATTGCGAGCAATCCGACAAACAGATGGTAAAGCGGCCATTTCAGCTTCTTCATAATCATAATTAATGGCCTCCCTTAGACTCGTAATGCACCCAGTATTTGGAGGATGCGAATAGGACTGCTGTCAATACACCGACAATAATGAGCATGACCCAGGCCATCGCTGAAGCAAAGCCCATATCGAAGTATACAAACGCTCTTCGGAACAAGTACAAGGAATAGAGCAGCGTTCCGTCAAGCGGGCCGCCCTCGCCCTTTGAAATGATATAGGCCGGAACGAACGTCATGAACGCGCCGATCGTTTGCATAATCGTGTTAAACAAAATTACCGGGCTTAGCATCGGAAGCGTAATACTAACAAATCTTTTGACCGGGCCAGCGCCGTCCACATTGGACGCTTCGTAAAGCTCTGGCGGTATGTTTTTGAGGCCTGCTAAAAAGATGAGCATGGAAGAACCGAATTGCCATACGGATAGCGTAATTAGCATCCATAGTGCGGCAGCCGGCTCTGCGAACCATCTAACGCTATCTAAACCGATTACATTCAGAAACTTATTAATGACTCCTTCATCGCCGTACAAATTGCGCCACATAATGGATACAGCTACGCTGCCGCCGATAATGGAAGGCAAATAATAGATCGTCCGATATAATCCGATTGCTTTCGAAGCCGTGTTCAGTATCATCGCTACGAACAAAGCGAAGGCCAGACGCAGCGGAACACCAATAAATACATACAGAAACGTAACTCTGATGGAGTTCCAGAACTTAGGATCTTCATTGAACATCCGCGCGTAATTGTCAATCCCGACCCAGCTTGGCGTTCTGAACAGATCATAATTGGTAAACGAAAAATAAAGCGAAGCAAGAGCCGGCACCATCGTAAAGACTAAAAAACCTATTACAAAAGGACCGATAAAGGTGTAGCCTATTAAGTTATTTTTCAATCTTGTTGATTTCATCTTATCCAACTCCTATACGAAGTCTATCACCACTGTCCTATTAGAAGGCTATGTCTGTTTAGCTTAAAGGTGGCCGGTCCTTAGACCAGCCACCCAGCTCAAGCTCACTTATTTATTCTTTGCAAGAATTGCGTTCGCTTCTTGTCTGAATTTAGCCGCTGCGTCTTCTGGCGTAATTTTGTTGTAGTTCATTTGCTCAGCAAGGCTTGTCAGCGAAGCAAATACTTCCGCCGAACCGATCGGGTCAGCCGGATCCATCGGCGAGCTGTTTGTTTCTGCCCATGCTACATAGTCAAATACTTGTACTTGCGCAGGAGACAATACATCCTTCATACCTTCTTTAACTTTGCTCGATACTGGAACGCCGCGATCGCCAAGGATCAGTTTGTTCGCTTCGATATCGTTAACAAAGTAGTTAATAAATTTAGCTGCTTCTTCTTTCACTTTCGAGTTTTGCGAGATGGAGAAGAACATCGACGGCTTTAGGAACAAGCCTGCAGTTGCGTCAGGGCCAGGCATAGGCGCAATTTCGAACGGACGGTTCGTGAACGATTGCAGCGCTACGAATTGGTTGGACCATTGCCAAATGCCGATCGCTTGTTCTTTTACAACAAAGTCGTCTTCAAGGCCTTTCACTTGCGCCAAAGCGTCTGGGGAAGGAACGACTTTGTCCTTAACCAGGTTAGCCAATCTGCCGAAATGCTCCACGAACAGCGCGTCGTCTTCATAGCCTAGGCCTGTGCCGTCAGCTTTGAACAATGTTGCGCCTTTCGTACGAAGGAAGTAGCCGAAGAACACTTCAGCGCGCATGCCTGTGTCAACGAACAAACCTGCTGCTTTTGCTTTTTCAGCGATGGACAGGTAGTCGTCCCATGACCAGTTCTCTGGAATGTCAGTTACGCCCGCTTTAGCGAGAAGCGCTGGGTCGTAGTTGAAGCCAAGAGCGTTCGTGCCAAGGTTCATGCCGTAAATGCCGTCACCGTATTTACCGGCGTCAAGCGCGTTTTGCGCGATATCGGCAACTTCGATTTGATTGCCGAAGAATGGAGTCAAATCAGCCAGCTGGTTGCGTCCAGCGTATTGCGCATAGTTTTGCGTATCGATCTGGATAATGTCCGGAAGCTCGTTCGCCGCAGCTTGCGGAGCCAGCTTCTTCCAGTAATCGTCATAGTTAGCGTATTCCATTTCAATCGTTACATGAGGGTTAGCTTTTTTGTACATATCGATTACTTGCATCGTATAGTTGTGACGAGGCTCGCCGCCCCACCATGCGATACGAATTGTTACCGGATCCGGCGTTGAAGATCCGTTATCCTTTGCTCCTGCGCTGTCCGTTGCTTTCGGAGCGTTAGTCGCTTTGTTGCCAGAACCGGAGTTGCCGCTTCCGCAAGCGCTTACAATGACGAGAGCAAGCGTCATCATGATGACAAGCCATTTCTTAGATGATTTCATTGTTGTACTCCCCTTTCATATTCTAGTAATGTATGTTTACACTCATATTATAAAATTAATATTTACCTAATTAGAATTCAAAAAACCGCTTTCTTTGTTAAAAAAACAGAGATCACCTTACGGCGACCTCTTATATTCCGATGGAGTAAAGCCAGTATATTTTTTAAAAACCTGACTAAAATATTGCGGATTGTCGCCAAAGCCGAGCTTTTCCGCCAATTCGAACACCTTAACGTCACCGGTAGCTTCGATTTCGGCGATCGCCTGCTCCATTCGCAGACGCACGACATAGTTGGAAAATTTCTCGCCGGTCTCTTTTTTGAACAGTTTGCCCAAATAGTCCGCATTCATATAAAGAATTTCGCTGGCTACCCAGTTTAGCGACAAATCCGGGTTCGACAGCTGCTCTTGAATGACGCTGATCATTTTTTGAATGATGCCGGAATGCTTTGTTGTGTGAAACTTATAGTTCTTCATACAAATTTGCTCTGCTGTCGATATTAAAAACTGCTCGATGGACCGAAGCGTCGTCAGCTCCTCGAAGCGTACGATCTCGCTCATGTAACTGTTAATTTCCTCGGGCGGGCTTTGTCTCACAATAGAAATATACAGCGGAATCACGTACGAGCGCAGCAGCATCGTATTCATCCGGCTGTCGGCCAGCAATTGAAAGAATGTCTGCAGCTCCCCTTCGACATAAGCCCAATCGCCTAGTTTTACATGCATGCAAATCGGCTCTTCATCATAATAGATCGACCGATGCGAGCCAGGGTCGGTGCGCTGAATATCGCTTTTTGTAATGATGCTTCCATCGCCAAGGTAGAAACGGTAATGTAAACATTCTTGCGTTTCCCGGTACAGCTTCCTGGCGTCGACGATCGAGCCTGCTTCACTTACCGCAATCGTCGGCTCTAGCTTGTAGTACATCGTAAATATTTGCTTCACTTCCTGAAGCTTCTCAAGCAGCAGCCGCTCGTCGTTCCTTCCGCGAATAAGCAGCAGCACTTCGGTGCCGATTGTCGTGCTTAGCAGCAGCATATCGTGATCGAGCACGTCTTGGGCAATATTGCGAATTGCGAATAGATGCTCAAACTCGTACGCCCCTTCAAGATGGAAGAGAATAAGCTGGATCGTTTCGTTCTCCGGCTCGATATGGAACAGCCGGCCGTAGTCCTCCCAATCTTTTTTGCCGTACATCTTGTTCGTTACGAGCTCCTTCAAAAACTGCTCCTTCGCGTACGGTATTACTTTGGTCAGCTCTTCTTGAATATTTGCGATAAAGTTTTTTTGGCTGTTTTGCGTTTCCAGCTCCCCGGTGACCGCTTCCAGCGCTTCGATTATCGTGTTCTCGTTGCACGGCTTCAGCAAATAGTGCTTCACGCCGTAATGCATCGCCTTCTGGGCGTAATCGAATTCGCTAAAGCCCGAAAGCAAAATGACGGCTATATGCGGATATTGCTGCGACAGTCGTTCAACGAGCGCAAGCCCGTCCATCCCCGGCATTTTAATATCCGAAATAACGATATCCGGCGTATTCGCTTCGATAAATTGCAGCGCATCGATGCCGTTGCGCGCTGTGCCGATCAGCTCGGTGTTGTGAGCCTGCCAATCGACGGTTCGCGATATGCCTTCCACAATAATCCGCTCATCGTCTACGAGCAGCACTTTGTACATGCTAGTCCCTTCTTTCGTAAGGAAGCCTCAATCTGACTATGGTGCCTCCGTTTATTTTGCTTTCGACGGCTAACCCGAACGCTTCCCCGTACAGCAGCTTAATTCGATCGTCAATATTTTTCAGGCCGAGCCCCGACCCCTTCGACTTCACCTCGCCGCTCAACAGCCGCGGAAGCAGCCCCTGTTCCATTCCGGGACCGTTGTCGATAACATCGATAAATAGGCAGTCCTGCTCTCCGTATGCCTGGATTTGAATGGTGCACGTATCGATCATTTGCTCCAAGCCGTAATTGACCGCGTTCTCGACGAGCGGCTGCAGCGAAAGCTTCGGTATTTTTACATATTGCAGTTCTTCCGGAACGTCAATAATAAAATTAAGGCGCTCTTCGAACCTGAACTTCTGTATCGTTACATAATGGCCGATAATCTCCAGTTCTTGATTGAGCGGAATTAGCGGCTCTTTATGGCTGATCGAAGCGCGGAGCAAGGAACCTAGCGCCTCAACCATTTGCGAAATTTGCTTCTGATTGTTCAGCTTTGCCGTCCAATTGATCGATTCCAGCGTATTGTACAGAAAATGCGGGTTGATCTGCGCCTGCAGCGCTTTAAATTCAGTGTCGCGAATCGTCAACTGCTTGACGTAATTCTCATGAATCAGCTCATTGATCCGCTCCACCATAATGCGAAAATTACGATGCATTTGCCCGGCTTCGTCCATCGCCAGCGCGCGCTCGTTCGGCTCTTCTATATACTCAAAGTTGCCCAGCTGAACACGCTTCATCTTCGCGTTCAGGCTTTCGATCGGCTCCGTAATTCTTTTGGAAATGCGCACGGCGAACACCATAATAATAATGACCAGAATGCCGAAAATGGCGACAATTAGCTTCTTGACCTTCAAGAGCCGATCAAAAATATCGTCGTAAGGAATAAGCGTATAATATGTCCAATCGGTATAAGTTGAGGCTACATACGTAATGAAGTAACGTTTGTCTCCGAAATTCGAAATCGTGTACCCCTGGCTTCCGCTCAGCTCGGCAAGCTTGTCCAGCGGCAAATTCGCATCTTCCGCATATACCGTTTCGGAGTTCGCCATTATTACAAGCTGGGTATCCCGGCTGTTAACCCCCTTGGACAAATCGTTGAACAGCTTGTCCATATCGACGCGAACCGCAAGCGTTCCCAAATATTCCAGACTCAGCTTCTCGAAGGAGCGGATTTCGCGGGCAGCGATAATAGCCTCGTCGTTCGGCCCGCGCGGAATCCAGGTGTTGCCGCCTTGCAGCTGACTCGTTTCGGATTTGATTTTATCAATGCGGTCTTTGCTCATCGTTACTTCATTTCGGCCTACCGTATACGGTCTTCCATTTACATCGTAGACTTGTACGGAAAAAATATATTTATCTAATGCGCCAATGCTGACAAGCCGCTCCTTGAACGGCGTATTGATGGCGTAATTATCGTAATCGGAGCCGCCGTTTTTTACGAGCCTCAAGTAATTTTGAATGGACGGGTCAGTAGCGAACAAGTAAGAAAGCCGCTCCATCCGCTTCAGTTCGTTCTCGACGCTTAACGAAGATATGCTTAGCGCCTTGGAGGATTGCAGATACAATTCTTTGTCGTAAAAATCGAAAGCGTATTTCTGAACGCCAATTCCAATGAGGGCAAGGACCGCCATGACGATCATAATCAAAACGATAAGCTTATGCTTAATTCGCAAATTCGTATAAAGCGCTTTCACTTTGAACATCTCAAAGCCCTCCTTGCGAGTGGTTGGGGCCCTTCCTTGGAAGAGCCCCATCAATCATTTTTTCTGCAAGAATAGCGTAATTTCCTCTCGATTGTGGAAAAGCTGCTTCGCTTTGCATAGCATAAAAGCTTCCCCAAGCCTTGCGATAACTTCTCGTATCGTTTGCAGCGGCTTGCGATGCATGAGCTTGATCGTTATGATGGCGGTCGCCCCTGGAGCGAGCGCGTCCTTCAGCTCAAGCACCAGCTTGCTCATCAGCATCGGACTCCAGCTCATATCGCATACGAACAAGTCGAATGACGACGGCTTGAAGCTGACCTCGGAAGCATTGCGCTTCATATATGTTAATCGGGGATGCTTCGCGATAGAAGGATGAAGATTCGCCGGGTCGACGGCCGTAACCCGCAGCCCTCTCTCCAGCAGCAGCGATGTCCAGCCGCCGGGCGCAGCGCCGATATCAAGCGCATTCCGATAACCTTCATAATCCAGGCCAAAAGCGCGCTCCGCCTCGAGCAGCTTAAATTTCGCACGCGATATTTGTCCCTCCTCGCGCTGAAAGCGGATAGCGCCGCCAGGCCAGTCCGACAGCATGTCTGCCGGCGTTCCGAGCCCGATATACAGCTTATTCTCTGCCGCATAGACGGCGATGATGATATCCGGCTGCTGCTGCGACGGCTTCGCGCCGAGCTCGATCATAATAGGATCGACCGCCGCCTTCGTCTCCGCAGGCGTGAAAGCGTATGCCGTTTTGGGCGCCTTCCTTACATGGATCGCGGCGCGCTTATTCGTAAGCCGGCCGCCCTCTTCCCGGATCATCTGCGCGAGTCTTTCAAGGTCGCTCACATCCCCTTGCAGGTCGATGATCGAATCCACGGCTTGTATATGGCGCAAAAAAACGGGCTCTTGACCATGGATGGCGGATACCGTCGCTTCACAGTCCAGCGGACTGTCCATTAAAAATACTTCTCCAGCAGAGAGCCCTTGAAAGGATACTCCCGGCAGCAGTCTGCGAAGCTCCTCAATCGCATATGGCGAATAGCCTTGGTTCGCAGTTCCGATAAATTGACTCAAATGACTTGCTCCTCTATCTATAAGGATTGTATGCGGTCCAATACCGTCTGCGGCATCGGGCCGTTATATAGCTTCGTTCCTTCCGGTACGTTCTGCATAAGCAAATGATACATTTGCATCCTTCCCGCGTCGCTCGATGTATGCAAATAAATTTCCTGCGGATACCGGCCGGTTGCAACGATATGGCGGACTACCTCGTAGCCTGTCGGCTGCGCCCAGCCAAGATCGTAATCAAGCGACAATACGCCGACTGGTTCATGATCAAGAAGCAGCTTGCACTCCTCGGCGCTCAGCGCCGGAACAAACCCTTTCGGGCAGGAACGGTAATCATCCAGAAAAACATGGATCATTATAATGCCTCCGTTTCATAATGGAGTCTGGCTGATAAGCGTACCGAATCAAAAAATAGGCTGCCTGCTCAAGCTACTCCTCTTCCCGCTGGCAAACCGGGCAATAATAAGCTTTTTTCGAGGATAATTCAATCCGCTCAATCGGCGTTCCGCATGAACGGCACGGCTCGCCCTCCCGTTCATATACGCGCAGGCTGCCGCTGTAGCCATCAGGATCATAGCCGCCTAAAGACGCCGCATGCTCATCCAATCCGCCTGCTGCAGCCGCTTCATGCAGCACATCTCGCATG